>ERZ808240.616-NODE-616-length-45523-cov-12.429335_pt1 | contig 45523 bp, 44 predicted proteins | sample MGYA00521084_ERZ808240 | MGnify/ENA primary metagenome ERZ808240 (study PRJEB31516, sample SAMN03275571) | gut metagenome | biome: mammalia-associated habitat; material: feces | host: Papio cynocephalus | place: Kenya | collected 2012-08-06 ...
CGGTCCGTTTGGAAGCCAAGGGGAAATCGAAGGATGGCAAAGGACACAGTGTCACTAACTACGGCGATATCGTGGCTGTCGGCAAGACTAACGGCGACAAAGAAGGAACCGGCAGTATCATTCTTGCGTCGGAATATGGCGATGTGAATAACTACGATGACCTGAGCCGCATGGATGATGATTCTGAAAGCTACCGGTATGACAGCAAAAAGCATATCAGTGTGAAAGACTTACCGACTGACACGAGCTACAATGTGGCAACCAATAACATTGAAATGTCTGCTGTCCAGGGTAAATTGAACAATGATAAACACTACTTAGTAGCACTGAAGGATGTAACGCTTACAGCGAAAGACGGCTTGGGCAGTTATGGTGACGTCATCTTGGCTGGCAGCAATATTTCTATGACCGATACGGATGGAGATCTCATTAATCGGGCGAACTTGGTGTCCATGGATGGCGATATTTCTCTCAAAGCAGATAAAGGCAGCGTCATCAATGTGACGAAGGGCAAAGTGACAGCACTTAATGGCAATGTTACGATGAATGCTGGCGGTACGACAGAAAGCAATCACCAGATTTATCTGGTAGATGATAAAGGAAACCAGCAGACACTTGCTGGTACGACAGATGTAGGCGATCGCATTCTGATTTCCGAAAGCTATTACAAAGATGCTAAGGGAGAAAAGCATTTCCTGTCTAATACGGAACCGACTGCGCCAACTGGACAACAAGTATACACGCAGGTCAGCTATATCAATGATGACAATCAGCATGTATTGATTAAAGATGAATTAGAAGGACAGCTGGAAGCGTTCCGCAAAGGTGACGTGGTAAACCGCGGCGATATTGTTTCGTTGAACACGGGAGATAAGTCACTGGCAGATGCAGGCAATGTCATTCTAAAATCGGCGTACGGTAATATCAGCAACTATGATGATTTCAAACTGGTAGATGGTAAGAAGGATGACAAAGGACAGGGCTTCTACGATTTCTTGGGAGCTGATGGCGTAGCAGGTAAAACTGGTGCGAAGTTTAACAAAGGCACGGCCTATACGGAAAATAAACGCTATATTCTTAGTGACAGCGGCATTGAAATGCGGGCACCGGAAGGGTATTTGTATAATGACTTGGCCATTATCAGCCACCAAGATGTATTGCTGGAAAGCGGCAGGGATTTGACCGTAGGCACCAACTTTGCTTCCGTAGAGGCTGATGGGAATATTGCCATCCGGTCGACCAAAGGCAGTGTGACAAACAACAACAGCGTAATTTCCAATCAAGGCAGTATTGTCTTGGATGGAGAAAAAGGTGTTGTCAGCCGCGGCAGCAGAGACAGTCTGCAGGCTGTCAACGGTTCTATCAGTGCCGTATCTACGATTGGCGAAATTAATATTGCTGAATTGTTTGCCGGAGAAATGGCAGCAGCCGGTACCAAGAGCGGCAATATCAAGATTGGTGCGATTGGCGGCAAGGATGTCGTGCTGTATACAGAAGACGGCCAAGCCAAAATCGTCATTGGCGACGGCGGCGTTACTGTCAGAGATCATCTGTTCCTGCAGGGAAATGATTTTGAATTGCCTGTTATCGACCGCAGTGAAAATACCGGTACGTTGGTTGTAGATGTGCAAGGCGTGGGCCGTGACGGCAGTGCCGACAGCATGAAAGGCGACTTGCATCTGAACATCGACGGCGATGTACGGTTTACCACCATGAATGTCACGAACGCAGATGTTCGTGTTGGCGGCAAATTGAGCATGGATAAACTGCATGTCGCAGGCAAGGGTATCTTTACGAGTATGGACTATGTGACCGGTGTGTACGGCATAGCGCCAGATCACGATTCCAGCAATGCCCTTTATTTTGACTGGGGCAATGGCAGCGGCAGCAAGTACGGCTTGCGGCTGAAAGCGGAAGAATTCCGTGCTGTCAAAGAAGGCGTTCCGGAAGAGGTACGCACCTTGACGACCATACGGAATCTGCGAGAACGGTTAGATAAAGCCGGAACGAGTCCGGAAACGTTTAATACGGATAATGACGGCTGGATGAACTTGTACGTAGATGGCCCAAGAAGACAGCGTTCTAACGGACTGCTGCTGCATATTGACACGTCGTATCACAGCGGTAATCAGAGATGGTCAGCAGAAGACCTGAGTGCTAAACTGTTGGATTATCGGCCGGTGCAAAGCTATGAAAGCCAATATGGCGATGCATTTGGATTATTTAACAGATATAACCTTTGGGAACTGCTGGACGATACGGAAAAACAATAGTATAGTCAAGATACGTAAAAAGCGCGGTACCGCAGTGTGCCGCGTTTTTTGCTTTACGATTCTTTTATGCAGGCAAGAGCAAGGTATCTCGTTATCGTCTGTATTTTCTCAATACAGACGATATCCCGGTATATAGGATGAGTATTGACAGAGGATGACTCTTATTACAGATGCATAGAAGCAACTCTAGTCATGGCGTATTTCTTTTAGTATAATGGAACACAAAGGAGCGATGGGAATGATGGGAATGGTATGGAAAACTGGGGAAACGCCGTCAGAAAAAGCGAGGCTGCGTGTCGTATATGCGTTGATGGCGACGGCCTTTTGTTTGCCGCTGAATATTTTTGCAATGGAGTTTTGTTTTGTCATAGCTGTCGTATTGGCAGCCTATTACAGTTGGAAATATGATGTGCGCAGCGTTTCCTGGATAGGTGTTTTCCTGCCTGCCGGATTGTTTGCCGGGATTTCACTGATTTCTTTGCTTGGTTCGCCGCAGGCGTTGTTTGGCTTGGGGTTTTATGCTTTTACGGTATTGCAGTATATATTGATGTATATTCTGCTGATTCTTTTTGTGCGGACTGCTTCAGAGAGGCACCTGGTCATTGTATGTTTGCTGATTAGTGCGGCAGGAACGGTATTGTACGGTATATACCAGTATGCCCATATGCTGACGCTCCATGAAGCGGAATGGGTCGATAATTCGGCATTTCCGCTGCTGAAGCGGCGCATGTATTCGACGCTGTACAATCCGAATTTGTATTCGGCCTTTTTATTGATGATGATGGGCGGCACGGCGTCTATGTCGATTTGGACACGGCACAGATGGCATCGCATAGGATATGCGGCTCTTTTTGCTGCCTTGGGGCTTTGCCTCATATTGACCTATTCCCGCGGAGCGTGGCTGAGCGTGGCCGCGCTGGTATTTTTCTTTGGGCTTGTGTGGGATAAACGACTATGGCTGCTGTTTTTGCTTATACCGCCGTTCCTCTTGTTTTATCACGGCGGCGTGACAGACCGGCTGTTGTCCATTTTTTATCACAGCGAGGCAGATACGTCTGTATCGATGCGGCTGGATATGTGGTACAGTGCCGTGGAAATGATTATAGAACATCCGCTGCTGGGTGTAGGCTGGGGCGCATTTAAATTTGTATACCCTGTATATAATGAATTAATTCAGGAAGCGGGGATTACTATATTTCATGCGCATAACATGTTTTTGAATATATGGGCAGAAACAGGCGTGCTTGGATTTGTCTCTTTCTTTTGTTTTTTTTATGGCAACGCCTACTATGGATGGAAACTTTTAAAGATGCCGCAGGTTCATACCTTTGACCGTTCTGCAGCTATGATGATGATTGCTGCTGTCGTGTCACAGACTATTTGCGGCTTTAGTGATTATGATTTATTTAGTACGCAGATTTCCCTTACTTTTTGGTTGATTTGCGGTATATTTGCCAATGCATATATAGAATATAAAAAATAATAAAAAAAGTTTGCGAAATAATTCACAATGATATATAATAGCTATGTAACTTATTATAATAATGTATGATTATATATAACTAAAATGAATAGACGTATATATCATTGTGGGAGGATATTTCCATGAGACAGAAAAAGGCAATATCAGATGCTGTTATCGAACGATTGCCGCTGTACTACAGGGACCTTTTGTTGCTGCAAGATGCGGGAATTGATATTATTTCATCAGAAAAGCTGGGAGAACGGCTAGGCATTACGCCGGAACAGATTCGCAAAGACTTGACGTGTTTTGGTGCGTTTGGCAAAAAAGGCGTAGGGTATTATGTAAGCGAATTATGCCAGCAAATTGTAGAGATTATTGGCCTGCAGCAGCATTGGAAAATCGGCATTGCCGGTATTGGCCACTTAGGCTGGGCACTGGCAAACTATAAAACATTTGGCCGTTTGGGATTCCGGACGATGGGGCTTTTTGATGTAGATCACCGTATCATTGGCCAAAATGTAGGCGGCGTTGTCGTTACGCCTATTGCTGAAATGGGAGAAGTCATCCGTAAAGAAGGCATCCAGATCGGCATTATCACGGTTCCGGCGGCAGTAGCACAGCAAGTAGCCGATCAGATGGTAGAAGCAGGCATTAAAGGCATCTTGTCGTTTGCGCCGCTGCGTTTGAATGTACCGGATAACATTTTTGTATTCCGTGAAGATTTGTCCATTGGCTTAAGCCGCATTTCGTATTATTTGACGAATAAAAAAGAATAACGCATCTGTATCTGGCGAGCATAACGGGTATGCCTTGGGGTGTACCCGTATTTTTGTACAGCAAAAAAGGGCTGCGGCGAAAGGAGAATCTTTAATCCATTTCGCCGCAGCCTTTGTACTATACGTTTACGTACATAGTTTGCTTCAGCCATTTATTTTTTAAAGTGCAAACAAAAAGCGACAAGCTTTTTTATTTCTTATCGCTTGAGTCCCGTGTGTTCTCTGTATGCTTCAGCAGCTGTCGTGTTGCTGATATATCCTTGTTCGACCATCAATGCCAGGACAATTTTCTGCCGTTCTCTGGCGGCATCGTAATTTTGCAGCGGATTGTAGTATGTCGGTGCCTGTACTAGACCGGCGAGCATGGACGCCTGAGAAAGACGCAGCTTTTCCGGATTGATGTCATAGTAAATTTCGCTGGCTTCGTAAATGCCTGTCGCGTTAGCTCCAAAATACGCTGTATTCAGATAAATTTCAAGTATTTCATCTTTTGTATAGTAGTGTTCCAGAAGATAGGCCAAGACGACTTCCTGGGCTTTGCGCGTAAATGTCCGCTCGTGGGAAAGGAACACGTTTTTTACGACTTGCTGGCTGATCGTGCTGCCGCCTTCTACGGTAGAACCGGAATAGAAGTTGACGACAATGGCACGCACAATGCCAATAGGGTCTAGTGCGCCATGTTCATAAAAACGGCGGTCTTCTGTCGCGACGATAGCATGCCGCATGTCTTTGGGAATCAGATGAATGGATACATACATCGGTATGGACTTGATATGGCTTTCCATGGCTTCATGAAAATGAAGGTACGGATAGGATTTTTCTTTCAGCGGCGCCAATGGTTCCTGCCAAAAAGGCTGTGCCGGCGCAGACGAAGAAAAATCTGTATGTGCCGGTTTGGATTTGTCTGTCCCTATGCTCCAGGCCGCACAGACTGCAAATGCAATGACAAAGATGAGAAAAAAATATTTCTTCATAATTCCTCCATATATATTGTGTATTGTATCATATTTTGCGGCCGGAAGGAAATTTAAGAAAAACATGACAAGGTTTTATGCAATTTACTTGCATATTATTTCAATAGGGTGTATACTATCAACCGTAGATAGTTGTACAAATAAATTTGCCGCTTAGTTTGCAATAGGAGGAATTATCATGAGTGAAATTAAAAAAATCGTCTTGGCTTATTCTGGTGGCCTGGATACATCCGTTATCATTCCTTGGCTGAAAGAAAATTATAAAGGTGCTGAAGTTATTGCTGCTTGTGCTGATGTGGGCCAGCCGGATGATTTTGAAGCTATTGAAAAGAAAGCCTATGCTTCCGGTGCTTCTAAAGTATATGTCATGGACATCAAAAAAGAATTCATGGAAGAATACGTATGGCCGACTGTCAAAGCCGGTGCCGTATATGAAGGCAAATATCTGTTGGGTACATCCTTTGCCCGTCCGCTTATTTCTAAAAAACTCGTTGAAGTAGCTGAAAAAGAAGGCGCTGATGCCATTGCTCACGGCGCAACAGGCAAAGGCAACGACCAGGTTCGTTTTGAATTGACTGTAAAAGCATTGGCTCCGCAGATGAAATTGATTGCTCCGTGGAGAATGTGGGACCTCAAATCTCGTGAAGACGAACTCAAATACGCAGAAGCTCATCATGTACCTATTGATTATCAGTCAGAAGAAAATCCGTATCCGTACAGCATGGACTGGAATATTTGGCATTTGAGCCATGAAGGGGACGACCTCGAAAATCCGGCCAATGCACCAAAAGATATGGTATACATGGTAACAAAAACACCGGAACAGGCTCCGGACAAAGCCGAATACGTTACCATTGATTTTGAAAAAGGTATTCCTGTCGCTGTTAACGGCGAAAAAATGGATGCTGTCGCTTTGATTACAGCTCTTAATGAAATCGGTGCCAGAAACGGCGTAGGTATTGTAGATATTGTTGAAAACCGTCTTGTCGGCATGAAGAGCCGCGGCATCTATGAAAATCCGGGCGGTGCCATCATCATGTATGCGCACAGAGAATTGGAATATCTCTGCTTGGATCGCGATACATTCCATTACAAAGAAACAGTTGCCAACAAATTTGCTGAATTAGTCTATGACGGCAAATGGTTCTCGCCGCTTCGGGAAGCATTGTCCGCTTTTGTTGACGAAACACAGCAGACTGTAACAGGCCAGATTAAATTGAAACTGTACAAAGGCAATATTATCAGCGCTGGTTCTACTTCGCCGTACTCCTTGTACAATGAAGAATTTGTTACATTTGGCGAAGATGATGTATACAACCAGAAAGATGCAGAAGGCTTCATCAACCTCTTTGGGTTGCCTCTCCAGATGCGTGCGCTCATGAAACAGCATGCAGCAAAGAACGGAAAATAAGGAGCGAAACACCATGAAATTATGGGGCGGCCGTTTTACAAAGGCCACGGATAAAAGTGTAGAAGAATTCAATGCCTCTATCCAGTTTGACTGCCGCATGTATGCGGAAGATATTTGCGGCAGCATTGCCCATGCGACGATGCTGCAGCGGCAGGGCATTATTTCTGCAGCAGATAAAGATGCCATTGTCACAGGGCTGAAACATATTTATGAACAAATTGAAAAAGGCGAATTTGAATTTTCTGTAGAACTGGAAGATATTCACATGAATGTGGAAAAACGGTTGACAGATGCTATTGGCGAAGCCGGCAAACGGCTCCATACGGGCCGCAGCCGCAATGACCAGGTTGCGCTGGATACGCATATGTACGTCCGCAGAGAAATTGCGGCAGTTGCCAAGCTTCTTGTCAAACTGCAGGAATCCATTGTCAAGGCAGCTGAAAAATACAGTGACGTGATTATGCCTGGTTATACGCATTTGCAGCGGGCACAGCCTGTTTTGTTCAGTCATCATATGATGGCGTATTTTTCCATGCTGTCCCGTGATTTCATTCATATGAAATATGCTTGGGAAATGGCAGACATGATGCCGTTGGGTGCCGGCGCCTTGGCTGGTACGACGTATCCGCTGGATCAGCCGTTTGTTGCCAAGACCCTGCACTTTGGCAAGCTGTATGACAACAGCATGGATGCTGTCAGCGACCGCGATTATATTATTGCGTTTTTGGAATTTGCTGCCCAGCTCATGATGCATCTGAGCCGCTTGTCCGAAGAATTTATTCTTTGGTCTTCTTCCGAATTTAAATTTATTGAATTGGATGATTCGCACTGCACCGGTTCTTCTATTATGCCGCAGAAAAAGAATCCGGATATTTGCGAATTAGTCCGCGGCAAAACTGGACGCTTTTACGGTCATCTCATGGGAGTGCTTACGATGATGAAAGGCATTCCGATGGCATATGATAAGGACATGCAGGAAGATAAAGAAGGCGTCTTTGATGCCATTGACAATTTGAAATTTGCTTTGACGATTTACGCAGCGATGATTGACAAAATGACTGTCAACGGCAAACGCATGCGTGAAGTATTGGAAAGCGATTTTTCCAATGCTACCGATATGGCAGATTATCTGGCTAAAAAGGGACTGCCGTTCCGTGAAGCCCATGCTGTCGTCGGCAAAGCAGTTCATTACTGTATTGAACAGGGAAAAGTGCTGCAGCAGCTTACATTGGAAGAACTGCAGGCAATGAGCCCTTTATTCGCAGAAGATATTCATCATTTCCTGGATATCGAAACCTGTGTAGACCAGCGTAATACATACAATGGTACTTCACCGGCATCTGTACAGCGTCAATGCGGCAAAGGACATGATACCATTGCGGCAGAACAACAGCAAATAGAACAGTGGGATACAACCGTATCTGCTGTCTATACCCTCTTGCAATAAGCGGCAGGAGATATATGAAAACCGTCGTACATCGCGAATGTGCGGCGGTTTTTCCTATACTTTGGGCAAATGCAGTGAAAGCTGCAGGGCGTTTTACGAGGTTCATGCTGCTGTAATACAATCGTCGTGCGGGAACAGCCTGCGTAGGCAGCGGCAACAGACGTCTTTGGCGCTGCTGCCTACGCAGCAGTCAGAGAGAGCCTGTTGACAGATATTTCGTTTTATGGTTGTCAAATAAACTTTAAATGCGGTATAATAATTTAGTATGGGAAATTTTTAAATTTTAGTAAACTAAAGGAAAGGAGAGGCGTACTTATGTCTATAGCACAAACGACATTAGCCGACTCCGTTTCATACAGTGGAATAGGCTTACATGCGGCTCAGGAAGTTCATATGATCATGCGGCCGGCACCAGCGAATACGGGAATTGTGTTTATTCGTACCGATTTGCCGGGGCAGCCATCCGTGCAGGCGCATTTATCAAAGGTAACCAATACGATGCGGGCAACGACGCTGGAAGACGGCGAAGCCAAAGTCTTTACGGTAGAACATGTCTTGTCTGCGCTCAATGGCCTGCAGGTAGATAATTGTATTGTAGAAATGGATTCAGCAGAACCTCCTGTTGCTGACGGCAGCAGTTTGAATTTTGTGGAACTGATTCAGAAAGCCGGCATACAGTCTTTGAAGGAACCACGGCAGGAAATTGTCATCCAAAAACAGCATTTGATTCAAGAAGATGATAAATTTATCGCGGCCATTCCGTATGATGGATTTCGGATTACATTTACCTCTATCAATCCCCATCCTTTATTGGGGGTACAGTTCTTTGACGCTGAAATTACGCCGGATGAGTATATAAAAGAGATTGCCTATGCGCGTACCATCGCGTTTACGGAAGAATTGGAAATGATTCGGAAGCTGGGACTTGGCAAAGGCGGCAATTTGGAAAACACGATTGTCTATGATAAGACTACCTGCTTATCCAAAGTGCGCAGCGCTGATGAATTGGTCCGCCACAAAGTATTGGATGTTATTGGCGATATATCCCTGCTGGGAAGACCTGTACGGGGACATATTATTGCTGTAAAATCGAGTCATAAATTAAATAATTTACTGACACATGATATTTTTAAAGAAATAGGTTAGGAGGAATACAAATGACTTTGGAAGTTACGGATATTATGGAAATTTTACCGCATCGGTACCCGATGCTGCTCGTTGACCGCATTATTGAGCTGGAACCGATGAAGTATGCTGTCGGCATTAAAAATGCCACGTTTAATGAATTGTTTTTTCAGGGCCATTTTCCGGGTCAGCCGGTTATGCCGGGTGTTCTGCTTGCAGAAGCAATGGCACAGGTAGGCGGTGTAGCCTTGTTGTATCCGGAAGAAAACAGAGGCCTGATTCCGTATTTTACAGGCATTGACAAACTGCGTTTCCGTCACCCCGTACGTCCTGGCGACCAAGTTGTCATGCGCGCTGATATTGAAAAAATTAAAGGCCGTATGGGAAAAGTAAAAGCACAATGCCATGTAGGCGATACACTTTGTGCAGAAGGAGAATATTTATTTGCCCTTATGCCGGGTCAAAATCCTAAAAAGTAAAGAGCATCTATGTCCTTTTGCAATGAAAAACGATGGAAAATGAAGCATATAGGTTAAAATGCAGTGTTTTTTCTTACAAATGGTCAGCATATTTTGCTATTCTGCAGATGAATATATTACTATATAAATTTTATTATTAGGCAACTGCTTTGACAGCAGGCAAGCAAGGAGTGACTTTAATGACCGAGGAAAAAGAAACCATGCAGCAATGCATGATACATCCAACGGCTATTATAGATCCACAGGCAAAAATCGGTGCGGGCGTGAAGATTGGACCCTACGCTGTAATTGGCCCCCATGTTACTATTGGCGATGGAACTGAAATTATGGCTCACGTCGTTATTGATGGCTGGACAACAATTGGCAAAAACTGCCGTTTTTTCCCCAGTGCATCCATTGGATCGGAACCGCAGGATTTAAAATTTAAAGGTGAAAAAAGTTATGTTATTATAGGCGACCGTTCGGTATTTCGTGAATATGTGACAGTCAGCCGAGCCACCGGCGAAGGGGAAGAAACCCGCATTGGCAGTGACTGCCTTTTTCAGGCATGCACCCATGTGGCTCATAACTGCATTATTGGGAATCACGTTATTATGAGTAACTGCGCAGGTCTTGCCGGGCATGTAGTCGTAGAAGACCGAGTCGTTATCGGCGGTATTGCCGGTGTACATCAATTCGTCAAAATCGGCCGCAACAGCATGATTGGCGGCTTGGCAAAAGTAGTACAGGATATCCCGCCGTTTGTCATTGCCGACGGCCAACCGGCACGCTGCATTGGACTGAACAGCGTTGGCTTATCCCGTGCGGGAATTCCGGAAAATGTACGCCGTGAATTGAAAAAGGCATTTCGTCTCTTATATCGTTCCGGCTTAAATTTACGGGATGCAATTGCCAGAATGGAAGAAGAACTAGATAGTTCAGAAGAAACAGAACATTTTCTCCGCTTCCTTCGCGATGCCGATCGTGGAATTTGCCGGGGTACAAAAGATTAATGAACATAGCAAAAAGGGAGGGTAAGAGGTTCTTGCCTTCCTTTTTTTCTGCAAGTTGCCTTGGTAGTTACTGACATCAGACACATTTTTTTGTATAATATAAAAATGGATATTTTATTCATTTATAAGGGTGATGAATATGGAAAAAGTAGGGCTGTTTGCCGGCGTAGGCAAATTACCAGTGGAATTTATGCGTGCAGCCCAGCAGATGGGGCATGAAGTTGTCGTGATTGCCGTTGTTGACGGGGTGGCACCGGAGCTGAAAGCGGAAGCGGACACGTATTATGAAATTAACGTAGCTAAACTGGATAAAATTATAAAAACAATGCGCAAAGAAGGCGTAGATAAAGTTACGATGATTGGCAAGGTAACCAAGGAAATATTGTTTAAAGGCTTAAAATTTCCTGATTTCCGCGCGATTAAAATGCTGGCTAAACTACGCAACCGAAAAGATGATACAATCATGCTGGCCATTGTTGACGAACTGGCCAAAGATGGAATTGAAGTCGTAGATCAGACGCTGTATTTAAAACCGCTGATGCCGGCGGCCGGTGTTTTGACGAAGCGTAAACCAAGCCGGGAGGAAGAAGATGATATCCGTTTCGGCTTTGCTACTGCCAAGGCGATGGGCGGCATGGATATTGGACAAACTGTCGTCGTCAAACACAAAGCCGTCATGGCGATTGAAGCGATTGAAGGCACCGATGCTTGTATTCGCCGCGGCGGTGCACTGGGCCGAGGCAAATCTGTTGTCGTAAAAGTAGCCAAACCTAATCAGGATGCGCGGTTTGATGTGCCGGCTGTCGGCTTGGCAACCTTAGAGTCCATGATAGAAAGCGGCTGTACTGTTTTGGCTATGGAAGCAGGGCGCACGCTGTTCGTAGAACAAGACGAGGTATTAAAGGCTGCTGACAAAAACAATATCTGTATTTGTGCTGTAGATAAGACCTTTTAATTTTGAGGTAGATAGATATGAAAATCATGTTTTCAGCAGGCGAAGCATCGGGAGATATGCATGGTGCCAAGTTGGCCGAAGTAATGAAACAACAGGATCCATCCATTGAATTGATTGGTATGGGCGGAGAGCAAATGAAAAAAGCAGGCGTACGGATTGTGTATGATATTCAGAACCTAGGCTTTATTGGCGTAGGTGAGATACTGCGTAAAATTCCGTTCTTTTTCCGCCTGCGGGATTTTTTGGTGCAGACGATGCTGGATGAAAAGCCTGATGTCCTTGTCTGTATTGACTATCCGGGGTTTAACATGCGTCTGATTAAAAAAGCCAAAGAAGCAGGCATTCCCGTTGTGTATTACATTTTGCCGACTATTTGGGCATGGCATAAAAGCCGGGGCCGCACGATTGCCCAATATACGGATTTGGCTATTTCTTTATTCCCTTTTGAAGCGCAGATGTATGAGGAAATGGGGACGCATGTCGTATACGCAGGGCATCCGCTGCTGGATACAGTGCATGCAGGACAGAGCCGGGATGAGATTGTGCCGGCTTTGGGACTGGATGCCCAAAAGAAAACCGTATTGCTCATGCCGGGAAGCCGTATGCAGGAAGTCAAAGGATTGCTGCCGCCTATGCTGGAAGCGGCGAAAGAAATCAGCAAAGCCGTGCCGCAGGTACAGTTTTTGCTGCCCCGTGCTTCTACGATTGACCGCAGCGTATTAGCGTCGATGATTGCAGACAGCGGCGTAGACGTACACATAGGAGAAACAAATGTATACGATATGATGGCAGTCAGTACGGCGGCCATTGCCGCTTCCGGTACGGCTACGTTGGAAACGGCGTTGATGGAGCTGCCGACATTGCTTATCTACCGCGTGAACAGCCTCACGTATTGGCTGTCCAAACTACTCGTGCATATTGACAGTATTGGCCTGCCCAATATCATTATGGGACGGCGGATTATGCCGGAGTTATGGCAGGATGAAGTGACTGCAAAGCATATTGCCCAAGTTATTGTCCCCATATTGACGGATGCGTCCCGGCATGATGAATTAAAGCAGGCGATGGCTGAAGTACGCCGTACGATGGGACAAAGCGGTGCCGTACAGCGCATTGCAAAAACTATACTAGAATTTGCTAAGGAGAAACAGGGTGAATGAAGAAATATAATAGTTGGCAAAGCTACAAACGATTGCTGAAGTTTGTACTGCCGTATAAAAAACGACTGGTATTGGCAGTTATCTGCATGGCTTTTTCAGGAGCCAGCAACGTTGTTGTCCCTTGGCTGATAAAGGATGTCATCGATAAAGTACTGGCCAATAAGGATATTGTGACACTAAACTTAATTGTTGTTGGTATTTTAGTATTGTTTTTATTCCGCGGCTTTTTCTATTTTGGCGAACGGTATTTGATGAGTTTTGTCGGCCAAAAAATTGTCAATGATATCCGGGAAAAGTTGTACCGTCATTTGCAGACGTTGTCTTTGTCCTATTTTGATAGGCGCAAGACGGGCAATATTATGAGTAATTTGACCAACGATGTTTCGGCACTGCAGACAGCCATTGCCGGCAACCTGATTTCATTCGTACAGGAAGCGGTTATTTTAATCGGTTCGCTGGTATCTATGATTGCGCTGTACTGGAAACTGACGCTGCTGACGCTGGTCATTGTACCGCTTGTCGTCGTGACGATTAATTTCTTTGGCAGCAGACTGCGGAAAGCCGGCCATAATGTGCAGGGCAAAATGGCTGATATTACAGCACTTTTGGAAGAAGCTATTTCAGGCATTCGCATTATCCGTTCATTTAACCGGGAAAATTTTGAAATCAAGCGCTTTGTTGTACAAAACGACAGCAACTTTTGGGCATTGATGACCACAACCAAATTGACATCCATGCTGACGCCGTTTATTCAATTTTTTGCGGCTATTGCCGTTACCGGGATTATTTGGTACGGCGGCATGAGTGTTATTGAAGGAAAAATGACGGCAGGGGCTTTGATTGCGTTTTTGATTTATGCCATTAACCTGGCAAACCCTGTACGGCGCATCAGCGAAATTTACGGTGACATCCAAAAATCATTGGCAGCTGCTGACCGTGTATTTGAAACATTGGATACGATGCCGGAAGTCAAAGAAAAAGAAAATGCCATTGTATTGCCAAAAGTACAGGGGCACATTGTATTTGACCATGTATCTTTCTCATATGATGAGGAACATGAAGCCCTGACGGATTTTAATTTGGAAGTCAAGCCGGGACAGGTCGTAGCGTTAGTTGGGCCGAGCGGCGCCGGTAAATCTACTGTTGCCAATTTGCTTCCTCGGTTCTATGATGTAACAGGAGGCGCGTTAACCATTGACGGCATCAACATCAAAGATGTGACGTTTTCTTCACTACGCCAGCAAATCGGCTTAGTACCGCAGGAAACGATGCTGTTCAATGCGTCTGTACGGGAAAATATTTTATACGGTCGGCTGGATGCTTCTGATGAAGAAGTAGTAGCGGCTGCCAAAGCTGCAAATGCCCACGATTTCATTATGGCACTACCTCAAGGCTACGACACGAATGTCGGCGACCGCGGCAATGCATTGTCAGGCGGCCAGCGGCAGCGTATCGCCATTGCCCGGGCGATATTGAAAAATCCGCAGATTTTGATTCTGGATGAAGCGACCTCTGCCCTGGATACTGAAAGTGAAAAAATTGTTCAGGCAGCCTTGGACCGTTTGATGGAAGGAAGAACTGCCGTTGTCATTGCGCACCGGTTGAGTACCGTACGGGATGCAGACGATATTGTCGTTATCGACCACGGCCGGATTGTAGAAGAAGGAACGCATGATGAACTGTTGGCTAAAAAAGGATTGTATGCCAATTTGTATGCTGTTCAGTTTAAAGATAAAGCAGAAGGATACGCGGAATGAAAACAAACTTAAAAGCACATCCTATGTACTGGCTGTACAATATGCTCTTGCTCGTCTATTGGGCCATTTTGATTCCACAGCTTATTTACCGCTTGATTCGCGAAGAAGGGTTTTATCAGCGGATTAAACAAAGCATAGGATTTTTGCCGGAGGATTTAAAAGAAAAAATATCGAATCGCCACGCTATTTGGGTGCATGCCGCATCGGTTGGCGAAATCGTAGCGGCAAGCCCTATTGTGCGTGAAATGCGCAAGACATACCCGAATGAAGTCATTATCGTGTCCGTCGTTACGGCAACGGGATTTCGTATGGCTCATCAAATCATCAAAGGGGCAGACGGGATTTTGTATTTTCCGTTAGACTTGCCGTATTTGACCAACCGCATTTTGACAATTGTCAAGCCGCAGGCCATCGTATTGGTAGAAACGGAAATTTGGCCGAACTTTTTGCGTATTGCCGCAGATAAACATATTCCGGTTATGATGATGAACGGCCGCATCAGCCAGCGCAGTGCCGTGCGGTACCGCCTGATTACGTTTTTTACACGCAAAGTACTTTCGACGATCCGTATGTTCTGCATGCAGAGCCGTATTGACGCCCAGTATATTATTGATATTGGCGCCGATCCCAACAAAGTAATCGTTACGGGCAATACCAAGTACGACCAGACCTACGGCATCGTGACGGAAGACGAAAAGAAGCGTTTCCTGCGCGAATTGGGGTTTGCTGAAGGCACGTATCCCATTATGATTGCCGGCAGTACACATAAAGGGGAAAACGGCGCTGTGTATAAAGCGTTCAGTAAAGTTCGCCAGCGTTTTCCGGAGGCAAAATTAATCATTGCGCCGCGTTATATTTATCAGGCAGACCTCATCCGTGATGAAGGGCTCAAGCACGACATCACGATGGTCAAGCGCAGTGATATGAAAGCAGGCAAACAAGTAAGCGCGTCCTATGACGGCGTCATTCTCGATACGATTGGCGAATTGGGGCGTGTGTACAGCCTGGGTGATTTGATTTTTGTCGGCGGCAGTTTGGCCCACATTGGCGGGCACAATATTTTGGAACCGGCAGCGCACGGCAAACCGATTATTGTCGGCCCCAATATGTTTAACTTTGTAGAAATTTTCGATTTGCTGAGCAGCCGGGGAGCCTGCATCATGGTCAAAAATGAAGAAGAATTTGTGGAAACCTGTCTCGACTTGTTGATACACAAGGACAAGGCGGAAGCAATGAAACGGCACTGCCTGGAAATCGTGAAAGAAAATCAAGGGGCTACTAAAAAGAACTTGGATGAACTGCAGCAACTGCTGCAGGGCAACCTATGAGTGGAAGTGGAGATGATTCCATGTCGCTGCGTACAAAATTAGCAGCCTATTTCTTGTATTTGATGCAGGACACGCCGCATCACGGCATAGATATTCCCATATTAAAAGTGCTGGAATGGGCTTCCATGGCTTATAAAAAGGGCGTGGCAGTCACGTATAATTCTTACCGGAAGAACCCGCAGAAACAAGTTAAATTACCGGCAAAAGTCATTAGTCTGGGAAATATCACTGTCGGTGGCACGGGGAAAACGCCTACGGCTTGTCTGCTGGCCCGGTATTTACAGCAAAAGGGACTCCGCACGGCACTGCTCAATCGAGGATACCGGTCGGAGACAGAAGGCAAAGCAGCCATTATGTCTGACGGAGAACATATTCTTTTGACTGCAGCAGCCGGCGGCGATGAAGCATGCTTAATGGCGCGGAGCCTGCCGGGAATTCCTGTGCTGGTAGGACGAAACAGAGGCAGCAGCGGTCAGTTGGCGGTGGATATGTTTCATTCGCAGGTGCTTCTGCTGGATGATGGGTTTCAGCACTGGCAGCTGTACCGTGATTTGGACATCGTCTTGATTGACGGAACCAATCCGTTTGGCAATGGCTATGTACTGCCCAGAGGCATTTTGCGCGAGCCGCTGGAACAACTGCGCCGCGCAGGCCTTATTATTATTACCAAGGCAGATTTAGCGACGGAACAGCAACGGAAATCTATCTATGCGGCATTGCATAAGTACCATCCGCATGTACCCGTGGCAGAAGCTGTTCATCGGCCGAAATGGTGTATTTCATTTGCTGATTGGAATAGTTTCAAAAAACGTGCAGATTGTGCCTTTCTTGCAGAAGATCAGCCCGTCATTGCTGTGTCGGCCTTGGGAAATCCCTCGTCTTTTGAAGCGACGATTCAGTCGTTTGGCTACACGATTGCTGATACGATGCGGTATGATGACCATCACCAATACAGCCGGGACGATTTGACGGCCATGGCAAAAAAAGCACAGGAACAGGGAGCCGTTTTGGTTACTACAGAAAAAGATGCTGTGAAAATGGATGCAGAATATATTACGGCCCATGATATACCGTTGTATGTGCTGGGAATTGAAATAGAAATTATTAAAGGAAATACAGACGTAGAAAACGTTTTAGCCCAAGTAATAGGAGGATAGATAGAGTATGAATTTTGTATGCATTATTCCGTCACGATATGCTTCAACACGGCTGCCGGGAAAACCGTTATGTGATATTGCCGGCAAACCTATGGTGCAGCGTGTATATGAACAAGCTGCTAAAGCCACTAAATTATCAGAGGTCGTCGTAGCTGTTGATAATCCTAAAGTATATGATACGGTCGTTACGTTTGGCGGCCATGCTGTCATGACGCGGGAAGATCACGCCAACGGTACGGACCGGCTGGCAGAGGCCGTAGAACACTTTCCGGATGCGGATGTCATCGTCAATGTACAAGGCGATGAACCTCTCATTGCGCCGGATGTCATTGATGCCTTGTGCCAGGCCTTTGAAGACGACCCGCAGCTGACGATGGCAACTGTTGCCACGCCGCTTGCCAAAGAAGAATATGACGATCCGAGCGCGGTCAAAGTCGTATTGAATCTTCATGGTGAGGCGATGTATTTTTCACGCTCTTTGATTCCCTATCCGCGAAATGCGTTTGACGGTATTATGCAGCCGTATAAACACATTGGCATTTATGCATACCGCCGTGATTTTTTGCTGCAGTATGCCCATATGGAACAAACGCCGGCTGAAAAAGTAGAATCACTGGAACAGTTGCGAGTTCTGGAAAATGGATATAAGATAAAAGTAATCACTACAAACCACCAGTTTATTGGTATTGATACACCGGAAGATTTGATACATATCCGAAACTATTTTGCTGATAAAGGAGAACTATAATGGAACACGTAAAATCCGTTGCGATTGGCAAGACAACAGTTGGCGGTGACGGCAAGCTGTTTGTCATGGCAGGTCCCTGTGTTATTGAAGATCCAGACCGTATTTTAAAAATCGGGCAGGAAATGAAGCGCATTTGTGAAAAATTAGGCGTGACCTATATTTTTAAGGCTTCGTATGATAAAGCCAACCGTTCTTCGTATAAGTCATTCCGCGGTCCGGGACTTGTAGAAGGATTAAAAATATTGAAAGATATAAAGAAAGAACTGCAAGTACCGATTATTAGCGATGTCCATTCGATTGAACAAATTGAACCGGCAGCAGAAGTACTGGATGTACTGCAGATTCCGGCATTTCTCTGCCGTCAGACAGATCTTTTGGAAGCGGCTGCAAAAACCGGCAAATGCGTCAGCGTCAAAAAGGGACAGTTCATGGCACCGTCCGACATGAAAAACGTATTGGAAAAAATGTCGCATCTTGGCAATGAAAACCTGATATTGACAGAACGGGGATTCAGCCTGGGCTATCATAACTTGGTTGTCGATATGCGCAGTTTCCCGATTATGCGCAGCTTTGGTTATCCGGTTGTATTTGATGCGACGCACAGCGTACAGCTGCCCGGCGGCGCCGGTACGTCTTCATCCGGCCAGCGGCAGTATATAGGCAATTTGGCACGGGCTGCAGCCGGTGCCGGCATAGACGGCGTGTTTATGGAAGTACATGACAATCCGGCTGAAGCCTTGTGCGACGGTCCGAATATGCTCTATTTGTCGCAGGTTGAAAATGTGCTGCGGGATATGATTGCTATCAATGAAATTACACAGAAAAGCGTCAGCACAGCAAAAGCATGAGATAGAGGTGAATGGAATGGATATATTAGCAGAAGCAAGAGATGTGCTTCATCAAGAAGCACAAGGCATTGAAAAATTGATTCCTACACTCAATCAGAATTTTATCAATGCAGTTAATTTAATTATGGAATCCAAAGGCCGTGTCATTGTTACCGGCATGGGAAAATCCGGCCATATTGCACGCAAGGTTTCGGCCACCCTTTCCAGTACGGGGACGCCGTCTATTTTCCTTCATCCTGCAGAAGGTATTCACGGTGATTTGGGCATGGTTACCAGCGAAGATATTGTACTCGCTTTTTCCAACAGCGGGGAAACCATGGAAATCCTCAATATACTGCCGTCACTGAAGCGTATTGGCGCAAAATTGATTGCTGTCGTAGGCAATCATAATTCTACGTTGGCTAAAAATTCAGATGTCATTTTGGATGCGTCTGTAGAAAAAGAAGCGTGCCCCTTGGGATTGGCACCTACGACGAGTACGACAGTAGCTTTGGCATTGGGTGATGCTCTGGCTGTTGTGCTGCTTTCTGCGCATCATTTTACGAAGAACCAATTTGCTATTTTCCATCCAGGCGGTGCGCTGGGACGTAAATTGCTGCTTACTGTAGAAAATGTCATGCACAAAGGTGAAGATAATCCGGTCATTTCTGAAGACAGTACGGTGCAAGATGCCTTGTTTATGATGACAGAAAAAGGACTGGGCGCCGTATCGGTTGTAGATGAAGAAGATAAGCTGATTGGCTTGGTTACAGATGGTGATGTGCGCCGAGGCTTGGAAACAGGCTCTAATTTCCTGCAGTGGCCAGTAGAAGCGATGATGACAAAAAATCCGCGCCTTATTTCCAGCGATAAATTGGCTGCCGAAGCACTTCACATTATGGAAAAAAATCAGCCGCGCCCGATTACGGTACTGCCGGTTGTCGATAAAGACAACCATGCTGTCGGCATGATTCATTTGACGGATTTACTTCGCCAGGGTGTAGTGTAATGGAAGCCAAAACGATTAAGCTGATTGCTTTTGATGTCGACGGCGTATTGACGGACGGTACCATTTATTATGGGCCCCAGGGAGATGCCATGAAAGGATTTTCAGCCCGCGACGGCATGGGAATTTCGTTGGCACGGGCTGCGGGCATCAAAACGGCAGTGATTACGGGCCGGCGTTCCCCTATGGTAGAAAAAAGAGCAGCAGACCTGCACATTGACTATATCATGCAGGATGTATCCAAAAAATGGCAGACCTTGGAAAGCATCTGCAAAGATATGGGCATTACCGTGCAGGAAGCCGCGTATATGGGTGACGATTTGAATGATGTGGAAGTTATTTCCAAGATAGGGTTTGGCGCGGCGCCGGCCGATGCCTGCCAGGAAGCTCAAGAAGCGGCACAGTTTGTGTCTTCATGTCCTGGCGGTCATGGCGCGCTGCGGCAATGGATTGAAGAGATTTTAAAAAGACAAAATCAATGGCATACTGTTCTCAGCCGGTATTTTGACGGCAAAACAGTAGTGAATCAATAGAAGAAAGGAGTGTCTGTATTGTGTTTAATGAGTGGCAGTATCATGCTGCACGCGGAATAGGGAATATGCTTTGCCATCTTTCTTATCCAACGATCATTTCATTGGGACGCAAACTAGGCCCCCTTGTTGGACGAATCTTGCAGAAACAACGCAAACGAGGCATTTTTCATGTCATGCGCGGCATGAAATGCAGCGAAGCGGAAGCAAACCAAATTATTGATGAATTATTTCGTAATTTAGGGCAGTCCCTGATGGAAATTCTGTATACGCCCCGGCTGAATAAGGACAATATAGCAGAGTATGTTACGCTGGAGCATGCAGAACGGCTGGATGCCGCGCTGAAAGAAAATAAAGGGGTTATCGTACTGACTGGTCATATTGGAAACTGGGAATGGATGGGCGCATCGCTGGCCTTATATGGATATCCGACGACGACGATTGTAAAAAAACAGCCTAATGATCAGGTGACACGCCTTTTGAATGAAAATAGGGAAATGATGGGCCTGGAAGTATTTGCCCGCGGCGGCAACGAAATGATAATTGCAGCAAGGGCATTAAAGCGCAAAAAAATTCTCGGCTTTTTAGCAGACCAGGACGGCGGATTCTATGGGGTACCCCAGCCTTTTTTGGGAAAAATGTCATCGACGCCTAAGGGCCCGGCTATGTTTGCGCGGAAGTTCCGTTCGCCTATTTTGCCGATTTTTGCGGTTCATGATGAAAACCATCGCCATCGCGTAGTGATTGGCGAAGTGATGTATTATGAAGATACGGGAAATAAAGAAGAGGATATTGCCCGTCTGACCCGGAAAATGGCCGTTTTGACAGAAAACTTTATCAAAGAGCATCCTACGGAATGGCTGTGGTTCCAGCATCGCTGGAGTACGGAACCAGAAGATATTGTAGCATTGCATCAGAAAGCGGAGGCAGGGCATCATGATGATAGAACGAATCAAGAAAAATAAACTGACTATCATTGGCTGCATGGTTGTGATTGGCTTTGCTGCTTTATTGTATACATTTATGCATCCGGACACAACGCCGGATACTCCTGTCAATACGGATAAACTGGTTGAATTCAATGGGACAGAGCTGGAAGAATCTAAAGACGGCAAACCGGTATGGAAATTGACGGCAGATAAGATTATGGTAGATCCCGATACAGAAACCATGTATTTTACCAATCCGAAAGCTGTTTTGTATGACGTAAACGGAACTGAATTGACGATTACATCGGACCAGGGAATTGTAGATAAGAAAAAACGGACGATTGAAATCAAGCCGCCGGTAAAAGGCACGACGAATTTATCGGATACGTTGCAGACAGACGGGAGTGTGTATTATAATATGGATACACATATGATACGCGGTGGTAAAGTAGAAATTCATCGTCATGACAGCACGACACTTCACGCTGATGCGTTTGAAACTAATACAAGTTTGGATAAAGTAACGCTTACAGGACATGCGCAGGTAACCAAGGGAGAAGAATGATAATGCAGTATATACGAAACAAGATACTTACAGCGGCCTTGGCCGGGTTTATGCTGGTTCCCTCACTGGGAATAGGAGCAGAAGATGCACATACCAGTTCTGTTTCCGTAACGGCAGATACCTTGGTCTATGATGGCAAAACACAGGTTGCAACCGCAACGGGAAATGTTGTCATTGTGCGAGATCAGGCTACGATGACCGGCAATAAAGCGTCCTATAATTTGAAGACAGCAGAAGCAGACATGGAAGGCAATGTGGCAGTACAGCAGCCGGATATGCAGCTGAACGCAGATAAAATTCATTCGACGAACCGCAATTATATTGTGGCATCTGGTTCCGTCCGCGGCGTATATAATGACAAAAAAGTAAATGGAGATCAAATCGAATATTACTTGGACAAAGATTACGGCGTTGTAACGGGGAACGGCTATTTGGAAGCCCAAGGTTCTCAGATGTGGGCCGATCATATCGATGCCTGGTTTAAAGAAATACGGGCTGTCGGACAGGGAAATGTTCATATTGAATCGCCGGCTGATCATTTGACAGCCTATGCGGCACAGGCCGTGTATACCCAAACACCGAATGTGAATGACGGCGTTATTCACTTAACCGGAGATGTACACGCAGAACAGAAGGGCAATACATTGAATGGCGACAATGTTGTCATCCGCCTGGCAGACAATTCGGTACAGACTATGACGCGTTCTACTGTCGTTATTCTGCCGGATAATAACTAAAAAGGAGAAACGAATGCTGATTCAGACCCATGACCTCGTAAAACGATATAAAGAAAAACGTGCTGTTGCTGGCGTCAGCATCAGTGTCTCTCAAGGTGAAGTAGTAGGCTTGCTGGGACCGAACGGTGCCGGCAAGACGACTACATTTTATATGATTGTTGGGATTGAACATCCTACAGAAGGAAAAATTACGATTGATGACCAGGATATTACAGGTTTGCCGATTCATAAACGGGCTGCATACGGTATTGGATACTTGCCGCAGGAAGCGTCTATTTTCCGCAAGCTTACTGTAGAAGAAAATTTACTGGCTATGCTGGAAACGACAAAATTCAGTAAAAAAGAACAGCGCCAAAAAGCGGAAGCGCTGATGGAAGAGTTTTCCATTACCCATCTGCGGGACCGGCTGGGAATACAGCTTTCCGGCGGTGAACGGCGACGCGTAGAAATTGCCAGGTGCCTAGTGATGGATCCGGCATTTATTTTGCTGGATGAACCCTTTGCCGGCATTGATCCGCTGGCAGTTAATGAAATTCAAGGGATTATCGGTCATTTAAAAAATCGCGGCATGGGCGTGCTGATTACAGACCACAATGTGCGTGAAACGTTGAGTATTGTAGATAAAGCCTATATTTTGAGCGAAGGGCGCATTTTATTGGAAGGCAGTCCGGAAAAAATTGCCAGTGACCCTGTCGCCAAGAAATTCTACTTGGGTGAAGACTTTAGAATGTAACAGGCAGGGAGACAGGAATGCGAATATTAGATAAATATATACTAAAAGAATTTATAGGCCCTTTTTTATTTGGCGTTTGCGCGTTTACAGCTGTTTTTATTGGGACAGGCACGCTGTTTCGTATTGCCGAGCTGATTAATCAATACGGTGCTTCAACATGGGCCGCCTTTCGTATTTTTGTATTGGCGATTCCGTCCATTATAGTCGTTACCTTTCCCATGTCAGTACTGTTGGGTTCGTTGATGGCGTTTGGCAGATTATCCAGTTCCAGTGAACTCATCGTCATGCGGGCAGGCGGACAGAATTTTGTGCGATTGGCCATGCCGATTTTTATTGCGGCTGCTTGTATTTCTCTGGGGACGACGGCGTTTAATGAATATGTTGTGCCGAAAGCGAATAATGCATACAACACGATTATCAACGAAGAAGTAAAGCATAATGCGGCTCCGGCTTCGCAGGATCATATTATTATCAAAAATATTAAAGGGTCTGATATTTCCAGTTTGATGTATGCGCGGCAATACGATGCCAATGTGAAGGAACTGAAAGAAATTACCGTGCAGGAATTTGAAAACGACGTGCTTATGCGTGTCGAAAAAGCTGACCGGGCGAATTGGAACGGTGCTAAATGGGTCATGCATGAAGGGACGATTTATGATGTGTCCGGTGATGAGGGGGTTAAACGGACCATGAGGTTCCAAAATCAGGCCTTGCCTATATCGCAAAAGCCAAACAAGATTGCTTCTTCTCAGAAAAAGCCGGATGAATTGACGATTCGTGAGCTGCAGGAACAAATTAAGCTTCTCGATGACAATTCAGTCAATACCAATAAGCTGCGCGTAGCTATGTACAATCGCTTTGCATTGCCGCTTGCCAGCTTGGTATGCGCGATTGTAGGCGCACCACTGGGGATGCAGAAACAGCGCGGCAGTTCTTCTATTGGCTTTGGCATTAGTGTCGTTGTTATTTTTATTTATTATTCGATTATGACGTTAGGCAATGCGCTGGGAAACGGCGGCCGCATTCCTGCCTATTTGGCGGCGTTTTTGCCGGATATTATTTGCGGCATTACCGGTATCATTTTGGTGTATCGCAAATCAAAATAAAGAAGTTAGCAGCGTGTTTTGCATGACGTGCGCTGCTAGTTTTTTTTTACTCAAATTTTTCATATGGCGAAATTAGAGAATGACAGAATGCATATAATGTTATATCATTATAGTAATAAGGAGGTGCATTATGGAATACGGATGGGTTATGCTGTTTATCTTAGCCGTCATGGGCGGTATTATCGCGTATTTGGGAGATAAAATCGGTTCCCGCGTAGGCAAACGCAAAATTGTATTGTTTGGACTGCGCCCTAAATATACGTCGATATTAATAACGATTTTAACAGGAATCAGCATTGCTGTCGTTACGCTTGGTGTTATGTTCGTATTATCACAAAATGTACGCATTGCCTTATTTGGAATGCATCAGCTGCAGATGCAAAAAGCAGAATTGGAAGCGCAGCGGGAAAAATTGAGCAGACAAGCAGAAGCATTGGGTCAGGAATTGGCAGATAAAAACAGTTTAATTGCGTCTAATGAAGAATTGCTGAAGCAGCAGCAGGCACAGCTAGATGGTAAAAATGAAGAAATCCGTATGACGCAGCTGGACTTACAGCAGGCACAACAGGCGCGGGATGACAAAACGAGACAGTTGTCTATCATTCAAGTCGCAATGGATGAAGCGCAAACAGACAAAGAAAATGCAGAAGCTGCCAGAGATGCTGCCGTTTCTGATAAAGAAAAAGCGCAGAGCGATTTGGCTATGCTGGAAGAAACGAAAAAAAGCATGATGGCGACTATTCAGACGTTAGATCAGCGGATTCGGCTGCTCAATCAAACCATGACGAATATTCGCGAAGGCATCGTTGTATTTCGGGCAGGTGAAGTATTGTCCAGTGTGGTGTTAAACGGCGGTATGAGTGAAGCGGCAACACGGCAGGAAGTCAGTCAGGCAATGAGCCAGACCAATACGATGATTTGCCGCCGCTTGGGCATACAGGATGAAAATACAATTCTTGTTTATATTGCACCAGATGAATTTGAAGCGGTTATACATGATTTGCAGCAGTCCGGCAACAAGAAAAAATTGCTGCGCGTCATTGCTGCCGGCAATATTGTCTTGGGTGAACCTACGCTGGTACATATAGAAATGTATGACAACCAGCTGGTATATCACCGCGGCGAAACAGTATATGAAGCCAAGCTGCCTGCCCAAGAAGTCAGCGGCAATGCGGAACTGCTGGTTCTGCGCTTTCTGCACACGGTAAACCAGAAGGCACAGCTGAAAGGCATGCTGCCAGATCCATTGACGGGCAATGTCGGTGCCGTTACGGTAACAGAAATGTTTGACGCGATTTCCAAAATCAAATCGTACAATGGCAGCAATGTAGTGCTGCGGGCTGTGACCATGCATGATACCTATACTGCAGGACCGTTGGGCGTAGATATTATAGTAGAACCAGCCAATGAATAGGAGAGAAATGATGATTGCAGCAATTGACCCAGGATCGGAAAAGACAGGAACGGCTATCCTGAATGAAGACGGTACATTAGCAGAAAAAAAAATTGTTCCGACACCTATGCTGCTGCCTTATTTGCAGCAGGCGTATGAGACATATTCATTTCACCATATTGTCATGGGAAACGGCACGAATCATAAACATCTGCAGCCCTGCGTAGAAGCTTGGATACAGGACAAAAAGAAACCTGTTACGTTTTCATTAATTGATGAAAAATATACAACCGTTGAGGGAAGAAAATTATATTTTAAATATACGCCTAGAAAAGGATGGCGGCGGTTTATTCCGCTGGCACTGCAGTATCCGCCGGAACCGGTAGATGATTTTGTAGCCTGGATTATCGGGCTCCGCTATATAAAGGCAAAAGGAGGGGCGACATGGTAACATATGGAGCGCGTGTACTGGGCTTGGCTTTTGGCGCATTGATTTATACACTGGGATTGGATGTGTTTTTAGTGCCCAATCACGTTATTGACGGCGGTGTTGTCGGTCTGGCGTTGATGGCGGCCCAGCTTACGGGTATCAGCTTTAGTGTGTTTATTGTGCTGTTGAACATTCCGTTTTTTATTTTGGGCTATAAAAAAATTGGGACAGCCTTTACGCTGTTATCGCTGTTTTCCGTTGTTTGCTTATCCGGATGGAGTAATTTCATTCATTATGCCCCGGTGACATCCGATCCTTTTTTATCCACTATTTACGGCGGCATTATTATCGGGTTAGGCGTGGGTCTTATCATACGCTGGGGCGGCTCATTGGACGGTACGGAAATATTGGCTATCATTGCCGATAAAAAAACGCCCTTTTCTGTCGGCGAAATCATCATGTTTTTTAATCTGTTTATTTTAGGCAGCTCCGGATTTGTCTTTAGCTGGGACAGTGCCATGTATTCCCTGGTTGCTTATTTTATTGCTTACAAAATGATTGACATCGTAACGAATGGGCTGGACGAAATGAAAGGACTGTTGATTGTTACGGCTCATCATGAAGATGTTTCCCGCTGCATTATCCATGATATGGGGCGTGCTGTTACGCTGCTGAACGGTGAAGGCGCATATAAACGGGAAAAAACGATGGTGTTGTACTGCGTAGTATCACGACTGGAAGTGACAAAAGTCAAAGAAGCTGTGCGGCGTGTAGACCCGCATTCCTTTATTTCTATTTTTGATATTAACGAAGCCCATGGCGGCTTGTTTAAACGCCGATCCCATCATTAAAGAAAAAGCATTATACCGATATAATATAGCACGTCTTTCATGTATTGCTTTTCGCTATCACGGAACGGCAGGATTTATATACTAGTGATTGACATACTCGGTATATTTGCTATTATATAAACTGATGTTGTTTTAAATCAGAAAGTAATTTGAGACGTTTTGCGGCGTCTTTAGGAGGGTATACAATGGCTCAGTTAAATTTTAATATTGAAGATGTGTGCGGGACCTTGTCAGAAAACAAGGATGGCTGGCGCAAAGAGTTGACGTACATTAGCTGGAATAATCGTGCACCAAAATTTGATTTGCGTTCCTGGGATCCTGATTATCAGGCCATGACAAAGGGAATTACGCTGACTAAAGAAGAATTAGAAAAATTACGTGATGTATTAAACGAAATGGATTTTGATAAGTACTAAGGAGTGTGAAGTATGCGTTCAACAGCTCAATGAGATGAAATGATTGAATGCGTACTTCTTTTCTTTTACTTGCAAAACTTTACGAAACATTATATAATCTCTAGTTGTATGTACTATTAGTACTTGGTCATAATTATTAAAGGTGATGGAATGGTCCGTATAGCGAGAGACAAGAGACATGCCTTGCTGAAAAAGCGAATAGAAGAAAACCCATTTATCAATGACGAAGAATTGGCTGAAGAATTTTCCGTCAGCGTTGCTACTATCCGTTTGGACCGTATGGCGCTGGGAATTCCGGAAATGCGCATTCGCATCAAACAAAAAGCAGAAGCAGCTCAGCCGAAACAGAAAAATTCTGGTTTTGTCGGCGAATTGGTAGATTGTACAGTGGGTCGCAGTGCTATTTCCATGATGACAGCAACGGCAGATATGGTAGATGAAGCTCATATTGTGCGCTCGCAGTGTTTGTATGCCCAGGCAACCTCACTTGCCAGGGTCGTGTTGAACCTGCCTGTATGTATTACAGTAGTAGCCAATATTAAATATAAACAGCCTGTTACGGTAGGTGACAAGCTGATAGCAGTGGCAGAAGTAATTCGCCGCCGCGATCAAAAATACTATGTATGGGTGAAAATACGAAAGAATGCGAAGGAAGTATTTCGCACGAAGTTTATTATAGAATCTTTAGAATAATGGAGCGTAACGTAAGTATGAAAATAGCGGTAGATGCTATGGGCGGCGATTATGCACCAGAAGAAATCGTACTGGGTGCGATTGAAGCTATCAAAGCATATAGCTTTGATGTCGTCTTAGTAGGTGACAGGGAAAAAATAGAAGAAGTACTGGCTAGGTATGGGGAAAAAGAAAGTGAACGCTTGTCGATTGTCCATGCCAGCCAAGTCATTGACATGGGTGAACATCCCGCGCAGGCCTTTCGTAAGAAAAAAGACGCGTCCATTGTAGTAGCAACAAGACTCGTCAAAGAAGGAACCTGTGACGCTGTAGTGGCAGCTGGCAGTACGGGAGCGGCTGTTACGGCGGCATTACTGGGATTAGGCCGGATTAAAGGGATTGAACGTCCTTGCATTGCGACACCGATTCCGTCTAAAAAGGGAATTACCGTACTGCTCGATTCCGGAGCAAACTCAAACAGTAAGCCAAAGCATTTAGTAGAAGGCGCTATCATGGGATATCATTATGCAAAAGCGATTCTTGGCATAGCCAAACCAACGGTAGGCCTTTTGAATATAGGGGAAGAAGCCTCTAAGGGCAATGAATTGTCGCAGGCTACGTATCCGATGCTGGAAAAGCTGAAAACGATTTCCTTTTATGGCAATGTAGAAGGCAGGGATATTCCAAAGGGAACGGTAGATGTTGTAGTGTGTGACGGATTTGTTGGCAACGTTATTCTGAAGTTTGGCGAAGGCATGGCTATGTTTATTATCCGTTTGGTAAGGGAAACGATTAAACACAGCGGCTTTATTGCTAAATTAGGCGCGTTGGCAGTATATCCGGCATTGAAATCACTGAAAAAACGTCTTGATTTTACTGAATATGGCGGAGCTCCTTTATTAGGCGTCAACGGCAGTTTTATTATCTGCCACGGTAGTTCAAAAGCGAAAGCCATTAAGAACGCTATTCGTGTTGCCGGCGAACTCGTACAGCAAGATGTAGTAGGTCATATTCGCAAAAGTATTGAGGAAGAAGAGGTAGAACAATATGGTAATGAAGGCTAACTCGGCTGGTGTACTGGGAACTGGCCATTATGCGCCGGAAAAGATTGTTACAAACGCAGATTTGGAAAAAATGGTAGATACGTCTGATGAATGGATCCAAACGCGTACCGGCATTAAACAGCGTCATTTTGCGTCAGAAGGCATGAACACTTCGGATATGTGCACGAAAGCAGCAGAACAGGCACTGGAAATGGCTCATACATCTCCGGAAGAACTGGATATGATTATTGTCTGCACGCTGACGCCGGATATGACGATTCCTTCGACAGCATGTATTGTTCAAAAAAATCTGGGTGCTAAAAACGCGGCTGTCTTTGATTTATACGCAGCCTGCTCTGGATTTGCCTATGGGACGATTACGGCAGCCCAGTATATTCAAAGCGGCATGTGCAAAAAAGTCCTGGTCATTGGGGCAGAAATCTTAAGTCGTTTTATGGATTTCACCGATCGCAATACGTGTGTCCTCTTTGGTGATGGCGCAGGGGCAGCTGTATTTGGCGTCGTCCCGGACGGCTATGGCATTTTGGGTGCCGATATGGGTGCAGACGGCAATGGCGGTAAATTTTTGAATATTCCTTCTAGCGGCGTCGCTATTCTTCCGACAGATGAAGCAAGAAAAAAACATTTGACATATATTAAAATGGACGGCAAAGAAGTATATAAATTTGCTGTCAAAGTCATGGGTCAGACGGCGGTAAATGCGTTGGAACGGGCCGGTCTTCATCATGAAGATATTGATTTGCTCATTCCCCATCAAGCGAATATCCGCATTATTAAATCAGCAGCCAAACGATTGCACCTTCCTATGGAAAAAGTATTTGTCAATATTGATAAATATGCCAATACGTCCGGCGCGTCTATTCCGATTGCTATGGATGAAGCTAATCGTGCAGGCCGTATGAAACGCGGTGATGTTGTCGTACTGGCTGGTTTTGGCGCAGGTCTTACATGGGCCGGATTAGTGATGAAATGGTATTAATAGATAAAAAGATGAGGTGACGATACGATGAAAAAAGCATTTGTATTCCCCGGCCAGGGAGCACAGAAAGTGGGCATGGTTAAAGATTTATACGAAGCCTATGCAGTAGTTCGGGAAGTATTTGAAGAAGCAGATGATGCCTTGGGATTTTCCTTAACCAACCTTTGCTTTGAAGGCCCTGATGAAGAATTGATGAAGACCTACAATACGCAGCCGGCTATTTTGACAGCCAGCACGGCATGCTGCCGGGTACTCGCACAGGAAGGGCTGACACCCGATATTGCAGCCGGTCACAGCTTGGGTGAATATTCCGCATTGGTAGCAGCCGGTGCGCTGACGTTTGCCGATGCCGTGCGGACAGTACGCCTTCGCGGTCAGTTCATGCAGGAAGCCGTTCCTCTCGGAGAAGGAAGCATGGCGGCGATTTTGGGATTGGCCGAAGAAAAGATTAAAGAAATCTGCGCTTCTGTTTCTGCACAGGGCGGCGTCGTACAGGCTGTTAATTTTAACTGCCCGGGACAGATTGTTATTGCCGGCAGCACCAAAGCCGTAGAAACAGCAGCGGCAGAAATGAAAGCCGCAGGAGCAAGACGGGCTGTTATTCTTCATGTTAGTGCGCCTTTCCACAGCACATTGATGGAACCGGCAGCCAAACGCTTGGCAGATGTTCTGGATTCGATTTCTATTTCTGATGCCAAAATTCCGGTTGTAGCCAATGTCAACGGCCAGATTGAAATGGCTGCGGCAGACATCAAAGCTTCATTGGTTAAACAGGCTGCCAGCCCGGTTCTTTGGATTGACTGCACCAAAACGATGCAGCAATTTGGCGCAGAAGCATTCGTAGAAGTAGGACCCGGCAAGACGCTCTGTGGATTTAACCGCAAAATCGATCGTGCTATTCACAGCGAAAACGTAGAAGATATTCCATCCTTACAGAAAACACTTGAATTTTTCCAGGGGGTTCGATAAAATGCTTTTAACAGGTAAAACTGCGATTGTTACCGGCGGTTCCCGCGGTATTGGCCGTGCCATTGCGCTGTGCCTTGCTGCAGAAGGCGCAAATGTCGCTGTGATTTATGCCGGCAATACGGCAGCGGCGGAAGAAACGCTGCAGGCGATTACGGATAAAGGCGGCAAAGCGATTTCGATTCAATGCGATGTTGCTAATGAAGATACCGTAACAGCCATGGTAAAACAAGTAAAAGAACAGTTTGGCAGTATTGATATTTTAGTCAATAATGCAGGGATTACCCGCGACGGATTGCTGATGCGCATGAAAACGGCTGATTGGCAGGCTGTGTTGGATACCAACCTGACAGGAACTTTTTTCTGCACCAAAGCGGTTACCAAATGGATGATGAAGCAGCGCAGCGGCGCAATTGTTAATTTGACATCTGTTGTTGGTCTTACGGGCAATGCCGGTCAGGCAAATTATGCAGCTGCCAAATCAGGCATTATTGGATTTACCAAATCGGTGGCTAAAGAATTGGCATCCCGCGGTATTCGTGCCAACGCGGTGGCACCGGGATGCATTGATACAGATATGACAGCGGTCCTCAGTGATGCCGTCAAAGAAGAAATGCTGAAAACAATTCCGCTGGGCCGTGTCGCACAGCCGGAAGAAGTCGCAAAAGCTGTACTTTTCCTCGTGTCTGATTGTGCCAGCTATATTACCGGCCAAGTCCTCAACGTAGACGGCGGCATGGTAATGTAAATAGAAAGATACTCCATTGAAAGGGGGTGAATGGAACATGAGCGATAACGCTACATTTGAAAAAGTAAAGAGCATTGTTGTTGAACAGTTGGGTGTTGACGAAAAAGAAGTCAAAATGGATGCCGCTTATATTGATGATTTAGGCGCTGATTCCTTGGACATTGTTGAACTGATCATGGCTTTCGAAGAAGAATTCAATATCGAAATCCCTGACGATGTTGCTGAAAAAATCAAAACTGTTAAAGATACAGTTGATTACATCGAAAAGGAAAAAAAAGCGTAAGTATGCAATAAGAGCCGGAAGGGGAGGCCGTGCGGCATCCCCTGAAGGTGTCTTGAATGGAGGAAAACAGAGTGAAGCTGCCAGAATTGAAAATAGGTAAGCTCGTAGCAAAGGTGCCAATCGTCCAGGGCGGCATGGCCATCAGATTGTCCACAGCCCGGTTGGCCGCAGCAGTAGCCAATGAAGGCGGTATTGGCCTTATTGCGGCCTCTGGCATGCCCTTTGAAGAATTGAGATATGAAATCCGTTTGGCTAGAAAATTGGCGCCAACTGGAATAATAGGCATAAATGTAATGGTTGCAGCCCGCGAATTTAAGGGGATTGTAACTACTGCAATTGAAGAAGGAATCGATCTAGTCGTAGCAGGTGCAGGCTTTTCCCGAGACATGTTTTCTTGGGGAAAAGAAAGCGGTACGCCTATTGTGCCGATTGTATCTTCTGCTAAGCTAGCTAAAATATCCCAAACCCTGGGTGCTGCTGCCGTCGTAGTAGAAGGGGCAGAAGCAGGCGGGCATCTGGGAACCAATCGTTCAAGCCGGCTGATTGTGCCGGAAGTACGAAAGGCTGTTACTATTCCCGTCATTGGTGCCGGAGGGATACTGCATGGTGAAGACATTGCAGAAATGCTTCGTCTGGGTGCCGACGGCGTACAAATGGGAAGCCGTTTTGCTGCCAGTGTTGAATCAAACGGTGCTGACGAGCTCAAAAAAGTATATTTGAGAGCCAACAATCCGGAAGATTTCATTTTGGTTCACAGTCCGGTAGGACTGCCGGGCCAGGCAATCCGCACGCCTTTTTCCGAACGTATTTTGCTGGGAAAAGCACCGGCTCCGGAACATTGTGACCACTGTCTGAAAAAATGCAGTCATAAGTACTGCATTATCCGGGCATTAACACGGGCACAGCAAGGCGATGTAGAAACAGGCTTAGTGTTCTCCGGCAGGAGAATGCAGGAAATTCATGATATTCTGCCGGTAAAAGACATATTTGCATATCTTAAACGTGAAATGGATGTAATCCCTGATTGATTCGTTCACGGATGATTTTTGATAATGAGGTGAAAACTTTGGAAAAACGTGTAGTGATTACAGGCGTAGGTGTCATTTCTCCTGTAGGTATCGGCAAAGAGGAATTTTGGAATGCCTTGCTCAGCGGTAAGAACGGAATCGGCCCTATCACCCACTTTGACGCGACTGAGTATGCAGCGCGTATTGCCGGCGAAGTTAAGGATTTTAATCCGGCTGATTACGGCATTGATAAAAAGGAAGCCCGCCACATGGATCCGTCTACGCAGTATGCTGTAGCAGCGGCTAAATTGGCATTGGATGATTCTAAAATGAATTTAGATGATGAAGACCGCGACCGTATTGGTACGATAGTAGGTACAGGTATTGGTGGTATGGAAACCCTTCACAATTTGTACAAAGGATTGTTTTCTAAAGGACCGTCCCGCGTCAATCCCTTCGTCGTTCCTAAAATGATTGCCAACATGGCTTCCGGCCAGGTTTCTATTTTCTTTGGCTTAAAAGGCCATTGTGCCAGTGTAGTTACAGCTTGTGCAACCGGTACGAACTCTATCGGCGATGCGTACCGCATGATTCAGCGCGGCGAATTGGACGCAGCCGTTGCCGGCGGAACAGAAGCAGCTGTATCTCCCGGTGCTGTCGCAGGCTTTTCAGCTATGAAGGCATTGAGCACCAACAATGACGATCCGGCTCATGCATCCCGTCCTTTTGATAAAGACCGCAATGGTTTCGTCATGGGCGAAGGTGCCGGTATAGTCGTTTTGGAAGAACTGGAACATGCTAAAAAACGCGGCGCGCATATTTACTGCGAAATTGGCGGATATGGCAGCAATGCAGATGCATACCATATTACAGCTCCGGCTCCGGAAGGCATCCAGCAGGCAAAATGTATGCAGCTGGCGATTGCCGATGCAGGTCTTACACCGGATGATGTAGATTATGTCAATGCTCACGGCACGTCTACTCATTTAAATGATTTGAATGAATCGAAAGCCGTAGCCCGTGTATTTGGCGATCATGCCAAAGATGTGCTCATTAGCTCAACCAAATCCATGACCGGTCATCTTCTCGGTGCAGCAGGTGCTGTCGAAGCCATTGCTTGTGCGATGACGATTGAAACAGGCAACGTACATCCGACGATTAACTTAGAAGAACCGGAAGATGAACTGAAAGAATTGGGACTAAATTATGTACCGGGAAAAGCAGTCCATGCTGATGTCCGTGTAGCTATTTCCAACTCCTTTGGCTTTGGCGGACACAATGCAACGCTGCTTTTTAAAAAATACGCTGAATAATTACATACCATACTAGAAAAGACTGTGTGAATGAAGACGGATAGAAAAGAACAGTTAGAAAAATTCATTGACGTATTAGGACTTTCATCGTTTCATAATTTGCTTATTTTGGATCAGGCGTTGACACATTCATCATATGCAAATGAAAATAAAGCGAATCATGGCTATTATAACGAACGCCTTGAATTTTTGGGAGACGCTATTCTGGACTTGGTCGTAGGGGAATATCTTTTTTTGCAGTATCCTCATATGCCCGAAGGTGAATTGTCAAAAGCCCGTGCCAGTGTAGTCAGCGAAACCCCATTAGCTTCTGTCTGTGCCAAGTTCCATATGGGAGACTATATTCTCTTAGGGAAGGGAGAATTAGCTTCCGGCGGACGGACACGGCCCAGTATTTTGGCAGATGCCTTTGAAGCCGTTGTAGGAGCTATATATATTGATTCCTCCTATGAAGAAGCGCGCAAGTTTATTCTTCATCAGCTGAAAGGGTATTTATCTTTGGTTGCGACCGGTGAGTACGGCAAGGATTATAAAACCCTGTTTCAGGAATTTGTACAGCGCGACGGTGAGCAGAAGATTGAATATGTGTTATGCCGGGAAGAAGGGCCTGACCATAATAAGACATTTTATATGGAAGTCATCGTCAATGGCAAAGTCCTTGGGGAAGGCGCAGGCAAATCTAAGAAAGATGCAGAACAACATGCTGCTCATGAAGCATTACTGCGATTACATGCATTATAAAGAAGATGTGGCTGAGCCACATCTTCTTTTTTTATAGGAGAGATTATGAAAACTTCAATTATTCCTATTTTTATTCCGCATATAGGGTGTCCGTACCGATGTATATTTTGCAATCAGTGGAAAATTACCGGGCATCAGGGAGTACCGACTGGCGATATGGTTGCTAAAGCAATCGATGCGTATACTTCGTCAGCCAAAGAGACGCGACACTGGGAAGTTGCTTTTTACGGCGGCAGTTTCACGGCTGTTGCGGTATCTTTGCAGGAAGAATTGCTGCAGTCGGCCTATAATGCGCTGAAAAACGGCAAAATAGCGGCGATTCGTTGTTCGACCCGTCCTGATTGTATCACGCCGTCTATTTTAGATCGGTTGACTGCTTACGGCATGACGATCGTAGAATTAGGTGTGCAGTCGATGGATGATAAGGTGCTGCAAACAGCCAAGCGCGGCCATACGGCGGCAGATGTGGTCCGGGCAACAGCATTGCTGCGCGCCAGAAAGTTTGTCGTTGGGCACCAGCTCATGCCGGGACTGCCCGGAGAAGATGCAGCGAGCCTGCAAAAAACGACAGCGGCGATTTGCCGATTAAAACCGGATATAGCTAGAATCTATCCCGTTGCGGTCATTGACAAAACAGAACTTGCCGATATGTACCGTAAAGGCACATACACGCCGCTTTCTATTTCTGAAGGGGTACAACGGGGCGCGTATATGAAACAGGCATTTGTCAAAGCAGGGATACACGTTATACGGACAGGACTACAGGCAACGCGTGAGCTGGATGACGCGGTACAAGTACTGGGAGGAGCCTATACACCGGCTATGGGAGAACTCATCGATACGAAGCGGTATCAAAAACAGTTATTTGCTTTGCTGGATACGATACAGACGGCATCTGTACAAATTTTCTATCATAGAAAAGATACGTCCCGTGTCAGAGGCTATCATAATGTGACCGTAAAGAGAGCTTATTTACGTTATTCCTTTGCAATTGCATGGCATGAAGATAATACATTGCAGACGGGCATGTTATCTGTGACAGCAGGGCGAAAGACGTATTACATATCTATAAATACAGGTATCGTCCAGTCTGTATAAGGGGGAATACATTGTGAAATGGATAGGAATGATTGCCGATCATGAAGTGGGTGCAGGAAATACGTTAAAACATATTCTTGATAAATTACGTGCGCCTATAGAGATAGAAATGATTTGTACTGATGGTGAAACAGCTTTGGCCAATATAATGATGTATAAACCGGATATTATTTTTTTAAATAGTGAATTACCGAAAATTTCAGGGATAGAAATTGCAAACGCCTTGGGACAAGTGAAAACATATCGGCCATTGATTGTTTTTACATCTAAAACGAAACAATATGCGGCAGAAGCTTTTGCTGTATTTGCCGTGGACTATATATTAAAACCGTTAGATGAAAAAAAAATACAGCATGCCATAAAACGATGTCAATGGATGATTCAGGCAAAAGAAGGCATGGATAATATATCAATGCATGAAATATTTAGCCCTCCGATTCGAAGATTAGCCGTAGATAAAGGGGATACGATGGAAGTTATCGATTGTTTAAATATTCAATATATTTATGGACAAAATCGCTATGTGCATATTTCGATGAAAAATGGCGATCAACATGAAGTATGCATGAGTCTTCGCAATATCATGAAACAACTGCCGCATGATACGTTCTTTCGTTGCCATCGCAACTATATTGTCAATGTGGCAGAAATACAGCAAATTAAGCTGTGGTTTAAACGCGGCTATTTATTAGTCCTCAAAGGCAGCAATTCTATCGAAATTCCTGTGGGAAGAGCTTATATCAATACCCTTAAGGAATATATAAATATGTAATCTAATAGATAAAAAGAATACATGGCTTTTTATAACTATATATTTCTGTTTATGAATGAAAAATGACGGATAATGAATGGATAGCTTTATGACATGCCAATGTGGAGTTACTATATACGTACTTCATAAAGGAGAGTGCATAGGGTATGATAAATGTATTACACGAAGCAGAAATGAAAACGGTAGAAATGTTAGTTGACCATATTTTGGATGAAAAAAATTTAGAAGAACGACAAAAGACGTTGTTGCGGTTGACTGATGTGATGGAAAAATATTTTGGCAGCTTATTTGAAAAAAAGTCTTTTGACGATGCGCGTCGACTGATTACATCAAATGGCAAATGGTTGCATTTTTTAAACAGAGCATTAAATGAATTGGACCGTAATGTCGTCAAACGAGCTGTTATGGATTTAGGATTTGAAGCTGGCTTCTTTGGTTTGAATACGCGTGATGCAGCGAAAAAGAAATATGGCTGCAACATTCCTTGGGCTATTTTGTTTGACCCGACGAGTGCCTGCAACTTACACTGCATTGGCTGTTGGGCCGCTGAATATGGTCATACCATGAATTTGAGCTATGACATCATGAATAAGATTGTTACAGAAGGCAAAGAACTGGGGGTTCATTTTTATTTGCTCACTGGTGGCGAACCGTTAGTTCGTAAAGCCGATGTTCTCCGCCTTTGTGAAGAACATCGCGACTGCGAATTCCATGCTTTCACAAATGGTACACTTGTTGATGAACAGTTCTGTAAAGACATGCAGCGTGTCGGCAACTTGAGCCTGTCCCTCAGCTTGGAAGGCTTTGAAGAAGTCAACGATAGCCGCCGCGGCAAAGGGGACTTCCAAAAAGTTATGCATGCCATGGATTTGTTGCGTGAACACGGCTTGGTATTTGGCACATCCATTTGCTATACCAGCAAAAACATTGACACCGTTACATCCGATAAATTCTTGGATATGATTATCAGCAAAGGCGCATGGTACACATGGTACTTCCATTACATGCCAGTCGGCAACGATGCATCTGTTGATTTACTGCCGACAAAAGAACAGCGTGAATACATGATTCGCCGTGTTCGTGAAATTCGTTCTGAAGAAGGCGGCAAACCTATTTTTGCTATGGACTTCCAGAACGATGGTCAGTTTGTTGGCGGTTGCGTAGCCGGTGGCCGTAACTACTGCCATATCAATCCGAATGGCGATGTTGAACCGTGTGTATTCATTCATTACTCCAGTGCCAACATCAAAGAAAAGAGTTTGCTTGAATGCTTGCAGCAGCCGTTGTTCAAAGAATATGGCCGTCAGCAGCCGTTCAATAAAAACCAGCTCCAGCCTTGCCCGATGTTGGAAAACCCGCAGTACTTGGTAGAAATGGTTCATAAGAGCGGTGCCCATTCGACGGATATGCAGTCACCGGAATCAGTAGAACACCTTTGCGGTAAATGCATTGAATATGCAAAACAGTGGGCTCCGACAGCGAAGAGTGAATGGCAGCGTTTGGAAAAAGAAGAAGAAGCTAAAAATAATAAATAGTCATGATTGTCTTTCTAAATAAGACATCTAAAGTAATAACATTTCTCTTGCAGTTTTTTGTGGTAAGAGTAAACTAAAGATATCATGAAAGGAGAGAAAAAAGAATGCATATTTTAGATACCTTTTTCGTGCATTATTTAAGCCAGTTTGACAAGTATTGTTTTACTGTCGTATTGCATGATAAAACTTATACGATTGGGGAAGGAACGCCGGCTTTTACCATTACAGTGCATAAAGATATTCCTAAAAAGGAATTAATGCGTTCTACGTCCTTGGCATTAGGCGAAGCCTATATGCGTAAAGATATTACCATTGAAGGTGATTTATTTACAGCATTACAGTGCTTTTTATCCCAGCAGAACAACTTCTCGACAGACCGCTCTGCGTTAAAACGGTTGCTGTTTCCATCGGAATCCAAAAAAGCCCAGAAAGAACAAGTTTCATCCCATTATGACTTGGGCAATGACTTCTATTCCTTGTGGCTCGACCCGACGATGAGTTATTCCTGTGCATACTTTAAAAACGATACAGATACGCTAGAAGAAGCACAGCATAATAAAGTTCACTATATCCTAGAAAAACTTCATTTACAAAAAGGCATGTCCTTGTTGGATATCGGCTGCGGCTGGGGATATTTGCTGATTGAAGCAGCACAGAAATATGATATTACCGGCTATGGCTGCACACTAAGCAAGGAACAATGGAAAAAAGGCCAAGAACGGATTGAAAAATTGGGATTGCAAGATAAAGTCCATATCGACTTGATCGATTACCGTGATTTGTTGGATAAACACATGCAGTTTGACCGTATCGTCAGTGTCGGCATGCTGGAACATGTCGGCCGTTCCAACTATCCGCTGTACATGGAAGATGCAAACCGCTTATTAAAAGACGGCGGTATGTTCCTTCTTCATTACATTAGCGGTCACGATGAAAAAATCGATAATCCGTGGATGCGTAAATATATTTTCCCAGGCGGAACGTTGCCGTCACTGCGTGAAATCATCAGCTTAGCTTATGACGATGATTTCCAAGTAATTGATGTAGAAAGCCTGCGCCGTCATTATTATAAGACGCTCATGTGCTGGTATCATAATTTTGAACAAGTACGCGATCAAGTTTTAGCCATGAAAGGCGAAGAATTTGTCCGTATGTGGGAATTGTATTTGTTAGGTTGTGCCGTATCTTTCTTTATTGGCAATATTGATATTCATCAAGTATTGATGACGAAAGGCACAAAAAATGATCTACCAATGACACGTTGGTATTAATATAGATATTCATATAGATTCAACTCTTCATACGAATACATACGTACGCGTATGAAGAGTTTTTTTTATATTTTGAGTATAGAAAATCCCGCTGTATATGTATATGCTATCTATTAGTTACTATGTATGCTGTTTAGGAATTTGTTATATCGCAATGGGTATGGTATGCTAATAACAACGTAAGGCAATATGGATGGAATCCGTACGGGATCTATACCTAAGACGTTGCCGTGCGTGAATTTATTTCATTTTATAGCATATCGCTTGGATCGAAAGACCGGGACGAATTCTTGTAAACGTACATGTTGCGCATTCCCCCGTGGAGTGCGCTTTTTTTAGGAGTTAGTGTATGCGTATAGGTATTATCGGCGCCGGCAGAGTCGGCGCTTCTTTTATTTTGGCATTACCGCAGCATGTCGTGGGGATTACTGGGTCTACGGCAAAAAGAACAAGAGAACAGGCGGCGCGTTACGGCGTACAGCCCTATGAACAGGGAGAACAACTTCTCGTAGATTGTGAGGTCGTATTGCTCCTTGTCCGGGATGATGCGTTACAGCCTGTCAGTCAATCTTTAGCCGACAAGCTGGCCCATCAGAGAGACGTCGTTTTTTCGGCACACACTGTGCTTCATGGAAGTGGTGCAGCCGATGTATCGGTATTGCAGCCCTTGGCTGATTTGGGAATGCATACGGGCAGTTTACATCCGCTGCAAAGCTTTCCGGCGCCGTCAGCTGCGGCGTTACAGCATATTTATATGGCTGTCGACGGTGATGACACGGCTATTTCACAGGCAAAACAAATTGCCTCCATGCTGCACAGCCAGCCCTTTTATGTACCGGCCAATGAACGCGCGTTATACCACGGAGCAGCTTGTTTTTGTTCCAACTATGTCGTGACGGCTGTCGCCGCGGCACAGGCATTGATGAGCCGCTGGACGGATACGCCGGAAGATGCCGGAGAAGCACTGCGTCCGTTGTTTATGGGAACTGCAGCGAATATACAGTCCCAATCGCTGGCAGGCAAAGCCTTGACCGGCCCTATTTCCCGCGGTGATATAGGTACCGTGCAAAAGCATATAGCCTGTATGCCCCAGCCCTTTCAGAACGCGTATAAAGTATTTGGCGTTTTGGCTGCGGATATAGCACTGGCTAATCAGACGATTACCAAGAAACAGCATCACGAATTGATGCAAATCCTTGCGATTGCAGAAGGAGAAACCAATGAACAAAAAAGTAACAACCTTGACCATTAAAGACATGAAACAGCAAAACATGCCTATTTCCATGATTACTGCATATGACTATGTCATGGCGCAGAATGTGGATGAAGCAGGGATTGACATGATTCTTGTTGGCGATTCCCTGGGAAATGTCGTTATGGGGTATTCTTCAACTTTGCCGGTTACGATGGAAGATATGATTCATCATACGGCTTGTGTAACTCGCGGTGCAAAACGGGCATTGGTCGTAGGAGACATGCCGTTTATGAGTTATCAGGAAAGTACGGAACAAGCCCTTCATAATGCAGGACGCCTAATGAAAGAAGGCGGCTGTGACGCTGTCAAATTGGAAGGCGGCGCGCGTGTTTGTGAAGCCGTGTATAAAATGACTGAAGCCGGTATTCCTGTTGTAGGGCATTTGGGCTTGACGCCGCAGTCGGTGCATCAATTTGGCGGTTTTAAAGTACAAGGAAAGAATCTAGAAAAAGCACGCCAACTGATAGAAGATGCTAAAGCGTTGGAAGAAGCAGGGGCATTTGCCGTTGTATTGGAATGTGTACCAGCAGACCTTTCGGCAGAAATTACCAAGGCGCTTCATACGGCAGCTACGATTGGCATTGGCGCCGGCAATCAATGTGACGGACAAGTATTGGTCTGCACGGATTTGCTGGGCATGAGCGGTGGTTTTAGACCTAAGTTTGCCAAAACCTACGCCGATTTGCATGCAGACATTGTAGGGGCTGTTCAATCGTACATCCAAGATGTACAAAAACGTGATTTTCCGGCAAAAGAACACACCTTTTCCATAGACCCGGCCGTCATGACAGCGCTTCATGAAAATAAATAATAGATAAAAAAACGGTACACGCCTGCCGAGGTGGTAGGGTGTACCGGTTTTTTTTATTCTTTTTCGTATTACGAAGATGCAAAGAAGTTCTCATATTCATTCTTTTTCGTGCCGACGAAAAAGAACGAATCAAGAAAAAGGCGGCCGCCCGAAACTCCCATTCCTTTGAGAATGTCCGTCATTGCTAAATGGGCGAAACTCGCTACGCTCAAACAAAACGCCCATTTTTGACGCAATGCCACCCATTCTCATTGTGCGGCAAAGCCGCACAACCAGTCATTCCCGTAATGGGCGGTTTGTAAGCAAATGGTAACAATTTTTGGCATAGATATGCTGAAAAAAGAAAGACGAAATATATCTAAATCAAGGCTTAGCTGACAAGAGACTATTTTTTATAGCCTGTATGCAATCTTCCTTACATGACGAGTGACACCGACCATTACGGGAGCGACCGTTGCGTTAGCATGCCGGACGAAGGGCTTACGTGAAAAACGGTTGTGCTGCTAGCAAGAAGGTAATTTCTTTTATAGCGCTCCACCGCCCCGTCAAGCTTACAACCGTTTAGTAAGCCCTTTGGCTGGCAAGGGAGCGGGAGTTCTGGTCGGCGGATTTTTCTTTTTTGGTACTTTTTCTTTTTGTCCGCGCAAAAAGAAAAAAGTACAGAAAGTGCAGAGATACTTCTTTGCCCGTTCGGCGGCACGAAAATTTCTTTCTAAATAAATGTTTCCGGTTCAGCTCGCCGAGCAAATTGTTCTTCTAATTGCTTTTTATGGAACAAGTACGTTTCATCATCGTAATACCGTGCGTGGGCAGGACATGCTTTGACGCAGGCGCAGCATTTGATGCAGAAATGCGTATAACTGTGGCAGTCCGGCGCAATGGCACCCATAGGACAGACTTGGACGCAGATGCCGCAGTTCGTGCAGGCATCATTGATTTTGGGAAATACCTTGGTAATCGTTTTGTGGCCGCCGTCTTTCTTTTGAGGAATCATATAGGGCCGATAAGGCACATTGCCTTTGACGGCAATCGGCGTGCGCCAACGGTTGTTTTCTATAGCACTGGCCACAGCTTGAGCGAAGTGGCGTGCTTTACCCAAGTCTTGATTGTCCGGACGGCCTTTTGCCAAGATGCGTGAAAACGAATGCTCGCCAATAAACGCGGCGGCAGCGATGGTGTGCAAATGGCAAGTTTCCAGCATATCGCGCAGCTCGATCAGCGCATCGTCATAAGCGCGGTTTCCATAGACGACAACAGGAATTGCCATGGCGTTATTTCCGATTGTCTGCTGGATGTATTTTCCCAAAAAATTAGGAACGCGGCCGGCATATACAGGTACGCCGAAAATGATGAGGGAGGCCGGATCAAACTGCAGCGGTGCAGTCCGTTCGGCAGGAAGCGTGAAGCTGCGGCTTTTCCAGGGAATACCCAAGGTCAGGGACAACTCCTTGGCGATGGTTTCACAGACTGTTTTGGTAGTGTGGGTAGGGCTGAAATAGACAGCCGTAATATGGGTGCATGACGTCATAAAAAAAACCCCTTTCGTCGAATACAGAATATATCTATTATTAGTGTAACATATCCGGTTTCAGATGACACTACGTATATGGCTGGATTTATGAAAAATCCTCATCTATGCGGTACTTTTGGCATGATGAAGGCATGTATGCATAAGAAGAACAGGCAATCAGATAAAATTGTCTGCCTTTCTTGCCAAAATATGATATAATAAAATGTAATGGTAACTATATCGTAATAGTTACCATATGTTACAATATATAGAGCAGACTAGCGTACAGATAACAATATAAGTGGAGGAATACATTACGTATGGCAAGAGTAAAAATTACGGAAACCGTACTGCGTGACGGACACCAATCCATAGCGGCAACGAGAATGCGTCTAAATCAAATGCTTCCGGTGCTGGAAGCTATGGATGAAATTGGTTATAATGCATTGGAATGCTGGGGCGGTGCGACGTTTGATACATGCATGCGGTTTTTGGATGAAGACCCGTGGGAACGGCTGCGGACTATCAAAAAACATGTCAAAAAAACACCGCTGCAAATGCTGTTTCGCGGGCAGAATATTTTGGGATACCGGCATTATGCTGATGATGTAGTGTATGAATTTGTCAATCGTGCCGTAGACAACGGTATAGATATTATCCGCGTGTTTGATGCCCTCAATGACCCGCGGAATATGGAAGCAGCCATCAAAGCGGCGAAAGATACGAAATCAGTTCATGTACAAGGTGCTATTGTATATACTATCAGTCCGATTCATACGATGGAATCGTTTACCAAAGTTGCCATGGAACTGCAGAGCATGGGTGTCGATTCCTTGTGCATCAAAGATATGTCCGGGCTGTTGGCCCCGTACGATGCGTATAATTTGGTGCGCATGCTGAAAAAGCATTTATCCATTCCCATTGAACTGCATACCCACTGCACCTGCGGTTTTGGGGAAATGACATACATGAAAGCCATTGAAGCAGGCGTCGATATTATTGATACGGCGTTGTCTCCTTTTGGCGAAGTAACGAGCCAGCCGGCAACAGAAACGATGGTCATGTCACTACAAAACAGCATTTATGATACGGACATTGACGTAGAACGCCTTTGGCCGCTGACAGAACATTTTAAAAAAGTACGGAAAGAATTGGCTGATGAATTTAACCTTACCATGCCAAGTCAGATTAATCCGGCAGTCCGCAAATATCAGATTCCCGGCGGCATGCTGACCAATCTGTATAATCAGCTGAAAGGGCAAGGCGCCGAAGACCGGTTTGATGAAGTGTTGGCAGAAATGCCGAATGTCCGCCGTGATTTAGGATACCCGCCGCTGGTTACGCCGACAAGCCAGATTACAGGCTCGGCTGCGGCACTGAACGTATTGTACGGCCGGTATAAAATTGTTACCAACGAAGTACGGGACATCGTCCGCGGCAAATATGGGCGTGTGCCCGGCAAAATCGACGAAGCATTCCGTAAGATGTGCATTGGCGATGAACCGGTTATCAATCACCGTCCGGCAGATGACTTGACACCGGAATTAGGCAAAGCCAAACAGGCATTAGCTGATGAAGGATTCCCCGATGCCAGTCCCGAAGACGTATTGGGCTATGCCATTTTCCCGGAAGTAGCCCTGCCGTTTTTTAAAAAACGAAAAGCTGCCCAGCAGGAAATAAAAGTAGATAAAGAATAATATAGAAATAGCTCTGCGTGCGTATGTGTGCAGAGCTATTTTTTTTATCACTATCTCAGATAGACAGAAACTATTTGCTGTATTTTTGGAAATTCTATCATAGTTCTATTGGCAAAATCTCGAGGAAAATACCCATTCTTTCCTTCCCCCAATACGTTGTGTAACGCGTTACCTTATATAGATAAGAAGAAAGAAGATAAAAAAAGAAAAGAAAAATATATATTTTTTTCC
>ERZ808240.617-NODE-617-length-45520-cov-6.689871_pt1 | contig 45520 bp, 34 predicted proteins | sample MGYA00521084_ERZ808240 | MGnify/ENA primary metagenome ERZ808240 (study PRJEB31516, sample SAMN03275571) | gut metagenome | biome: mammalia-associated habitat; material: feces | host: Papio cynocephalus | place: Kenya | collected 2012-08-06 ...
GCAGTGCGCCAACGCTACCATAAGCCCATTATCGTGAAGCTCTCGCCCAACGTCACCGACGTCACGGAGATTGCGAAGGCCGTGGAGGCAGAAGGTGCCGACAGCGTGTCGCTCATCAACACGCTCATGGGCATGGCCATCGACATTGAGAAGCGCCGCCCGCTGCTTAGCATATCTACGGGCGGACTTAGCGGTCCGGCAGTGAAGCCCGTTGCATTGCGAATGGTGTGGCAGGTGGCAAAGGCCGTAAAGATTCCTGTTGTCGGACTTGGAGGCATCTGCACAGCAGAAGACGCCATTGAATTTCTCATGGCAGGCGCCACTGCCATAGAGATTGGCACAGCCAATTTCCTCGACCCTTCCGTGACCATAAAGGTGCGCGACGGCATCAACTCATGGCTCGACTGCCACGGATGCTCCTCCGTGAGCGAAATCATCGGAGCACTCAACGACTAAAAGCTCGCTCAAAGAAAGAAACGCAATGTGGCTGGACGCGGAAGCGTCCAGCCACATTGCGTTTCTTGTAATTATTGCTTTCTTACTTTATTTTGTCAAATCCCTCGCCAAAGACACCCTGACAGAACGTCTGCGAAACAACGGCTTCGGGGTCGATGGCCTTTATCACGGCGAACACCTCCTGCGACTCGTACTTACGCGTAAGCACAATGAGCATCTCCACTTCCTTCTTACTGTACCATCCCTTGCCGTCCACAAGCGTGACACCACGCTTCACCTGCGTATTGATAGCGTCGGCAATCTCCTTGTACTTCTTTGAGATAATGAGAAACTGTACGGTCTGTCGCGTGCCGTTGACAACATAGTCGCAAACGAAACTTGCAACGAGTGTGAAGGCTACGCCGTAGACGATGGTCTCCGCACTGTGGAAGAGCAGATAGGAGGAGGAGATAATCGTGCAGTCGACAAACTGCATGGCGCGTCCGAAGCTCATGTTGAAATATTTGTTGAGCAGCACTGTGATGATGTCGGTGCCGCCCGTGGAGCCGTTGTGGGAGAATACAATGCCAAGACCGGCACCGCTCATGGCTCCGCCGATGAGCACGTGCATGAACTTATCCTCGCCCGGCGTTATGAGCGGAAAGGCCTCAAAGAAGGGCTGCAAGGCTCCTACGAAGAGCGTCATGAAGCCAACGCCGATAATAGTCCTGACGATAAACTGCCGAGTAAGTGCTGTGAAAGCGATGAGGAGCATTATGAAGTTGAGCGAGAAAATGGAAACGGCAGTAGGTATACCGTGATCCCAAAACATGCTCGTAGCATAATAGACGAGGGCGGAAATTCCCGACACGCCACCCATAACGACCTTTTCGGGCAGTATGAAGGCAGTGTAGCCGAAGGCGTACGACAATATGCCAAGTGCGATAAACACGAGATCCTTGACACTATTGCTTGTTACAGGCTTATGTGCCACAATTTTTACATCTCCCATAGTTGTTTGCTTTATTTTGCTTTATAAATTACAGTATAAATTTAGGCGTTGCAAATTTATAGTTTTGTTGGAAATTATGCAACATTTTCGTTCATTTTATTCTCTCTGCGGCGCATATTTGGAAAGAGGCGGAAGGCGCAATAGGCCGTGGCAAGGAGTCCGATAGCTCCGCCGGCATAGCCAATGTGCGCAATGAAGAGGTGGGTAACGACGAGCCCACCTATGTATGCTCCGCTGCCAATGCCGAGATTGAAGATGCCGGAGAAGATAGACATTGCTATCGGGGCGGCATCTTCCGGAGCAAAACGTATGGTGCTGTCCTGGAAGGCAATGTTGAAAGCTGTAGCCATGGCGCCCCATACGATGCAGGCGATGACGATGGATGGCACGCTTAAGGCTGCCGGCTGAAGGAGCAGGAGAACGACGGCAGGAGCGAGGGTGGTGGTAAGGATAAATCCGTAGCGATGCTTCATGTAGTACTTACCGAAAGCGATGCTGCCAAGCATTCCTGAGGCGCCAAAGACGATGAGCGTGGCGGTCACGGCTCCAGGAGACATTCCTGCTATGCGCCCGAGGAAAGGCTCAATGTAGCTGTAGCCCGTGTAGTGGGCTGTTGCGAAGAGCACCGACATCACGAATATGCCAAGAAGTGCACGATTGCGCAGCAATGCGGGCATCTTGCGCACGGAGAAGCCTCCTCGACTCTCCACACGCGGGAAGACGATGAGCAGATAGATGAATATCAGGGCAGCAACGACGGCAATGCTGAAGAACGTCATGCGCCAGCCTACGTAGAGACCCACGATGCGGCCAAGGGGCAAGCCGACAACCATTGCCACGGAGGAGCCAGTGGCAATCATACTAAGTCCGAGCGCACGGCGACCGTCGGGCACTGTACGCACGGCGAGCGGGGCTGCTATCGACCAAAATATGGAATGTGCACATGCGACTCCGACACGCGACACCATGAGCGTATAGTAGCCCTCAGCAAGGGCCGAGCCGACATGGCTCACCACGAATAGGGCGACAATGCCAAGCATAAGGCGCTTCATCTCCATCTTCGACACCATCATCATAAGCGGCAATGACATCAACGCCACCACCCATGCGTAGACAGAGATTAGCAGTCCGGCGCGTGCGTCGCTGATGTGCAGGTCGGAAGCTATGTCGCTGAGTAGGCCGATTGGCATAAATTCAGACGTGTTAAAGACGAATACGGCAAAGGATATGCCGATGATAGGCAACCAGCGGCGGAAGTCGCCTTTTGCGGATGAATGTGCTTGTTGCATTGTTTTCTTGTGATTTGTTATCCTGTTATTCTGCTCTATGTTTCTCGTTCTTGCCTGCCGGCTGTCAGCACGACAACCGATAAATGAAAAAGCAACTTAAGACAACGCTGTTTGCAAAATCGTTAGATTAGGTTGCAAGCGTAGTTGTTTTAAGTTGCTTTTTATGTTAGAGACCCTCGTTCTTGCCAAGAGCCATTCTTTTTTTACTTTGCGTAAGCTACGGAGCGCGTCTCGCGGATGACCGTAATCTTCACCTGTCCCGGATAAGTCATCTCGGTCTGAATCTTGTTGGCAATCTCGCCAGAGAGTTTCTCCGTCTCTTTGTCGTCCATCTTGTCGGCTCCGACAATGACGCGGAGTTCGCGACCGGCCTGGATGGCGTAGGTCTTCGTTACGCCAGGATAAGACATTGCAATAGCCTCAAGGTCGTTGAGACGCTTGATGTAGGCCTCAACTATTTCGCGGCGTGCGCCTGGACGTGCTCCAGAGATGGCGTCGCATACCTGCACGATAGGGGCAAGCAACGTGTTCATCTCCATCTCGTCGTGGTGGGCACCGATGGCGTTGCAGATGTCGGGTTTCTCCTTGTACTTCTCTGCAATCTTTGCTCCGTAGAGAGCGTGGGGCAGCTCGCTCTCCTCGTCGGGCACCTTGCCGATATCGTGCAAGAGTCCGGCACGCTTTGCCTTCTTCGGGTTCAAGCCGAGTTCGGCAGCCATTACAGCGCAGAGGTTGGCTGTCTCGCGTGCGTGCTGCAAGAGGTTCTGTCCGTAGGAAGAACGATACTTCATCTTGCCAATGATGCGGATAAGTTCCGGATGCAAGCCATGTATTCCAAGGTCGATAGCTGTACGCTTTCCTGTCTCTATAATCTCGTTGTCGAGCTGCTTCTTCACCTTTGCCACAACCTCCTCGATGCGTGCCGGATGGATGCGTCCGTCAGCTACGAGCTGATGGAGAGCAAGGCGGCATACCTCGCGGCGTACTGGGTCGAAAGCAGAGATTACGATAGCCTCGGGCGTGTCATCAACGACAATCTCCACGCCTGTAGCAGCCTCAAGCGCGCGGATATTGCGTCCCTCGCGTCCGATGATGCGTCCCTTCACTTCATCGTTGTCGATGTGGAAGACGCTGACGGAGTTCTCTATGGCAGTCTCCGTTGCGACGCGCTGTATAGTCTGGATAACGATTTTCTTCGCCTGCGTATTGGCGTTGAGCTTCGCCTCGTCCATTATTTCGTTGATGTAGGAAGCAGCGTCGGTGCGAGCCTCGTCCTTCAGGCTCTCCACGAGGCGGTTCTTAGCCTCGTCGGCGCTGAGTCCGGAGAGTTCCTCAAGTTTCTCGCGCTCCTTTGTCTGCATCTTGTCGAGTTCTTCCTGCTTGATGGCAAGAAGTTTCTTTTCGTTGTCGAGGCGCTGCTGGTTCTGCTCCACTTCCTGCTTGCGGCGGCCGAGCTCTTCCTGACGCTGATTGAGAGAAATCTCGCGCTGCTTCAAGCGATTCTCGCTCTGCTGTATCTTCTGGTTGCGCTGCTGCACTTCCTTCTCGAGTTCAGACTTCTTGTTGAGGAATTTCTCCTTGACCTCAAGGAGTTTTTTCTCCTTGACCACATCAGCCTCCTTGTTGGCGGCTGCTATCATTTCATTATATTTTCCCTTTATGACATAGCGGAAAATAGTATAGCCTGCTGCTCCGCCAATGACGAGAGCCACCAAGGCTGTGATGATTATACCTAACATTAATTGTTGATTTAATTTATTGTTGTTTTTTTTATTGCTGTTTTGAATTGTTGCCGGCGGGCGGTTCTGTCGTGACATTGTTGCCTTCGAGCAAGTGTTCGATTTCGGCTGTGAGCTTCGAAATCAAGTTCTCGTAAGGAGCTGTGTCGTTGCGCGACTTCTCCATCTCGTAGCGCAAGGCGATTTCTATCATTGCCATATAAAGCAGTTGCTTCTCGTTGGAAGGTCCTTTATACCTTTGCGCGTAGGCGTTGACGGTGCGCGTTATGAGGCTCGCCGCGTCGCGATAGAGCGGTTCGGCGTCGGGCTCCACATTGACGGGGATGTCCGTGTCGTAGACGTGTAGCCGTATGCGCAGTTTCTGGGTGTTTTGTTCTGCCATATTGACGGATTGAAGTTGTTGTTTAGGCTCTGCCGACTCTTTCCTTACTGTCTTTCGCTCACAAGCGTTATGCACTTGTCTACGTCGCGAATTAGCTTGGCAAGCCGCTTTTGCGCCGTCTGCATGTCGTTGTCGGAAATCTCCACCATGCGCGCCAACTTCAGCGTCTCGTAGTCGCTACGCATCTGCTTGAGTTGAGCCTCAAGCTGGCTGATGCGCTCCTGCTGCGAGATGGTTTCGCGGCGCAAGGCGTCGTTTTGCTGACGGACGCTTGCATATTGCAGCATAAGCTGCCGAACACGTGTGGCAAACTGGTCGATTGTCGTCAGTCCGGCTTCCATCATTTTGATGTCTTCTCGTCATCGGCAGGCTTCGGCTCTTTCTTTGCGAGCATCACCACCTGATAGACGAAGTCCGTAATCCATTGCTGGGAGAACCCGAGACGTTGGTCGTACTGGCGTATGGCTACCACCGTCTTCAGCACGCCCGCATCCTTATAATCGTTCTTCGTGAATATCTCGCCTACGGTCTTCTCCGTCATCTTGTAGATTGCGCTTTTGAAGACAGAAGGAAGGCGTAGCTTGAATTTCATGAGGTTACCCATGAGCATCATGAGATCCTGCGTAAAGTTCTGAAACTGCAGGAGGTAAACCTGCACGTCCTGAATTTTGCGGCAGTTTTTGAGAATGCTTTGGTCAATTTCCTTGAAGAACGTGTCGTTGGTGCCGTAGATGTCGCGGAGCATCTTGCGGCAGGCACTCTTCTCGCCTATGCCAAGCTTGTTATTGACCGTGGGCACGTGGAGAGTGGCCTTGAAGACGCGAAGGTCGGGCAGCATTGCAAGATTGGCTATGCCGACGTTGGCTGCTATGGATGCCTGGAAATAGACACGCACAAGCTGCATGTAGTCTTCCATTCCGCCCGTCTTATCGTTGTTTTCTTTTTTTCCGAATATTTTTGATAAAAATCCCATATATTTTATTTGTAAATTTGCATTAAAGTTAACACATTATGCAAAATTACAAATAAAATATAAAACTGCCAAGAGTTTGGCAAATTTATGGAATAATTTGCCAGAACTAACCGACAAATCAGAATTCACTTGTAAAGTGGAACTTTATGTGCTTGAAATCCTGTTGAGCCATGGAGAGCACGTAGCCGGAATCGGCGAGGAAGACGTCGCGTCCGTCGCGGTCCTTTGCCATATACTGATACTTTCGTTTTTTGAACTGCTCAAGTTCTTCCGGGTCGTCGCTTTCTATCCAGCATGCCTTGTGGAGATGCACTGGTTCCCAACGACACTTGGCATTGTACTCATTCTCAAGGCGATACTGTATGACCTCAAACTGAAGTTGACCTACAGTGCCGATAATCTTTCGGCCGTTGAACTGGTTGATGAAGAGCTGTGCTACACCTTCGTCCATTAGCTGGTTGATGCCCTTCTCGAGCTGCTTCGACTTCATGGGGTCGTCGTTCTCGATGTACTTGAACATCTCTGGCGAGAACGATGGTAGACCACGGAAGTGGAGTTTCTCACCCTCGGTCAGCGTGTCGCCAATCTTGAAGATGCCGTTGTCGGGCAGACCGACGATGTCGCCCGGCCACGCCTCATCAATGGTACTCTTGCGCTGCGCCATGAACTGCGTTGGCGAAGAGAAACGCAGAGTTTTGTTCTGGCGCACGTGCAGATATGGTTTGTTGCGCTCAAACTTGCCGCTGCACACTTTGCAGAAGGCAATACAGGAACGGTGGTTGGGGTCGATGTTGGCAGTTATCTTGAAGATGAAGCCAGTGAACTTGGGTTCTTCCGGTTCCACGATGCGCTCCTCTGCCTTTGTCGGGCGTGGAGACGGGGCTATCTTAACGAAGCAGTTCAAGAGTTCCTGCACGCCGAAGTTGTTGAGTGCGGAACCGAAGAACACCGGTGCTACCTCGGCGGAGCGGTAGGTCTCGACGTCGAATGTCGGATAGACACCGTCAATCAGCTCCACATCGTCGCGAAGCTGCTTTGCATCCTGCTCACCGATGTGTGCCTCAAGCTCCGTGGAGTTGATGTCCACCTCCACTTTTTCCGTCACGCGCTGTTTGTCGGGCTTGAAGAGGTCGAGTTTGTTCTCGTAGATATTGTAGACGCCCTTGAACTTCGCACCTATGTTAATAGGCCACGAAAGAGGTCGAACGCTGATTTTCAGTTCTTCCTCAAGCTCGTCGAGGAGGTCGAACGGGTCGCGTCCCTCGCGGTCCATCTTGTTGATGAAGATGATGACAGGCGTGTTGCGCATGCGGCACACCTCCATAAGCTTGCGCGTCTGCGCCTCCACGCCTTTCGCTCCGTCGACGACGATGATGGCGGAGTCAACGGCAGTAAGTGTGCGGTAGGTATCCTCGCAGAAGTCCTGGTGACCAGGAGTGTCAAGAATGTTGATTTTGTAGCCCTCGTAGTCGAACTCCATAACGGACGTCGACACGGAGATACCACGCTGCTTTTCTATATCCATCCAGTCGGACGTGGCTGTCTTGCGTATTTTATTGTTCTTTACTGCTCCCGCCACCTGGATTTGTCCGCCGAAGAGAAGGAATTTCTCCGTGAGCGTGGTCTTACCGGCGTCAGGGTGAGAGATGATGGCGAAGGTTCGCCTGCGTTCTATTTCTTGATTCATATATTATTATACGTGCTTTTGGGATGCAAAGTTACAAAAAATACCATTTAGAGCCAAATGGACATCCGCCTATCTATTGAGACTGCTATAAATTTTCGAGCATTTTCTGCTCTTCAGCCAATGACTTTCAATATTTTAAGTGATGTATTGGCGAATCGTGGCGCTTTAACTTTACTAAAGCGGCGCTTTAAGATAACTAAAGTGGCACTTTAGACTGCCTAAAGTGCCACTTTAATTATGTTGTATTGTACCCGCCATTCATGGATGGGATTATATTTCCTCGTCGTCGTCGAACTTGAGTCCCTCTGTCTTGTCCTTGATGTGATAGTCGCTGAGCATGCCGAGGAAGGTTGTTATCTCCTTGATGGCGTGCTCCGTGTCGGGACTGATTTTCTTGCCTTGCAAGCGCAGCATCATCACGCCGTAGAGCGCGTTGAGACAAGTCTCTATCTCGGAGACGTTCTTGTCGCCCTTGTTGCGCAGTTCAACGATAAAAGGCAGTACCTTGTAGTACTCGGCGTTATAGAACGGGAATCGTGAACTTTGGAGGAGTTGGTTGTGGAGGTCGTTGAGGTCCTTCACGACGATCTCGTTGATGGCGAGATGACCGCCCTGCCGCTTTCCTTCGGAGTTCATCATCGTGATAAGATCGCCATACCAGTCGACCATTTCCTCGCGCTGCTCGTCGGTGTAGTCGGAGAAGCGGCTGATGTATTCGTTCTTAAGACGTGAAAGCTGGCAGCCGTAAGCGCGGATTATGTCCTCCACCTGCCACATATAAAGCACGTACTCCGCCGTGCTCTTGCGTTTTAATTCTTGAGCTATGAACATTGTTAATAAGGGAGTTTATAAAGATTGAACACAGTGCCCACAAGCATTATCACCGAGAATATAATGACAATGCTGCCCACGACGCGATTGATAAGCAGAATGCCGCTTGCGTCAAACTTGCCGCGCACTTTGTCGATGAGCCATGTCAGGCCAAACCACCACAGCATGGCTCCGCCAACAATGCTCAGATAGCCGACGGTCATCTCCACGGGGCGATTGGGCACGACGAAGGCAAACTGGGCGAAGAGGAAGATGAAGAGGAAGATGATGAGCGGGTTGGATAGCGTGACGATAAACGCCGTTATGCCGTTGTGCACGAGCGTGCCCTTCTGCGTCTTGTTGCTTTGGTGCATGTTCTTCGTCGGATTGGAACGGTAGCAATAAATGCCGAAGAGCAGAAGCACGATGCTTCCGCTTATCTGAAGCAGGAAACGATTGAACTCGTTGCCCACGAAATTCATCATGAAGCTCATGCCGAGACCCGTGAAGAGGGCGTAGATGATGTCGCTGACACAAGCACCAAGACCCGTGATAAAGCCATACCAGCGTCCTTTGTTGAGAGTGCGTTGGATGCAAAGCACGCCAACCGGACCCATCGGAGCCGATGCCATAATGCCTATCAGCAAGCCTTTGAATATGAAATCTAATATATCTAATTGTATAGGAAACTGCATAACAGATGCAAAATTGCGACTTTTTTATGATATAGGCAAATTTTAGCCTTAAAACTTTGCCCGATTACAACATTTTTAATACCTTTGCCTTTAAAGGACAGGCTATGTCGAAACTACTTCAAACAAATCATTCAAGACATTTATACCTTTGTTTTTTCGGTGAAAGCCTCATCCTATAACCATTACTATTAATTAACAAAATAAAAGCGAAAAAACATGACAGAAGAAACTCTGAAACCGTATGTAATCGGTTTGGACCTCGGCGGAACGAACTCCGTCTTCGGTATTGTAGACAGCCGCGGCGACATCAAGGCTACGACAGCCATCAAGACTCAAGGCTACGGCAACAACGTGGAGGCATACGTTGACGCTTCCGTGGAAGCATTGAAAATCATCATCGACCAGGTTGGCGGCATTGATAAAATCAAGGCCATGGGCATCGGTGCCCCAAACGGCAACTACTACACCGGCACCATTGAGTTTGCGCCCAACCTTGAGTGGGGACGCGACGGCATCGTGCCTTTGGCAAAGCTCTTCAGCGACAAGCTCGGCATCCCCGTGGCTCTCACCAACGACGCTAATGCAGCCGCCATCGGCGAGATGACATACGGCGTGGCACGCGGCATGAAGAACTTCATCGTCATCACGCTCGGCACAGGCGTTGGCTCCGGCATCGTCGTGAACGGTCAGTTGGTTTATGGATGCGACGGATTTGCAGGTGAGCTTGGCCACGTTATCGTGAAGGAGAACGGACGTCCATGCGGATGTGGACGCAGAGGTTGCCTTGAGACCTACTGCTCTGCTACTGGCGTGGCACGCTCCGCACGCGAATTCCTCACCAACTCTGACGAGCCTTCATTGCTGCGCGAGCTCGACCCTGAGAAGATCACATCTTACGACGTGGCTATGGCAGCCGGCAAGGGCGACAAGATTGCCAATGAGATTTTCGAGTTCACCGGCAAGTTGCTTGGCGAGTCGTGCGCAAACTTCGCAGCATTCTCTTCTCCTGAGGCATTCATCTTCTTCGGCGGCTTGACCAAGGCTGGCGACCTCATCATGAATCCTATCAAGAAGGCCTACGACGAGAATGTGCTCAACATCTTCAAGGGCAAGGCCAAGTTCCTCGTGAGCGGTCTTGACGGTTCGTCGGCCGCCGTGCTCGGCGCTTCGGCTGTAGGTTGGGACATTCAGAAGTAACCAACTGAACTTTTGGCAACGCTGGCTACGCTCGACATTGTCGCTTGCGGAAGCAAGAAAGCCCAATAAACTAATTGCCCTGGGCATTAGCCAGGGTAGAAACATTCAATTACGCAATACGCCCTGTAAGGACTAAAGCTTATGAGATTATAAATGCTTTTTCCTTACAGGGCGTTGTCTTTTTTATAGCCGCATAATGAGGGACACCTCATCCGTTTACTCATTGGAGAAGTCGGCCACCATCTTTCGGTACATGCTGTAGGCGCGTGAGCGCGAGATGTAGCCAGTCAAGTGGCCAGCCGTGTTGACAACAGGCATGTAGCGCGTGCCCTTCAAGTCAAACTTACGCATCACTTCCTCCATAGAGTCGCTCGTGCCCACCTTTGCCGCGATAGGCAGCATCAGCTGCCGCACAGACAGTTTGTTGTAGAGTTCGGCACGGAACATCACGTGGCGGATTTTCGTTATGTCAATCTCGCCAAGCAGCGTGCCTGCATTGTCGAGCACGGGAATGAAGCTCGTGTGGCTCTTCGATATTGCGTTGACAAGCTTTCCGAGCGGCATGTCGGGCGTGACGGAAGTGTAGTCGCGCTCAATCACGCTGTCCATGGTCATCAGCGTCAGCACGGAACGGTCGGTATGGTGAGTGATTAGCTTGCCTTCACGTGCGAGTCGCATGGCGTAGATGCTGTGTGGCTCGAAGATGCTTATGGTCATCACCGACGAGATGCTGACTATCATAAGTGGCATGAAAAGATTGTAGCCGTTGGTAATCTCCGCAATGAGGAAGATGCCCGTGAGCGGCGCGTGCATTACGCCCGCCATCACGCCCGCCATTCCGAGCAGCGTGAAATTCTTCTCCGGGATGTATATTCCCACCTCATAGATATTCCAAAGCCTTGAGAAGAGGAAGCCGCTAAAAGCTCCGACGAAGAGCGACGGCGCGAACGTACCTCCGCATCCGCCTCCGCCGTTGGTGGCTGCCGTGGCAAATGTCTTCGTGAACACCACAAGTGCTATGTAGAAAATGAGCCATTTGCCGTTACCGTAGAACATGGAATTCTTCATCACCTCGTCCCAGTCGGCCTCACTCGTACCGTTGAGCAGGATGTTTATGGCTGTATAGCCCTCGCCATAGAGCACGGGGAAGAGGAATATCAGCGAACTCAGTATGACTCCACCCAGCAGAAGTTTTGCATAGCGGTGCTGCTTGAGGCGTGCGAAGACGCCCTCGCAAGCCGACATGGAACGGATGAAATAGAGGCTGACGAAGCCGCAGACAATGCCGAGCATGATGCTTGCCGGCACGCGCTCCACGATCCATGCCCCATCGAGGTGGAAACTGAAAAGAGAGTCGCTGCCCATAAATATATAGGTGAAGCACGTTGCCGTGACGGCTGCCGTAAGAATAGGCAGCAGCGAAGCCATGCTAAGGTCTACCATAAGTACCTCAAGCGTGAAGACGAGTCCGGCTATCGGCGCCTTGAAGATACCCGCAATGGCAGCGGCAGCGCCGCATCCGACGAGCAGCATGAGCGTCTTGTTGTCCATGCCGAAGAGCTTGCCGAGATTGGAACCGATGGCAGAACCCGTGAGCACGATAGGAGCCTCGGCGCCTACGGAGCCTCCGAAGCCGATGGTTATGGCGGAGGCGATGACGGATGTCCAGCAGTTGTGGGGGCGCAGGCGCGACTGCTTGGAGGAGATGGCGTAGAGGATGCGCGTTATACCGTGCGAGATGTTGTCTTTAACGACATATTTCACGAAGAGCGACGTGAGGAAGATGCCCACAACGGGAAACATGAGATACAGCCAATTGAACGTGCCAGAGTCGAAGCGCGACGTGAGCAGATGCTGTATTTCGTGTATTATGGAGTGCAGAACGTAAGCGGCTACAGAGGCGAAGAATCCGATGAAGAACGCAAGGATTATCGTCGCCTGGCGATCGGACAGATGGCGCGTGCGCCATCTGTAGAGATTATAGCCGATGCTCTTTTCCGCTCTGCCGACAACTGTTTGTTCCATTTATTTGCGTATAATGGTTACCTGTCCGTCCTTCGTGAGTTTGATAATGCTGCTCGGCGTGTGAGGTTTGTGCTCCTGGCGGCGCGTCCAGCACACGTAGTCGACAGCTTCGAGCAAGGCGGGGTCGATGTCGCAGTAGTTCTGCGCGGCAGGCTCGCCGCTGATGTTGGCACTTGTGCTGACGATGGCCTTCTGAAAGCGGAAACACAATTCCTTGGAAAACGGCTCGTTGGTAACACGCAGTCCGATGCTGCCGTCTTCTGCGATGAGATTAGGGGCAAGGTTGACAGCGCCGTCGAGTATCACGGTGGTTGGCTTTTCGGACAACTCCATGATGTCCCATGCCACGGCGGGCACATCGCGCACGTAGCGCTGCACGCGGTCGACGGAGTCGGCAAGGCAGATGAGTGCCTTCGAGTCGTCGCGCTGCTTTATCTTGTACACTTTAGCTACTGCCTCGGCGTTTGTAGCGTCGCAGCCAATGCCCCACACGGTGTCGGTGGGATAAAGAATCACACCACCTTTACGCATAGCGTCAATGGCGTTCTTGATGTCTTCTTTCTGTGTCATTACTCTTTTTACCTTTTATATTAATACACTACAAAGTTAGTGATTTTTCTGTTTATCCGACATAAATTACGTAACTTTGTATCATAAAAACGAAATAAAAGACCAATAGCTATGGAAAAGAAAGATTTGCGCATAGTGTTCATGGGAACACCTGAGTTTGCCGTCGGCTCTCTGAAGACGCTTGTGGAGAACGGCTACAACGTGGTGGCTGTCGTCACGCAGCCCGACAAGCCCGTGGGCAGACACGGCTCCGTTTTACGTGCGCCGGCTGTGAAGGAATATGCCTTGGAGCACGGACTGCCTGTGTTGCAACCCGTGAAGATGAAGGACGAAATGTTTCTTGAGGAACTTCGTTCCTACAATGCCGACCTGCAAGTGGTGGTGGCGTTCCGTATGCTGCCTGAGGTTGTGTGGGCGATGCCACGCTTCGGCACATTCAACGTACATGCAGCCTTGCTGCCCGACTACCGTGGAGCCGCACCTATCAACTGGGCTGTCATCAACGGCGAGACGAAAACCGGCGTAACGACATTCTTCCTCGACCACGATATCGACACGGGACGCATCATCATGCAACGCGAATTTGCCATCCCTGACACGGCTGACGTGGAGTACGTCTACGACGGACTTATGGAGCTGGGCGCGGAGATTTGCCGCGACACTGTTGACCTGGTGATCTCCTCCGACGGCAACGTGCCTTCCGTGCCGCAGCAAGAGAGCGAAAGTCTTCATGCCGCGCCGAAGATTTTCAAGGAGACTTGCGCCATCAACTTCGCCCTAAGCGCCAAGCGTATCTACGACTTCATACGCGGCCTTAGCCCCGTGCCGGGCGCATGGGCGAACCTCACGCCATGCGAGGGAAACTCCGCTGCTCCTTCCGTGCTAAAAATCTACAAAGCAGCGAAGACGGAGAAGCCACGCGGAGAAGCCGCTATTGGCTCGCTGAAAGCCGAGCATGGTCATCTCTTTATGGCTTGCACGGATTGTTGGCTGGAAATTGTGGAACTTCAGGCGACAGGAAAGAAGCGCATGGCAGCACGCGACTTCCTCAACGGATTCAAGAACATTGAGAATTTCCGTTTGGTATAAGCAGTAAATCTTGCTTTTTGAGAGTGTGTCAAAACAACAAGCAATGCGCCACGCTCGGCTTATTGTTGTTTTGACACACCCTCTTGTATACTTTTGCTCAACGCAAGGCTGAGCTTAACCTTCGTTTTTTAGCTTTGCACAAATCTTTGCCACTTGATTTTGGCAAGTATTTTGGCAAGTTGCTATTTTCTAAAGATTCATCCGTTATTTTGCATTACACAAAATAAATGGATGAAGCTAAAAAATGCCCCATTTCTTCTTGCGCTTTGGGGCTTGTGTTGCTTCAAGTCCAGACTGCGCCTCCTGCATGAGGTCTTGCCATGTGGCACGTTCCTTCACCATGCGGTAGATGGTTCCCCAGTCGGGAAGTCCACCGAGATTGCGGTCGTCAATAAATATGTCGGCCTTTATCTTGCGCGAGAAAGCCTCGTGTGTGGCTTTCTCTTCGGGATAGTCACGATTGACAGCGTAGAATTCCACGCCACGCTGCCTGCACCACTCCACCGCCTCATCAAGCAAATCGCCCTCGCGCACACTCCAAAGAATAAGTCTATGATGGTCGCGTATAAGCATACGCAGAGTCTCCGTGGCGAAAGGTATCTCCTTACCGATGGCGGGATATTTATGTTCGACGACTGTGCCGTCGAAATCTATCGCGATAGTCATTTTTACTTATTAGCTTTTTATATTTTTAAGTAGAGAAAGTGCTCCTTGTATAGAAGAGACAATCAGATTGTTTTTAGAAATAACAAGTAGGCGGTCGTCGAGCGACCGCCTACTTATTTCAGATTATCAACGCTTGATGGAATCGTCGTTGTCGTCGCCATAGTGGCTCGACGTGTAGGTGCCGTAGGTACCAAACGACGTGTAGTTGGCGTAGCAGTTGGTGCGGCCATAGCCGTAGCCATAATTGCCGTAGCGGCTGTAATTGCTGTATTTGCCATACTTGCCGTACTTGCCATACTTGCCGTAGCCGTAATAATAGCCATACTTCTTCTTCGACATATCAATGCCGTTGATGATGATGCACATCTGCGGCAATTTCTTCTGCACGTTGAGCGCGTTGATAAACTCGAAGCTTGCCTTCGGAGTATAGTCGGCGCGACACATATATACGGCGAGGTCTGCGATGCGTGCAATCTGTATGGTGTCGGTAACGAGTCCTACGGGCGCCGTGTCAACCACGATGTAGTCGTACTCGCTACGGAGAATAGCGAAGATTTCCTCCAGCGAATTGCGCGACACAAGCTCCGTCGGGTTGGGCGGTATCGGACCAGCCATGAGCAAGTCAAGGTTCTTGTTGATTCCCGAGTTGACAATCTGCTCATGCACATCCTCACGTGTCGGTCCTTCCTTGACGAGAAGGTTGGTGATACCGTGCTTGAGGTCCTTCAGCTCAAAGAGATTGCTGAGTCGCGGCTTGCGTATGTCGAGTCCAACGACGAGCACCTTCTTTCCGAGGAGTGCGAAGCTCACGGCGAGGTTGGCGGCTGTAAATGTCTTGCCCTCGCCCGACGTTGTGGACGTGAACATAATGACCTTCTGGTTTTCCTTAAGCATAAACTGGATGTTGGAGCGTATGCCTCGGAACACCTCCTCCATGATGTTGTTCTTGTTCTCATGCACAACGATGTCTGCCTTGGTTTTCGCCGAGTCGCTTGCAATGGCTATGTCGCCGATTATAGGAAGGTCGGTGAGTTTCTCCACATCGTCGTGTCCTTCTATCTTGTAGCGGAAGAAGTTGACGAGGAACAGCACGACAGCCGGAATGGCAAGACCAATTATGAGAGCAATCATCATAATCATTGACGACTTCGGACTAATTTGTCCGATCATGCGCGGCTCGTCGATGAGCTTGCACTTGTCGGCAGTGGCAGCGAGAGAGATAGAGTTTTCCTCACGCTTCTGAAGCAACATCAGATAGAGCCCCGACTTCACTTCCTGCTGGCGACCAATCTGATTGAGGACGCGCTCCTGCTCAGGTGTGGAGAGAATTTGTCCGGAGTACATATTGTACTGTTGCTGTATGGTGTTGCGCTGAATCTCGGCATTGCGCTGCGCCTGAACCATGGCGCGACGTATGCTTGAAGCAAGTTCGTCGAGCTGTGCCGTGAGCGGCACTACAGACGGACTGTTCTCGCTTGCGCTGCGGAGCAGGCGATTGCGCTCAAGCACAATCTGGTTGTAGCTATTAATGAGCGATGACGATGCCGGGTCGTTCAGTCCGACATTGGAAGGCAACGTCTGGTACTTGTTGGAAGGCTCGTTCATGTAGTTGCTCAAGCTGCGGAGCAGTTCGAGCTGCATATTCATCTCAGCGAGCTTCTGCGTGTAGGCGTCAGAATTGGCAACGCTCTGTGCGGAATTGATGCGCGGGTCGACAATGCGGTAGCGACGCTTGGTAGACTCAATGTTGCCTTCCGTAGCACCAAGTTCAGTGTTGATTTTCTCAAGACGATTGTTGATGAAGCGCTCCGTGCGCATGGCAATCTCGTTCTTGTCGGCATTTGCCTGCGTGTTGTAGCTAATGACGAGTTGGTTCAGATAGTCGATGGCACGCTGCGGAATCTCGTCAGTCAGCACAGCCTCTGCGATGGTTGTCGTCTTTGACGTCTGGCTGACGGAGAGAGCACCGGCATACTTCATTGCCATTGTCCTCGCCGGATAGATCGTTGCAAACAGCGTCTTGCCTTCAGGCAGAGGAGAAGCGGCGTTGCGACGGAAAGAGATGCGTCCTACGCTTGTGCTGATGTCAAGCGGCAGACGGTCGACTACACGGTCGATGGTGTAAGGCACGGGAGCCTTGTCCTGGTCCTTGGGCACGTATGTGTAGCTGCCTGCGATATGGAATTTTCCTTTTTCGTTCTTTATCGTCAGGAAGATAGGCTGCTTCAGATTCTCAAGGTTGTTGGCGTCGAGGTCAACGGAGATGGGCTGATTGTTGTACATCAAGTGATCCTTGACGCGTCCCTCCATTTTGTAGTCGACGTAGAGCTTCAGGCTCTTTACGGTTTGCTCGGCGATAATGGACGAGGAGAGAATCTCCATCTCGTTGTCAATCCCTGCAGAGTTGCTCATAATGCCGAGAGTTGACGAAGCCATCAGCGAGCTCTTGTTGCGCGATGTGCGTCCGCCGCTGTCGTCGTCCTTGATGAGAAGCTTCACGTAGGCCTGATACATAGGCGTAGTGTATCGAAGATATATCGCCGCCGCACTAAGACAGATAATAGCTGAAAGCAAGAACCACTTCCAGTTGAGTATCACGATGGTGTAAAGCGTTTTTATGTCAAACGACGATTTTTCCTCAGCTTCGGGCTGTGCTGGGTATAGTCCTTGGCTATTGTTGTCTTCCATAAAATTTTTAAATGATGATTATATGAATGTTTTGTTCTAATGTTATTCTTTCCTTTTTTCGTGCACTCGCCCTATTTGTTACAATCCGTCGGCGAGGCGCAGGAGATACTTCCCGTAGTCGTTCTTGCTCATGGGCTGTGCGACAGCGACGAGGCGATCGCGGTCGATCCATCCTTTCTTGAAGGCTATTTCTTCCAGACACGCCACTTTCAGGCCTTGACGTTTCTCTATGACCTCAATGAATGTGCTTGCCTCTGAAAGGGAGTCGTGCGTGCCTGTGTCAAGCCATGCAAATCCTCTTTGGAGCGTCTGCACCTTGAGCTCGCCACGCTTCAGATATTCCTGATTGACAGTGGTTATCTCGAGTTCGCCTCGTGCGCTTGGCTTGATGTTCTTTGCTATGTCCACCACGTTGTTTGGATAGAAGTAGAGCCCGACAACAGCATAGTTGCTTTTCGGATGTGCGGGTTTCTCCTCAATGCTAAGGCAGTTGCCGTCGGCATCAAACTCCGCTACGCCATAGCGTTCAGGGTCGTTGACGTAATAGCCGAACACTGTTGCCTTCCCGTCCTTCTCTACGTTGTTCACGCTCTCATGGAGAAGTTGCGTGAAACCTGCTCCGTAGAAGATGTTGTCGCCAAGCACAAGGCAAGCGCTGTCGTCGCCGATGAAGTCGGCTCCAATGAGGAACGCCTGTGCCAGTCCGCCAGGATAAGGCTGCTCAGCGTATTCAAAATGTACGCCATAGTCACTACCATCTCCAAGCAAACGCTTGAACGACGGCAAGTCGTCGGGAGTAGATATGATGAGAATATCCCTTATGTCTGCAAGCATAAGCACTGACACGGGATAGTAAATCATCGGTTTGTCGAAGATTGGGATGAGCTGCTTGCTTATTCCCTTAGTAATCGGGTAAAGGCGTGTGCCTGAACCACCGGCTAAAACTATACCTTTCATATTCGTGTAGTTAGTTGGTTTGTCAAAAAAAAGTTTTATTTGCCATAAAGCGTACAAAGTTACTAATAATCCGCGTAATTTCGTCTGTTTTTGCGTCAGAATTATTGTTAACACTACATTTTCCCATTTCCTTAGGCGATTGGGAAAGTGTAGCTTATCTGTAGCTTTGGTTCGCCGGTCGTGAAACCGCCGCTCCTTTTCTATTTTATTCCATTGCGGTTGAGGGCGTCGCTGTAGCGTTTTGCGTTCTGCAGATGTTCGTCGTAGGTACGTGCGAAATTATGTGTGCCGCTGAAATCTTCCTTTGCACACATGTAGAGATAGTCGTGATGCACATGATTGAGCACAGCGTCGATGCCGGCTATAGACGGTATGCGGATAGGTCCTGGCGGGAGTCCGGGATTCTTGTAGGTGTTGTACGGACTCTTTATATAGAGGAGGTTGTTGTAGATGCGCTTGAGATCGAAGCGTTTCCATGCGAACTTGATGGTAGGGTCGGCCTGCAAGGGCATTCCATCGGGATACTCTGCATTGCGGAGCATTAGACGGTTGTAGTACATACCTGCCACCATCGGCTTCTCGGCGTTGTTGGCTGTCTCCTCGTCGACGATGCTTGCAAGCGTAGACACCTCGACAGGCGAAAGCTTCATGGCTTCAGCCTTAGACGTGCGCTCATGATTCCAGAACTTGCGATTTTCCTTCTGCATACGTTCAAGGAGTTTCTCTACGCTTATGTTCCAGTAGATGTCGTAGGTGTTGGGGATGAACATTGCGGCGATGGTGGCTGTGTCGTAGCCAAGCTTGCGGCATACCGACTCGTCGCTCAGCGCATGGTAAAGTTCTGTGCTGTCTATCATGAGGCGCTTGGAGAGCTCTGCAGCGAGACGATCCATTGTGCGCACTGACGGCACGACGACGCTGACGGGCGACTGGAGTCCATTCTTCATGTGGCGGAAGACGACGAAGGCGCCATCACCCGGACACACGGCATAACGGCCCGTGCGTACATTGTCGGCGTATCCGCTGTGGCGCACAAGTGTTCTGAAGCCCACCATGCCCCTGCCTTTTGTTACATCGGAGAGCTTCGCGTACACGGAGTCAGCCGTGTCGTCGTTGTCTATATATACGTAACGTGTTTCGCCTCCTGTCAACATTGAGGCGAAAAAGTAATAGTAAACCACAGCAAAGATTACCAACAGGCAAAGACCTGCCGGCACGAGGTATTTCCTCTTCACATTCTTTTTCATGACTTGATATTTGTTTTTTTTGATTATGCAAAGGTATGCCAATTATAATTTATAGCAAAATAAAATCAGTGTTTTTTCAAGTGTCGAAATCTTTATGTAATTTTGCAACTGCAAAACAAAAGGAAACAGGATAAACGCCACAAACATTACAACATATATTATATAATGTATAGCACTTATATTTTCGACCTTGACGGAACTCTTCTGTCAACGCTTGACGATCTTGCAGCAAGCTGCAACTACGCTCTTCGCACTAACAATATGCCAGAGCGTACCATCGACGAAGTTAGACGATTTGTAGGCAACGGTGTGAAAAAACTCATGGAGCGCGCCATCCCACAGGGTTTGCAGAACGCAAATTTCGAGAAGACCTACTCTGATTTCCGCAACCACTACATGCAGCATAATCTCGACACTACAAAGCCTTACGACGGCATCATGGACTTGCTTAACGAACTTCATCGCCGTGGCAAGAAAGTGGCAGTGGTCAGCAACAAGTTCTACGCTGCCACGCAGGAATTGTGCAAACATTTCTTCGGCAGCACGCTGGTGCCCGTAGCCATCGGCGAACGTGAGGACATACGCAAGAAGCCGGCTCCCGACACGGTCATTGAGGCTATGAAACAACTCGGCGTAACTGCCGAGGGGGCTGTGTATATAGGCGACAGCGATGTTGACATTGAAACGGCACGCAATTCCGGAATGCCTTGCATCAGCGTGCTGTGGGGATTTAGAGACAAAGAATTTCTTCTTGAACACGGGGCAAAGACTTTGGTAGACAAGCCCATGGACATTCTCTCCTGTTAGAAATCCTAATTATATTGAAGCATAGGAGGAAGAGCAAAGAACAAATATTGTACATGGAGTAAAAAAGTGTTACAAAAGTTTTTTGCGTTTTAGAATGTCGGGATGCAAAAGAAACGGTGTTTATTGCTCTTCGCGGCTTTTATTTTATGGTCGAATCGAGCACAAACAGCCCTATTCCCACGTTTTTATCCTTTCAAAACACTTATTAATGCCAGCCAAAGCGGCGTTTTTCAGTTGCTAAAGTGGCACTTTAGCTTCTCTAAAGCGCCGCTTTAGCTGGCGTTCGACATTGCACACAAAAGCGTCTACAACGACAAGCAGTTGGCGCACAGCGCCTTCCGCCTGCACATCAAAAACTGCAAAAAAATGCCCAAGAGGCTATTCTGTCTGAAGAGAAGGCAGTTTTAGACAACCAGAGATGCAAATATCCGACAAGAATCCGTCATTCCGTCACTCGAAATTCCGGAGAAATCCAAAATAAATTCTTACGTTCAACAGCTACTCATAGCGGATGGCTTCAATCGGGTCGAGTTGTGCAGCTTTCTTTGCCGGATACCATCCGAAGAACACTCCTGTGAATGTGCAGACGGCGAAGCTCATTATGATGCTCCATGGCTGTATGTATATAGGCCAATGGGCAATAAGCTTCACGGCATAGGACGAGCCGACGCCAAGTGCCACTCCGATAAGTCCACCTGTCACACTGAGCAGGATTGCCTCGATGAGAAACTGGTTGAGAATGTCGACGCCACGCGCTCCGACGCTCATGCGCAAGCCAATCTCGCGCGTACGCTCCGTAACACTCACGTACATGATGTTCATGATTCCGATGCCGCCCACGATGAGCGATATGCCAGCGACACATCCGAGGAGGATGGTCATCATGTCGGTAGTGGAGTTCATCATGCTTGCCAGCTCTTCCTGCGAGCGTATATTGAAGTCGTCGTCGTCAGCGTTCTGCGTGTCGGTGGCATCCTTCAGTTTATGGTTGCGGCGAAGTATTGTCGTAATCTCGTCGATAGCCTTGTCGGTGAGTCCTTCCGTGATGGCAGAGCAAGTTATGCCGCCGAGGTAAGTTTGGGCGAGAATACGCTTCATTACCGTCGTATATGGAGCAATTGCGAGGTCATCCTGGTCCATACCCATCGAGTTGTAGCCTTTCTTCTTGAGCACGCCAATCACTCGGAACGGAATAGAGTTGAAGCGCACCACCTTTCCAACAGGATCGCTACCGTCAGGGAAGAGATTGTCGACGATAGTCTGTCCGAGCACGCACACCTTCGAACTTGCCTTGATGTCGGCGTCGGTAAACATTTCACCCTCGTCAACGGATAGTTGGCGGATGTCGAGATAGTCCTGGTTGACACCATAGATGGACGACGGCGTGTTATTGTTGCCGTAGATCCATTGTCCGCTGCTGTTCACCGTCGGACTAATGCCTTTGATGAAATTGCACTCGTCCTTTATTGTCTGATAGTCTGCCATCTTCAGCGTCTCCATTGACGATGCGTCCTGGCGTACTCCTCCAGGCCCGCGACGGTCGGCTCCCGGACTAATCATTATCATGTTAGAGCCCATCTCTGCGATGTTGGCCTGTATGCTCTTCTTCGAGCCCTGTCCGATGGCAAGCATCGTGATGACCGATGCCACGCCGATGATGATGCCAAGGGCTGTGAGGAAGGAACGCAACTTATTGGCGGCAATCGCACGTAGGGCTATTTTGAATAAGTTACTATAGTTCACGTTCTTAAGTTTTTTAAATGTTAAGTGTCAAACATTAAAGTTATTCATCCGAATTAGCAGGTAGCGCCGCCAGTCCGTCGGCTGCCGAGAGGATATTGTGGTTGTATTCGTCGCTAATCACGTGGCCGTCGCGCAGCATGATATTGCGTGAGGAGTAATTGGCAATGTCTGGGTTGTGAGTCACGAAGATGATAGTGCGTCCGGCGGCATGAAGCTTTTGGAAGAGGATGAGTATCTCAAACGACGTGCGCGTGTCGAGATTTCCCGTCGCCTCATCGGCGAGAATCACGGCAGGGTCGTTCACCAGTGCGCGGGCTATCGCCACACGCTGCATCTGTCCGCCCGACATTTGGTTTGACTTATGATAGAGTCGCTCGCCGAGTCCAACGGCTTGCAATGCCTTAATGGCACGCTCCTGCCGTTCCTTCGCGCTTATGTCAGGATTGTACATCAGCGGCAGTTCAACGTTTTCCACACTTGTCGTCTTCGGCAAGAGATTGTAGTTCTGAAATATGAAGCCAATCTTACGGTTGCGCAGTACGGCGCGCTGCGACTTCGACATCTTTCTCACCGATACGCCGTCGAGATAGTACTCGCCCGACGTTGGCGTGTCGAGACAACCGAGCTGATTTAGCAGTGTCGACTTACCCGAACCTGACTTACCCATGATGGTTACGAATTCGCCCTCGTATATCTTGAACGAAACTCCACGCAAGGCATGCACCGTCTCGTCGCCCACGACGAAATCGCGCTTCACGTTGTCGAGTTCTATTACTACTTTCTTTTCGTCCATAATATAATGAGTCCCTCCTCCAACCGCCTTTGGACATCTTGCTCCTTCATCAGTGGAATAAGAGCAACGTCCTTTGCGGTTAGAGGGAAGACAGAGTTTTAAGAGTTTTTTATAAGTTGTTTATGAATTCTCCTTTACTTTTTCTTTCCCGGAGGGCCTGGGGCGAACGGACTGCTCTCGCCGCTTCCATCTGGCTGCGACTTGTCGTCGTCGGTTCCTACTACGCTAAGCCCCGTCACAACCTTTGTGCCGGCAGGTACTCCGCTTAGAATCTGTGTGTTGGTGCCGTCGCTCATACCTACGTTCACCTTGTGGGCTACGATGGAATTGCCCTCTATTGTCCACACCTTGTTCTTTGCATTACCCGTTTGGTCCACGATCTTCATCTTGCCAACAGTCTCCTTCTGCGGAGTGAAGCGCAGTGCTTTCGACGGAGCGGAGAGCACGCCCTGGCGTTCAGCTGTAAAGATTGTAACATTGGCTGTCAGACCTGGCTTGAGTTTCAAATCGGCATTTGGAGCGGAGATCACCACTTCGTAGGTGACGACGTTGTTGGTTGTGGTTGCTTCCTGGCGCACCTGCTTAACGGTACCCTCGAAGGTGTCGTCAGGGTAGGCGTCAACCGTGAACGAAACGCGCTCGCCTTCCTTCACGTCGCCTATGTCTGCCTCGTCTACGTCAGCCACAACCTGCATATTTGTAAGATCTTGCGCTATCGTGAAGAGCTCTGGCGTAGAGAAACTTGCAGCCACGGTCTGTCCTTCCTCCACCGACTTCGAGAGCACCACGCCGTCGATAGGCGACGTGATGGTAGCGTAGCCGAGATTTGTCTGTGCACGCTGCACCTCCTCCCTCGCCGACGCCACTTGCTCCTTTGCCTGCTTATAGCTGAGCTGTGCGTTGTCGAATTCCTCGGCGGCAACAAGTCCCTTCTGAAAGAGCGCCTTGTAGCGATTGAAATTGGCAGTTTGGAAATTGAGCTGGCTCTGCGCATTGGCGAGTTGCGCCTTTGCAGTGTTGAGCTGACTCATGAGGTTGGTCTTGTCGAGTTCGGCAATGACCTGTCCTTTCTTTACTACGGAGTTGTAGTCGACGTAGAGTTTGCTGACGATGCCGCTCACCTGCGTACCCACCGTCACTGACGTTACGGGTTCAATGGTGCCCGTGGCTGTGATACTGTTCTGAATGTTTGCCGGCGCAATGGCTGCCGTGTCAAACGAAATCTGCTGTTCTTTCTTGCCGCCCGACATAATCCAAACGGCAATAGCGGCTATGATGACAACTGCCACCAATAACCATACTTTACTTAATTTTTTCATTATCTCTCTATTGTTATTTTTCCTTATACATTCACAAGAAAAGCCTACTGCCCCTCCCAAGAATTTGGGAGAGGCTGGGATGAGGTCGCTTATTTTATCTCTCCTGACTTATAGAACTCAAGCATCTTCAGATTGAGTATCGTGAGATACTTGCTCTGCAGCTCGTTCTGCTGCGCCTGAAGCAGATTGGTCTTGCCTGTCATGAGCTCCACGATGTTCTTCAGTCCCTGCTTGAACTGCTCGGAGAGCAACTCGTAGCTTGCCTCTGCACTCTCTGTGGAGACACGTGCAGCCTTAAACTTGTTTTGGTTGGTGACAGCCTGCAGCCAATAGTTCTCCACTGTTGAATAGAGCGTGGTCTGCTTGTCCTGAAGGTCGAGCAGATAGTTCTGTTTCTGTATCATCGCCTTGTTGACGGCAGTCTTCGTCTGCCTGTTGTCAAAAATTGGGATACTTACCGTGACGCCTCCGCCCAAATTAAAATTACTCTTCATCTGCGTGCCCCAACCATTGTTGCTCATCGACGTTGTAGATGTGGAAACACCTGCGTTCAGGCTGACCGTCGGCATTCTTCCCGCCTTGGCTATCTTCACGCTGAGGTCGCTGCTCTCGATGCCGAGTCGGGCGCTCTTGATTTCCGGACGTTGCTCAACCGACGCCGTGTAGACGTCATTTAAAGCAGGCACAGCCGCAAGAGCCATCTCGTCGGTGGTGGCAGGCACTGCCACATCAAACTCGTTGTCGTCGGCTATCTGAAGGAGTTGTTTCAGCTGCCGTTTGTAGTTGCGCAGGTTGCTCTCCGCCTCCACAATAGCATACTCGTCTTGAGCGCGTTGAGCGGTGAGTTGGGCGAGGTCGGCGCGACTCATCTTGCCAACGTTCACCATAGTCTTGCCCCTTTCCTCGTTGGCCTTACTCGTAGCGAGGCTCTCGCGGCTGACGCCGATGGCATCGTTGGAGTAGAGAATCTGCACGTAGAGCTGCGCTATCTGCTCCAGCACGCTATTGGCTGTTGAAGCTGAGTCGAGGCGTGCCTGCTCAGCCGTGAGGCGGTTGAGCTTCACGGTCTTCGTGTTCTTGCCACCATTCCATACAGTCCAGTTGCCCATAAGCGAATATGATCCGTTATAGTACACTTTGTCGACACCCGACTGCACATAACCGTCAGTGACGGTAGCACGCCCGGTCTCCGGCCACGGCGTGTAGTTGACGTTCTGCGACGTGGAGAAACTTAACGACGGCAACAGAAGCGCTTGACTTTGCTTGACATCCTCAAGTGCAGAATATTCCTGCAGCTTAGCTTTTTGGAGCTGAATGTTGTTTGCCAGGGCGTAGTCAATACAATCTCTGAGCGACCACTGCTTCGCTTCACATTCTGCCGAAAGCGAAAGCATAAACAAGCCTGCCAAACAGCCCATTCCAATCTTTTTCATACGTTAATGCGGTTTTAATAATAATGTTCTTTTTCCTAATCTTTTATATACTCTCTCTTAAATTCTGAACTTACAAAAGTTCAATAATACATTCCTACATATTTATATATGTATCTATTCATATTTAAATAATATATATATCTATATTCAAATAATACATTTATCCTATAGTTAATTGCGACTTCTGTTTATTAGATTTAAAATGATGACAAAAAGTTTATTCGCAAAGATAAGAATTAACAAAAGTTTTCATTTACGAGACACTAAATGATTTTGCACGACACACTAAATGATTTGCACAACGTACTAAAATAAATTAAAAGAGACTGACAAATACTGCCATCAGCATAAAAATCATTAACTTTGTACAAAATACGACTACAAAAGAATTTACTGAAAACAAAAAAAATACCACAATGATTAAAAACAAACTTATCCTCACCACTCTCCTTGCGGCAGCCTGCGCCTCCGGCGTCTACGCACAAACCGACGGCTTCGACCTCAACTCGCAGCGAGGCGAGAAGCAGGATGTCAACATGGTGCCGGGCAAGAAGCTCGATCATCACGGCTTCATCGTCAACCCAACTCCTCACGCTCTCTCCATCGACTCTCTTTCCTGGCTCGACCTCAATGGCGGAGTGACGCTCAAAGACAAGTCGGGCAAGTTTGCCAACGACATTGCCTTCCTCCAGCAAACAGCCAAGGGCACACCCCTCAACATCATCTTCGGCGAGAAGCCTGCAAAGAAAGCCGGACTGAAGAAGCTGACGTCGGGAGCCTATCTGCTCACAGTCGACAAGAAGGGCATCAACATCGTGGGCTACGACGAGCGCGGCGCCTTCTACGCCCTGCAGACTCTACGCCAGATTGCCGAGAGCCCGGCAGCAAAAGGACGACTGCCCTACCTCACATGCAACGACTATCCCGATCTGCCACTGCGCGGCGTAGTGGAAGGTTTTTACGGAGAGCCGTGGTCGCATCAAGTGAGACTCTCGCTCATCGACTACTACGGACGCAACAAACTCAACGAATACGTCTATGGTCCGAAGGACGACCCCTACCACAGCTGCCCTAACTGGCGTCTGCCCTATCCGCCGGAACAAGCAAAGAACATACGCGAACTGGTGGACGCCTGTCGCAAAAACCGCGTGGACTTCGTATGGGCCATTCATCCGGGACAGGACATAAAATGGAACGAGGAAGACTACAATAATCTCGTCAACAAGTTCAATCTTATGTACGACCTTGGCGTGCGCTCCTTTGCCATCCATTTCGACGACATCGACGGCGAGGGTACAAATCCAAAGAAACAGGTAGACTTGCTCAACCGCCTCACACGCGAGTTCGTGAAGGCGAAGGGCGATGTGGCTCCGCTCGTGGTCTGCCCTACCGACTACTCACAACTATGGGCAAAACCGGGACCTGACGGTCCGCTCGCCATCTACGGCAACGAACTCGACCCGTCGATAAACGTATTCTGGACAGGTGCAGTCGTTTGCTCCGACCTCACCAAGGAGACGCTCGACTTCGTTGACTCGCGCATCAAGCGCCCGGCTTACTACTGGTGGAACTTCCCCGTGACCGACTATGCGCGCCACATCATCATGCAAGGTCCTGCCTACGGACTTGAGAACGACATCACGGACAAAATGACATGTGGCGTGCTCTCAAACCCGATGGAACACGGTGAGGCATCGAAACTTGCTCTCTACGGCGTTGCCGACTACAACTGGAACGTAGCCGACTATAACGCCATCGACAACTGGGAGCGCGGACTCGTCGACCTCACTCCTGAAGCACACGAGGCTTACCGCACTTTCGCCATACATTCCTGCGACACGGAGACGGGCTACCGACGCGCCGAGTCATGGGAAACAAATACGTTCCGCCTCGCCGACTTCTCCGAAAAGGCCTACGAAGACCTCTACAAAGAGTTCGACCGCGTGGAGAAGGCTAAAAAGACCATGGAACGCAACTGCAAGAACCAGCTTCTCATGAAGGAATTGGAACCTTGGCTCGTAGAATTCAAGAAACTTGGAGAGCGCGGCAAGAACACTCTTCAGCTTATGCAGATTTTCCGCAGCGGCAACAACCAAAACTTCTGGAACGCTTTCGTTGCCAACCGCATGACGAAGGAACAGCGCGCTGCCTACGAGAAACACAAATCGGGCACGATGAAACTGCAGCCGTTCTACGAAAACGGCATGGACGACATGGCGAAGCAGTTCTTCCAGAACCTCACGGGGGAAGTGCCTGCCTTCTACAAGGGCATCGGCACATATCCAACTCTCGCCACAACGCAAAACAAGCTGATGTTTGACAACGACTCCACTACCTACTACCACTGCGGTCAAAGCCAAGCTACTGGCGACTGGGTTGGAGCCGACCTTGGCACTGTTCGTGACGTGCGCGAGGTGCGTATCCTTCAGGGACGCAACTCTATCGACGACGTTGACTACTTCGACAACACTATCCTCGAGGCATCTGCTGACGGCAAGACTTGGACTCCACTCACGGGCGAACTGAAGAAAACCTACATCATCCACTGGAAGGGCGACGCTGTGAAGGCACGCTACGTACGTATTCGCAAAGTGGAGTCGGAGAAGAAGAGCTGGATTGCCGTACGCGAGTTCATGGTAAACCCGACGACTCCAGAGTCGTTGCCGTTCAAGGTAGAGTCAGCCGACAAGGAGGCTGCCATGTTTGCCTTCGACAAGAATCCTGTGACGTCATTCCAGAACACGGGCAAGACAACGTTTGGCATAGAGAAGGGCACTAAGACATTCACGCTGCTGCTCAACGTGCAACCCAACAACGAACTGAAATTCAACCAGTATGACAGCAAGGGCAAGCTCATTGCCTCTACCAACATTGATAATTCCTTCTTCAATGTCAACGTGGCGAAGAAGGCAGTGAAGGCTGAGATTGAGGGCAACGTCGAAGTGTTCGAAGTGATAGGCAAGAAGTAAGAAAATCTCTAATACAGACACAAAAAGGAGGTTGAGCGTTTTCGCTCAACCTCCTTTTTGTTCGTCTGCAATTGCCATTTATCGGTGCTTCGCATTCCCGCAGGTCGCACCCTTACTCTCTTTTTGTTCGTCTGCAATTGCCCTTTATCCCTTTGTTATAATCAACAATAATGTTATTCCGCAGCAATGTATGCCGCACACATTTCCGCACAACGTTCACCGTCGACGCCTGCCGACACTATGCCGCCAGCATAACCAGCGCCCTCACCGCACGGGAAAAGTCCGTGCAGACGTACGTGCTGCAATGTATCACGGTCGCGCAGGATGCGCACTGGCGACGACGTGCGGGTTTCTGTAGCGATAAGTACAGCCTCATTAGTGAGGAATCCGTGGCTCATCTTTCCAAACTTCCTAAAGCCTTCCTGTAAACGACCCGCCACTTGACGCGGCATCCAAAAGTGGAGCGGCGACGAAATAAGTCCCGGCGCATAGCTGCTCTTCGGCAAGTCGTATGACAGGCGTCCGTTCACGAAGTCGGCCATGCGCTGTGCAGGGGCAGTCTGCTTCATGTTGCCCTGCTGCCAACAAGAGCGTTCGAGCTGTTCCTGGAAGCGCATCACGCGCAAAGCATCATTCTCCTCGCCTGGCACATCCTCTGGTCGGGTCTCAACCACCATGCCTGAGTTAGACCACTGCGTGCCACGGTTACTCGGGCTCATGCCGTTGACCACAATCTGCTCCTTGTCCGTTGCCGCAGGAATGACGAAGCCTCCGGGACACATGCAGAATGAATACACTCCGCGTCCGTCCACCTGTGTGACGAAACTGTATTCTGCTGCAGGCAGGTACTTGCCTCTGCCTTGCTTGGAATGATACTGTATCTGGTCTATCAAGTGAGACGGATGCTCCAGTCGAACACCGACGGCAATGCCCTTTGCCTCAATCTCAACCTTTGCTTCGGCAAGATACCGGTAGACATCGCGTGCTGAATGTCCCGTGGCGAGTATCACCGGACCTCGATAAGTCTCCTCTCCCCCATTCACGAGATTCACGGCTTCAACACCCACCACCGTGTCGCCTTCGAACAAGAGGCGCGTCATCTTCGTTTGGAAATGTACCTCGCCACCACATCTTATTATTGTTTCGCGCATATTCTCAATCACCTTCGGCAGTTTGTCGGTGCCGATGTGCGGATGGGCATCGGCGAGAATAGACGTTGACGCACCATGCTGGCAGAAAACATTGAGAATCTTCTCTATATTGCCGCGTTTCTTCGAGCGTGTATAGAGTTTGCCGTCGGAGTAGGCTCCTGCACCACCCTCGCCGAAGCAGTAGTTGCTCTCAGAGTCAACAGCCTGCAGTTTCTTTATGTTGGCAAGGTCCACCTTGCGGTCGCGCACGTTCTTTCCGCGCTCAAGCACAATGGGGCGCAGTCCGAGTTCTATCAGTCTCAGCGAGGCAAAGAGTCCGCCGGGTCCCTCGCCCACCACCACGACAGCCGGCTTTTGGCTCACGTCGCCATATTCAGTATGCACATACTCATCGTCCTGCGGCACTTCGTTGATGTAAAGCCTAACGGTAAGGTTGATGTAAATTGTGCGCTGACGCGCGTCGATGCTGCGCTTCAAGATGCGCACGGCATTTATCGTGCGTGCGTCGATGCCCTTGTCGTCGGCAACAAACTGGCGTATGTTCTGCTCGCTTGATGCCACTACGGGCTGCACGCGTATTTGGTATTCCTGTATCATATCATAATTATTAATGTAGCACAAAATTAAGAAAATAAACTCAAATACAGTGCAATAACCACAATAAATTTCAGCGCTGACAACGTGACGGATGTCCCCCACCTTCACAACAACGAAACACGATAATCTGTACAAACGTATCTTTTCTTCTGTAATACGCAGAATGAAACGGCTGCACCGACAAGACAATATATATACAAAAGAACAACCGAATCAAGAAAATTGCTGACAAATAAGTAAAAAAGACAGCCTTTTCGGTTGCCATAACATTTATTTTTCGTAAATTTGCCTACACTTTTTATCAAGAACACTCTATGTCAACGACACGGCGCCGAGCAGTTCCACAACCGAGTCAGTAACCAATGAGCAGACCGAGGAGTCTAACCCCATACCTCTCACGTATTGAGGATTGGAGCAGAAGCCCGTCTCACTGACCACGGCAGGCATCGACGTCGAAACACAATCAGCCTCCCTTGTATGGAGGCATTAACCAAAGAACAAGAAAGAAATGAAAGTATTGAAGTTTGGCGGAACCTCCGTAGGTTCCGTAGAGAGCATCCTCAGCCTGAAGGCTATTGTAGAAAAAGAGGCAAAAAAACAACCCGTCATCATCGTAGTGAGCGCGCTCGGCGGCATTACCGACAAGCTCATCGCCACATCGCAACTCGCCGTGAAAGGCGACGAGACGTGGAAGGACGAGTTTCAGGCCATGGTCGACCGCCACCACCACATGATTGACACCATTATCGACGACCCGCACAAGCGCGAGACGCTCTTCCGCATCGTCGACTCCCTTTTCGAGCAACTTCGCTCCATATATTTTGGCGTATTCCTCATCCACGACCTCTCTCAAAAGACACAGGACGCAATTGTCAGCTACGGCGAGCGTCTCAGCTCCAACATCGTTGCCACGCTCGTACACGGTGCACGCTGGTTTGACTCACGCGAGTTCATAAAGACCATGCGCAAGAACCGCAAGAACACTCTCGACTCAGAACTCACCAACCGCCTCGTGCGCCGCACCTTCGCCGACCTGCCGCGCATCTCTCTTGTTCCCGGTTTTATAAGTATGGATCGCGACACCGACGAGACCACCAATCTCGGACGCGGTGGCTCCGACTATACGGCAGCCATCATCGCCGCTGCCCTCGACGCCGACATCCTTGAGATATGGACTGACGTTGACGGATTTATGACCGCCGACCCGCGCGTCATCAAGACTGCCTACACCATCAACGAGCTAAGCTACATTGAAGCCATGGAGCTTTGCAACTTCGGCGCAAAAGTGATTTATCCGCCAACAATATATCCTGTCTGCGTGAAGAACATACCAATCCGCGTGAAAAACACGTTCAACCCCGACGCAGAAGGCACGGTTATCAAGGCAAAGATAGCCAACGACTCCAAACCCATCAAGGGTATCTCCAGCATCAACGGCACCACGCTCATCACCGTAACCGGTCTGTCCATGGTTGGCGTCATCGGCGTCAACCGCCGCATCTTCACGGCATTGGCAGACAACGGCATCAGCGTGTTCATGGTGTCGCAGGCCTCGTCGGAGAACTCCACATCCATCGGTGTGCGCGACCAAGACGCCGAGGCAGCCGTCGAGGTTCTCAACAGCGAGTTCGCCAAGGAGATAGAAACGGGCGCCATGTTCCCAATGCACGCAGAGAGCGGACTTGCCACCATTGCCGTCGTCGGCGAGAACATGAAACACACACCTGGCATCGCCGGCAAACTTTTCGGCACTCTTGGCAGAAGCGGTATCAGCGTCATAGCCTGCGCGCAAGGCGCATCGGAAACCAACATCTCGTTTGTCGTCGACAGCAAGTACCTCCGCAAGGCACTCAACGTAATCCACGACTCGTTCTTCCTCTCCGAATATAAGGTGCTCAATCTCTTCGTGTGCGGCGTGGGCACGGTGGGCGGACAGCTCCTTGAGCAGATTCACGACCAATACGAGGAACTGAAGCGCACCAAACGACTGAAGCTCAACGTCGTTGGCATCGCCACCTCAAGGAAAGCCATTTTCAATCGCGACGGCATCGACCTCACCTCCTATCGCCAGCAACTCGACGCCGCTCCCTCAAGCAGCGATCTGCAGCTGCGCGACGAAATAATCGGAATGAACATCTTCAACAGCGTCTTCGTTGACTGCACGGCAAGCAAGGACGTGGCAGAACTGTACCAGTCGTTCCTTGAGCACAACATCTCAGTGATTGCAGCCAACAAAATTGCCGCCTCGTCGTCCTACGACAACTATATCCGACTAAAGGAGACAGCGTTGGCGCGCGGCGTGCTCTTCCGCTACGAAACAAACGTGGGCGCAGGCTTGCCCATCATCGGCACCATCAACGACCTGCGCAACTCAGGCGACGTAATTCTGAAGATAGAGGCAGTGCTCAGCGGCACGCTCAACTTCATATTCAACGAAATCTCAGCCGACGTGCCTCTCTCCGAGGCGGTGCGCCGCGCTAAGGAGCAGGGCTATAGCGAACCCGACCCACGCATCGACCTCTCAGGCAAGGACGTCATACGCAAGCTCGTCATCCTTGCCCGCGAAGCAGGCTACAAGGTGGAGAAGAGCGACGTGGAGAAGCATCTCTTCATCCCCGACGAATTCTTTGAAGGCTCCATTGAGGATTTCTGGAAAAACCTTCCTAAGCTCGACGCCGACTTCGAGAGCCGTCGCCGCCAACTTGAGAAAGAGGGCAAGCGCTGGCGTTTCGTGGCGACGTTCGACCACGGCAAGACCAGCGTAGCGCTGAAGGAAGTGGGACAGGAACATCCTTTCTACAATCTCCAGGGCAGTAACAACATCGTGTCGCTCACGACTGAGCGCTACCGCGAATACCCAATGCTCATTCAGGGCTACGGCGCAGGAGCAAGCGTGACGGCTGCCGGAGTGTTCGCCAACATCATGTCGATTGCCAACATATAGAATAGGCATTGAGGGATAACCACACACTTACTAATATTTCGCCTATGAAACACATCATCATTCTCGGTGACGGCATGGCTGACCATGCCGTCGACCGACTCGGAGGAAAGACTCTCCTTGAGTATGCCAACACTCCCAACATGGATCTAATAGCGCGGCACGGACGCACGGGCAGACTGCTCACCGTTCCCGACGGCTTTCATCCTGGCAGCGAGGTGGCTAACGCCACAATCCTTGGCTACGACATGAACAAGGTTTACGAGGGACGCGGACCGCTTGAGGCGGCTTCCATCGGCTACGACATGCAGCCCGACGACCTCGCTCTGCGCTGCAACATCATTTGCCTCGCCGACGGACTTATAAAGAACCACCATGGCGGCCACCTCACTACAGAGGAGAGTGAGGAACTTATCAATCTGCTCAACGAGCACCTCGCTGACGACCGGGTGCGCTTCATAAAGGGCATACAGTATCGCCACCTGCTTATTATAAAAGGTGGCAACAAGCACATCGACTGCGCCCCACCCCACGACCACCCAAACGAGAAATGGCAACAGCTGCTTGTGCGCCCTGAGAAGGGCCATGAGCAAGAAGCCCTTGCCACGGCAACACTGCTCAATGAGCTTATTTTGAAATCGCAGAAAGTGCTTGCCGAAGCGCCGCTCAACCAGCGCCGGCGTGCCGAAGGCAAGGACGAGGCCAACAGTATCTGGCCTTGGGGCGGAGGCTACCGCCCGCAGATGAAGACCCTTCAGGAGATGTACCCGCAGATAAAGCGCGGCGACGTCATTTCCGCTGTCGACCTTATACGTGGCATCGGACATTATGCCGGACTCCACAACATCATCGTGCCCGGAGCTACCGGACTCGCCGACACCAACTACGAGGGCAAGACACGCGCCGCACTCGACGCCCTGAAGAATGACGACTTCGTGTTCCTCCACGTGGAGGCAAGCGACGAAGCGGGCCACGACGGCGACCTCGCACTGAAGCTACGCACGATAGAAAATCTCGACAGCCGCATGGTTGGACCGATCTTCAAGGAAGTTTCAACATGGGAAGAGCCTGTCTGCATAGCCGTAATGCCCGACCATCCAACGCCCGTTGAGATACGTACACACATGAAAGAGCCTGTGCCGTTTGCCATTTGGTATCCCGGCATAGAGGCCGACAGCGTCACAACCTACAGCGAAGTGAGCTGCGTGCAGGGCAGCTACGGACTGCTAAAGCTGACGGAATTTATGGACATGTTTATGAAAATTGGAGAAAAATGAAATACTACAGCACCAACCATACCGCACCGCTTGCCTCGCTCCACGAGGCAGTAGTAAAAGGTCTCGCGCCCGACCGCGGACTATATATGCCTGAACGCATCAATCAACTTCCGAAGGACTTCTTCGACAACATCGACCGCCTGTCGTTCCAAGAGATTGCCTACCGCGTGGCTGACGCTTTCTTTGGAGAAGACATCAAGGCAGACGACCTCAAGCGCATCGTCTACGACACGTTGCAGTTCGACTGCCCGATAAAGGAGGTGGAGCCCGGTATCTATTCGCTCGAGCTATTCCACGGACCGACACTTGCCTTCAAGGACGTGGGAGCGCGCTTCATGGCGCGTATGCTGCAATATTTCATACGCGAAGAGGAAGCAAAGGAAGGGAATGTTACTGCACGAAAGGATGTGAACGTGCTTGTCGCCACCAGCGGCGACACGGGATCTGCCGTGGCAAACGGCTTCCTCGGCGTTGACGGCATCAATGTCTATGTCCTCTATCCGAAAGGAAAGGTGAGCAAGATACAGGAGAGCCAGTTCACAACTCTCGGCCAGAACATCACCGCTATCGAGGTGGACGGTGTGTTCGACGACTGCCAGGCTCTCGTGAAGCAAGCTTTCATGGACGAAGAGCTTAACAGCCACATGAAGCTGACATCTGCCAACTCCATCAACGTGGCACGTTTCCTGCCACAGGCGTTCTACTACTTCTATGCCTACGCCCAGCTGAAGCGCATCGGAAAGGAAAGCAACTACGTGATATGCGTGCCGAGCGGCAACTTCGGCAACATCACGGCAGCCATCTTCGGGCGCGAGATGGGCTTGCCCGTGAAGCGCTTCATTGCCGCCAACAACGCCAACGACATCGTCTGCAAATATTTGCAGACGGGCGAGTACAATCCGCGCCCAAGCCTGCAGACCATCGCTAACGCCATGGACGTGGGCGACCCGAGCAACTTCGCGCGTATCCAGGAACTCTTCAAGGGCGACTGGCAGAAGATTACGAGCCTCGTGAGCGGAGCCGCCTACAGCGACGAGCAGATACGCCAAGCCATGAAACACTGCTACGACTCCAACAGCTACATCCTCGACCCGCACGGAGCCTGTGGCTATCAGGCACTGAAGGATCTGCTGAATGACGACGAGGTAGGCGTCTTCGCAGAAACTGCCCACCCCGCTAAGTTCAAGGAGACCGTTGAAGACGCTATAAAGTCTGAAATAGAAATACCTGAAAAGCTTGCCGCTTTCATGCGAGGGGAAAAGAAAAGCATCGAAATGTCGAAAAGTTTTGGGGAATTCAAAGCGTTCCTCATGTCAAGATAACAAAGTAAACAGTACTAGAAAAGGGCTTGCAACACTTAGTTGCAAGCCCTTTTCTAGTACTTACTGAAGTTTCTACTTAACAATTCTCTTCACTACCTTGCCGTTGGCAAAGCGGTTGATGACAAGGCGGTTGCCATTCGGATTGACAAGTTTCTTGCCCTCGATGTTATAGGTTGCTACGACCTTACCGGAATTCTCAGCGCTTGCAACTTTCTCCACAGCCGTTGCCGACTGTGTGTCGATAACGTAAGATCCCAAGCAGAGGTTCTTCTCGTCATAGTCTACATATCCGTAGCCCACGATATAGCGTCCATCGGCTGTAATGGCACACGGCATGTTATACTCATTGGCATCCATTGTCTGTATTTCCTTGACACCAGGGAAAGCATCGCTCATATTCTGAGCCTTGTTGCTGCCGGCAAGGCAAATCATGGCAGTGGTGCCATTTGTATCCTGATTCTCAATTGTGCCGATGATGGTGCCGTCGTTCGATATGCCGCTGGCATAATAGAACAATTCGGTAGAAGCGTCCGGACAATCGATAATGCCAAGCGTGTCAGCCTCAACGTCATAGCGTGCTATCACCTGACCATAAAGTGGCGTGAAGCCCGTATCATCCGTTGCCTTGTCATGCATGGAGAGTGCCACCCATTTTCCGTTGCCGCTTATGGCCTCAGCCTTCACCATGTCGTACTTCTGGAAGCCGTTAAGCTCAAACGAAGCGTCAAAGAAGCGCTTCGACGGAATCTGCAGAGAATAGGTCTTGTCGTCGCTGTTGCGACGCCAAATCACCATAGGATCGGAAGCGAAATTGTCCACAACGCCACCTACTACAGCCGATCCGTCAGCACTTGCCTGGAGGATTTTGTAGCCCATCGACTCATATCCGAGAACATCGTCGGAGAACGTCGGCAGAAGATTTTTCTCACCTGCAGCATCCCAGAAGCAAGGAGTCTGCTCATAAGCCGAATTGTATGTCACGCCGAACAGCAAGGAGCCGTCGTTGGAGGAAGTTCTCACAAGTGACGGATCTTCGCATATCAACGAAGAGTTGCCTGTGTTAAAATCAAATCTGGCTGCCTTGCCCTCAAAGTAGCCATAGCCGACACCGTCGTTGTTGACGCTGTTCACGCATGCGTCAACATCCTGTTCATCGTCACTGTTGAGTTTGTCGGAAGCGAAATACTTTATAGCGCCCGTTTCTATATTGGCGATGAAAGCCTGGCCACCCACGTCCTCACCGGCGATGTACTTTCCGTCCTGTGAGCATGTTATAGCCTGAAGATAACCGTTTGATGTCCATGGATAATAAGTGAGCTTCTGTGCAGAGGCCGCACCGCAAGCGGCGAGCATCACCGCTGAGAGTAAAAATTTCTTCATAAACTGATTTTTTTTTATTATTCTTTTGTTTCTTGTTCTTTTGACATTAGTTTTTGGATGTCGTTATCCCTTTCTTTTAAGAATGTAAGGCATTTTTAAAACTCTCCAATTAAAAAAGCCTGCATCTTTTCGTTTGCAAAGTTATTGTTTTTCCTTTAAAGCAACAAATATTTTAAAGCAAAATAGCGGTTTAAAGTAAAAATATGTAAGAGAAATGGCATTATTTGTAATATCCGCAAGAATTTATCAGAGAAATATGCAGACTTAATAAGACTTAAAACCTTGCGAAACATTTTGCCGTGTTGGATGAAAATCGTAACTTTGCACTGCGAAAAAGGAATAGGGGCGTACCGGTTCGATCGGGATACTCATCAATAAAAAATCGAAACCGGGAAGACTTCTCTTGCCAATGGCGGGCCATATAAAGCCCTTTGGGGCCTAAGCTGTAAAGCCGGTGGATTACAAAGGCGGAGAGCTCTCAAATCTTATATACTCGGAGTTTCATCACATCATCGGGCGCCCTTTTTTAAAATACGAAGAAGACTGCGGACATTTGCTTCCGTAGTCTTCTTTTTTGTTTTTTCTTACGAAAAGGATTAGGATTAGATAATTATATGTAACTTTGCCAAAAGAAATTTACAATAAGGCATACCTTATTAAACGACAATACAACATTATAAAAAAGAAGCAAAGAAAGTACAAACAAGAAAAATAGATTCATAATATGTTTTCCGGTATAGTAGAAGAAATGGCTACTGTCGTTGCCATTAAGAACGACAAAGAGAATGTGGACTTCACGCTTACATGCTCCTTCACAAACGAGTTGAAAATAGACCAAAGCGTAGCTCACAACGGCGTCTGCCTTACGGTGGTTGCCATCGACGGCGACCGCTACGTCGTCACCGCCATGAAGGAGACGCTCGACCGCTCCAACCTTGGTATGCTGAAAGTGGGCGACAAGGTCAACGTGGAACGCTCGATGCTCATGAACGGCCGCCTCGATGGTCACATCGTTCAAGGACACGTTGACGGCACAGCGAAATGCGTTGATATGCGCGACGCCGACGGCTCCACGTATTACACCTTCCAGTATGCCTTCGACCGCACTATGGCAAGCCGCGGATATTTCACGGTGGACAAAGGCTCGGTGACGGTGAACGGCGTGTCGCTGACCGTCTGCAACCCGACTGAGGACTCCTTCACTGTTGCCATCATTCCCTACACTCACGACAACACCAACTTCTGCAACATCAAGCTGGGCTCCGTAGTCAACATCGAGTTTGACATCCTCGGCAAATACATCGCACGCCTTCAACAACTGCAATAAGAAGACAACAAGAAGACAATAAAAGCCAAACGCCAAAGGGACGACGTTTTTTTTACGACCGTCGCCCCTTTGGCGTTTGTCATTAGGGGGGTGTGTCAAAAGGCATCCCCCCAATTTCATTTCATATCATTACTTGGCAAGCTTCAATGACTTGCCGCCATTCTTCACTACGTACACACCGGAAGGCAACTGCGAAGCGGCAAACTCTCCAAGAGTCATTCTTCCGCAGCAGACGCCCGTGGCTGTGAACACCTCCACCTCGTCGTTAGCCTTCAGGCTTGCGTCCTCGTTTACGCTATTGATTGAGGTGTATGCACCGAGATCAACGGTCTGCCAGTTGCTCCAAGCCGAGAGCACATTGCCGCTTACCGCCTGCAAGCGCCATTGATAAGTGGCACCTTCATTCAGATTCTCGAAGCGATACTTACAGTCCTTTACGTCGCTGAAGCGCTGCGTGGCAGCACGCATGACAGACTTCGGAGCCACATTCTGCGAGATGAAGTCTTCGGCAGAGTACTCGCCGTCGTAGATGGCGACAGAGTAGACATAGCCGCGCTTCTTCGGAGTTATCACTACCTTATAGTCTACGGAGTTGTCATTGGCAAGCTGAATGGTAGCCATCTTGCCGTCGGGCGCGATGGTTTCGGAAGACAGCTCGTTGCCGTCAGCGTCAACAAGCGCCACCTTCGTCTCTGCAGCGTCATTGCCGTAAGCGCTCGACGAGAGGCGCACGGTAACGGCAGAGGCTTCATGGTCGGTGATGAGCGGAGAGGTGAGATTGCCTACTGCCTTGGAAGAGCCAAGCTTTGCGCAGCCAGGACATTCGTACACCTTGGTGCCTGTCCAGCCCTTGTTCGTCATATAGCTGTCGAGGTCGGCAGAGATGTCCTTCGTGCCGTCGCTGACAGCATCTTTTCCCCACGTCTTTAGGCTCTCGCTGAGCAAGAGTGCTTCGTCGGCAGAAGGCTGCTCGCTCTTCTCGCGCAGCTCCAGATTGTACGACTTTGCATTGGCAATCGGAGCCCATGCCGCACTAAACCAATTGCTGCCCATGTCCGTAACATTAATGTCGTCGTCGGAAGGAGTGTCTATGGAAATGCCGCCCATGAACGTGAAGGAAATGTTTCCGTTGCTCTCCTTGATGTCCGTTACGGGCTTGCCGAGGTATTTGCGTCCATCGCTGTTGGCGTTGAAGAGTTTCGTGGCAGGCGTCGTGTTGTCGGTGAGCGATGTTGTCTTCGTCGTGCCGGGATAGGTGTCGCCGCTATTGGTAGATTCTGTCAGCTTATTGTCAGCCGGAACGATTGTGAAGCGCTGATGATTGTAGACGTTGTTCACGGTGTTCTTCGTCCAGGCGGTTGGGTCGTAGTCGACATGAATGACGAGCATTCCGTGTGCCGGCAGTTCGGCATCGGTCTTCTTCTGCTGGCGGTTCTCGAAGATATAGTATTCCGTAGGCGTAGCCTCATTGAATACGACGCACGCCTCAGGAGCGTCAGTCAGCGGCTTCATGTCGGTGATGTACTGCGGCTTGCTGAGCACAGTAGGCTCTATCCATCCGCTCACCCATTTCTCATAGGTGTTGTAGCCCGACGGGCAATAGCCGTCGCCGCCGTATGAGCCATAGTCCATAAGATCCCATTCGCTCATGCCGTAGTTATTGTTGTTGCCCGTGTCGTAAAAGTCGGGGATGCCCAGGCAATGGCTAAACTCATGGCAGGCTGTGCCGATACCATCCATCTGCGTGCCAGCATTGCCGTTGAGCTCAGAGGAGCAGCCGTATGTGCGTATGCGCTTTCCGCCAAGCACGAGGCTGTAGCCGCCTTCCTGTATGTCCCATTCGTGCTGCCATATACAGTCGGCAAGTTCGCCTGTTGCGTCGGAAGCCTCGCCGTAGCCTGCATAGATGAGGTACACCTGGTCGACGGCTCCGTCGCCGTCCCAGTCGTACTTTGACATGTCGAGGCCATATTGGTTGTAGGCAAGCTTGCACGCCTCCACTACCATACCTGCCGGGGCGATGTCGTTGCCGCTGGCGTCGTTGGCGCCATAGTCAGCCATGTTCTTGGAGACAGTAACGGGACCTACAACGTCGAAGTCGAGGTCGAACTTGCCATAGCTCTGCTCGTAGAAATAGTCATGCACGGAGCCGGAATTGCCATTGATATCGTAGCCCACCTTATTAAAATATTCGTTCCATTCGGCCTGAGTGTGCTTCGACTGCATCTTCTTGTCCTTGAAATTTACGAGGATAACAAGTCCCTTGCGCTCGCCGGTGACGCCGATGCCCTCACCGCCCGTTGCGCCAGCCATCTGCTGACGACGCGGCATACCCTTGGAGTCTACAGCGCCGCGCTTCATGAGGCGCGCGATGCGGCGGCTGTTGCGCTGCGCTGCACGCTTCTCTCCGAGAGAGCGCACCTTGGAAATTTCCGCACTGTAGGAGGAAAGAAATGCCTTCTCTGCAGCAGAGCGTCCTGAGAGATTGTGAGCCACTTGAGAAGAAGGAGCCAAATGGCCGTCGGCGTCAAGAACAGCATAGCGATAGGCGCCATCGTTCCCTACTACAAGCGGCTGCCCGTCTTCAGTAGCCACGAAATGAAAATTCTCGTCGCCGCGTACCGTCACAGTCAGCATCGTGCCGTCAGGCTGCTCCACCTGGCGCTTCACGCGCTTTGCCGGCACTGCAAAAGCTGAGGCTGCAAGCAAGAGTGTTGCAGCGATTGTTAATGTTCTTTTTGTCATTATTTGTAATAATTGTTGTTTTACTTGCAAAAGTACAAATAAATTCTTGTCTCACAACACATTGTAAGTGTTAAATAAACCTTTATCCGGTCAATTCATTTAATACCTTTTCTAAAGCGGCACTTTAGGGAGGCTAAAGCGCCGCTTTAAGGAGGCTAAAGCGCCGCTTTAGGTAAGCTAAAGCGCCGCTTTAAAAAATCATATTCGAACATTTGCATTTACGGCTTTTTTTGATTAAGTTTGCAATGGATTAAAACTTATAAAACTTTTACGCAAATATGAATTTTCACGAATTGTCACAGAAGCGTTTCTCGGCACGCAAGTTCACCGACGAACAAGTGAGCCAAGCCGACCTTGATTACATTCTTGAGTGTGTGCGCCTTGCGCCGTCTGCTTGCAACAAGCAGCCTTGGAAGTTTGTCGTGGTGCGCAGCGACGAGGCTAAGAGGAAGCTCTGGCGTGCTTACGACCGCGAATGGTTTCGCTCCGCCCCACTCTACGTTGTCTGCATGAAAAGCTCCTCCTCATGCTGGACACGCCCCGACGACAACAAGCTGCATGGCGACATCGACGTTGCCATCGCCACCGAGCACCTTTGCCTGGCTGCTGCCGACCGCGGACTCGGCACGTGCTGGGTGTGCAACTACGACACTCGTCTCGTGAGCCAACTGCTACCTTCTGAAGAATATGAGGCTGTTGCCATCATCCCTCTCGGACACATTGCGGAGGACTGCCCTCACCCAGAGAAGAAAAGAAAACCGATGAACGAAATAGTGGAGGAAATATAATGAAGCGACTTCTTTGCATAGCGCTAACTCTTGCATTGGCTTTTACTGCAGCCAATGCGCAAGAGGCGTTGAAGAAAGTGTACAACGAGACTGTCGACCCCATGGAGCAGATCGACAATGCCTTGACGAAGGCCAAGGCCGAAGGGAAATTCGTTGTCTGCCAAGTGGGCGGCAACTGGTGTCCTTGGTGCCTGCGATTTGCCGACTTCGTGGAGAAGGACTCTGCCGTGAACAAGACGGTCAGCGACAACTTCGAGCTTATCCACGTCAACTACAACCCACGCAAAAGCGCCGGAGAAGCGTCTGCCGACAAGGCTGCAAAGCTGATGAAGCGGCTGGGCAATCCCTCGCGTTTCGGATTCCCGGTGTTTGTGGTGCTCAACGAAGAAGGCAATGTGATGCACATACAGGACTCCAGCTTCCTTGAGGAAGGCAAGGGCTACAGCGAGAAAAAGGTGCTGCGATTCTTCAACAACTGGACTCCAAAGGCTGTCAATAACAACAGATAAAAAGACATCAACATTTTATCATATCCTCTAAAGCATAAACGCTATGAAATACCTCGATCCAAAAGCCGACCTTACATTCAAAAAGATTTTCGGTGAACACAAGGACCTACTCATCAGCTTGCTCAATGCACTACTGCCACTACGGGACGATGAGCAGATTGAGAGCGTGGAATACCTTTCTCCAGAACTTGTGCCCGACAATTATGTTGGCAAAAACAGTATTGTCGATGTGAGATGCCGCGACGAGAAGAACAGACAGTTCATCGTTGAGATGCAGATGTTGTGGACAGAAGCCTTCAAGCAGCGTGTGCTGTTCAACGCGTCAAAAGCTTTCGTGCGCCAACTCGACAAGAAGCGCAAATACGAATTGCTGCAGCCAGTCTATTCGCTCAATCTTGTCAACGAAGTGTTTATGCCCAACTACCCCAACGAGTTTATCCACAACTTCAATATCGTACACGACCTGCACAGCAACGAGGTTATCAATGGACTGCACTTCACTTTTGTAGAATTGCCGAAATTTCAACCACACTCCATTAAGGAAAAGAAAATGGCTGTATTGTGGCTCAAATTCCTTACTGAGATTGACGAAAACACTACACAAGTGCCACCTGAACTACTCAAAGATCCAAATACTTCCAAAGCCCTAAAGGCGGTTGAAGAATCTGCCATGTCGAAAGACGAACTACTTGCCTACGAGGAATTTTGGGACAAGCTCGGGGCAGAAAGGCTGCTATTTATAGATTCCAATAAGATAAGCCATGAACGTGGACGCGCAGAAGGACGTGCAGAAGGACGTGCAGAAGTCGCAAAAAATCTTCTTGCCATGGGAATGGCGATAGAAGATGTTGCCAAAGCTACGGGTTTAAAGGTGGAACAAATAGAACAATTTAAATTGTAAAAACAATCCAAATTACTTATTCTATACATTATGATATTGTACATAGTCATTGCATTGGTGGCCGCCATAATTATGGTGGTCGTAGGCTTTTTTCTTGGCAACAAAAGCAAGGACGGCAAGAACGAGAATGCGGAACTGATAGAGAATCTGCGCTCGCAGATTTCTACGCTAAGCGAAAAGGACAAGACGTTGGAGGCTACCATTTCCAACCAATCTGAGCAAATAAAGACTCTCACCTCGGAGCGCGACGTGCAGAAGACTCACGCCGAGAACTACTGCTCGCTGCTTGAAACACAGAAAACAGAGTTTGAAAAACAACTTCGTGAGCAAAAAGAATCAAGCGAAGCTCTTTACGAAAAGCAATTAAACAGCCAAAAGGAGAATTCCGAACAGACTATACAAACTGAAAGGGAAAGAAACGCGAAAAGGGAAACTGAGTTGAAGTCTGCTTTCGACAAGCAGATTGCTGAATTGAAAGACTCATACGAGAAGCAGATTGCCGAGCTGAAAAACTCATACGAGAAGCAGATTGCCGAAATAAAGCAAACGTCGGCTGAACATCTGCAAAAGCAGGAAACCGACGCCGAAGAGTTCCGCCGCTCAGAGGCACAGCGCAACGCCGATGCCATTGCCAATATGAGGAATGCCTACGAAACCCAAATCGCCGAACTGAAAGACTCTCACAGCAAGCAGCTTGCACAGACTAAGGACAATGCGCTGAAGCAGATTGAGGCTCTGAAGCAGATGAACCACGAGCAGGTGGAGAGCCAGCTGAAGCTCATTCGCGAGCAGATGCAGACTACATCGGAGGAGGTGCTCAAGCGCCGCCAGGAGGAACTGGGCGAGCGCAACCGCGAGCAGGTGTCAAAAATCATCGACCCCCTGCAACAGAGCTTGAAGGACATGCAGGAGGCTTTCGACAAGACGAAGGAGCAGCAGAGCGAGGCGCTGACACGTCTCGACGAGACTATCAAGATTAATATGCAGAAGAGTGCGGCGCTCGGCGAGACTGCCGACCGGCTGACACGCGCCCTTACGGGCGAGGTGAAGGTGCAGGGCAACTTCGGCGAGCTGAAGCTCAAGCAACTCCTTGAAGACCTCGAACTGAAGGAGGGCGAACAGTTCGACACGCAGGAGACGCTACGCGACAAGGCGGGCAACTCGGCGCGTGGCGACGACGGCAAGGGACTCATTCCCGACTTCATTCTCCACTTCCCCAACAACCGCCACGTGGTGGTCGACTCGAAGATGTCGCTCACCGACTACGAGCGCTACATGAACGCCACGGACGGCACTCCCGAGAAAACGGAATATCTGAAGGCGCACATTGCCAGCGTGCGGGCGCAGGTGAAGCGGCTTGCCAAGAAGGACTACACGAAGTACTTGCCGAGCGGCTACAACAAGCTCAACTTCGCCATCATGTACGTGCCTATCGAGGGTGCGCTCAACCTCGCGCTGCTCAACGACGACACGCTCTGGCGCGAAGCCTACGACCAGGGTGTGATGATTCTCGGCCCGCAGACGATGTACATGAACCTGCGTGTGCTGGAGATGATGTGGACTCAGGTGCGGCAGCTGAAGAACCAGCAGGCTATGATGGACGCCGCCAACACAGTCATCGACCGCGTGCAGGACTTCGGTATGCGCTTCATCGACGTGGAGACGAGCATGAACGACACCATCAAGAAAATCACGAAACTCAAGATTACAACAGCCGACAGCGGGGCGAGCATCATCACAGCTGCCAAGAAACTTCTGAAAGCTGGCGCACAGGAGAACAAGAAGAAGAAGTCGCTTGCCGAACTCGACGAATCGACATTCATCGAGGCTGACACAACGCCAATGCTCATAGGAAAAGAAAATGCATGAGGCTCTTGAATTGACGGATACAATTGGCATCTGACGAGGGTGTGTCAAAACTCTCATTCCGTGTAATATCCGTTAGTTTTATTCCGTGTAATACCGTTAATTTTATTGGTCGTACGTATTTGGAATGGTGCATATAATAACTGGGAGAGGGGGCGCCCTCGCCCCCGACAAGGGAATAGCCATCACAA
>ERZ808240.619-NODE-619-length-45342-cov-7.095524_pt1 | contig 45342 bp, 38 predicted proteins | sample MGYA00521084_ERZ808240 | MGnify/ENA primary metagenome ERZ808240 (study PRJEB31516, sample SAMN03275571) | gut metagenome | biome: mammalia-associated habitat; material: feces | host: Papio cynocephalus | place: Kenya | collected 2012-08-06 ...
CTTCCCCTATGAGGGGAAGCTGTCGCCGGAGGCGACTGATGAGGTGGGGGCAGCTGCGTAGACGAGAGACTCCCACCTCATCCGTCTCGGCTCCGCCGAGCCACCTTCCCCTCGTAGGGGAAGGCTTTTTTGCTGCGGCTTGATACGGGCGGCAATTTTTGCCCCGGCTCTTTTCTTTCCCGTAAAAATCGTGTATAATACCAGACAGAATGGAGGCGAACGGGGATGTATCAGGCGCTGTACCGGAAATACCGGCCGCAGACGTTTTCGGATGTGGTCGGGCAGAAGAGCGTGACCGACACGCTGCGCGCGCAGCTCGAGACGGGCAGGCTCAGCCATGCGTACCTGTTCACCGGCACGCGCGGCACGGGCAAGACCTCCTGTGCCAAGATCCTGGCCAAGGCGGTCAACTGTGAAAATCCGAACCACGGCGACCCCTGCGGCGTGTGCCCGTCCTGCCGGGCCATCGACGAGGGCAGCTGTATGGACGTGCTGGAGATCGACGCGGCGTCGAATAACGGCGTGGACTCCGTCCGCGTGCTGCGCGACGACGCGATCTATACGCCCGGCACGGTCAAAATGCGCGTGTATATCATCGACGAGGTCCACATGCTCTCGACGGCGGCGTTCAACGCCCTGCTCAAGATCATCGAGGAGCCGCCGGCGCATCTGCTGTTCATCCTCGCCACGACTGAGCTGCAGAAGGTCCCGGCGACGATCCTCTCCCGCTGCCAGCGGTTCGCGTTCAAGCGTCTGCGGGCGGAGGAGATCGCCTCGCGGCTCAACTTCATCGCCTATCAGGAGCACATCGAGATCGAGTCCGATGCGGTGAACCTGCTCGCACGCCTTGCCGACGGCGGCATGCGCGACGGCGTGAGCCTGCTCGACCAGTGTGCCTCGGCGGCAGGCGGCGCGGTGACGCTCGAGAGCGTCTACGCTTCGCTCGGCCTTGCCGGTGAGCGGCGGACGGCGGAGCTCATGCAGGCCATCGCGCAGCAGGACACGGCGAAGGCCCTGACGGTGTTCTCATCTCTTTATGCCGCAGGCAAGGATGTGGGCGCGCTGCTCGGTGAGATGTGCGCGCTGTGCCGCGACCTTCTTGTGCTGCATACCGCGCCGAAGAGCGGGCTTGCCATGCTCTCCGGCATCGCGACGGAGCAGCAGGCGCTGGCGCTGCAGGACGTGTTCAGCCCGGGCGAACTCATGCGCGTGCTGACCGAGACGCAGAAGACCCGCGCCTCGTTCGGCAAGAACACCGACGTGCGCGTGGCGGCGGAGCTGCTGCTCATGCAGCTGTGTGAACCGGCGCTTCGGCTCGACGCGCAGGCGCTGAACGCGCGCATCTCGCGCGTGGAGGAGCAGCTGGCCTCCGGCGTCCTGGTCAAGACTGCGCCGCAGGCCTCCGGCGACGAATATGACGACGACCGCCCGCCCTTCCCCGACGACGTGGACGATCCTGCGCGCGGCCAGCTCCCGGAGCTGCCTCCGGCGCAGCCGGCGCCCGCCGCGCCGAAGCCGGAGACGCCCGCGGGCTTCTGGCCCGCGCTCTCGGAAAAGCTCCGGGCGGAGCTTTCGGCCAAGGACCGCGGCTTCTTCGCGGCCAACGGCCCGCTTCACCCTGTGCTGCAGGGCGAAAACACCCTCATCATGGCGGCGGACAACGAATTCGTGCTCGGCATGGTCAAAAAGCCCGCCATCGAGCAGCTGATCCGCGAAAAGGCGTCCGCGCTGCTGGGCAGGCCTGTCGCGGTGCGCTTCGCGCTCAAAAACCAGGTCTCGAACTTCGGCAAGGATCCCATGGACGCGCTCGTGCAGTTCGGCGAGCAGCACAGCGACATTTTTACGATAAAATAATTTTTACGATGATAAGGAGAACATGACATGGCAAAAGGCGGATATCGCGGCGGTATGCCGATGGGCGGCAGAAACCAGATGCAGATGATGAAGCAGGCGCAGAAAATGCAGGAAAACCTCATGAAAATGCAGGAGGAGCTGCAGGCGAAGGAATATGAGGCGACGGCGGGCGGCGGCGTCATCAAGGCCGTGTGCGGCGGCGACCGTGAGCTCAAGTCGATCACCATCGATCCCGAAGCAGTCGATCCGGAAGATGTGGAAATGCTGCAGGATATGATCGTCGCAGCCGTCAATGAGGCCATGCGCAAGGCAGAGGCCGACCAGTCCGCCAACATGGCCAAGCTCACGGGCGGCCTGAACCTCGGCGGTCTGTTCTGATGCGCGCGTTTCCGGCCGCGCTCGAGCGGCTTACCGAACAGTTTGCCCGGCTTCCCGGCATCGGCATGAAGTCGGCGCAGCGGCTGGCGTTTTACGTGCTGTCGCTGCCGAAGGAGGACGCCGACAGCTTCGCGCAGGCCATCGTGGACGCGAAAAACAGCGTCCGGCTCTGCCCGGTCTGCCAGAATCTGACCGATCAGGAGCTCTGCGGCGTCTGTGCCGACCCGGAGCGGGATCATTCGCTCATCTGCGTCGTGGCTGAGCCGAAGGACGTCATCGCCATGGAGCGCGCGCGGGAATATCACGGCGTCTACCACGTGCTGCACGGCGTCATTTCGCCCCTGAGCCACGTCGGCCCGGACGATCTGCGCATCCGCGAGCTGCTCTCCCGCGTATCCCAGGGCGGCGTGCGCGAGGTCATCATGGCCACGAACCCGGACACCGAGGGCGAGGCCACGGCCATGTATCTGTCACGTCTGCTGCGTCCGATGGACGTGAAGGTGACGCGGCTGGCCTATGGCATCCCCGTGGGCAGCCAGCTGGAATATGCCGACGAGGTGACGCTGCTGCGCGCGCTGGAGGGCAGACAGGAAATATAAGTCATATCCGAGCCGTCCGCCCGAACCGCGGGCGGCTCTTGTGCATAGAAACGGGAAAGGAGATAGGACCATGACCACGAGCATCAACAGACAGGAAGCGCTGCATCAGTTCAAGCTGGCGCTCAAAGCCGGGCAGAAATGCTACCGCGACTGCGTCCACCGCGGACGCGACCCCTATCCGCAGGTCCTCGAGACGCTGCTGCAGGGCAGCGTGGTGGCCGGGCGCGTGGACCTGGGCGAGCTGGAGATCCCGATCGCCCAGATCGTCGGGATGAACACCGCCGGACGGCAGACGGCCTTCGCGGCGAATTTCATGCCGCTGCTGGACCTGGGGACGGAGTTTGCAAGCAAGTGGATCTCGCTTTGCGAGGCGCATCTGGGCGATACCGGCATCGTCGACCCCATCCGCTGCTTTGAGTATATGGGGCAGTTTTACGTGCAGGAGGGCAACAAGCGCGTGAGCGTCCTGCGGAGCTTCGGCGCGCCGACCATCCGTGCGTATGTCACGCGCGTGCTGCCGTTGTACTCCGACGACCCGGCTGTGCGGGTCTACTATGAATTCCTGCACTTTTACGAGCGCTGCGGCTTGTATCAGGTGCATTTCAACCGTCTGGGCGACTATCCCAAGCTGCAGGCCGCGCTCGGCTTCGACGCCGAGCACGTCTGGTCGCAAAAGGAGCGCCGCGCGTTTCTCGCCGCGTTCTATACCTTCAAGACCGCTTATGACAAGCTGACGCAGTCCGCGCCGCCCGTCACAACGGCGGAGGCGCTGCTGACCTGGCTGCACGCATACACGCTGGGCGATCTGCGCGTGCTGACGCAGGCGGAGCTGGAGCGGTCCATCCGCGCCATCTGGCCGGAGCTGGAGGCTGTCGCCCAGGGCGGCAAGATCGCCGTGCAGACCGAGGCCGCGCCGGAGCCGCAGAGCCTGCTTGGCCGTCTGGCCGGCTTCCGCGGGTGCCTGCGCGCGGCGTTCGTCTACGAATGCGCGCCGGAGGACAGCCCGTGGATCGCCGCGCATGAGGCCGGGCGGCGCCAGCTGGTGCAGGCGCTCGGCGAGGCCGTCGACGCGCGGGTCTATCTCGTGACGGACTATCCCAGCCCCGAGGACGCGCTCGAACAGGCCGCGGCCGACGGCGCGCAGGTCGTCTTCACCACGACGGTGCCGCTGATCTTCGCCTGCCGCAAGCTTGCGCCCAAGTATCCCGGCGTGCGCTTTCTCAACTGCTCGGTCGATATGCCGTATCCCGGCGTCCGGACGTATTACAGCCGGATCTATGAGGCCAAATTCCTTCTCGGTGCGCTGGCCGGTGCGCTGGCGGAGGATGCGCGCATCGGCTACGTCGCCGACGCGCCGGTCTTCGGCACGCCTGCGGCCATCAACGCCTTTGCCCTCGGCGCGCAGCTGACGCGGCCGGACGCGCAGATCATTCTCCGCTGGTCGTGCTGCGAGCAGGAGCCGGCCGTTACGCTGGCGGCGGAGGGTCTCGGCATGATCTGCGCCCACGACCTCAAGCGGCCGGGGCAGGAGAACGGCTGGCGCGGCCTGTGCCGCGTGGAGGACGGAAAGCCGCGGCGCGAGGCGCAGCCGATCCGAAACTGGGGCGAGATCTATATCCGCCTCGCGCGCAGCATCCTGCGCGGCGGCTGGGATGAGCTGAACGCGGCCGGGGCGGTCAATTACTGGTGGGGCTTTGCCAGCGGCGCGGTCGACGTGCAGCTGGCACCCAGCGTGCCGGACGGCCCGCGGGTGCTGCTGCGGGTGCTGCGCGAAGCGCTGGTGCACGGCGAGCTGACGCCCTTCCACCGCCGCATCACCGATCAGGCGGGCACGCTGCGCAATGACGGAGAGCAGTGGTTCTCGCCGGAGCAGGTTCTGCGCATGGACTGGCTGTGCAGCAATGTCACCGGCAAGATCCCGGATTATGAGGAGCTGCTGCCGATGGCGCAGCCGATGGTGCGCCTGCTCGGCGTCTACCGCGATACGCTCCAGCCGAAGAAAAGGGGGCCGCTGCTGTGAAGCTGCTTCTGCTTGCGGACAAGGAGAGCCGCTATCTCTGGGATTTTTACAAGCCCGGCTGCCTGCGGGAGTATGACCTGATGCTCTCGTGCGGGGATCTGAAGGCCGAATATCTGACGTTTCTCGCCACGCTCGGCCGTTCGCCCCTGCTCTATGTCCGGGGAAACCATGACGACAACTACGAATCGCGCCCGCCGGAGGGCTGCGAGTGCATCGAAGACAAGCTCGTGACGGTGGGCGGATTGCGGATCGTGGGTCTGGGCGGCAGCCCCCTGTATTCCGGGGGGCGGAACCAGTACACCGAGCGGCAGATGGAAGCCCGCATCCGGAAGCTCGGCTGGAAGATCCGCCGCGCGGGCGGCGTCGATATCGTGCTCACGCACGCCCCGGCCCGCGGCTTCGGCGACGCGGAGGACTTTGCCCACCGCGGCTTTGAGGCCTTCCTGCCGCTGCTCGACCGCTATCAGCCGCGCTATCTGATCCACGGCCACGTGCATACGGAGTACGGCCACGCGATCCCCCGTGTGCTGCAGCGCGGCGGCACCACCATCATCAATGCCTGCGAGCGCTATACGCTCGAGCTATAGGAGGAGCTATGGACGATCCGAAGGTCTGCCTGCGCCGGGGCGAGGAAGCCGGTGTGCTGAAGGGGCAGAAGCTGATCTATGACAACGAGCTGGACTGGGCGGACGATATCTGCACCGACGGCTGCGTCGTCGACGTGCTGGACAGCCGCCAGCGCTTCGTGGCCCGCGGGTTCTTTAACGCCCGGTCGAAGCTGACCGTCCGCGTGCTCACGCGCCGGGCGGAGGAGACGATCGACCGTGACTTTTTCGCCCGCCGCATCCGCGCGGCGTGGCAGACGCGGCAGACGCTGGGTTTTTCCGACTCGTGCCGGGTGGTCTTCGGCGAGTCGGACGGGCTGCCGGGGCTGACCGTCGATAAGTTCGCAGACTGTCTGTCGTTCCAGATCGCCTGCCTCGGTCTCGAGCAGTGGAAAGAAACGCTGGTGGAGATCCTCGCGGAGATCTTTGCCCCGCGCGGGATCTATGAGCGGGACGATTTGCCCGTGCGCGAAAAAGAGGGACTGCCGCAGATCAAGGCCTGCGTCTACGGCACGGTCCCGGAGGAGCTCATCATCCGGGAGCATGACGCGCGGATGCTCGTCTGCATCGAAAACGGGCAGAAGACCGGCCATTTCCTCGACCAGCAGGAAAATCGCGGGCGGCTGAAGCCCTACGCGCCCGGGCAGGACGTGCTCGATCTGTGCTGCTGCACCGGCGGCTTTTCCATCCATGCCGCGCTCTACGGCGCGGCCTCGGTCGAGGCCGTGGACGTGTCGGAGGAGGCGCTGGCCCTCGTGCGGCGCAATGCGGCGCTCAACGGCGTGGCCGACCGCGTCACGACGACCTGTGCGAACGTCTTTGACCTCGCCCGGCAGTATGCCGCCGAAGGACGGCAGTATGGGCTCGTCATCTGCGACCCGCCCGCCTTCGCCAAGAGCCGCAAGGTGCTCGAAAGCGCCTACCGCGGGTATAAGGAGCTCAATCTGCAGTGCATGAAGCTCGTGCGCCCGGGCGGCTTCCTCGTCTCCTGCTCGTGCAGCCAGTTCATGACGCCGGAGCTGTTTCTCCGGATGCTGCGCGAGGCCGCGCAGGATGCCGGCCGCGACGCGCGCCTGCTCGAGCCGCTGATGCAGTCCCGCGATCACCCCGCCAGCCTGTCCTCCGAGCAGTCTCTCTACCTCAAGGGCGATATCCTGCAGATCCTGTAAATGTACCCCCGCCGGGCACTGCCCGGCGGGGGTATTTTTCCAATTCGCAAAAATCAATGGACAAAATCAACAAAATGCAGAGGGGAGGATTGGAGGCTCATACAAAAAGAAGAGGAGCGCAAGATTGTCGGACTGAAATCGCAAGATATTAGTTGTGAGTTTACGATGAAAAGATATATAAAAGATTTAGTAAATCGAAAAAACCGGGCGAAAACGGGATTTTTTTACACACAGGAATTTCATGACGTCAGGAGTGCGAAGCAATGAAAAAACTCAGATACGGTATGGTCGGCGGCGGCCCGGGTTCCTTTATCGGCGACGCGCACCGGCGCGCGATCAATCTGGACGGTCAGGCGGAGCTGGTGGCGGGCTGCTTTTCCAGAACGCCTGAAAAATGCCGCGAGACCGGCGCGCAGCTCGGCATTGCGCCGGACCGCTGCTACGCAACCTTCGATGAAATGGCAAAGACGGAGGCCGGACGCGAAGACGGGATCGACTTTGTCACCATCGTCACGCCGAACGTGACGCATTATCCCGCCTGCAAGGCCTTCCTGGAGGCCGGGATCCATGTCGCGTGCGACAAGCCGCTGTGCCTGACGGCGGAGCAGGCGAAGGAGCTCGAGACGCTGGCCGAGGAGAAGGGCCTGCTCTTCCTCGTGACCTACACCTATATGGGCCATGTGACGGCCAAGCATATCCGCCGCTACATCGCCGAGGGCAAGCTCGGCAAGATCCGCACGGTCATGGCGGAGTATCCGCAGGGCTGGCTCGCCTATGAGGGCGAGTGGGGCGGCAAGCAGGGCGAATGGCGCTGCGACCCGAAGCAGTCCGGCGGCGTCAACTGCCTGGGCGACCTCGGCACGCATGTGGAAAACGCCGTGTCGATGCTGACGGGCCTGAAGATCAGGCGCGTGCTGGCCAAGATGGACGTCGTCGTTCCCGGCCGCGTGCTCGATGACAACGACGTGGTCCTCGTCGAGTACGAGGGCGGCGCGACCGGCTGCTACTGGACCAGCCAGTTCGCCATCGGCCACGACAATGACCTGCGCGTACGCATCTACGGCGAGAACGGCTCGATCCTGTGGGCGCAGGAGGAATGCGAGAAGGTCACGATGATCGACCGCGACGGCACCATCGTCGAGCGTCACCGCGGCGGCGGCGGCATCGAGCCGGCAGCCGCAAAGTACGGCCGTCTGCCCGCCGGTCACACCGAGGGCTGGCTCGAGTCCATGGGCAACCTCTACCGCTCGTTCATGGAGTGCCTGCACGCCAAGAAGGACGGCACGTTCGAGCCCGGCATGATCGATTTCCCGACCGTGCACGACGGCGCCGAAGGCGTCCGCTTCGTCCAGGCCTGCCTGCAGTCGAACAAGCAGGGCAACACCTGGGTAACGATGGACGAAAACGCATAACAGCAGGACCGGCCGCTCCCCGGGAGCGGCACAAGGGAGGAAACATGGAACAAGAACTTCTGGTAATGAAAAATATAAACAAGTCCTTTCCGGGTGTTCACGCGCTGCGGGACGTCTCGCTTTCGCTCCGGCGCGGCGAGGTGCACGCACTGATCGGTGAGAACGGCGCGGGCAAATCGACCCTCATGAAGGTCCTGTCCGGCGTGCATCAGGCGGACAGCGGCGAGATCCTCTGGGAAGGCAAACCCGTCCAGATCCATTCGACCACGGAAGCGACGGCCATGGGCATCAGCATCATCTATCAGGAGCTGAACCTCATGCCCAACATGAGCATCCGGGAGAACATCTTCCTGGGCCGGGAAAACCGCAGAGCCCGCTTCTTCGTCGACTTCCAGAAGACGTCGGAGCTGGCGAAGACCTATACCGATATGGTCGGCCTGACGGCCGATGTCAATACGCTGGTCAAGGATCTGTCCATTGCGCAGCGGCAGATGGTGGAGGTGGCGAAGGCCCTGTCCACCAACGCAAAGCTGATCGTCATGGACGAGCCGACCTCCTCGCTGACAGACCGCGAGACCGAGATACTCATGAACGTCATCCGGAACCTGCGCAATCAGGGTGTGACGGTCGTCTTCATTTCCCACCGTCTGAGCGAGCTGTTTGAGATCAGCGACCGCATCACGGTCCTGCGCGACGGCGAATGCGTCGGCACGATCGACACGAAGGACTGCACCGAGCCGCAGCTCGTCAACATGATGGTCGGCCGCACGCTCGACGATATCTACCCGAAGGGCAACGCCCAGATCGGCGAAGCCGTGCTCGAGGCAAAGCACCTGAACGCGGGCAAGATGGTGCAGGACGTCAGCTTTACGCTCCACCGCGGCGAGATCCTCGGCTTTGCCGGTCTGATCGGCGCGGGCCGCAGCGAGGTCATGCGCGCGATCTTCGGCGTCGACCCGCTGGACAGCGGCGAGATCATCATCGACGGCAAAAAACTGGAAAAGCACACGCCGACCGACGCCATCCGCGCAGGTCTTGGCCTGGTTCCTGAAGACCGGAAGCTGCTGGGCCTGATCCTCGATATGTCCGTCCGGGAAAACACCACGCTGCCGTGCCTGCCCGTGGAGATGAAGGGCGGCATCCTCAGCCGCAAGAAGGAAAACGAGATCACCCAGACCTACATCGAGCAGCTCGACATCAAGACGCCCGGCGCGGAGCAGAAGGTCCTGAACCTCTCCGGCGGCAACCAGCAGAAGGTCGTCATCGGCAAATGGCTGGCGACCCACCCGAAGGTCCTGATCCTCGATGAGCCGACGCGCGGCATCGACGTCGGCGCGAAGCGCGAGATCCACCAGCTGATGAGCAAGCTGGCCGATCAGGGCGTGGGCATTATCATGATCTCCTCCGAAATGCCGGAGGTCCTCGGCATGAGTGACCGCATCATCGTCATGCACGAGGGTCACGTCTGCGGCGAGCTGAGCCGCAGCGAGGCGACGCAGGAACGTATTATGAGTCTGATCCTCAGCGCAGCTGGATAAGCAGAATGCCTGGATCTGTCTGAAACGTAGCAGAAAGGTTGGAAAAACTATGAACAGTCAAGACAAAAGCAAGAAAAGCGGCGCACTGCGCCGTCCGGCCAAGAGCAATTCGCTCGGCATTCTGATCATCCTGCTGGCCATGTGCCTGCTGCTGACCATCGCTGTCGGTAAGAAGTTCCTGTCCGCGAGCAACCTGATCTCGGTCATCCGCCAGTTCTCGTTCTACGGCATTCTCGCCATCGGCATGTGCATGGTCATCATCACCGCCGGTATCGATCTTTCCGTCGGCTCCGTGTTCGCGCTGGCAGGCGTTCTGTCCTGCATGGCCATCACCAAGTGGCATCTGCCGGTTTTCGTCGGCGTGCTGATCGGCCTGGCTGTCGGCGTGCTGATGGGCTATTTCAACGGCGTCTGCGTCACGCTTCTGAAGCTGCCGCCCATGATCGCCACCCTCGGCACCATGTCCATCGCCCGCGGCATCGCCTATACCGTGACCGGCGGCTACCCCATCGGTTCTCTGCCGGACAGCTACAAATTCCTCGGCCTCGGCTACATCGCCGGGATCCCGACGCCGATCGTGCTGATGGTCGTCCTGGCTGCCCTGACGATCTTCTTCCTGAACAAGACCGTCGTCGGCCGCTGGATCTATGCCATTGGCGGCAATGAAGAGGGTGCGCGTATCTCCGGCGTCCGTGTCAACCGCGTCAAGCGCCTGGTCTATTCCCTGTCCGGCCTGATGGCCGCGATCTCCGGCATCGCCATGGCCGCCCGTCTCGGCGTCGGCCAGTCCACTGCCGGTCAGAGCTATGAAATGGACGCCATCGCTGCGACCGTCATCGGCGGCGCGAGCCTCTCCGGCGGTTCCGGCAGCATCGTCGGCGCGATCATCGGCGCCGCGATCATGGGCGTCCTGCGCAACGGCCTCGTGCTGCTGGATGTCTCCGCGTACTGGCAGCAGACCGTCATCGGCGCTGTCATCATCCTCGCCGTCGCGCTGGACAACCTGCGCCACATGAAGAAAAAGGCGTAAACCCGCCGCATGAACCCGTGTTCCTGCCCCGAGGGGGCTGAACAATACATTAAGGAGGAAGACAAATGAAAAAACTACTTGCGCTCCTACTCGCTGCACTGATGGTGCTGAGCCTGGCAGCCTGCTCCATGGAAGGCGGCTCCTCTGAGCCCGCCAAGACGGAAGAGACGACGGCTGCTCCCGAGACGACCGAAGCTGAGACCGAACAGCCGGCAGAAGAGACGGCTGCCCCCGAAGTCAAGGCCGACGCCGATATCACCATCGCTGTCGTTCCCAAGTCTCTGGACAACGCCATTTTCCTTGACAGCCAGGCGGCTGCCGAGGCCAAGGCCAAGGAGCTGGGCATCAACCTGCAGTGGGTCGGCCCGACCACCTCTGACGCCGGCCAGCAGGTCACCGTCATCGAAGGCCTGATCGAAAAGCAGGTCGACGGCATCCTGATCAGCTGCAACGACGCTGACGCTCTGAAGGACGTCATCGACAGAGCGGTCGACGCCGGTATCGTTGTCGGCTGCTTCGACTCCGACTCCCCGGAATCCAAGCGCGCGTTCTATTGCGGCACGGACAACTACGCTGTCGGCAAGCTGGCTGCGGAAGAAATGATGAAGATCCTGCCCGACGGCGGCAAGGTTGCGATCCTGACCGGCGTCCTCGGTGCCCCCAACCTCGAAGAGCGTATCCGCGGCTTCAAGGAGACCGTGGAAGGCTCCAACATTGAGGTCATGCCTGTGCAGACCGGTAATGACGATGTCCAGACCTCTGTCGATGTTGTCGGCCAGTACACGGCTGCCAACCCGGATCTGGCCGCATGGTTCTTCGACGGCGGCTGGCCCTACTTCGCTGACCCGGACGCTCTGCCTGAGGTCCAGAAGTTCATGGAGAATGGCGGTCACATCATCTCCGTCGATACCTGCGAACCGATGATGCAGTACGTCGGCATGGATATGGTCGATCTGCTGATCGGCCAGAACTACCCGAACATGGGCTCCCTCGGCGTTGAGACGCTCTACAAGCTCATCAAGGGCGAAGACGTCGATCTCGGCGACGAGACCCATTACATCGACACCGGCTATGAGCTGGTCGACAAGAGCAACTACGAAGAAGTCTGGGCAACCAAGGCTCCGTGGTAACGTGGTAATCTGAATCCCGTATAAAAGCCCCCGCCGGTTTCCGCAAGGAAACCGGCGGGGGTGTGTTTATATATCCGGAACCGCGATCTCTTTGATGGTGAATTCGTTGCCCTGGAGGAGCCAGGTCTGGGGGCTGCCGCAGTGGGGGCAGATCTTGCCCTGCGGCACGGTGGGGTAGTCCTGGCCGCAGGTGCCGCAGTGCGTCACGGCGGGGATGCGCTCGATGACCAGCTCGCAGCCATTCAGCAGCGGCGTACGTTTGCAGTTCCAGTTCCACACGTCGATCAGATACTCCGGCACGACGGTGGAGACCTCGCCGAGCTCCAGCGTGACGCGGCGGATGCGCGTCACCTGGTTTTCCTCCGCGATCCGCGCCAGCGTGTCAGCAATGTGGAAGACCACGCCAAGCTCGTGCATGGCTCAGTCCTTCCGGCCGCGCAGCGTCTCGCCGAGGCGCTTGCCGGCCATCGAGGCGATGCCCTTGAGCTTGTCCTCGGCCTTCATCATCGTGGAGCATTCGGGATGGTCACGCTTGAGATGGATGGCGTCGAAGACGCACTTCGTCGTGCAGACGCCGCAGCCGATGCACTTGTTAGGGTCGACCCAGCTCGCGCCGCAGCCGAGGCAGCGGGCCGTCTCGGTCTGCACCTGCTCGGGCGTGAGCGTCCGGCGCGCGTCGCGGAACGAGTGCGGGTCGACCGCGGGGTCGACGGCCTCGGTCTGCCGGGCGGCATGATCGTAGCAGTTGACGGAGAAATTCTCCTTGTCGAGCATGATGAAATCGCGGCGGTTGCGGCCGATCTTCAGATCTGCGCCCTTGTGGACGTAGCGGTGCAGCGACTCGGCGGCGCATTTGCCCTCCTCGATGGCGTCGATGACGAACTTCGGCCCGTGGTACACGTCGCCGCCGACGAAGATATCCTCCTCCGCCGTCTGATAGGTCAGGGGATCGGCGACGGGGTAGTTGCCGCGGTGGAACGCGACCTTCGTATCCTGGAGCAGCGAGCCCCACTCGATGGCCTGACCGATGGCGAAGACGACATGGTCGGCCGGGATGGTGATCGTCTCGCTCTCGTCGTAGACGGGGGAGAAGCGGCCCGTTTCGGGATCGATGGTGCGCAGGCACTTTTTGAACACGACGGCAGTTACATGGCCGCTTTCGTCCTGCAGCAGCTCCTGCGGGCCCCAGCCGGCGCAGATCTCGACGTGATCTTCTTCCGCCTCGGCGATCTCGTCCTTCGCGGCGGGCATGGTCTCGCGCGATTCCAGACAGACCATCGAGACCTTTTCCGCGCCGAAGCGCACCGCGGTGCGGGCGCAGTCGATGGCGACGTTGCCGCCGCCGACCACCACGACGCTGCCTTCCATCCGCTGCGTCTCGTCGGCCAGCGCCTCGTGCAGGAAGTGCACGGCGATGTCGGTGCCCTTGGCCGTTTCGCCCGGCACGCCGGGCAGACGGCCGCCCTGGCAGCCGATGGCGACGTAGAACGCCAGATACCCCTGCTCGCGCAGCTGCGGAATGGTCACGTCCTTGCCGACCTCGACGCCGCAGCGAATCTCCACGCCCAGCTCGCGCAGGACCTGGATCTCGGCGTCGATGACGGCCTTTTCCAGCTTGAATGACGGGATGCCATAGGTCATCATGCCGCCGGGACGGGCGGACTTTTCAAAGACCGTGGGCTTGTAGCCGCGGGTGGCCAGATAGTACGCGGCGGACAGGCCCGCGGGGCCTGCGCCGATGATGGCAATCTTCTGCTCCCAGCCGGTCAGACGGCTGGAGGCGACGACGACGGGCGGGATATAGCGCGTCTCGGCGTGCAGATCCTGCTCGGCGAGGAATTTCTTGACCGCGTCGATGGCGACGGCCTGATCGATCGTGCCGCGGGTGCATGCTTCCTCGCAGCGCTTGTTGCAGACCCGGCCGCAGACGGCGGGGAAGGGGTTGTCCTTCTTGATGAGGGCCAGCGCCTCCTGATATTTGCCCTGTGCGGCGAGCTTCAGATAGCCCTGCACGGCGACGTGCGCCGGACAGGCGGTCTTGCAGGGGGCGGTGCCCTTGTCGTAGCAGTTTTTGCGGTTGTTGTCGCGGTAGTCGGGATCCCAGTGCTCCTCGCCCCACTTGAGGCCGTGGGGGAGCTCATGCTTCGGGTATTCCACGGTGTTGCCGTGCTTGTCGCAGAGCTTCTGGCCGAGCTTTACCGCGCCCGCGGGACAGTACTCCACGCACTTGCCGCAGGCCACGCATTTGGCCCGGTCGACCTCCGCCGTGTAGGCGCTGCGGGAGAGGTTCGGCGTGTTGAACAGCTGCGAGGTGCGCAGCGCGTTGCAGATGTTGACGTTGCAGTTGCAGATGCCGAAGATCTTGTTCTCGCCGTCGATGTTCGTGATCTGGTGGACGAAGCCGTTGTCCTCGGCGGCCTGCAGGATGTGCATGGCCTCTTCGTAGGTGATGTCGTGACCCTTGCCGGTCTCGCGGCAGTAGTCGGCAAAGTCGCCCACGCCGATGCACCAGCACATGTTGTCGTCCGCGCAGCCCTCGCCGAGCACGGCGCGGCTCGTGCGGCAGGAGCACTGGCCGACGCCGATGTGCCCCTCATACTTTTTCAGCCAGTAGGAAAGATGCTCGATGTCGAGCGTCTGGTTCTCCATCGAGATGGCCTTTTCCACCGGGATGACGTGCATGCCCACGCCGCCGCCGCCCGGCGGCAGCAGATGCGTCTTGCCCGCCAGCGGCACGTAGGTCATGCGCTCAAAGAACTTGGCAAGCTCCGGATGCTGCTCCAGCCGGGGGTTCCGGCCCGAAAGCTCCGCATCCTCCTCCATGTTGAACAGCTCCGCGCTGCCCGGCACGAACATCGGCAGGATATACCGCCGCTCCGAGGGCGGCGCGGTGCGCCCGTTGTGGTCATAGTGGTAGCCGTAGTCGTATTCCAGAAGACCGATGTAGCTCATCTGGTCGAGCAGCTCCTGGAAATGCGGCTTCTGCTCCTCCGCGACCTTGTTCATCTTCCAGAGCTCTTCGACGGTGTAGGGCGTGCGGAGCTTCATGGTAAGGGCGATGTCAGCCATCTCGTCGGTCACGACGCCGGCCAGACCCCAGTATTCCGCGTCCTCCGCGCTGAGTTTGCCGAGCTTGTGGTCGATGACGTCGGTGATCTTTTTGCCAAGCTTCAGAATTTTCTCCCGCGGCGCAGCCTCGCCCTTGGCGGCGGGGGTCAGCGCGCGCTGCTTCAGTTCCTGATCGATCATGCGTTTGTCTCCTTCTTCTTTTCTTTGTGTGTGCGGATCCGGGTGCAGAGCCAGTCGGCGAGCGCCTCGACGCCCTCGCCGGTTTTTGCGGAAATGGGGAAGATCTCAAGATCGGGGTTGCGCCGCCGCGCAAACGCGGCGACCTTGTCCAGATCGAAATCAAAATACGGCAGCACATCGATCTTGTTGACGATCATCGCGCCGCAGGTCTGGAAAATGAGCGGGTATTTGAGCGGCTTGTCATGTCCCTCCGGGACGGAGAGGATCATCAGGTTCAGATGCGCGCCGGTGTCAAATTCCGCCGGGCAGACGAGATTGCCGACGTTCTCCAGAATGACGAGATCGAGCCCCGCCGCGTCCAGCTGCTGCAGCCCCTCGCGGGTCATCCCGGCGTCGAGATGGCACATGCCGCCCGTGTGCAGCTGGATGACCTTCGCGCCCGTGCGCGAGACGGTGTCCGCGTCGACGTCGGAGTCGATATCCGCCTCCATCACGCCCACGCGCAGCTGCCGCTGCAGCAGCGGCAGCAGACGCAGAAGCGTCGTCGTCTTGCCGGAGCCGGGCGAGGACATCAGATTGATGAGATACGTACCCTGCGCGTCCAGCTCGCCGCGCAGCCGCTCCGCCGCAGCGTCGTTGTCCGCAAAGACGCTCTGCTTGACCTCAATGATGCGATACCGATCCATGCCGTGCCTCCTGTGTGTTTTTCCAGTAAAAAGTGTAACATATACAGGAGAACTTTGCAAGAAGCTGCAGACAAACCCGGCATTTTGTCGAAAAAACACCGCCGGTGCAGATGCACCGGCGGCGTTGTATGTCGGCAGGCGAGGGCATCAGTCCTTCTGTCTGCGGCGTTTGCGGAGGTCGGGGAGGGCGGCGGCGGAGAGGAGCAGGAACGCGCCGGGGATGTAGAAGGCTGCGGTCCCGCGGCCGCCGGTCTTGGGCAGGACGTAAGCGCCGTGGTTTTCAATGCACAGCGGGTCTGCCGATGTGCCAAGGCCGGTGTGATCTCCATCAAATGTCACGCTGTATGCCAGCGTGACAGGATTCTGCGTGATCGTCACGGCTACGGAAACGTGCGTGTCGAGAAAGCCGTCCGGGACCTTCGTCTCGGTGAGCGTGTACGTGCCCTCGGTCAGCTCGCGGAACTGCAGGTGGCCGTCTGCGTCACTGACGGCCGTGCCGACGACATTCCCTGCGGTATCCGTCAGCGTGAATTCAGCGCCGGGCAGTGCCGCCTGGGTCGCGCCGTTCACCTTTTTTACCCAGAAGCCCGCAAAGCACACCCGGGCCCAGACCGTGTTGGATTCCTTGACTGCAGGGGCCTGCGCGGTCCGGAAGCCGAAGGCGTTGACGGCCTGCAGCCACGAGGCGGTGCCGCTGGCCTGATCCTGATCGGTTTTCGCGTGCAGGAGGTCCATGGAGTCCTCATCAAAGGTCTTCGGCGCACATACCGGGATCCGGACCCGGAACGTCGAATTCCCGGCCAGCACGGTCCCTTCTCCGGCAACGAGCTTGAAGGCGGTGACGGAGGCGTAATCGGAGACTGTGGCAGCCCAGATATCGGCGCTCACCATCTCCTCCATGGAATGGATGTAGACAGCGTCGCTCGTGGTGTAATAGACCGTATAGCCCTCCGGCGGCGTGATGGCGCTACGCAGGCGGACCGGGAATTCCGAGCCGCGGCCGGATGCTCCAAAGAGATTCGGGTCGTCGATGCGGGGCAGGGTATCGTAGACCGTCAGGCCGGTATGCACAGCAGCAGTCTCGTTGACGATCTCCAGCAGGTAGTCAAAGTCAGATCCGGCCTTGACCAGCAGCCCCTGTTTGCTCCAGTTATCCGACCCGGCCGGGGCGATAAATTTCTCCGCGTACATCGACTGGGCGGCGATGATCGTGGCGTCGGAGAACGCGCAGGCGATCTTGTCGTCGGTCTCGCCGTTGTTGTTGAGGTCATAGCGGTCCTCGGCGCCGCCGGTCTGGCCCTGGTATTCGTCCAGATTGTCGCCGACCACGTAGACCTCGTTCCGGACTGTACCGGGCCGCGCGCTCTGCTCGATCTGCACCCAGAAATACAGCGTCGCTGTTTTTGATTGGACTGTGGCCAGTGTCCGCTGCAGATTTTCTGCATTGAGGTGGAAAATGACCGCGGTCCGGCCGGAATTGTGGTAGTTTTCCAGAATTTCGGGCTGATACGCATTGCCGCCGTCGAGGATCGGAAGCCCGGAGACGCCCTGCAGCAGGTAGATCGAGTCGTAGCGGATGCCGTCCGGCAGCAGGTCCACGATCCGGAGATCCGCATATGTCTTGACCTCCGGCTCCAGCAGCGAGCCGGTCAGGTCGATCTGGTAGAGAAAATAATCCCCGATGTGGTTGCCGCCTCTGCCGGCCAGAGTCGTTGTTCCGTCATTGCAGAGCGTCCGCTTTCCGACCGAGAGATGCTCCGTCGTGGGGAGCATGTTGTAGGACCATGAGGCGTTCAGATAGACATATTTCGTCTCATCGCCCAGCTGGTAGCTGTTGACAGACCGGGCGGTGTTCGTATAGGTGACCTTTGCCTGCCCGTCCGGGACGTGGGTGTGCTCCGGGTCGCGGTAGACCGTGTAGGCATGGAAGCGGACCTGCCCGCCGGCCTGCATCTCATAATCGTCCGTGAAGACGATGTCATAGCCGTCGCAGACTTTTTCCTCGTCAAAGGACACGGTGATGTTGCCGTGGGCGTCCGCCTGCGGGGCGGAGATGGTTTCTGTCGTCCCGTCCGTGTAATAGACGGTGATATGGTCCACGAGATCCGCATACGTTTTTCCCTCCGGCAGGGAAGCGCCGGCCGTGACGGATTCCAGCCGGACGAACCGCAGGGCTTCGTCCAGCCCCGCCAGCACGACCTCGCCGTCTTCTACGATCGTCCGGTCCTGGATCACGATATGCCGCAGCGGCTGCGACTTGTCGTTGGAAAGCGCAAGGCTCCACGGATACGGGTTGGTCTTGTAGACATCCACGTCGTAGATATCGCCCTTCTCCGCGCCCTTGGTGAATTGGCCGTGCGTGCCGGGGTCGGTCGTCAGGCGGAACAGGAGCGGGTCGTCCGCCTTCGGGTGCGTCTCGCCTGGCGCTTCGCCGCTCGGGATGGCTGTGAGTGCGACCGAGTTGCTCAGCTCCGCCATCAGCGTCCCGTCGTCTGCCGCGGTGAACTGCAGGCCGGGGAAGCGCAGGTGCAGCGCGTCATTGTAGATCTGCAGCAGGATCTCCGCGGAATGTTTGCCGGTGTAGGTCCTGGAGACGGTCTTCCCGTCCTTACTCAGCGTCCAGCCGGGGTTCTGGTCTGCGTCAAAGACGGCGATCTGGCTGACGCCGTTCCTGTCCGTATAGGTCGGCAGGGTGTCGGTCAGTGTGACGGAGCAGGCGTCGCGCCGATCGGCCAGACTGCACTGCTCATTGGTGTAGTTGTTGACGATGAAGGCGAAATCGACATAGGTCAGATCGTCCAGATACGGGTTCCCGCCATCCTCCTGCGGTGTGACCACGACTTCTGCGCCGTCCTTGCCGAAGGCGTCCAGGCGGTTGGAATTCACGAACTTCTGGATCTCCCAGTCCTTATACAGCGGCCGGTAGATATTGGGCGCAGCCGTATTGCCGCCGGAGACCGACGCGGTCACGGGCAGCCGGTAGTTGTCGGGGACCACATCGTCCAGAAAGCTGAGCGTGAACGGCAGCATCAGCGTCTGCGTCCGGTCATAGACCGTAAAATAGATGCTGATCGTGTAGCTCTCCCCGTCCTCTTGGACCTCCCCGATCGTATATTCCGTGATGGTGGAATTGGTCGAGAACGGCGGGATCCGGATCGAGTCTTTTTCGACGTACTGCTTGGGCATTGACAGCGTGACGGTCAAATTCGTCGGATTTTCGTCCAGATTTTTGGGTTCCAGCCGGATATAGCCCGCCATGGTGCTGTGTGTATAATAGCTGACGCCGTCCGGATGCTCCGCCTGGGATCTCTCATCTTCATACAGGAGCGAGACCTCCAGCGTGCCGCCCGCCTGCGTGTCCGGGTCTGCCGGGGTACCGGTCGGGGCGTTGCCGCCGGTCTCATTGCCGGCCGGGGTCTCGGTGTCGCCGGCTTCGCTGCCCGCCGGGGTCTTCGTGTCATCGGTGTCACCGTCCGGAAGGGTATCCACGGCCGAATAGCAGGCTTCCGTATGCGTATGTTCCTCCAGTCCGCAGGTCAGCACCCATGTCCCGTAGCAGCGGGGGCCGTGGACGTGCGTCTCGTCGGTGATGGTGCAGGTCAGCGGCTGGTCGGCGGGATCGCAGTCTTCGCCTTCGCTAAGCTCCGCGGGCAACTGCGTGTAGCAGCTGTCGGTATGGGTATGCTCCGGGATCTGGCAGAGAAGCTCGCGCGCGAGCGCCGGACGGATCAGCAGATAGGGAACGCAGAGCGCAACGATGAGCGCCAGACAGACCTCCGTCCACAGCCAGCGCCGCGGCATCCCCGCCGCCTGTTTTTTCGCGTTCCGCATGGTTTGCCGCCGCATATCGCGTCAGTCTTTTCAATTGTAAAATGTTGAATTTTCATCATGTTTCCGTGGAAAATGCGCGCTTTTTATACGAAAAAATATTATAGCACAGGAGATAAAAAAACAATGTCAGAACGCTGGAAATCCAGGAGAAACGGGCGGCAGAAAACAAAAACAGCCATTCCTTCCGGAATGGCTGTTATCACGGGCGGCGGCTCAGGCTTCCTTCTGCTCCGCTCCATAGCGGCACAGCAGGGAGCCCAGCAGGAACATGACGCCCAGCACGAGGCTCGCTTCGCTGTCAAAATACAGCTCCATGGCCGCGGCCGTCTCGGTGTTCAGGAATCCGGCGGCGAGGCCCTCGGCAATGCTGCCGAGCAGACTGCTGCCGAGCGGGATGGCCAGCGCCAGAATGCCGAGCCGCTGCAGCTCCTTCGCCCCGGCGAGGGTGAAGGGCGTTTCGGCCCGCAGCTCGTTTTTGAAATAGCATTCCGCGAACTTTGCCAGCACCGCCTTCCCGGCGCAGACGAAGACCCAGCCGCAGAGCGCGGCCGTGATGCTCTGGGCGGAGCGGCCATATTCGTTGGCGATCAGCCCGTGCAGGCGGATATTGCCGAGCTTGAGTACCGCGTCGCGGCCAAAGCGCAGGCCGATCAGCCCCGCGATGCAGCCGCAGAAGCTGACGACGGACAGGACGAACGCGATCTTGCTGAGGATACTTCCGAGACTCGAAAGCTTCTGGATGGTTTTCAGGGATCTCATTGGGATCCTCCTTCCGGTATTTTGTAAAAAGTCACAGTCTGCTGCTTCATGGAGATCTTGCCGACGGTGCAGCCGTATGTGGGCAGCTCCTTTTTGCAGGTCAGAAACGAATGGTCGAGCGCCGTGCCCGCAAGGGCCGCGATCTCGTCAAAGGTCAGCGTCAGCTGCGTCTGGCCGCTGGCTTGCAGATAGCGCCAGAGCGCGTCATACTTGCTCATCTTCGTGCCGCTGGGTGTCCTTGGCCTTGCTTCTGAAGTTCAGCGCCGCCGCCAGGCAGCCGAGCGCCCCGGCCCAGATCAGCGCCGCATAGACCCACTGCCGCGTGAGAGCAAAAAGCGCCCCCGCCAGCAGCATCAGAACCCCCGCCGCCACAAGCAGCCGAATCGTCTTTTCCATGGTTATTTCCTCCTGTTTTCTCAATAAAAAGCCCAAAATGGGCGCTTGTAACGGGTAAAAACGCAGAGCGAACCTGTTTTTGCTTCTCAGGTTCAGCTCTGCGTCTTAGCGTCTGGCTGACAAAGATATTCGGTTTTCTGCCCCCGCATGGAGATCAGGAACGTTCTCCGGCACTTCGGGCAGAACAGCGGAAAGTTTTCCAGAACGGTATCCTCGCGGATCTGCGTCCGCGTCTTTCCGCGGCAGACCGGGCAGAGGACCCAGTGCGTATCGAGAAGGCTCATGACGCGTCCGCCGCCCTGCTTTTGACGAGCAGCATCATTGCCTGAAATTCGATGGACAGCATCTGCCCGAGCTTTTCCTCGGAAAACCGGCAGACCCGCGTGGCGCACAGCGCGCCGACCCCGAAGGTGTAGATCCACATGTTTTCAAAGAGGAGCTGCGCCTCTGCCTCGCGCAGGCCATAGGTCTCCCGGATCAGGCGGATGCAGGTCCGGGCGGTAGGGCCCAGTTCGCCGAAGACGTCGTCAAACGAGACGGCGCAGCGGTTTTCCTGCATAAAAAGCAGCTGATACAGCTTCGGCTCCTTTGCGCCGAACAGCACCATCTGCATGCCGATCTGCTTGAACAGCGGCATGCCGGGCAGCTTCTGCTCCGCATAGCTCTCAAAGCGGCGCATCGCGGCCTCGCGCACGGCGTCCTGCACCTCTTTCATACTGGCGAAGACCGTGAAGATCGGGCGGGCGGAAGCGCCGAGCGCGTCGCCCAGCTCCTTCGCGGTGAGCGCCTCGACGCCTTTTTCGGAGACGATCGTCAGCGCGGCCTGCGCGATCTCGTCCCGGGTGAATTTCGGTTTCGGCGGCATAGACTCCCTCCTGAAACGAAAATATCTGTTTTAAAACGAACGTTCTGCAACGAACGATTTAGATTATAGCGACGAAGAAAGCGCTTGTCAAGCCCTTTTATTCTGTTTTTCCGGAGAAAAAACAAAGGGTCGGTCAGTCCTCGTCCCGGCGCTCCTGCGCGGCGATCTCGTTCAGGACACGGTCCTGGTGCGCCTCAATGGCGAGCAGGATCAGAAGCAGCAGAAACAGTGCGCCGGAAAACACGAACGCGATCGCCGCGGCGAGCTTCCACCGCAGCAGCTCCAGCGCCAGACCGATCAGCAGGAAGATCCCGACCCACTTGAGCATGACCGTCCCCGGCTCCAGCATATCCAGCTTATATCGATACCGCGTGTCATATGTCACGGGCGGGTTCTCTTTTTTCATATGGTCTCTCCAAAAAACTTATGTTCCGTGTTTCCAAATCTGCGCGGCTGATGCCGTAGACGGCGGTTTGCTCCTGTTCATCGTCGGTGTATTCAAGCAGCAGCGTCATGCCGTTCGCGCGGGCCGTGGCTGCGGACGGAAGGTTCGACTGCTTCATATAGGAATAGACCATGCCGAACGGCGTGCGCGCGAACGTCCAGTCCCGGACGGCCCGCGCCGCTTCTTTCGCATAGCCCCGGCGCTGGTGCGCTTTTGCGATGTGATAGCCGATCTCCGGTAGGATCGTCCCGCCGATACGCTGCATGGTCAGCCCGCAGTCACCGATCATCTCACCTGTGGTGTTCAGGCAGACCGCCCAGAGGCCGAAGCCGAACACACGGTAACGCTCGATGCTTTTGTTGATCCAGCTTTGCACGCGGGCCTCGTCAAACGTGTACGGGTCGTGCTGCATGATATCGGAATCGGCGAGCACGGCGTACAGCGCGTCAAAGTCCTCTGGCCCCATCTCCCGCAGAAACAGGCGGTTTGTCTCGATCATGATCATTTGCGGTTCCCTTTCTCAGTCAACGCAGGGCGCAACATACGTTCGGATCAATTCGATCCGGTCCTTCACGCGGGGCTGAAAGCGGGAGGTGATGGCGGCGACCAGGTTTTTATCCGGGCTGACATAGAGGGCATTGCCGCCGTCGCCCATGGCCGCGAAGCCGTGCTCCTGCGGGAGGACCCACCACAGATACCCGTAGGGCAGATCGCGCTCGGCCCACCGGCTCTGCTCGGCGGTGCTCTCCCGCACCCAGCGTTCCGATACGAGCCGCTGCCCGTTCCAGACGCCGCCGTCCAGATACAGCTGCCCGAGCTTCGCCAGATCCATCGGTGAGAGCGTCAGCCCCCAGCCGCCCGCGTTCACACCCGCCGGGTCCGCGGCCCAGACGCGCAGATCGGTCGACTCGTAAAAGGCCATCTGCTCGTCCTTGCTGCGGAAGGTGATGCTCCGCTCCACAGGGATACCCAGCGGGGCAAAGAGGTGCTCCTTTGCAAAGTCCAGCACGGACTGCCCGGTCACCCGCGTCAGAATGCCGGTCAGGATGTCCGGCCCGATCAGCGGTGCGTAGCGAAATTCGCCGGCCGGCCCCTTCCCGCCCAGCAGATCGAGGGAGAACCGCACCCAGTCCGGGCTGGTAAAATACTTCGTGTAGGGTGTGGAGCGATATTTGTAGGGCGCAGTCATGGTGAGCATGTCCCGGATCGTGATGCGCTGGATCGTCTTTTCGCCCCGCTTGGGCGTGTACTCCGGGAAAAATTCCAGGACTCTCTGGTCGACGCTTCCAAGGCAGCCACGGTCCAGCGCGATCCCGAGCAGGATCGAGACGATGCTCTTGGTCACTGAAAACACGTTGAGGCGGCTTTCCGCCGTACAGCCGCCAAAATAGCGTTCATAGACGGTCTCACCGTCCTTCCGCACGACCATCCCGGCGATATTGCTGTAGTCCGCTGCGATGGCCGTTTCCAGTTTCATGATGTCTTCCTGTTTCATCTATGTTTCCTCATCTCCCGGCGCCTTCCGTGATCCAGGCGTCCAGAAAGCGCATTTGTTCTTCCGTGTGGAACCAATGCTCGCCGTCCGGCATGACGGTCAGGTCCGCGCCGACGCGCCGGGCAAAGGCCGAGATGGTTTTGGGCGCGGTCAGATCGTCGTGCGCGCCGTACAAAATGCGGGTGGGCACGCGCCACGTGATCGGATGCGCCCGCACGTAGGTCAGATACTTCCACGACAGCGTTTCGCCGAAGGCTGTGGGGATCTCCTGCTTTTCTGCGAGCGTCTGCTCGCTCACACCCGCCCACATCATCATATCGCCGATCAGCTTCTCCATATCGACCACGGGAGAGATCCAATACGCCCGGTCGACCAGCACGGCATCCAGCGCGGACATGGAAAAGAACGCGCCGATGCTGTTGGCAATCAGCGTGAGGCGGTCACAGCGCTTCCGCTGCGCTGCGAAAAACGGCGGGAATTCGGCTTCGGCCTCCCACGGGCTCTGCGCGCGGTAATCAAAGCCGACGACCTCCGCGCCCGGGAACAGCGGTTTATAATGCCCGGCTTCCGCCGCCGAGCCGCCCTTCCCGTGAACGTAGATAACGATTTCCTTCATATCCGTCACCTTCGATCCCGTCCCTGCCGTGCGTCTGCGAGCTTTTCCAGGGTCCAGACGATGCCGAAGGCCAGCAGTGCAAAGCTGCCGGAGAGCAGGGACAGGATCGTATCACAGATATCCGCCAGCGCGGGATGTTTTTTCATAAATTCTTTCATGATGTGTCAATTCTCCTTTTTGATGGTAAGCGCAGGGGTTCCTGCGCTTACAAAATAAAAGACGCAGTGCGCCCACATCCGTTGTGGTCTGCACTGCGTCTAAGCGTCTGGCATTTCAATTTCTTCTGTTTTTCCGTTCTGAAACCGGATCACACAGGTGTATCTGCATTTCGGGCAGAACAGGGGGAAATCCTCCAACACCGTGTGCGGCCGGAGCTGTGTCCGCGTCTTGCTGCCGCAGCGGGGACAGCGGAGCCAATTTAGTTTCAGCGGAAGTGTTTCGGTCATGTTAACCATCCTCCTGTACCCTGGGTCTCTTTCCGACCAGCGCGCGAAAGGCCGCGTCGCGGTCAAACGTCCCGGCGGCGAAGCCGGGGATCTCCTTGATGGACTTGCAGATGCTGATGCTGACCCCCGTCAGGATCTGCCCGATCTCCCGGTCGGAATACGGACAGTCGCCGGTCACGATCAGCGTGGACAGACTGTGCACCACGAACCACAGATCGCAGAAATACAGATCCGCTTCCAGCTCTGTGATCCGGTAGATCTCCATCAGCGTCGGCCGGACGAGCGTCTGCAGATGCTTCATCGACTGCATCGCGCTCCAGCCCTGCCCCTGCGCCCGCGTGAGAAACAAAAGCCGGTAAAGCTCCGGCTCCTCCCGCGCGAAGCGGATATACTGCATCCCGACGCCGAGGAAGGGGATCTTCTCCTGCAGACCCGCGTTCGTATATCGGTCGTACACGCGCACCGCAGCGGCGCAGACCTCCTGCCGGACGCTGTCCATCGAGCCGAAGGCCGTGAAGATCGGCTGCGTGGACGTGCCGAGCGCGTCTGCCATCGTCTTTGCGGTCAGCCCCTCGATCCCCTTCGTCCGGACGACCTGCAGCGCGGCTGCCACTAGTTCTTCTTTTGTAAACTTGTTCTTCGGCGCCATGGTCCGTGCCCCTTTTAAAATATATTATTCGATGCACATCGTTTGATGTATATTGAACATTATACACAGGCGGGGCGGCCCTGTCAATAGTGCGGGTCCTGCGAGCGGGAATTTTTTCCGTCATCAGCCTTCCCGGCAAAGCACGGCAGCTTTGTGGGCTTGCCGTGGATGGCGATCAGCGCGCGGAACTCCCGGCGGAAGGCCTCGCGGAGCTCGGCCTCGGTCAGATGCAGATGGTCGGTGTTCGCGAGGATCGCCAGCCCGTAGGAGTAGTAGATCATGTCCTGGTGGAACCGGCGCGCGGTATCCTCCGTGTAGCCAAATTCGTCCTGCATCGCGCGCAAAACCTCCGGCAGCAGAATGTCGTTCTGGTACGGCTCCATCTGCCCGCCCTCCAGATACAGCCAGCGGAACAGCTGCTTTTCCTCCGCCGCGAACTTGACGAAGCCCATCCCGTAGCTGCTGTAGCGGGTGTCGTTCCCCTCGTGGGCGCGCAGGGAGTCCCGTACGCGCTGCGTGTGCAGCTGGGTGGCGCGCGCGCACAGCGCGGCCTTCAGCTCGTCCATGTTCTGAAACGACGAATAGATCGGCTGCGTCGAGCAGCCCAGTTTTTTTGCGACGCTGCGGGCGTTGACGGCCGAAAATCCGCCATCCCGCAGCACCTCCGCCGCCGCATCCACGATCGCATCCCGCGAGATCCTCCTGACAGCCGGCATAGAACCCTCCTTGATTTATAACACTCGGTTATATAACACTGCGTTATTATACGCCGCCAAATCACCGTTGTCAAGAGCTCAGATGAAAACGGGCAAAACAGCGGCTGTTTTCTATGAAGTTATGCGGATAACCTTTGACTTGGTGGGGGAGGGGGGATAGAATGGTTTTACAGAGAAAACGGAAGGGGAGAGGGGAATGGAGGAACGGCGGGTGCGGATCTGCGATCTGGCGGAGGAGCTGGGGCTCAGCACGGCGACGGTATCGAATGTGATCCACGGGAAGACGAAGAAGGTCTCTGACGCGACGGTCCAGCGCGTGACGGCGCTGCTGGAGGAGCGGGAGTATATCCCCAACATGGCGGGGATCCTCCTGGCGCAGAACGACTCGAGGATCATCGGCGTGTTTGTCAACGACCACGAAAAGTATGAGGGGTGCACGCTGAGCGACTTTTTTATCGCCGAATTTTTGAACGAGCTTTCCACACAGATCGAAAAGACCGGCCGGTTCATGATGGTGAAAAAGGCGAAGGACGCCGGGCAGATCCTCCGCTTTGCCTCCATGTGGAACATGGAGGGGATCGTTGTGATCGGCTTCTGCGCGCAGGACTACCAGACGCTCCGCAATCACATGCGGATCCCGTTCGTGGTGTATGACGGGATCTGCGGGCAGACGGAGCGGATCCTCAACCTCAGCATCGACAATTCTGGCGGCGGCGAGCAGGTCGGCCGCCACTTCCGGGCGCTGGGGCATATGCGCGCGCTGTGCCTGTCCGACAATGAGACGGGCATCGACCGCGACCGGATCGAGGGCTTTTTCCGCGGCTTTGCGCCGGGACACGCGGAGCTGCTGCGGATCCCGATGCAAAAAGACGCGCGGTGGGCGTTTTACGGGCGGCAGCTGGAGCGGCTGCAGGGCGTGACGGCGGTTTTTGCGGTCTCGGATCATTATGCCATCGATCTGATGGGCTTTCTGCGCGGGCAGGGGATCGCGGTGCCGGAGTCGGTCTCCGTCGCGGGCTTCGACGACACGCCGGTATGCGAAATGGTCAGCCCGGCTCTGACCACGATCCGGCAGGACGGCGAGGCCCGGGCGCGGATCGCCATGGAAAAGCTGCAGGCCCTGCGGGAGGGCCGGACGGTTGGGGAGGAGGTCATCCTGCTGGTCACGCTTGTGGTGCGGAGCAGCACGCAGGCGCGGAAATAAGCATTCTGTACAAATCAAACATCTTATTTTTGTCAAAGGTTACGCGCTTAACCTTTGCGTCCTGCGCTTTCGGTCGTTACAATGAAAGAAAAACGAACGGAGGGACCGGGATGCAGGAGGAAAAGCACTTTTTCCAAACGGTTTGCACGCTGGCGGTCCCCGCGGCGCTGCAGTCGCTGCTGCAGTCATCGTTCAGTCTGGTCGACCAGATCATGATCGGGCAGCTGGGCGCCGTCAGCGTGGCGGGCGTCGGGCTGGCGGGGAAATTTGCCTCCATCTACACGGTCGTCATCGCGGCCATCGGCGCGGTGGCTGGGATCATGATCTCGCAGTATCTGGGGCAGAACGCGCCTGCGGCGGTCCGGCGGAGCTTTTTTACGAATCTTCTGCTGGGCGCTGGGCTGGCCGGGGCATTCACCGCGCTCTGCCTGCTGTGCCCCGGGGCGATCATGCGGGCCTATACGGCGGATGCGCAGACGCTGCAGACGGCGGCGGGCTACCTCCGCCTGCTTGCCGGGACGTATCTGCCCATGGCCGGGGCGACGATGCTCGCCGCGGCATTCCGCTGCGCGGAAAAGCCGCGGCTGCCGCTGTACGCGGGCATCGCGTCCGCGCTTTTGAATACGGCCCTGAACGACCTCCTGATCTTCGGGAAATGCGGCTTTGCCGCCATGGGCGTGACCGGAGCGGCAATCGCGACGATCTGCTCGCAGTGGGTCAATTTCCTGCTGATGCTCCTGTTTTGCCGGAGGACGCCGCCGCTTCCCGCGGCGGACGGCAGGCGCACGCCGCCCGTGCGCGGACGCGGACGGCAGTATCTGGCCATGCTGCTGCCGCTGCTGATCTGCGAGGTGACGTGGAGCCTGGGCGAAAACGTCTACGCCGCGATCTACGGGCGCATGGGCACGGACGCCAGCGCGGCCATGACCCTGACCGGACCCGTGCAGGGACTGGTGATCGGCGCACTGTGCGGCCTGGCGCAGGCGGCGGGCGTGATCGTCGGCAAGCGGCTTGGCAGCGGGGACGAAGACGCCGCCTATGCGGCGGGCAAGCGTCTGATCGTCTATGGAGCTGCCGGGGCCGCACTGCTGTCCCTGCTCGTGGTGCTGCTCAGCGGTGTCTATGTGGAGATCTATCAGGTGGAGGACGGGGTAAAGCGGCTGACCCGGCAGATCCTCACGGTCTATGCGCTGGCCGCGCCGTTTAAGGTCCTCAATATGATCCTTGGCGGCGGGATCCTCCGCAGCGGCGGACGGACGGCGTACGTCATGGCCATCGACCTTGCCGGAACGTGGGGCTTCGGCGTCCCGGCGGGGCTTCTGACGGCCTTTTTGTTTGCGCTGCCGGTCCCGTATGTGTATTTTGCGCTGTCGCTGGAGGAATGCCTCCGCTTCGGCATCTCTCTGGCCGTCTTCCGCAGGAGAAGGTGGATGCGCCGCCTATCCGCACCCGCGGACTGAGCAGAAAAGCAGAAAAAGCCCGGCTGGCGCGTTTGCGCCAGCCGGGCTGGTCATGTACCGGGGAAAATGCTGGTTCCGGATCTTACTTCATGAAGGTGTCGGCCTTCATCTGCTCGATGTAGCCGAGGTACTTTTCCTGCACGTCGGCCGGGACCAGATCGCTCAGCGCGCCTGCGGACAGCGTGCCGTTCTGCAGCGTGCCGTAGAGCGTCTCGCCGCCGAAGGTACCGGCTTCCACAGCCTCCATGGAGGCGACGACCATGGCGGAGTTGTCGGTCACCTGCGAGCAGATGATGCACTCGTTCTGGCCGAGGATGTCTGCCGGCTGGCCGATGTCGTAGATCTTGATCTCGCCAGCAGCGGCGTTGGCGGCGTCGATGGCCTCGCGTGCGCCGGAGTCGACGGCAGAAGCGTCGCCGAAGAAGACGTCAGCGCCCTGGGAGATCAGCTCGGTGGCGAATTCCTTGCCCTTCGGGGCGTCGGAGAAGGAGTTGGCGTACGGCACGTTGAGCAGCTCAACGGTCTTGCCTTCCTGCTCGGCGACGTACTTCGCGGCTTCTTCAAAGCCCGCGATCTTGCCCTTGGTGGTGTCGAGCTCCATGCCGCCGATGAAGCCGAGCTTGCCGGTCTCAGTCATCAGGCCCGCCAGTGCGCCGGCGATCCAGCCGATCTGCTGTGCGTTCGGGAGCAGGGAGGAGACGTTCTTGTTGACAGCCTTTTCCGGGGTGTCGACTGCGCCGTTGAGCAGGGCGAAGGCGACATCGGGATATTCCTCAGCTGCCTGCAGGACAGCGTCGGTGTACTGGTTGCCGGGGGCGTAGATCATGTCATAGCCCAGCGCGCAGTAGGCGACGATGGAGTCATAGTAGGAGTCCTGCGAGATGGAGTCGGTGACCTCGGTCTGCCAGCCCTTCTTCTCGGCTGCGGCGACCATGGCGTTGTAGCAGGCTGCGCCCCAGCCGCCGTCGTTGATGCTGGAGTCGCAGATCATGGCGACCTTGTAGGTCTTGCCGTCGGTCTTGGTGTCGGCTGCGGGAGCGGTGTCGGTGGTGTCGGTCGTTTCGGCCGGTGCAGCGGTGTCCGCAGCAGCCGGGGCGTCGGTCTTGCCGGAGCTGGCGCAGGCCGCCAGCGAGAGGAGCAAGACAAGAGCCAGAAGCATTGCGATGATCTTTTTCATAGTTTTTCCTCCGTAGATTTGGATTTTGCGCCGGCAGCCCGCGCCGCCGGCATCATCTATAATAACACAGGGCGTGTTATTACTGAACAGGTGCGCCAGCGTTTACCGCTGCTCGCGGCGGTAGGGCTTGCCGTTGGCCTTGGGGCCCGCCTGCCGCGTGCCGATGAGGCTCAGGACGACGACTGTCGCCACGTAGGGGATCATCTGGAAGAACTGATAGGGGATGGCGATGCCGGACACCTGCAGACGGATCTGCAGCGCGTCGCAGAAGCCGAAGAACAGGCAGGCAAGCAGAATGCCGCCCGCGTTCCAGCGGCCGAAGATGACGGCGGCCAGCGCGATGAAGCCGCGCCCGGCGACGATGCCGTCGGTGTAGGTGCTGGAGTAGCAGGTCGTGAGGTACGCGCCGCCGATGCCGGCCAGCGCGCCGCAGATCACGCACGCGAGATACTTGACGCCGATGACATTGATGCCCAGCGTCGCCGCGGCCTGCGGATGCTCGCCGACGGATTTGTAGCTCAGGCCCGCGCGGGTCTTGCCGAAGAAGACGGCCGTCACGATCACGAGCACGAACGTCAGATACACCATCGGGCTCTGGTCAAACAGCAGCGGCCCGATCACCGGGACATCCTTCAGCCCCGGGATGGCGATGGAGGCCATGGTGGTGATCTGCTTGAGGTCGGAGCCGGTGCCGAAATAGACCCGGTAGATGAACGAGGCCAGCGCCGGTGCGAAGATGTTCACCGCCATGCCGTAGACCGTATGGTCCGCGCAGAGCGTGACCGTGGAGAACGCGTAGATCATATTGACCAGAATACCGGCCAGCGCGCCGCACAGTAGCCCCAGCCAGTTCGATCCCGTCACGTAGCAGACCAGGAAGCCCACCAGCGCGCCGATGGACGCCAGACCCTCCAGACCGATGTTGACCATACCGGCCCGCTGGCCGTAGAGCTCCGCGAGGGAGATCAGCAGCACGGGAATGGCCAGGCGGACCGTTGCCAGCAGCAAGCTCGAGATCCAATCCATTACACAGCACCTGCCTTTCTCTTGCCGAACACGCGGCTCTTCCAGCTCTGGAACTCCGGCAGCTTCGTCAGCGCCATACCGGCAACGGAGAAGACGATGACGAGCGCCTGGATGATATCGGATACGCTGGTCGGTACGCCCGTGGCGGCCTGCATCGTGGTCGAGCCCACGCGCAGGACGGCAAAGAACAGCGCCACGACCATCGTTGCGATCGGATGCAGCTGGCCGATCAGCGCCATGGCCACGCCGTCAAAGCCGTAGCCCGCGCCGAAGCCGTTGATGAGGCGGAACTGCGTGCCGAGCAGCTCTGCGCCGCCGCCGAGACCTGCGATCGCGCCGGAGACGATGAAGCTCATCAGCATATACCGCCGGACCGGGAAGCCGTTGAAGCGGCTGGCGGTCTGGTTCAGGCCAACGGCCCGGAGCTTGAAGCCGGGGCTGGTCCAGAACAGGAAGTAGTACAGGAGCAGACCCACGACCACCGCGATCACGAGTCCCCACGTCATGCGCATCCCGCTGATGATCCGCGGCAGGTGCACCGCATCGTCGATCGCGGGCGTCTGCGGCACGGAGGCGTCGCGGATCCAGCTGGTGTAGATCACGCCCATAAACAGCGTCGCCACATAGTTGAGCATGATGGAGATGATCATCTCGTTCTGCCCGCGCGTGATCTTCAATACGCCCGGGATCATGCCCCAGAACCCGCCGGCCACCGCACCGGCCAGCAGCGCCAGCAAAATGCCGCCGAAGCCGGTCAGGCCCGTAAAGTAGCAGGTCAGGAACGCCGCGATGGAGCCCATCAGAAACTGGCCCTCACCGCCGAGGTTGAATACGCCGCAGCGGTACGCAAAGCACGCGCACAGCGCCGTGAACATCAGGGGCGTCGCCTTGGCCAGCGTCGTGCCGATGCTGGCCCTGGAGCCAAACGCGCCCTGGAACAGATATTTGACTGCGAGGAACGGATCCGCGCCCAGCGCGGCCATGATGATCCCGCCGATCAGAAAAGCCAGCAGGATCGAAAGCAGCGGGACAAGAAAGGCCCCGAGTGATTTTTTGAATTTCATACGCGCGCTCCCCTCACTTTCCGGTCATGGCAAGGCTGATCTCTTCGATCGGCGGGTTCTTGCCGGAATATTCGCCCATGATCTGACCTTCAAAGATGACAAGGATCCGGTCGGACATCTCAAGGATCTCATCGAAGTCCGCGCTGATGAGCAGAATGCCCACGCCGCGGTCGCGCGCGGCGATCATCTGATCGTGGACGAAGCGCGTCGCGCCGATATCCAGTCCGCGCGTCGGGTGTACGGCGATCAGCACATCCGGATCGGATTCCAGCTCGCGGGCGAGAATGACCTTCTGCTGGTTGCCGCCGGAGAGATTCCGGACCTCCTGGTCGGAGGACTGGCAGCGGATGTCGTATTTGCCGATCATCTCCCGGGCATAGGCCGAGATGGTCTTCTTTTTCATATGCAGGCCGTGCAGCGAGGAAAACTGCGGCTCGTCGGTCTGCTTGAGCACAAGATTGTCCGCGATCGACATGCTGCCGATCAGGCCCTGCAGATTCCGGTCCTCCGGGATGAGCGCCACATCGTCCTCGATCGAGGCCCGCGGGCTGAAGACTGCGATCCTCTGTCCCTTGCGCTGGAACTCGCCGCTTTCCGGCGAGAGCACGCCCGTCAGCAGCTGCGCGAGCTGCGTCTGCCCGTTGCCGTCCACACCGGCGATGCCGACGATCTCGCCCCGGCCGATGCTGAGACTGACGTCGTTGAGGCCCGCGTGCTTGGACTCCTTATGATAATCGATGTTCTGCAGGGAGATGACCGCGCCGTCTCCCGCGTCCTTCTTTTCATACTGCGACTGCTGCAGCTCGCGGCCGATCATCATGTTGGCCAGCTCCTGCCCCGTGACGCCGTGCGCGTCCACCGTCGTGACGACCTCGCCCGCGCGCAGGATGGTGATGCGGTCGGAGATGTGCAGCACCTCGCGCATCTTGTGGCTGATAAAGATGATGGACTTTCCTTCGCTGACGAGCTTTTTCATGATGGCGAACAAGCCCTCGACCTCGATGTCCGTCAGCGCCGCGGACGGCTCGTCCAAAATTAGCAGCTCAGCGCCGTGGTAGAGCGCCTTCAGGATCTCCACGCGCTGCTGCGCGCCGACGGAGATCTCCGTGATCAGCTTGTCCAGCTCCACGTCCAGTCCGTATTTTTCCGACAGCGCGAGGATCTCCTTCCGCCGCGCCTCCCGGTCGATGAACAGGCCCTTGGAGTTCCGGTCGCCGAGGATCATGTTTTCAAACACGGTCATTGCCTCGACCAGCATGAAGTGCTGGTGCACCATGCCGATGCCGAGCTTGACCGCCTGGCTGGGCGACTCGATCCGCACCTGCCTGCCGTTGAGAAAGATCGACCCCTCCGTCGGCTGGTAAAGACCGATCAGAATGTTCATCAGCGTCGATTTGCCCGCACCGTTTTCGCCGAGCAGGGTATGGACCTCGCCCTTGGCTACGGACAGATTGACATCGTGGTTCGCATAGAAATCACCGAATCGTTTGCTGATGTGCTCCATGCGCAGCAGTTCTTCCAACTAAATCACGCTCCTCTGTATTCACTTTCCGGCTCTTCTTGATAACGCCTTCTCTCCTCGAGCCGTCTGGCACGCCGGCTGACCATCTGTCCGGGCCGGCGGTTATCTTGATTTTCAATATACACGAATTTACTCGAGATTTCAAACCTTTTCTGCCCGCCCCGCATTTTTCTATAAACTTCACAAAACCATTGGAAAAACCTGCAGCCTCAAGGCGACCCTGCCACCTCGCAGCAACTTCCGAGGGGCGGAGATCGCGGCGGATTTGGACGGCTTTCCACCGAGCCGAAAAGCTGTTCGATTTACCAGCATGCCGGCATCCGCCAAAACAAATACTTCTGAGTTGTTGAGCGGGAGGGGAAAGAGCGGGACCAGGCAGCTGGTATCTTATGCAGCAAAAAGGGCTGCCCCTTTCGGGGCAGCCCTGTGCGGGAAAGGATCAGGCGGTGGTCTTTGCGACATTCTCCACGAAGCGGTGGAGGATCGCTGCGACCTGTGCCCTTGTGGCGTTGCCGGTGGGCAGGAGGCGGCCCTCGGAGCCGTTGACCAGCTTTTCGGCGACGGCCCAGCTGAGCGGGGCTTTGGCGTAGGCAGAGACCTTCGCGGCGTCGGAGAAGCCGTTCAGGCCTGCGCTGGCGGCGGTGCCATACTGCTTGTACTGCGCGTAGCGGTACAGGATGGCAGCCATCTGCTCGCGGGTGACGTTGGCGTTCGGGCTGAACGTCGTTGCGCCGGTGCCGTTGACGATGCCGTTGTCGGCGGCCCAGGTGACGGCGTCCTCATAGTAGCTGTTCAGCTTGACATCCGAGAAGCCGCTGCGGCCGGAGACGGCGGGCTGACCCTCGAGGCGGTAGAGGACCGTGACGAGCATGGCGCGCGTCATGGAAGCGTTCGGGCTGAACGTCGTGTCGCTGGTGCCGGAGAACAGCCCGTTCTCATAGGCATAGACAACGTCGTCATAGAACCAGTCGGCTTCGCGCACGTCCGAGAACGGGAGCACGCCGTTGGTGAACTCGACTTCGATGCGGGTCGAGACGGTCAGCTTGTCCACGGTGTAGGTCGTGACCGCGCCGACGGACTTGCCGTCGACCTTGACGTCCTTGACGTGGTAGCCCTTGTCGGGCTTGAAGGTGAAGGTGACGGACTTGCCGATGTGCGAGAGCGTCAGCTTCGGCTCGACCGTGCCGTTCTTGCCGACGGTCAGGATCTTGCCGAGCAGCTGCTGCACGTACTGCTCCGGGCTGATGTCCGCCGCGCGGAGCCAGCCGTTGTAGTAGGTGCCGTCGCCGAGGGCCGGGTAATCCGGATCGTCGAACCAGTCGGCTGCTTCGTGCGCGTAGTCATTGATGTAGTGCCAGACGACCACGTCGCCGTCCTTGAGCTTCCAGTTCTTCAGACCGCGGTCCGGATGCGTGCCGTTGACGGTGTACATCCAGCCGGAGCGTGCGCCGTTGGTGAACTCGCTCAGCGCGTAGCCGCCGAGGCAGGACGGGGCGTAGATCGTGCGGACATAGTCGTTGTCCTCGCCGACGGAGCGCAGACCGGCCTCGCTGAGGGCCTTGGTGTAAAGATCGTAGACCGTGGCGTCCTCCTGCAGGTCGTAGGAGGTGGTGGGGATCCAGGTCACGTACTCGGGCAGGTAGCTGTCCTTCGTCAGGTTGACGTCCTGCGTGGCCTGCAGCGCGCCGATGAGGCGGAAGGTGACCGTGATATCCTTGCCGGTGAGCTTGTTGATCTTCTCCGCGGCTGCATTGAAGCTGCTTTCGACCAGCTTGCAGTCTTCCGCGTTGTTGATGTTTCGGACGCCCTCTTCATAGGCCTCCTTGAGCTTCTGCAGGCCCTTGGTGGTGAACTCCTTGGTGTCCTTCGCCTCGTAGATCTTCTTGAGATCGTCGAGCGCGGTCTGGCGCTTGGCGGTCAGGCGCTGCTGATACTCGCGCTCGGCCTTCTCGAGCAGTGCGAAGTTCTCGACCTCGGCCTTCTGCTCAGGCGAGAGGGCCTCGTAGTAGCGGCGGGCTTCCTTGATGGCGGCGAGGCTGTCGTCGTTGATCGGGAAGAGCGCTTCGATCTTCTCCACGACCTTGCCTGCGTCGGTCTCGATGACCTCGCGGGCAAGCGCGGTGAGGTAGCCGGAGTCGTTCTTGAAGTAGATCGTGCCGCGGGCGTCGCAGATCAGGCTGCAGAGGTTATACTGCTTTTCCGCGCCCGTCGGCGTGTAGAGCTCCTTCGTCACGCCGGTGTCAAAGGTATGCTCCGCGACGTCGTACTTGAAGAAGTTGATGGTTCCGTTCTCCTCGTTGCAGGAGCCGTAGATGTAGAGCTTGCCTTCGTCGGTCTTATAGGCGTCGGAGACGAGGAGGCTGGACTGGATGTAGCCGGTCGTCTCAGCCTGCGCATACACCGTCATGGTCTCTGCGTCGGCGTTGACTGCGTAGATCTTGCCAGAACTGTAGAACTGTGTTTTACCGGAGCAGGTGACGAAGACGGTGTCGCCGCAGACGACGGGCGTGCCGGTGATCATGCCGTCCAGCTTGAGCGCCTCGGGCGTGCCCAGCTGACCGTCGCTGCTTACCGTGGCGCGGTAGAGATACCCGGCCTTGGAGGTGAAGTAGACGTAATTGCCGGACTTCACGACGGCGGAGCGGAGGTCGCCGATGAGGTTCGTCTCGGTGTCGATGAGGGCGCCGGTCTTCGCATTGACGCTGTAGAGCGTGGAGCCGTACTCGGTGGAGCCGCCCTTGCCGTTGTCGGAGCCGAAGATGACGTAATTGTCCGTTGCGTAGGCGCCGACCCAGTAGAAGCCGCCGGCTTTCGAGATGCGCCAGCTGGTGTACTTGGTCTCGGAGGTGCTGCCCGGATCCTCGTCGGTGGTGGAGAGGCAGAGGTAGGTGCCGGTCCGTTCCTCGGCCTGCCACGTGCCGGTGTAGATGTAGCCGTTGTGGTAGGTGATGGGCGAGATGAGCTGGCCTTCAAAGCCCTCGGAGACCCAGACGCTCTTGAGCGTCGCAGCGTCGATGGCCTGCACGTGGGCCTTCTCGTCGGACGTATTCGCGTCGAGCTGGATGTAGAACTTGCCGTCGCCGTAGGCGATGGGGTTCGTGGAGAACTGGCTGGAGCCGACGAGGGTGTCGGAGGTCGCGGTGACCGTGCCGGTCTTCGGGTCGATGGCCTTGACGGTCTTGCCGGAGAGGACGTAGAGCTTGCCGCCGACCATCAGCGGCGGGGTCGGGGTGCCGCCGATCGAGACGGACCAGGACTTGACGGTCTCGTCCTTGGAGACGGGCGTTTTCGCGGAGGTGACGCCGTTGTTCGCCGCATTTCCACGGAAGCTGGGCCATTCGCCGGTGACGGGCTCGCTCGGGTCGACGGGGGTGACGGTGCTGCCTGCGGGAGCAAGGCTGACGTCGATGAGAAGCGAACCGCCCTTGAGCTGCACCTGTGTCAGCGAGCCGGTCTTGGTGACGTAGCCGCTGCTGGAGACGCGGTAGGTGTAGGTGTAGCCTGCGCCGCCAAGGAGGGTGTAGACGCCATCAGAGTCCGGCAGGACGGGGTTCTTGTCCTGATCGATGACGGTGACGGCGGCGTCGGCGGGGGTGGTGGTGAAGGTGACGGCGGTGGTCTTGACGCGGTTGATGGAGACCGTGAGGGTCTTGCTGCCGACCACGATGTCGAAGCTGGTCATCCCTGTCACGGTGACGTCTGTCGTCGTTGCCTTGGTACCGTTGATGGTCACTTCGTCCGACGTGAGGGCCGGGACGGCGGTGACGGAGACGGTGGAGGCGGAGTCGGGCAGGTCGAGCTGGTAGCCGTCGCCCTTTTTGGTGACGCGCTGGGCGGCTTCGCCGACCTTGACGGTGAGGCTGGAAAGCTCGGGGACGATGACGATGTCGACCAGCTGGGTCTCGCCGCCGAAGGTCATGGTCAGCTTCTTCGTGCCGCTGGTGAGCGTGGCGGTGGAGAAGGGCCAGCTGAGCGCGTCATACGCGCCGGAGGTGGTCTGCGTCAGGGCCGTCCCGTCGATGGAGCCCTCGGCTTTCTTGCCGGAGTTGGTCCGGTAGAGGAAGGTCAGGGCGGATTCGGCGTTGGAGGCGAGGTCGGAGGCGGGGATGGTGACGGTCTTGGTGCCTTCTACCTCCGTGACGGTGTAGGCGGTGCTGCCCTGTTTCACGGCGAAGGAACCGAGGCCGGTTTCTTCCGCGGCGGCGGTGACGGTGACGGTGTACTTCGCCGTCGCCGTGCCATCCTCCGAGGTGATGGTGTAGACCACGGGGTTGGAGAAGTCCTGCGCGCCCTCGGGCGTGTAGCCCGCGTCGGAGCTGGTGGTGAGGGTCGGGGTCAGGCTCGTCAGGGTCGTGCCGTGGGGCAGGACGAGGGTGACGGTCTTCTTCGCCTCATCGATCTCGGCCTGATGGCCATCGATGGCAAAGCCGAGGAGCTTCGCCTCGTAGCCCTTGGCGGTCTCAGCCGTGCCGGGGATGTAGTTGTCGCCAGCCCACTCCTTTTCCGCCTCGGTGGGGGCGCGGAAGGTGATCTTGAGGAGGGACTTGGGCTTTTCGTAGGCGTTCAGCTCGTCGATGTGCGCCTGCGAGTTGACGTCGGAGGCGGCGATGAACTTCGTCTCGACCGCGCCGGAGCTGCTGATGCCGCTGGCCTGACCGCCGACGACGGCGTCGGCGTTGGCGACGAAGCAGCGGCTGATGACGGAGTTCTCGCGGCGGAGATAGCCGGCGATCGCGCCGCGGTAGGCGCTGGCGGAGGTGGTCTCGCCGGTGATGGTGCCGGCGGAGTCGCAGTTGTAGATCTCGGCGTAGCCGCAGCCGAGGATGCCGCCGGCGTTCTGCACGTCTGCGGTATTGGTGGCGTGGACATTGCCGAGATTGCGGCAGGACTCGATAAGGATGGAGCCGTTCTTATTGTTGACCTTGCCTGCCATGCCGCCGACATTGCAGCCGCCGGTGACCTTGCCGGTGTTGACGCAGCCGATGAGCGCGGTCTTCACGCCGAACGCGTCGCCCGGGTCGATCTGGCCGACGATGCCGCCGGTGCAGTTGCCGTCCATGCCGTAGTAGTTCTGCACTGACTTTTCGTTGGAGACCGCGCCGGTGTTGACGCTCTGGCTGATCTTCACGTTGGCCGGGCCGCCGACGAGACCGCCCGCGCTGGCGAAGCTGCCGTTCGGCACGTCTGCCGGGTCGATGGTCACGCTGCCGTCGTTGCGGCAGTTCGTGATCTGGTTCTGCGCGGAAGCCCATGTGCTGCTGTCCGTGCGGGCCACAAGACCGCCCGCGTAGCAGTTGATGGTGCCATCGACCGCGCCCGTCGGCTTGCAGGTGACAGTCGCCCGGTTGGTGCAGTTGTCCAGCTTGCCGCCGTCCTTCAGATACAGGGCGAAGGAGCCGACCCACTGGCGGGCGGTGAAGCTGCAGTCGCTTTCGATGGTCAGATTCTTGACCGTACCAGAGACGGTATGGAACAGGGCGGCGTTGCTGCCGTCGTTCATATCGTTCAGCTGCAGGCCGGTGATCTTGTGACTGCCGCCGTCATAGACACCCTTGAACGGACGGCCATAGGTGCCGACGATCGCACCGCCTTGCTGCGCGGTAAACCCGTTCAGATTCAGGTCTGCCTTCTGCATATAGTATTTCTCGGGATGATACTGAATGAACGTCCGGAAATCGTTGGCGCTTTTAATCAGGAACGGGTCTTCTTCGGTCCCAGCGCCGTCGAGGTCTACTTTATAGACCGTGACATAGTAGTCCCGGGAACGCGACTTGTCTTCGGAGGTGACCGTGACCTTCGTCCGGGTCATGTTCTCGAAGTGCAGCGTATCGGCGTTCGCCACGCTTGCGCCCTTGCTGAGCGTAAACTCCGGAACAAGCGTGGTCAGATCGTCCGCCCGGGTGAGTCCTTCGATCGTGATCTCAGAGCCGGATATCGTTCCCTTGTGGCCGCCAAGCGTAATTCCTTCAATTTTCGCAACGTTCGACGGGTCGTCCGCACTCCGCGGCACGAATGTTGCGGAAAGTGTTACTTCACCAAAGGGGAGATTCTTGATAGTTTTTTTATTGCTGTTGTTGGCTGATGTATATGGTATGACATTACCAAGTGCGTCTTTGGCCGCAAATGAGTTAAGCTTATATCCCTCATCCGGCTCGGCAATAAACGTGGCTCTCTTACCTGTTAGAAGGGCATTAGCCTTTGTTCTCGTGGTTATCTTTCCGTTTTTGCACGGCGAAGCTATTATATTTACCGGACGTTGATCCTTAAGTATGATTTTCAGCGAAGCTTTTGTACTGACAACACTGGGATACCCGCTTACCGTAAGCGTGATCTGTGCACCAGTCGAAAATAGTTTTGCCTTATGCCAGTCCACTGTTACCGACGCTTTTGAAGCGTCGATTACGCCCACACCTGCAGGTTCCACTGTATCAATCTGACCAATAAAGCCCCGCAATGTGATCGTCGACTGACTGGCTATTTCTTTTGAAGGTGCAACGGTCTTGTCTATTGTCGTTGCAATACCATTAGCCGCCCAGACTGATGACGTTAGCACCGGTTTCAGTTCTCCATCCGCGTCGCGTGTATCACTGATGCAATACTCAATTCCGGAACAAATATCTTCTTCTTTTGTGAAATATTGTAAATATGTAGACGTTTTTCCACTATATGTGATTTCAAAAGTTGCTACGTTGTTGGGATTTGTCTCAACTTTTTCACCCTTATACTCTATCGTAACATCTTTGACTTCGTTCCCATCAGCATCCAGTGCAGTAAACTTTGGATCTATTGTTGCAATCTGCAGAAGGGAATTATTGGTATAATAAAGAACAAGAGACCTTGTATTATGATTTACATAATACAAGGTCTCCGTTTCTGTCCCGCCGTAGATTTTTCCCGTAAGCTTTATCTGCGTAAACGGCATGGTATCGTCTTCCGTGGCAGCCATAGAAACCGTCGTGAGCAGCAGGATCAAAGCCAGAAGAAAGACTATGAGGCGTAACTCTTTTCTTGCTTTCAGAAGTCTTCGGGGACGGTTCTTTTGTCCCACCATTTATGGCAAACAAACGTGGTTTTTGCTTGCATTGTCTTCCAACATTTGATACATTCATATTGGAGATTATCCTTTCTTTTTTAAGTGAAAGAAAGCAGAACCGCGGGGAGCAGCGGGGACGGTTTTTCTGTCACACCAAAGGTGGGACTGAAGAACTGTCCTCGATGCGGGGCCGCTCAGGTTGAGGACGGTTCCTTAGTCCCGGCAAGCCGTGACAAAGGAGACCGTCCCCAACCGGGGGCTGCATTCTAACACCGATTTACAAATTTGGAGTTGATACAGATGCCAAGAAAGCCACGGAGACGAAGCAGTACCGGAATCTATCACATCATGACCCGCGGCATTGACCGCATGGCTATTTTCCATGACGATGAGGACAGGGAAAAATATCTTGCAATTCTCGCGGACTGCCTGCCCGGCGAGCAAAGCAGCGGGCGGGTTGGGGACGGTTCCTTAGTCCCGGCAAGCCGTGACAAAGAAACCGTCCCCAACCGCGCTCAACCAACGGGACAGCCGGCGATCCTTTACAACTACTGTCTCATGGACAATCATGTGCATCTGCTCTTAAAGACCGGCAGCGAGCCGCTTTCTCGTCTGATGAAACGGATCGGCGTTCGCTACGCGGCGTTCTACAAGTGGAAATACCATCGCACCGGTCACCTCTTTCAAGACCGCTTCCGAAGTGAGGCTGTCGAAGATGACAGCTATCTTCTGGCTGTCTATCGCTACATTACGCTCAATCCTGTCAAGGCTGGACTTTGTGAGAAGCCGGGCCAATACCGGTGGGGCGGCTGTCAGGTTGAGGACGGTTCCTTCGTCCCAACAAGTTGTGACAAAGAAACCGTCCCCAACTGCGTCCAGCCAGCAAGCCGTCCCCAACCGGGAGACTCGCTGCGGATTATGCCTTTGCCGGTCGACGTTACCCGCGAACAGCTTTGGACGTTCATCTGCGCGGACGCGCCGGATATCCATCCCTTCACGGAGCGCGTGCTGGACGGTGAAGCAGAAGAGCTTTTACTTCAGTTTTCCGGGCTGCATGATCCGCTTGATGTGACGCGACTTCCGCGGCAGGAACAGGTATCTCTGTTTTACCGCTTGCAAGAAGAAGGCGTGTCCATTCAGCAGATGTCTCGTTTAACCGGAATTGCAAAAACAAATATTGCACGATGGCTTTCCTGATAAGCAGCGAGGACGGTTTTTTCTGACGAAGAACCGTCCTCAATAATTTTTTGAAAAATGTTTTTCACTGCGATCAGTATCGTTTCCTGTGCTCTGCCCGACCTTATGCAGACCACGTTTTCAGCCCCTTGACCGGCTCGTCTCGTCGCCGATTTCCCCGGGGTCTGTATGCTTTCCTGCCGCAGCTATTCAGTTGTTGACGCGATTCATCTAAGAGACGGGCGAAGGCCCGATGGGTACGTGTTTTTCCGCCGGCGGGCAATAAAAAAAGCAGCGACAAAGATCGCTGCTTTTGTGCACACCAGACAGACCCCAGAGGAGCGCACGCTCCCCCTGCGGTTTTTTGCTCGTGTAGGTCTTCTGACTGATGCGTTCAGGGGGTATCCCCAACGCGCTCGTCCGGCCTTCTCTCCCCGCCATTACAGCAGTTCCAATGACCCGCTTTCGCAACGCGCGTCTCCGCGCGCGAACAAGCGCTCCGCAATCACAGCTACGAAACCGAAAGCCTGCCGGCTCCGGTCCCATGTCCGGGACTTGCACCCGATTCCCTTGTTCAGCAGAACAAGATCTGCGTGTCCGGGTCTCCCCGGGTCGCGCAGTTGCCACAAAAGCTGCGTATTCGATTGTGATATAAGATGTATCAGCACCGGCAGAGCGCCGGGAAGCTGCTCTATCGCCCGGCCCTGCGCCGGAGCTTGTCCTGCTTCGCCTGTTCCAGATTGGCCTTTTTCCGCTCGGCCTTGGTCTGCTTGTCCAGCTGGCGCTGGGCCTCGAATTCCTTCTGGAAAAGCTCGGTCTTCGTCAGGGCGGGGTGGACGCGCCGCACAGCCTGCTCCGCCGGGACGCCGCTGGCGCACAGGGCGTTCGCCCACCCCCGGAAGCGCAGCTCGATGAGATCGCCGCCGATCACCTCGGTGCGCCCGGGGATATGCCCGAGCTCCGCCCGGCACTGGCGCAGATAGTCGGCAAGCTGCTGCTTGCTGTCCGCCTGATGGGCCAGGACGAACTCCACGTTCCTGCGCGAGAGCGCCAGCAGCGTGCGCTGGGTCAATACCTTTTTCAGTGCGTCCATATTCTCCTGACAGGTCCGGTGCGGGTTCATCGCTGCACCTCCCCTGCGTCGTGCGCCTTGCGGCGAAGCTCGAGCGCGTAGAGCTCCCGGACGATCTTGCGGGCGGCGAAGGGCGGCGAATTTTTGGAGGAGGCGACCGAGCCGGAATAAAAGCTGCCGAGCGCTTTGCGCCACGTGCCGAAGCGGTATTCCAGATAATCGCCGCCGATGACCTCCACCTTGGCCGGGACATGCCCGAGCTCGTCCATGCAGGTCTTCAGGTAGGCCGACAGCTGCTCGAGCGTGTCGTGCTGGTGGTCGATGATGAACTGGACGTTTTTATAGGCGATGACGCGTTCGATGCGGTCCAGCGCCGCCTTGTCCGGGGGTTCAGGCAGATGCAGTGTTTCCATCGCGGGTGTCCCTCCTATCGCTGTTTCCTGCGGGCATACCGGTCCCTGAATGACAGGAACTGGATGTCCGCACAGCAAAAAAGCCGATCTGCCTCCACCATTTGGGAAACAAACCGGCGCCCTGCTCCGCGTTTTCGATAGGATCATCGTGCTATCTACCCTGTTTATCAGCCTCTGCACACACTTGGATGTCAACAGACAGGACTCCCGTGCAGCAAAGATAAGCGATTCTCCTGACTTGGACTATGGACGCGACGCGTCCGCGCGCCGTTTCCTACCTTCTCACGGGGAAAGCCCCGCAATGGCGGCCTTTCGGCCACATAGGCTGCGAAAACGCGCTGTCTGACGCGCTTCGGCAGGCTACTTCGGAAACTTGCTCATCCGCACAGTTCCGGGCGAGTAGATTCATTGTTCTTTCACCGCGGACTATCCGGATAACCCGCGGTTACAAATCTTCAGCTGATAAACGATATGCAATTGTCAAAATGGCTGCGCGCAAACGTAGACTTTGCTTTTCAGCCCGTTTTCCCTGCTGCGCGCGCCGTTTCATTGCTAATTTTTATCATACTGCAGGAGCAAGGAAAAGTCTACTATTTTTTGCAGGATTTCATCTTTTTTCACAAAATTTTGCTTCTTTCAGCCCCCAACAGATTCACCGTTTTTGCAAGCGATTTGGGCCAGATCCGGCCCCGTGAGGGAAGAAATGCGGCTGCTGATTGGGCGGAGAGAGGGAAGTAGTCGGCGGGATACTCCGGCGGCTTTGCCGCCTCCGTGCCGTCTCGAATCTTTTTTGGCTGCGCCAAAACGGCCGCATGAGATGCGGCCGCCGCGCTTTTGCGCGCGCGGAAGATTTGGACGGTCGAACCGCGCAGCGTTTCTCGCGCTGCGCATTCTCCACCAACAAAAAAAGACGTTCCTTTCGGAACGTCCTTTTCGTTGGTGGAGATAAGCGGGATCGAACCGCTGACCTCATGACTGCCAGCTGCTATCGGTTCGTGATATTGAGCGTTTTTGCGTCAAATACATCCGTTCCGTCAGCGAAAAAATACGGAATTTCACAGCAATTTGCCCATTGCGTCTACACGCTTTCGCACACACTTGGGTCACAATCTGGGTCAGGGCAGTCAGGCGAATTTGGAGAGGTTCTGTCGGAGTGGACGTGGATCATAGCTCGATCCTTGTTGATAGTCAAGTCGTAAAAGGAATGAAGCTGAATTTCAGAAGGTCAGCAGGAGCAGCTCCTGCTCGATCAGGCAGAGGAATCGATGAACCGATCAGCGGTACAGATGCTTGCTGAAGTAGCGATCGCCGCGGTCGGGGAGAATGATCACAAAATTGCCGCGGCTGCCTGCAAGCGCGAATTTCTTGGCCGCGGCCAATGCCGCGCCGGAGGAAGAACCGGCGAAGATGCCTTCTTTTTGCGCCAGCTCCCGCGTGCCGTCGAAGGCCTCAGTGTCGGTGATCTTTACCACCTGATCCACAAGCGACATATCCATGGTGTCAGCAATAAAATCATTGCCGATACCCTCAATGTCATAGTCACCATGTTCTCCGCCGCCCATCGTGGAGCCGACGGGGTCCGCCAGAATACCCTGTATCTCCGGATCTTGCTCCTTGAGATACTTCACAACGCCGGAATAGGTGCCGCCGCTGCCAGCTCCGGCAATCAGGAAGTCGATCTTTCCGTTCAGATCCCTGTAGATCTCCGGGCCGGTGGTCTCGTAATGAACGCGAGGATTGGCGGGATTCACGAACTGCCCCAGTGAGATCGCACCGGGGATCTGGGCACGAAGAGCATCCGCCTTGGCGGAAGCTCCCAGCATTCCTTCCTCGCGGGGCGTGTTGATGACCTCTGCACCAAGCGCCCGCAGCAGCGTCTGCTTCTCCGAAGAGAACTTTGTGGGGACAACGAAGATCACACGATAACCCTTGTTCAGTGCGGCAAACGCTATGCCAAGGCCAGTATTTCCGGCGGTTGCCTCAATGATCGTCCCGCCCGGCTTCAGTCTGCCGGTTTTCTCCGCGTCTTCGATCATCGCCTTGCCAACACGATCCTTTACGCTGCCAGCCGGATTAAAAAGCTCCATCTTGGCAAACAGGTTTACCCCATCGGGGAGATCGATATGCGCCAGCTTCACGATGGGCGTATTACCGATCAGCGCCTGCGTAGATGCAAAATAAGCCATGGTTATTCCTCGCTTTCCTGAATGGCCTGTGCCAGATCTGCCAGCAGGTCGTCAATGTTCTCAATGCCGATGGACAGCCGGATCAGGCCGTCCGTAATGCCGACTTTCTGCCGCACCTCAT
>ERZ808240.621-NODE-621-length-45306-cov-42.505403_pt1 | contig 45306 bp, 41 predicted proteins | sample MGYA00521084_ERZ808240 | MGnify/ENA primary metagenome ERZ808240 (study PRJEB31516, sample SAMN03275571) | gut metagenome | biome: mammalia-associated habitat; material: feces | host: Papio cynocephalus | place: Kenya | collected 2012-08-06 ...
GAAAAATCAAATGCTCGAAAAATTAATTGGAAGAACTGGAATTGGAAGATTTCCGCTACTCCCGTGTCCCTCTCTCCAAGGCCCTCTTATCTCTTCAGCTGCCATCCCCCACGAGCGCTTGTCGGGCGAGGATGGCTTCAAGTGTCCAGATCGCAAATACTACAAACTCTTGAGAATCTTGATCATTTCGGATCGTTTCTCCTCGCTCGTGCCATTGGTAAAATAGCGTACGATGCCCTTCTCGTCCAAAATAATAAAGAGAGGGAAACCACCCGTACCAACAAACTTAACAAAATACTTGTCATCATAAATGTGATTCCAGGTGAAACCACGCTGGGCGGTAATCTTCTTCACCTTATCAGCCTTCTCGAAGTTGGCCGAAAGGAACAAGACATCGGGGAACTGCTTTTTCCATTCCGACAACTCGGGCATCTCACGTAGGCATGGGCCACACCCCGAGAACCAACAGTTGACAACCACCTTATGCCCCTTGAGCATTTCCTCGGTCCAAGGATTGCCATCGATGTCGAACTCGGCAAAAGCTCCAGGCAACTTCTTCCCCACTTCCAGTTCCGTGTACTTATCGCCACCCTCGGGATACATACGCTCCTTCATCAAACGATTGGCGGCGAGCAGCTCGTCCAATTGCTTCAACTGCTTTACCCGCTGGCGCGGAATCTCAAACTTGGCACACTCGCCGGGCAGCACCGCCCCCTTGCGAAGCGTAATGCTCGGCACCATGCTCCCATCAGCAAGTTTAAGAGAGCCATAACTCTGCACTAAACTTGCACTCCAATTCTTTGGCATTTCCTTGCTATAAAACTTACCGTCAATGCAATAGGCAGCCTGCACCAGGCTGTCGTCAGCCTGCGTACTGTCGGCTTGTTGGGCAGATGCCGTCGTGAGCGAGGCGAATGCCAGCACACCCATGAAAAAACTTTTTACTTTCATTGTTTTTATGTCGATATTTTTAGTTTGCAGCACAAAAGTACAAATAAAAGCAGAAAAAACATGTCCATGAAATCTGCTTTTATTTTTTAAGTTAACTATGATCAACAAAGCGCTGCTCAGCCAGTTGCTCGTACTTGGTGCCTGGCTTGCCATAATTGGCATAAGGCCAGATGCTGATGCCGCCACGAGGCGTGAAAATGCCCGTCACCTCGATGTACTTGGGCTCCATCAGGGCGATGAGGTCTTTCATGATGATGTTGACACAGTCCTCGTGAAAGTCGCCATGGTTGCGGAAGCTGAAGAGATAAAGCTTCAAGCTTTTGCTCTCCACCATCTTGACATCAGGAATGTAGCTGATGCGAATCTCGGCAAAATCGGGCTGTCCCGTGATGGGACACAGCGATGTGAACTCGGGGCAGTTGAAACGCACCCAGTAGTCATAGCCCTGGTGCTTGTTGACGAAAGTCTCGAGCACCTCGGGCGCATAATCCATCTTGTATTGGGTCTTGGCACCCAGTGCCTTCAGACCGTCTTCTTTTCTATCCATATCCTTGTTGGGGTTTTCTTTAACTCTTAAAATCAGCAAACTCTGATATTTAATTCAAACTGAAAATCTTAAACACGTTGTAGGAGATGTTTTTGTCGTACACATCCTCGCCCTCATGCCGCTTCAGGAACCTAACCACACGGATGGTGACGGGCAGCACGATGACTTCGTACACCGTCTTGAGCACCACCTGCCAAATCATCAGCTTGGGCAACTCGGCGGCTGGAACCACTCCACCCAATGCCAGGGGGAAGAATATCAGGCTGTCGCAACTCTCACCCACCACCGTACTCCAGATGGCACGAGCCGAGAAACGCCTTCCGCCATCGCGAATCTTCATCACACTCATCACATAGGCATTAGCGAAAGAGCCTACGATAAAAGCCACGAACGAGGCTGCGGCTATGCGCGGAGCCAAGCCAAAGATAGCATGAAAGCCCTCTTGGTTGTGCCAGTAGGGAGCGGCGGGAATCGCATCGCAGATGGCTCCCAGCGCCACGAAGAAGAAGTTCATGGCAAAGCCCGTCCATATCAGCAGACGAGCCTTCCGATATCCCCACACCTCGCACACGCAATCGTTGATGATGTAGCTCACGGGGAAAACGATGAGCCCTCCTGTAAGAGAAACCGAACCTACCGCAATTTGCTTTGTTTCGAGCACGTTTGCCGCAATGAGGCAAACGCAAAAGAGAATGCTGAAAAACATGAACAGCACGCTCACTTGAGTTTTTTCTTTCTTCATTTTTCTTGTTTTTTACGAGGTTTGCCAAGCACTCGAGTCCATAAATATATTAAGGTGGAACTACCCATCTCATGCAAAATCGGTTGCAAAATTACGATTATTCTTTCTATTTACAAAATATTAAGGGCATTATCTCGCCATATTCGATGGAAAATATGTACTTTTGCATTGGCTTTGCCAAAACAACAAACAAGCAAAACATCATAGAGAAAGAAACAATAAATAAAGAAAGGGAAAAACAACATGAAGAAAATCTTATCCATGGCCCTGACTGCCATGATGGCTGTCAGTTGCGCCGAAGCACAAGACGTAGCCTTCACCGTAGAAGGCACAGCTCCACAGGGAGTTGACACGCTCTACGTGTTCTACAACGGGCAGATGAACGAGGCACAGCCCATTACTGCCAAAGGAGGCAAATTCGAGGTGAATGGCAACAAGCCTGCCGAAACCTTCATCACCGTGGCCGCAAGCAACCAGTTGATGGTGGCTGCCGTTATCGACGGCACCAACCCCATCACCATCGACTTGGTAAACAAGAAAGTGGCTGGTTCGGAACTCAACGAGAAGCTGAACGGATATTACGCCAAGATGGGCGAAATAGAAAAAAAGATGGGCGAGTTGGCTCCTGAATGGCAGAAGCTCCGCGGCGACCAAACCGAAGAGGGCAAGGCCAAGATGAAAATCCTGGGGCAAAAGATGGACGCAGTGGAAGCCGAGCAGAACGCCGAGATTGCCGCTTTCTGCAAGGACAACAAGGACAACGTGCTGCCTGCCTATATCCTGTCGGACAACTTCTTCGGTTTCGATTTTGCAAAACTGAAAGAACTCTGCGACCCTCACACAGCTTACTACAACCACCCCATGATGCGTCGCCCAAAGATGCAGATAGAATCGCTCGCCAAGCGACAGCCAGGCATCAAGTACACCGACTTGAGCATGCAGGACATGAACGGCGCGAAAGTGAAGCTGAGCCAGTTTGTGGGCAACGGAAAGTATGTGTTGGTGGATTTCTGGGCTTCCTGGTGCGGTCCCTGCCGCATGGAAATGCCTAATGTGAAGAAGGCTTACGAAATGTATCACGGCAAAGGCTTCGAGGTCGTAGGCGTGAGCTTCGACAACAAGTTGGAAGCCTGGAAGAAGGGCGTAAACGACTTAGGACTTGCCTGGCCCCAGATGAGCGACCTGAAGGGTTGGCAATGCGCCGCACACGACGCTTATGGCGTAAACAGCATTCCAAGCAACGTGCTCCTCGACCCCAATGGTGTCATCGTAGCCTGCGACCTGCGCGCAGAGCAACTGCTCGATAAGTTGGCTGAAATCTACAAGTAAATTCTGATTCAAGGAAACACATAGAGGAACGCAAAGTCATCTGCAAAACAATAAAAAATGAGAAGCCATTCCCTGGCTTCTCATTTTTTATTGTTGCCAATGTCAACCTTGTTTTTCATTCTGCACCTTCCTCCTTGCGGTCGTCTACATTTTCGCCCTCGGTAGGAGCCAAGATAGCCTTGAAGTCGGTGTAACCGTTCTTTACGAGGATATTGTACCACTGCAACAGTTTCTTGATATCGCTGTCGTGCACACGGTCGCGGTCATAGTTGGGCAACACCTCGGCGAAGTAGTCGTGCAGCTCCTGCGCAGAAGCCTTCCTGTAGTTCAAGCTGCTTTCCTTGCTGTTTTCTTTCTTGCCAACGCTATCGAGCACCTTCCAGAGGGCAACCTCGTCAGCGTCGGTATACATAGCGATGTCTCCAAGACTTGTCACACGATCGGTGGCAAAGGCCGGAATACGCTTGTGAGTCTCGTCGATAGTCTCGACTATAAGATTGCGATTGCCACGTGACACCAGTTTATAAAGGCCTGGCTTTCCTGCAATAGATAAAATTGTTTCCATTTGGTTATAATTTCTTTATTTTTTCTGTGATTATTTCTATTTTTTACTCGCTTCCACCCTGTGTGTGCCGCACTTCCACCTTTCCTTTGTCTCTTCCATCCTTTCGAGCAAAAGTCTCACTTGCCGGGACACATCCGCCGTGCCATCGTTCACGATTTCGTAGTCGCTACGCGCTACAACCTCTGCTTGCGGCATCTGGGCACGAATCCACTCCAAGGTTTTTCCGCTCCCTATATGGTCGCGAGCCATGACTCGCTGGATGCGCACCTCTTCAGGTGCCGTCACACAGACCACAAAGTCGAAATGAGTGCGGTGCACGAATCCACTTTCGAAGAGGATGGCACTCTCGAGCCAGTCGCACCCGCTTTGCTCGAAATCGCGTGCCACGGCAGGATGAACCACGTCGTTCACAGCCAACTTGTTGGCTTCGCTTGCCAACAAGAAGCGCGCCAACACGCTTTTTTGCAACTCGCCCACAGCATCGTACACATCCTCGCCCACAAGCGCGCAAAGGCTCCGCCGCAATGGCTTGTCGATTCGCATGAGCCGCTTGGCCGCCGCATCGCAGTCGTAGACGTGAATGCCACGCCTTTCCAGTTCGCGGCAAACAAAGCTCTTACCGCTGCCAATGCCTCCCGTTATCGCTATCTTCACTTTGCTTTCTCTATATTAGGATATTAGGCAAAAAAAGTTTCTCCCATCCACCTCACACTCTTCTCTCTTCGGTCCTCACCCTTGTTTTTTTCTTACTCCACTTGTTGCTGTTCGAGCAGATAATCCACTCGCTGGAAGTCGAGTTTTGCCTTGCTCACGCTATGCGGAATGCCGACGAGCTGGAGCGAACACTTGTCGGAAGGATTCTGAGAGAGTTCATTATAATCGACCACGACCTTGAACATATCAGGACGAATGGTACGAAACAGACTTGCACCAATTGTAAACCGCACCGTCACCTTCGACGGGAAAGTGCGGAGCACGAAACCATCGGGCATGTTGATGGCCGTGATAGGCACGTCTATGGTTTCCTCGGTGAGCACATCGGGATAGACCGACAGGCGAACCGTGCCAGGCACCATCTTCAGTCCGCGAATCTTGCGAAGGCGAACCGTCGTATGGATTGTATCCTGCAAGTTGCGCATGTTGAAGGGTTCTATCTCCACATACTTCACCTTGTCGAGCTGGTCCTTGTTGGCATAGACCGTCACCTCTGCCGGCAGAAAGTCGGTATGGGCAAGATAGTAGCTCTTGCTGGCTGTTACCTTTCCCTTGAAGACCACAGGCACCTGCTTGGATGCGCCATAGGTGAAATAGAAATCATAGTCGCTTGGCTTTAGGGAGAGCAACTTGCTGGAGCCATAAAGCTGAGCCTGCAACTGCCGCTGCACATCGGTCAAAGGCACCACGCCCTTTCCTTTGTCCTCGTCGGCGTAAGCCGAGAACTTGAAGGATAACGGGCGCAACACATGTCCATACTCGTAGGTTACGAGCGTGAACCCCTTGTCGCGCACGGTAATCCTCACCGTATCGGGCAAATCACCCGTCACAACTACATTGCGAGGCACGTCCACAAGGCGTACAGGCACACAAAGTTCTTTCTCGTAAGTCTCGTTGAGCGTCATCATCAACCAGAAGATGCCGCTGAGAGCGAGAAAGAACAAGAATATCAGCACCTCCTTGTTGACGGTGCCAAAAAGGAGCTTGCCGAGAGTACTGAACAAACTATGGCGTGCCAGCCTATGCATTAGGAGCTTGAGATGTGGCATCGGCGAACACATAGCCCTTGGCTACTGTGACAACCACGCCACGTGCCACCTCGATATCGATGGTGTTTTCCTGGACGTTGACACGCTTCACCGTGCCATACAGTCCGCCACCAGTCACTACCTTGTCGCCTTCCTTCAGAGCATTCTGAAACTCACGAATCTTCTTCTGTTTCTTCTGCTGTGGGCGAATCATAAACAACCACATGACAGCGAAGATAGCCACCATCATGATCAGCATTGGCAGACCACTCTGGCCGCCTGCGCTCTGCAATAATAAGTTTGTCATATTTCCTATTTTTTATTTCTATATAATATATAATAAGGTGTAAGTTTTACCTCTCTACATCATTTTGCATCCTTCCCATACTTTTCTTACTCAGCGTAGCATTGCCGTCTAATGTTGGCTCCGCTGGCTGGTCGTAATAAGAAGAAGGCCGATCGTAAGTTGGCTGGTCGTACGGGTAGCCGTTATTGCCATTCTTCCAGCCGTTGCCATTGTCATAATAGCGCGGCTGGCCTATGCGCTGCCGCCGCTGCTGACCGCCGCGCCCTTCACCCTGCACTCCGAATCCGCCACGAGCAGAACGGCGCTGAACATTCTGATCACGACGAAGACGCTCTGGCAATTCTTTCATGATGACACCGCTCTCTATAAGCGAACGAGCTATACTGTCGAGCATTCCGTTCACATAGCCTCCGCTTCGTGGCGTGCTGTAGAACTTGCTCAGTTCCACATACTCATTGATGGTGACCGAGGCAGGAATGCCGGGGAAGTTGACCAATTCGGCTATGGCAATCTGCATGATGACCATGTCCATATACGCCAAACGCGATAAATCCCAGTTGCGAGAAACCCGAGCCATATATTTCTGATACTCGTCGGCATTGAGAATTGTGGCCCGAAACAACTTACGTGCAAACTCACGGTCTTCCATGTCCCTGTACTCGGGCAGGAGTTCCTGCTTGTCCTTGTTGGCAGGGTCGAATCGCTTGATGGTTTTCAGCACAAACGTATCAATGATGTCCTTGTCGTCGTTCCAATAGAGACTCTTCTCCTCGAGCAAGGCCTCTATGTCTTCGTTGTCCATCACGATATTCTTGTACAACCTGCGCCATACTTCGCGGTCGGCATCATAACTGTCTTCCTCGGAATTCATGTACTGCTGGTAGACGTCGCTTTCCACAACAGCAGCGTACACACGGCGCACCACCTCGATATCGTCATCCCATGAACTGTTCTTGTTTTCTATCCATTCGCCAAGCATCTTGTTTTCCTCGAGCTGCACGGCGAAGCGGTTGAAAGCGAACTTCTGCGAGGGAGCGTCGCCCCCCTCACGCTGCACGCGTGCCACCTCCAGGTCGTAATGCTTGCGTGCCTCCTTGGTGACTTCCACGATAAGTTGCAATTGATAGTTGTATAAATCGTAAGCCTTGGACAGACTGAAGAACAACTCCTTCTCGGCGTTGTCCATGTTACGATTGCCGTTTTGATAGTATGCATAGGTTAACTGCACAATCTTTCTGCGAATCAAGTCCCTGTTAATCATTCTCTAATAATTTACGGATTAAATGAATTTTGCTGCAAAAGTAAGTATTTATCTCCTAATAAACAAGAAAAAGCCGAGTTATTTCTCTTTTTTTTATCGTAAAAACTCGTTTTCTCAAAATTTTCGCCGCTAAATTTTGGTATTCCAAAGAAAAGTCGTAAATTTGCATCCGTTTTGTAAAAACCGCTTTTTCAAAGCTAATCCGTGTGATGGCGAGTTAAGGCACATTTTATTAATTAACGCTTAATTTAGAGTAACACAATGAAAGAGATTAACGTAACAGGTCAGAAGCGCACAGACCTTGGCAAGAAAGCTTCTAAAGCATTGCGCAAAGAGGGTTTTGTTCCATGCAACTTATATGGCGAGAAGAAGGACGCAAACGGTGCTCCCGAGGCTCTGTCTTTCGCCGTGCCTTTCGCAGAGCTCCGCAAGGTCATCTACACTCCTCACGTATATGTCATCAACCTCATCATCGACGGCGAGAGCCACACAGCCATCATGAAGGAAATCCAGTTCCACCCAACGACAGACGCTCCCCTGCACGTAGACTTCTACGAGGTGAACGACCAGAAGCCTATCACCATCGGCATTCCTGTGAAGTTGATAGGTTTGGCACAGGGTGTTCGCGACGGTGGCCGCATGAACCTCTCCATCCGCAAGATTGACGTTACAGCTCCTTACCAGGCTATCCCCGAGCACCTCGACATCGACGTAACTGCGTTGAAGATCGGCAAGAGCATCAAGGTAGGCGACCTCTCATTCGAGGGTCTCGAACTGACCACAAGCAAGGCCGTAGTAGTTTGCTCCATCAAGATGACACGTAACGCTGCCGCTGCCGCCGCTACTACTGACGAGGCAACTGAGGAGGCATAATTTTCACTTTGAAGAGCATTCGAAAGTTGGATAAATTTTTGATTTGTGGTCTCGGGAATCCTGGCGACGAATACGCAGGAACCCGACACAACACAGGATTCATGGTATTGGACGCTTTTGCCAAGGCGTCCAATATTCATTTTGAAGACAAGCGTTACGGCTTTGTCGCCGAAACAAGCATCAAGGGAAGAAAGGTGTTTCTGCTGAAGCCCACTACGTTCATGAACCTCAGCGGAAACGCTGTGCGCTACTGGCTGCAGCAGGAGAAAATCGACCAAAAGCGGTTGCTCGTCATCAGCGACGAACTTGCCTTGCCTTTAGGTGCTTTCCGGCTGAAAGCCAATGGAAGCAACGGTGGGCACAACGGGCTGGGGCACATACAGCAGCTCATCGGACAAGACTACGCCCGCCTGCGCATAGGCATCGGAAACGATTATCCTCGGGGCGGCCAGATAGATTGGGTTCTTGGTAAATACAGCGAGGAAGACCTAAAGAAGTTGCAACCTGCCATCGACCTCGGAGTGCAAATCATCAAGAGCTTCGTGCTGCAAGGCATCGACGCTACAATGAACCAATACAACAAGTTGGGGAAGAAGTAATTTCTAATGTTTAATGCGTTGTGCTTAATGTTTGCCGATAGGATTTGTCTGCCTACTAAACACGACACATGAAACACCAAACATTGACAAGATGAAGGAAAGTGCCAGAATAGACAAGTGGCTCTGGGCAGCCCGCATATACAAGACTCGCAGCATCGCAGCCGATGCCTGCAAGAACGGGCGTGTCACCGTGGGAGGCGTTACACGCAAGCCGTCTTTCATCATCAAGCGAGGCGATGTGGTGAGCGTAAAGAAAGCGCCCATCACCTATTCCTTCGAAGTGCTCGACTGCATAGAGCAACGTGTGGGAGCAAAAATGCTCTTTGGCGTATATAAGAACGTGACCGACCCTAAGCAATACGAACTTCTTGAGATGAGCCGCATCAGCGGATTTGTAGACCGTGCGCGAGGAACAGGACGCCCCACCAAGAAAGAACGCCGTGCCCTCGATGCCTTCGTTGATCCAGCCATGTTTGGCTTCGACGAAGATGAAGATGAAGACGTAGACTGAAGCTGCCTTTCGCAGAATTCCGATTATTTTCGGTCGTTTTCAAGACACTTTCTGCACTTACCTTACCTTTTTTTTCCTTTTTAAGTACATTTCTGCGCTATTCATACACCGAGAAATCACGTTTTTCATTCATTTAATAAAAATAAATTAAAAAGCGCTCGTGTTTTAAAAAAATTAATAGTATCTTTGCACCTGTCCAAGAAGAGGGTTCCACCATTCCAAACAGGACGGGCAGATTCCTTATTTTTTAAAAAACATTGGAAGATTTGCACAACACATATTATTAACTTTATAAATTCAGAGAGTATGAAAAAATTATTGGTTATGGCAGCTTTTGTGCTGTCTTCAATAGGTGCTTTTGCACAGTATTCAGCAGGCGACATCACGATTCAGCCTAAAGTTGGTTTGAGCGTATCTTCTGTAACAGAAGACGAAGCTGGCTACAAGGCAGGCTTCGTCGGCGGCGTAGAGGGAGAATATCACGTTTCACCCATGGTAGGAATCAGCGCCGGTCTTCTCTATTCTATGCAAGGAGCCTCGGTTAAGGATGCAGAAGGAGACCCTAAGTTAGAGATGAACTATGTTAATATTCCTATTTTGGTAAACGCCTATGTTGCAAAAGGCCTGGCACTGAAAGCTGGTATTCAGCCTGCATTCAACGTAAGCAACAAAGTAAAAGTTGAGGGCATCAGTATCGACTACGACAAATATGCACCAGACGGAGCAGAGGTAAAGACTTTCGATTTCTCTATTCCTGTAGGAATCTCTTACGAGTACATGAACGTTTGCCTCGATGCTCGTTACAATATCGGTGTATCAAAAATTGCGGATGGTGATGCTGGTCGAAACTCTGTATTCCAGCTGACTTTGGGTTACAAGTTCAAACTCTAAACTTTAGTGATACCCCCCATGGCAGGCATTTTCTCTGTAGAGCCTGTCGCTTATCCATAGAAATCCCCCCGCAGACTCTTCCATACATCAAGGAAAGTCTGCGGGGACTGTTTTTATAGCTCGTTAAGAGAGTATTAGTATTTTTTAGCAATGAAGCTTTGGTAATTTCAACGGAAAACCGTATTTTTGCCCTGAAAAACAACAAAACAAAAAGAAAATGAACATATTAGTGACAGGAGCCAACGGACAGCTCGGAAACGAGATGAGAATCGTGAGCAAGAACACCACGGATCACTTTGTCTTCACCGACGTGAACCAAGTGGAAGGCATGGAAACCACCTACCTCGACATTACAGACAGAGACGCCATACGCAAAATGGTGAGCGAGAACCACATAGACGCCATCGTCAACTGTGCGGCATGGACCAATGTCGACGCCTGCGAAACAGACGAGAAACTGGCTGCACTCGCCGAGAAGCTGAATGCCGACGCTCCAGAGAACCTCGCCTTGGCAATGAAGGAAACAGGAGGACTGCTCATACAGATTTCCACCGACTACGTATTTGGCAAAGAGCCATACAATGTGCCATGCGGTCCCGAGAAGAAGGGAACCCCAACAGGCGTATATGGCACAACCAAGCTCCACGGCGAGCAGAAAATCAAGGCAAGCGGTTGCCAGTATGCCATTATCCGCACCTCCTGGCTCTACTCTGAATTTGGCAAGAACTTCTGCAAGACGATGCTCAACCTCACAGCCACAAAACCGAAGCTGAAGGTGGTGTTCGACCAATGTGGAACTCCTACATACGCTCTCGACCTGGCAAACGCCATCATCACCATCTTAGGAAAAATGAAGTCGACCGAGGACAAGGGCAAATACACAGGCATCTATCACTTCTCCAACGAGGGAGTGTGCTCCTGGTACGACTTCACGCAGATGATAGCCCGCATAGCCGGACACACACTGTGCGACATACAGCCCTGCTACAGCTCTGAATATCCTTCGCCAGTAACTCGCCCAGCTTACTCGGTACTCGACAAGCGAACCATCAAGGAAACCTTCGGCGTGAAAGTGCCCTACTGGATCGACTCGCTCGAAAAGTGCATCGACAACCTCTCAAAGGGCAAGAAGTAAAAAAAGGGCAACACAAAAGAGAGTAAAAAGTAAGAAAGCAAAAAACAAGACCAAACGTATGAAAAGAAATATCATCGTCACAGGCGGTGCCGGATTCATCGGCTCGCATGTAGTTCGCCTGTTCGTGAACAAATATCCCGAGTATCACATCATCAACCTCGACAAGTTGACCTATGCCGGCAACTTGGCCAACCTCAAGGACATCGAGGACAAGCCCAACTATACCTTCGTGAAGGGCGACATCTGCGATTTCGAGCTGATGCTCAAGCTGATGAACGACCATCGGGTAGACGGCATCATACACCTGGCTGCCGAAAGCCACGTGGACCGCTCCATCAAAGACCCATTCACCTTCGCACACACCAACGTGATGGGAACCCTCACGCTCCTGCAGGCTGCAAAAACCTATTGGGAGAGCCTGCCCGAGGGTTACGAGGGCAAGCGATTCTACCACATCTCGACCGACGAGGTGTATGGCGCCCTAAAAATCACCCATCCCGAAGGCATCCCCGCACCATTCAGCACCAAGGCTTCGAGCGGCAAGAACCACGAGGCCTACGGCGAGGACTTCTTCGTAGAAACCACCAAGTACAATCCCCATTCCCCCTACTCGGCTTCCAAAGCCAGCAGCGACCACTTCGTGCGAGCCTTCCACGACACCTACGGCATGCCCACCATCGTGACCAACTGCTCGAACAACTATGGCCCATACCAGTTCCCCGAGAAGCTCATCCCTCTCTTCATCAATAACATACGACATCGGAAGCCTCTGCCTGTGTACGGCAAGGGAGAGAACGTGCGCGACTGGCTCTACGTGGAAGACCACGCCCGCGCCATTGATATGATTTTCCACAATGGCAAGATAGCAGAAACTTACAATATCGGTGGTTTCAACGAGTGGAAAAACATCGACATCATCAAGGTGTTGATTAAGACAGTGGACCGTCTGCTTGGCCGCAAGGAGGGAGAGGACCTCGACCTCATCACACACGTTACCGACCGAAAAGGCCACGACATGCGTTACGCCATCGACTCACGCAAGTTGCAGCGCGAACTGGGCTGGGAGCCAAGCCTGCAGTTCGAAGAAGGCATCGAGAAAACCGTGAAATGGTATCTCGACAACCAGGAATGGATGGACAATGTGACCTCTGGCGACTACCAGAAATATTACGAGACAATGTACGGCAACAAATAGCAACAGGCATTAAGAATTTTCAGAAAAGACGCAATAGGCTTCAACAATCCATGAAAGTACTTTCAGCAACCACCGAAACTACCTTCTATGGCACTTGAAGCCTATTGCATTTTTATAGCATTGCAAGCTTGCTGAAAAGACATCCATCACAAGTCTATCCCTCGCGGAAGAAGTCGAAAGCCTCTTTGATTTCGGTGATGGAGGCGCTTTGATTGATACGAATATCTCCTATTCCACCAAGCAAGGTGAAGTTGATGATGCCGTCTTGGTTCTTCTTGTCATGGCGCATCAGCTCTATCAGCTCGTCGTAGTCATCGCAGGTGATGGGAAGAGAACCATAGTTTTCTTTGACGAAACCCACTGTTTCTCGCATCTTATCAGTAGGGAATTCTGTCTTCACCACGCTCAGATACAGTTCAGGTATCAATCCGAACGCCACGGCATAACCGTGGAGAACAGGCTTGCGCTTCAACGCCCAGCTCTCAAAGGCATGGCCGAAAGTATGTCCTAAGTTGAGAGCCTTGCGGATGCCGTGCTCGTGCGGATCTTGCTCCACGATGCGTTGCTTCACCGCCACGCTGTCGCCCACCATGCGCTGCAACTGCTGCAAGTCGGGATGAGCCAAGTCGAAACCAACCAACTCCGCCCACATCTTTTCATCCGAGATCAAACCATGCTTCAGCATCTCGGCATAACCAGAGCGGATGTTCTCGGCATCGAGCGTACGCAGGAATTCCGTGTCGAGAATAACGAACTTGGAGTCGCAGAACACGCCAATCTCGTTCTTCAGCCCGCCAAAGTTGATGCCAGTCTTGCCTCCCACCGAAGCATCCACCATGGAGAGAAGCGTAGTGGGAATATTGATGAAGTCAATGCCCCGCTTGAATGTCGCCGCGGCGAAACCGCCCAAGTCGGTCACCATGCCGCCGCCTAAATTGATCAGGCACGAATGGCGCGACGCACAGCCATCGCCCAAAGCTTTCCACACCCGCACCACCGTGTCGAGGTTTTTATGCGTGTCGGTAGCGCCAATGGAAATGACCTCCGCTCCCTTGAGCGAGATATAATTTTTCACGACGGGCCAGCACTGTACAAGTGTCGTCTCATCGGTAAGCACAAAAATCTTGTCGTGCTCGCACTCTGCCAAGGCTTCGACAATCTCACTTTCGAGATTGGTAGAAATAATGACTCTCTGACTCATAACTTTATCTTTATACCTATCTATATCCCGAGACTCATCAAATTGTCTCTGCATAATATGTTATAAATAACGCAATTTTGCGTGCAAAGATACGTATTTTTCTGCATTTTGACGCAAAAGAACACACTTTTAGTATTCTTTTCACACATTTTAGACTAAACCTTATCCCAAGGAAAGCGTCTAAACTATCGTGTGAAACAAAAAGCTACAAACGAAACAACAAAAAACAACCCATAGAATAAAAAAATGAGAAAATCAGCACTCACGCTGCTCCTGCTGCTCATCGCAATGGTAACGCAGGCACAGCAACACCTCATCACTGGAGCCATCATCGACAAGGGAACCAAAGACCCTGTAGAGGCTTCGACCGTACAACTTTTGCGCACCGACAGCACCTATATCTCGGGTGCCATCAGCGACGAGAACGGACTCTTCAGCCTGCAGGCACCCGAAGACGGCAGCTACCTACTCAAGATAACCAGCGTAGGCTACAAGCCCACGACAAGACGCATCGTGATGAGCCAAGGAAAAGACCTCGCCATGGGCAAGATAAACGTCGACGCAGAAGCCATCATGCTCAAGGCCGCCACCGTAACAGCCATGGCAAAGAAAGTCGTGCTCAAGGAAGACACCTTCGTGTACAACTCAGCTGCCTACCGCACGCCCGAAGGCTCCACCATCGAAGAGCTCGTGAAACGGCTTCCTGGTGCCGAGGTGAGCGACGACGGAAGCATAAAAATCAACGGAAAGGAAGTAAAGAAGATACTCGTAGACGGCAAGGAGTTCATGACCGGCGACACCAAGACTGCCTTGAAGAACCTGCCCACCAGCATCATCGACAAAATCAAGGCCTACGACGAGAAAAGCGACCTCGCCAAGGTGACAGGCATCGACGACGGAGAAGAGGAAACCGTGCTCGACTTCGGCATCAAGAGAGGCATGAACAAAGGACTCATCGCCAACATGGACCTCAGCATGGGCACCAAGCAGAGATACAGCGAAAGAGGGATGGCGGCTTACTTCAACGACCGCAACCGACTCATGCTGTTCGCATCGGCCAACAACACCAACGACATGGGATTTCCCGGCGGAGGAGGACCCGGCGGATGGGGACCCGGCAACCAGGGGCTCAACGCCTCGAAGATGGTGGGTCTGAACTACAACTACGACAACAAGGACAAACTCAGGATGGACGCCTCGCTGAGATGGAACCACGGCGATGGAGACGTAGGCAGCAATGTGGCTTCCGAAAACTTCGTGAGCCAAAAGTCGTCATTCTCCAACAGCCGCTCCAAGAACTTCTCGCGCAGCAACAGCTGGGACGGGCGCTTCCGCTTGGAATGGAAACCCGACACGGTGACCAACGTCCTGTTCCGCCCGTCGTTCACCATCAGCAGCAGCGATGCCCTGAAGCGCAACCTGTCGGCGCAGTTCAATGCCGACCCTTACAAGATTACCGACGACCCCCTCGAGGACGCGGCGCGGGCCGAACTGGGAATCGAGGACGCAAGCAAGAGCAAGAGCCTGCTACAGCAGGCAGGGGCACTCGTCAACTATCAGTCGTCTAACAGCATCAGCTATAGCGAGTCGAAAAAAGTAAAAGGCATGCTGCAGTACAACCGCCGGCTCAGCTCCACGGGGCGCAACTTCACCCTGCGCACCGACGCCAGCTACGGGAAAACCGATGCCAACAGCCTCTCGCTCACCAACGCCTACCTGTACCTCGTAGACGCCGCCAACGGCAACGAGACCGACCACTACAACACTTACCGTTACAACGTGACGCCAACCGACAACTACAGCTACGCTGTGCAAGCCACCTACAGCGAGCCGCTCTGGCGAGCCACCTTCCTGCAGCTGAGCTATAAGTTCACCTACAAGTACTCGAAGACCGACCGCTCCACTTACGACTTCTCCAACCTCAGCGACGAGGAGGCCGCGCAGTGGGCGTCCCTCGCTCCCGCATACCGCGGATGGGACAACTACCTGGGTACCCTGCGCTCGCCGCTCGACGAATACAAGGACAACGACCTGAGCCGATACTCCGAGTACAAGAACTACATACACGAGGCCCAGCTCATGATGCGGTTCATCCGCACCAAGTACAACCTCAGCTTCGGCATCATGATGCAGCCTCAGAAGTCGAACTTCGTATACGACTACCAGGGTCACCACGTCGACACCACCCGCACAGTAACCAACTTCTCGCCTACGCTCGACTTCCGCTATAGGTTCAGCAAGGTGAGCAACCTGCGCGTCAACTACCAGGGCAGCACATCGCAACCCTCGATGACCGACCTACTCGACATCACCGACGACAGCGACCCGCTCAACATCAAGAAGGGAAACCCCGGCCTGAAGCCATCGTTCACCAACAACTTCCGCCTCTTCTACAATAATTACATCGAGAAGCACCAGCGCGCGCTGATGACCTTCGTCAACTTCTCGATGACGCAGAACAGCATCAGCGACAAGGTGACCTACGACGACAACACCGGCGGACGAACCACGCAGCCCGAAAACATCAACGGCAACTGGAACGCACGAGGCGCCTTCATGCTCAACACAGCCATCGACAGCGCAGGCGTGTGGAACATCAATACCTTCACCACCCTCTCATACACCAACGCCGTGGGCTACCTGAGCCTCGACGGAAAGACCTCGCAGAAGAACACCACCAAGCAGACGCAGGTGGGAGAACGGCTCTCGGCGGGCTACCGCAACGACTGGCTCGAGGTCAACCTCAACGGAACGCTCAACTACAACCACGCCCGCAACAAACTGCAAGCCTCGAGCAACATGAACACCTGGCAGTTCTCCTACGGACCCAGCATCACAGCCACCATGCCATGGGGCATGAGTCTCAGCACAGACCTCAGCGAGAACAGTCGACGAGGATACAGCGACAAGTCGATGAACACCAACGAGCTGGTGTGGAACGCACAGCTTTCGCAAGGCTTCCTCAAGGGCAAGCCCCTCACCGTGATGCTTCAGTTCTACGACCTGCTGCACCAGCAGAGCACCCTGAGCCGCGCCCTCACAGCCATGGCGCGCACCGACACCGAGTACAACAGCATCAACTCCTACGCCATGCTCCACGTCGTCTACCGCCTCAACATCATCGGAGGCAAGCAAGCGCGAGAGGCGATGAGACACGGCGACGGCCCACGTCCCGACTTCGGCGGACGGCCCTTCAACGGAGGAGGCCGCCCCATGGGACCTCCTCCTGGAGGCGGACGGCCACGCTTCTAAGCCCGCCGACGGCTTCCATCGCCCCCCTTGCAGCGCACCCCGAGCCATCCCCCCGTTGGCTCAGGGTGCGTTGTCGTTTACATATATTTAATTTTCGTTAAATATCCTTTAAATAACTATAATTCAACAGCATGAAAACTATAACGACACAAATATTTTCCTAACTTTGCAACCACTTTTATATGAAACAAAAATGAAACATCGTATCTTAAGCACGACAATGACGCTCTGCCTCATCTGCACGATAGGAGCGCAAAGCGCCGAGAAGATTGTACCCATCAAGTATGGAAACATGAACAGCTGGGTCATCAGAAACATCAAGGAGTCCAGCATCATAGGCGGAAACAAGAAGGTGGTGTACGCCGTAGGCCCGTCGATGACCATCAATGGCAATACTCCCTACACCAACAAAGGCGGCTCGCCCTGGGGAACCTCCAATGTGCTTGCCCACGTGTCGGGCATCTACAAGACCAACAACTCCGTATACCGCGACAAGCACGACAACGGCTACTGCGCCAAGCTCGTCACCCACATCGAGAAGGTGAAGGTGCTGGGGCTCATCAACATCAAGGTGCTGGCGGCAGGATCGCTCTTCCTGGGCGACGTGCGCGAACCCATCACCGGGACCAAGGACGGTCCCAAGGCCATCAACTGGGGCATACCCTTCACCCGTCGCCCCAAGGCGCTGCGGTTCGACTACAAAACCCTCCTGCCCAACTCCCCCAACCGCATCAAGCAGAACGGCTTCAGCAGCGCGTCGAAAGTGGCGGGCCGCGACTACGCCGTAGCCGTGCTCTACCTGCAGAAGCGCCATGAGGATGCCAACGGCAACATCACGGCCAAGCGCGTGGGAACCGTCGTCGTGAAATACAGCAAGAGCACCAACGGCTGGGTAGACGGAGCCACCTACACCATCCACTATGGCGACATCCGTCACATGGCAGGCTATGATGCCTCGACCATGGGACTTCGTTCCACCGACTATGCCCGCAACAGCAAGGGCAAGAGCGTCGTCGTCAGGGAGACGGGATGGGCTTCCGCCAGCGAAACCCCGACCCACCTCATCCTGCAGTTCTCCTCCAGCCATGGCGGAGCCTACATCGGAACCCCGGGCAACACACTCTGGATAGACAACGTGGCGCTTGTTTACTAATCTGTATACCTACATTTTCCCTACACATTTACATCCACATGAAGCGGCCACTACTCTCATTCCTCGCATGCCTGCTCGCCATCGCCACCTGCCCCGCGAGGCGCACATACACGCATGCCATCGCCACCGACTCTTCCCTGGCCTCAAAAGCCGATACGACCATCGTGCAAACGCAAGAAAAGACTGTGAAGAACGAAGAGCAGCAAAAGAAGAAATCGCTCGTCACGCGGTTTCTCGACTACTTCAACGACGCCAACAAGAAGACCGACAAGCGGTTCGACTTCAGCATCATCGGCGGGCCGCACTACGCCACCGACACCAAGCTGGGCCTGGGCCTGGTGGCGGCAGGCATCTATCGCTCGGATCCACGCGACTCCCTGCTCCTGCCCTCCAACGTGTCGCTCTTCGGCGACATCAGCACCGTGGGCTTCTATCTGCTCGGCGTGCGCGGAACCCACATCTTTCCACACAACCGTTACCGAGCCGTCTACACGCTCTACTTCTACTCCTTCCCCTGCAAGTTCTGGGGAATGGGATACGAAATGGGCGACAATGACGACAACGAGAGCGAGATGAAGCGATGGCAGGTGCACGTGAAGGGCAGCTTCCTGTGGAACCTCGGCGGCAACCTCTTCCTCGGCCCGTCCGTAGCCTACGACTACATCATCGGCAAGCACATGGAGCGCCCAGAGTTCTTGGAAGGGATGGACCGCCACACCGCCAACTATGGCGTGGGGCTCGCCTTCATGTTCGACAACCGCGACAACCTCACCTATCCCCGCCGGGGCTGCTACGTGAGCCTCACCCAGATGTTCCGCCCGCGCTTCCTCGGCAACGACTATGCCTTCAGCACCACCGAGCTGCAGCTCGACGCCTACCAGCAGCCCTGGCGCGGAGCCGTGCTGGCGGAAGACCTCCGCTCCACGCTCAACTTCGGCAATCCCTCGTGGGGTATGATGGCACAGCTGGGCGGCAGCAACGCCCTGCGTGGATATTACGAGGGCAGATACCGCGACAAGCACATGGTGGAAGCCACCGTCGAACTGCGCCAGCACGTGTGGAAACGCAACTCGCTCACGGTCTGGATAGGCGCAGGAACCATATTCCCCAAGTTCAGCCAGCTGCGAGGCCGCCACATCCTGCCCAACTACGGGCTGGGCTACCGATGGGAATTCAAGAAGAACGTCAACGTGCGGCTCGACTATGGTTTCGGCAAGAACGGACAGCGCGGGTTCCTGTTCAACATCAACGAGGCTTTCTAAGAGAAGGCGAAAAATCAAGCGAAAAAAACCAAGATGAAATCATTCAATTTCAACAAACTCATATACTGGTACGCCGTCCTGGCACTCACCGTTCCCAACGTTGCCCTCTGCTTCACCGAGCACCTCGGCACCTGGGCCGCCCTCGCCAACATCGTGCTGCCCCTTGCCGCCTACATGGCTCTGATGAGCATCTGCCGCAAGCCAGGCAAGATGGTGTGGTGGCTCTTCCCCATCATCTTCTTCGCGGCTTTCCAGATCGTATTGCTCTATCTCTTCGGCAAGGGCGTCATCGCCGTTGACATGTTCCTCAACCTCGTGACCACCAATCCTGGCGAGGCCATGGAGCTGCTCGACAATCTCATCCCAGGCGTGCTGGGCGTCTTCGTCCTCTATCTGCCCCTGCTCGTCCTGGGCATCGCCTCCATACGAAGCAAGAAGGCGCCCGTGCTGTCCTCTGCCCTGAGAAAACGACATCGGCTGTGGGCTGGAGTCTTGGCCACGGCAGGCTGCATTCTCGTTGCTGCGGCCTATCTCACCTCCCAGCCCTCCGACGGCGACACAGAGACTCCGTCCGAGGCACATGCCGAAGCATACAGCATGCTCGATGACCTCTACCCCGTCAACGTCTTCTACAACCTCTACCTCGCCGTGAGGCGCAACGAAGCCTCCATCCACTACAAGGAGGCATCCGCCAACTTCCGCTTCGGTGCCAGGGCCACCCACCCACAAGACTCCAGCGAGGTATACGTCATGGTAGTGGGAGAGACGGCGAGAGCCATGAACTTCAGCCTCTACGGCTACCAGCGCGACACCAACCCCCTGCTCGGCAAGACCAAGGGGCTGGTGACGTTCAGCGATGTCACCACCCAGTCGAACACCACCCACAAGAGCGTGCCCATGCTCCTCTCGCAGGCATCGGCCTCCGACTTCGAGCGGCTCTTCCACGAGAAAGGCATCCTGCAGGCTTTCCGCGAGGCAGGCTTCCACACCGTCTTCGCGAGCAACCAGCGCCCCAACCACTCCTTCATCGACTTCCTGGGCGAACAGGCCGACCAGTGGCTCTTCCTCAAGACAGGCGATGCCAACCCTGCCGGCAAGCAGCTCGCAGCCGAAACCACGGGCAATGCCAGAAACTACTACGATGGCGACCTGCTGCCCATCCTCGACAATATACTGGGTCAGAAGCGCAAGAAGGAGTTCATCGTGCTCCACACCTATGGCTCCCACTTCAACTACATGGAGCGATACCCACGGCGGATGGCGCACTTCCAGCCCGACACGCATTGCGAGGCAAAGGCAGAGAACCGCCCCTACCTGGTCAATGCCTACGACAACACCATACGCTACACCGACTATGTGCTCAGCGGCGTGATAGAACGCCTGAGAAGGCACGGAGGCATGAGCGCCATGCTCTATACGAGCGACCACGGCGAGAACATCTTCGACGACAGCCGCAAGCTCTTCCTCCACGCCTCGCCCACCGCCTCGAGATACGAGCTCCACGTGCCCTTCCTGGTGTGGACCTCGGCCAGCTACCGGCATGCCGAGCCAGCCGTGGTACGAGCCCTCGGCGCCAACAGCGGAAAGCAGGCGCAGAGCAGCCGCTCGGCCTTCCACACCATGCTGGGCATCGCAGGCATCGGCACGCGTTATCGAAAGGACCGCGCCTCGCTGGCCAGCGCCAAGTATCGCCCCGCCCCCCTGCTCTACCTCGACGACCACGACGAGCCCATCCTGCAGCGCGACTGCGGTTTTTAGGCCGCCCGTGCCATATACGTTGCCCTGCCTATCGCCGCCCCCGCGCCGAGTCTCTCTCTTTGCGCCATTTTTTTGAGGGCTCCGTAACTTAAAATTCGCAAATTTTGCCACGAAACCAATTTTTTGCTGTATTTTTGCATCTGGATATCAACAACAGTAAAAATAACATGGATTCAACTCGAAAAATCGAAAAAGTAAGCCTGCGCAACCTCCACATGGAGGACTACGACCAACTGGCCAAGTCGTTCAAGCGCATCTATGCCGACTCGGACGTGTTCTGGACGCATGAGCAAATCAAGAAACTCATCACCATCTTCCCCGAAGGACAGGTGGTCATCATCGTCGACGACAAGATAGTGGGCTGCGCCCTCTCCATCATCGTCGACTACAACATGGTGAAGGGCGACCACACCTACGCACAGGTGACGGGCAACGAGACCTTCAACACACACAACCCCGATGGCAACATCCTCTACGGCATCGAGGTGTTCATCCACCCCGACTACCGTGGCCTGCGCCTGGCGCGACGCATGTACGAATACCGCAAGGAGCTGTGCGAGAAGCTCAACCTCAAGGCCATCATGTTCGGCGGGCGCATACCCAACTACCACAAGTACGCCGACAAGATGCGACCCAAGGAGTACATCGAGAAAGTGCGCAACCGCGAGATATACGACCCCGTGCTCACCTTCCAGCTCTCGAACGACTTCCACGTGCGCCGCGTCATCCACAACTACCTGCCCAGCGACGAGGAGAGCGAGCACTGCGCCACCCTGCTGCAGTGGGACAACATCTACTACCAGCCACCTACGGACTCTTACGTGGAGCGTCGCCCAACGGTGAGAATCGGATTGGTGCAGTGGCAGATGCGCCCCTATGCGTCGGTCGACGACCTCTTCGAACAGGTGAAGTTCTTCGTCCACTCCGTGAGCGACTACAAGAGCGACTTCATCCTCTTCCCCGAATACTTCAACGCCCCGCTGATGGCGAAGTTCAACGACATGGGCGAGGCGCAGAGCATACGCCAGATGGCGCAGTACACAGAGCAGATACGCGACTACTTCCGTGAGTTGGCGATTACCTACAACATCAACATCATCACGGGTTCCATGCCTTATCTCAAGGACGACTCCCTGTACAACGTGGGCTTCCTGTGCCGCCGCGACGGAAGCGTGGACATGTACGAGAAGATCCACGTCACCCCCGACGAGCAGAAGTTCTGGGGCTTGACGGGGGGAAGCAAGATACAAACCTTCGACACCGACTGCGGCAAGATAGGCGTCGTCATCTGCTATGACGTGGAGTTCCCCGAGCTCTCGCGCCTCATGGCCCAGGACGGCATGCAGATACTTTTCGTGCCCTTCATGACCGACACCCAAAACGCCTACTCACGAGTGCGCGTCTGCGCCCAGGCCCGCGCCATCGAGAACGAGTGCTACGTGGCGATAGCGGGCAGCGTGGGCAACCTGCCGCGCGTGCGCAACATGGACATACAGTACGCCCAGAGCGCCGTGTTCACGCCTTGCGACTTCGCCTTCCCCAACGACGGCAAGCGCTCGGAGGCCACGCCCAACACGGAGATGATTCTCATCTCGGATGTCGACCTGACGCTGCTCAACGAGCTTCATACGTATGGTGCGGTGAGGAATATGCGCGACCGTCGTAAAGACCTCTATGATCTGAAGAAAAGATAAGGATGTACCAGATTACCATTTCGGAGCGCACGCTCCACTTCAAGCAACCTGCCGGAACCTCACGAGGCGTTTACACCACCCGCCACAGCTATTACCTCACCCTCACCTCGGAAGAGCATCCTGGGGTGAGGGGCGTGGGCGAATGCGCCACCCTGCCCGACCTGAGCTGCGACGCCAAGCCCGAATACGAGCCGACGCTCCGACAGGCGTGCCAGCTGGTGAAGCAGATGGGGCGCATACCCTACGACATGCTCCGTGCCTACCCCAGCATCACCTTCGGGCTCGAGACCGCCTTCGCCGACTTCTTCCACCAGCTGCCTTCCCACGACATCCCCGCATGGGGCTCCTATCTGGCGAGTCTCTACGACACACCTTTCGCACGGGGCGAGGAGGGCATCCCCATCAACGGCCTCGTATGGATGGGTACCTACGACGAGATGCTCGCCAGGCTGGAAGAGAAGCTGAAGAGCGGGTCTCACTGCGTGAAGCTGAAGATTGGAGCCATCAACTTCTCCAAGGAGGTCGACCTCATCCACCGCATACGCGAAACATACAGCAAGGAGCAGGTAGAGCTGCGCGTGGATGCCAACGGAGGCTTCACGCCCCAGGACGCGATGAGCCGTCTGGAGGCCCTGGCGCAATACGACATCCACTCCATCGAGCAGCCCATACGCCAGCACCAGTGGCCCCTGATGGCTCAGCTGTGCCGCGAGTCACCCCTGCCCATCGCCCTCGACGAGGAGCTCATCGGCGTGAACGTGCGCTCGATGAAACAGGCGTTGCTCGACACCATACGCCCCCAGTACCTTGTATTGAAGCCCTCGCTCCACGGTGGTATCCATGGATGCCTGGAGTGGATACAGATAGCCAGCGAACGAGGCATCGGCAGCTGGATCACCTCGGCCTTGGAGAGCAACGTAGGCCTCAACGCCATCGCCCATTTCTGCGCCAAGGTCTATGGACCACATATCACCATGCCGCAAGGACTGGGCACCGGACAACTCTTCACCGACAACATTCCCATTCCCTTGCAAATCCAAGGCGACAAGCTGTGGATCAGTGCTGCGCAAAATGTTGAATGCTGAGTGCTGCGCAAAATGTTGAGTGTTGAGTTGGGCTTGCGCCATCAAGTGCAAATTCTCTCCGGCATCTAACGGAATCGAAACAAGCCCAAAAAGGTAAGGAAGCAAGCAGCGAGCAGTGGAAGCGGGTTTACACCCGCAAAGAAATCTGGCGAGGGCTCTGATGCCCCGCCAACCTTAGAGCGCAGCGGTTCAGAGCGACGAGCAGGAGCGGTTACATCCCCCTCTACCCTGAGGGGAGAGGGGGCTTGGGGGAGAGCGGTGGAGCCCTCCTTATGAAGGAGGGACGGGGTAGTTGGAGATAAACACAAAAGGAGGATGAAAGGAGAAAGAAAAAATGAAAGGAGGAACAGGGGAGAAAGAAAAGGAAAGAAAAATATGACAGCAGTAGAAGAATTCTTGAGCACTTGGAATTCACCAAGTGAAACCCTCCTGGTACACACTAGCGGCTCCACGGGCAAGCCCAAGCCGATGCTGGTGGAGAAGCAGCGGATGCTCAACTCAGCCCGCATCACCTGTGACTTCCTGGAACTGAAGCCAGGCGACACCGCCCTGCTATGCCTGCCACTCGACTACATTGCGGGCAAGATGATGGTGGTGAGGAGCCTCGAGCGAGGCCTGCGCCTCGTCTCCGCACAGCCCAGCAGCCATCCCCTGGCCGACGAAAACCTGCCTGCCGACGGCATCGACCAAGCCTGCCACTTCACCTTCGCCGCCATGGTGCCCCTGCAGGTGTACAACAGCCTACAAGTTCCCCAGGAGCGAGCCCGCCTTGCCAGCATCGACCATCTGATCATAGGCGGAGGAGCCATCGACGAAGCCCTGGAGGCAGAGCTGAGGAGCATGCCCCATGCCGTGTGGAGCACCTACGGCATGACGGAGACCCTGTCGCACATCGCCCTGCGGTGCCTCAACGGCAAGGAAGCCAGCCCCTGGTACACGCCCTTCGACGGCGTGCAGGTGAGCCTGAGCGACGAAGGATGCCTCGTCGTCGACGCACCCGAGGTGTGCGCCGAGCCCCTTGTCACCAACGACATCGCCGAGACCACCACCGATGCCCGCACGGGCAAGACGCTCTTCCGCGTCAAGGGTCGCAAGGACAACGTGGTGTGCAGCGGCGGCATCAAGCTGCAGATCGAGGAGGTGGAGGATGCTCTGCGCCCACACCTGTCGTCCCCTTTCATGATAGTCAAGAAGAAGGATCCCCAGTTTGGCGAGATAGCCGTCATGCTCACCGAGTCGGCCGACCTGCCCCACGTCAGAGCCATCTGCTCCGCTTCCCTGCCCAAGTACTGGATACCGAGAGAGTTCCTGCATGTAGACCATCTGCCCTTCACCGAGACGGGCAAGCCCAAGAGAGATTTTTTTGCTCCTCGCGGGCACCAGTAGAAAAAGCCTCCTCACACCACCGTGATCCACAACGCCTCATCTCGCTCCCTGGCCTCCGTGATGCGGTCGATGAGCTTCCCCAGCCAGATGCGCGAGTTCACCACCATGCCACATACCTTGTTCTCACCCACCAGGATGCAGCCCTCGGTGTCGTCGGGATAGTTGCCCGAGTGAATGCGGATGCCCTCGAAGTCAGACACGCCCACCAGCAGGGGGAAGCCACCTCTTGAAGCGTGGCGACTTGGTGACGACCACGGGGTCGTCGGTCACCATGCGGCTGAAGTAGTCGCGGCACTTCTTGAGCGTGCTGCAGGCGTTCCAGTTGAAGCACACCCTCACCGTCTCGATCACTGACTGCACCCCCATGCGGTCCTGTGCCCGTAGTTGCTCAGGTCGAAAGCCAGCTCCATGATGTAGAAGTGCTGGTTGGTCTTGCCCTTGAGGGCATCGAAAAGGAGGGACGGGGTGGTTGGGAAAAAATGACAAAGACAGATGACAGTTCGTTTTCCGCATCGATGGAGTGCGGGGAAAGACGGGGATTGCACCTCGTCTTTTTTCCATTTTATGGGAACTGAGGATAGTCGTCGAAGCGAGGCTTGCGCTTCTCGAGGAAGGCCTTGCCCCCCTCCTGCGCCTCGTCCATGGTGTAGTATAGCATGGTGGCATCGCCCGCCAGCTCCTGGATACCCGCCTGTCCGTCGAGCTCGGCGTTGAGCCCCGCCTTGATCATGCGCAGGGCCAGTGGCGAGCGCTCCATCATCAGCTCGGCCCACTCCACGCAGGTGTCCTCGAGCTCGGAGAAGGGCACCACCTTGTTCACCATGCCCATCTGCTCGGCCTCCCGCGCCGTGTACTGGCGGCAGAGGAACCATATTTCGCGTGCCTTCTTCTGCCCCACCATGCGTGCCAGGTAGGAGGCACCGAAGCCTGCGTCGAAGCTCCCCACCTTGGGTCCCGTCTGTCCAAAGATGGCGTTGTCGGAGGCGATGGTGAGGTCGCACATCACGTGCAGCACGTGTCCGCCGCCGATGGCATATCCGTTCACCATGGCGATGACGGGCTTGGGCAGTCGGCGTATCTGCATCTGCACGTCGAGCACATTGAGGCGCGGCACGCCGTCGGAGCCCACGTATCCCCCACACCCCTTCACGTGCATGTCGCCCCCAGCGCAGAACGCCTTGTCGCCCGCCCCGGTGAGTATCACCACGCGTATGTCCAGACACTCGCGGCAGTGGGCGAAAGCCTGCGACATCTCCCACGTGGTGAGTGGCGTGAAGGCATTGCGGTAACGCTCGCGATTGATGGTTATCTTGGCGATGTGGTTGTACTCCTCGAAGATGATTTCCTTGAAATCAAATCCTTCTATTTTCTTCCATTGTCTCATGTTTCTTGATATTTCTTATTTTGTTTGTATTTATTTTTATGGAACATCCGCAATCACCCAAATTACAGCAGAAAATGCATCGAACTTCCAGATGACCAATTTATCTTGGTGGCAGAGCATGATGCAAACATATAGATAGTAATCATTGCAAAGGTACAAAGATGCACTTCCTTACAGTCGAAATGTCCGTTCCGTGTCTTAGAATGTCCGTTCCGTGACACGGAACGGAGACATTCAACATTGTGCGAAGAACTCCTCCACCGCCCTGTTGTCCTCGTCGATGTCGGTGAACACCTCCAGGAGCATGGGGCGGTCGGAGGGCGTGTGTATGAGCCAGTCGATGCCCTGGCGCATCGAGGCCATGCCGTCGGCCTTGCAATAAGCCACGCCATAAGCCTGGCACACGGAGGAGGCGGAGGCAGCGTGGCGAGCCATCACCAGGTGCTCGCGGGCACGGCTCGCCCTGAGTCCCTCGAACTTACCGAAGATGGCACCTCCGCCGTTGTTGAGCAGCAGGATGCGCAGGCTGCCCGAGAGGTTCTGGTTCCACAGGGCGTTCTGGTCGTAGAAGAAGCTCAGGTCGCCCAGCACGCAGAACACCTTAGGCTGGCTCTCGGCGTGGGGACGAGGCTGCCCGGCAAGGCACACCGACAAGCCTGCCGCAGCGGAGAGCGTGCCCTCGATGCCGTTGACACCCCGGCAGCAATGCACGTACTGGCTGGCGTAGATGCCTGCCAGACGGACGGGCATGCTGTTGCCATAGAAGAGGCGGCAGCCCATGGTGTCGCCATGCGCGGAGTGGGCGAGATACTCCTGCTGGAAGTACTTCACGGCCGCCATGCTGCTGTAGGGGGGCTCGTAGTCGTGGGCACGGCGCTTGGCGCTTTCCAGGGCCTTGAGCCACAGCTCCCGGTAGGCGGCCACCTCGGTGGCACGAGGGGTCCGCCCGTGGGCGGCCATGGCGGCGGCCAGGTCGCCGGGGGCGCACTGGAAGATGCGGTCCACCCGCATGAAGGTGTCCACCATCTCTCCGTCCTCGCCCACGCGCCACACCTTGGCTCCTGCGCCGCCCTGCTCCTTGCTCCTCGCCGCCAGGCGCAAGAACTGCTTGAGGCGCTTGCTCACCAGCGTGCCACCTGCGTAGAGGATGAAATCGGGCATGAAGTCGCTGGCATCCACATGCCGAGGGTCGTCATCGGCAAGCATCCGAACGCTGCCACTCTCCAGCTGTCGGAGCACCAGCTCGAAACTGCTCTCCAGCAGGCAGGTGGAGCAGTCACGGCTGGCGGGGTCCTTGCTCTCCGTGCCGAGGGCCGTGGGCTCGACGAGAGTTACCGCCAACAATCCGAGGTCTTTGACACCCTGGAGCGAGGCCGCAGGATAATCCTGCCCTACGACGACCATCGGCCGGTGGGCATCCAGGAAGTCGAGCAGGTCGGCGCGGGCGAAAGCGCCACCGAGGGTTGCGCCACGCACGAAGTCCACACGATGGGTGGAGGGCAGCCAGGGCTGGGTGAACTCGTAGAGCGGCTCGGCTATCTGTATGTTGATGTGCACGGGTCCCACCCTGCGGCGCACGCAGTCGATGATGGCCTCGTGCGCCTGCCGCTCGCAATACCATGCTTGCTCGTCGTGCATCCGCACGGTGGCGGGGTTGTCGTTCGCGCAAGGCGCTATCATCGGCAGGTCGACGCTCCTGTTCACCAGCGCCCCGAAGACGCGGGCCTGCGGCAGGGTCTGCCCGTCCTGCTGGCCTATCCACGCCTCGCATCTGTCAGCGGAGACGACGACGAGGGGCAGCTTCTGGTAGTAAGCCTCGGCGACGGCGGGATGGAGGTTGAGTAGGGCCGAGCCAGAGGTGACGCACACCGCCACGGGCTCGGTGCCACTGCCTGCCATCGCCATGCCCAAGGCCATGAAGCCTGCGCTGCGCTCGTCGGTGACGGGATAGCACGTGATGCCCTCTGCCTCGTTGAGGTTGTGGACCAATGGGGCGTTCCTGCTTCCGGGGCACACCACCACCCGCCTCACACCATGCTGGAGGAGCACGCTGGTCAGTATGTTTACGTTTTCGATATTGCTGTACATCTTTGTTTGAAATGTTGAGTGTTGAGCACTAAGTGTTGGGTACCATTACTTTTCTCATCGTCTGCATCTTTGCCTCCGTCTCCTTCCACTCCTTCTCCATCTCGCTCTCGCGGAGGAGTCCACCGCCGGCATAGAGCTCGCAGACACCCCTTGGCAGGAGGCGCATGCAACGGAGCGACACGAAGAGATGGGTGTCGGCATGGGGCGACAGCATGCCCACGAAGCCGCTGTAGTACAGGCGGGGCGAACGCTCGTGGCGCAGGATGAAGTTCCGGGCGAGGTCCTTGGGGATGCCGCAGACGGCCGGCGTGGGATAGAGCGCATCGAGCACGGTGCCCAGCGCATCGGTGCGGCGCAGGGCGAAACTGATGTCGGTGCGCAGATGGTACAGGTGGGCTGCCGCCACGGTGTAGGGACCCTGCAGACGATAGTCGTCGGAGAAGGTCTTGACACACGCCTCGATGTAATCGGTGACGTACTGCTGCTCCTCGCGGTCCTTACGCCGCCACTCCGTGCCCTGCTCCACGCCCTTTCCGTCGGAGCGTTCGCTGGGAATAGCCGCAGCGGCCTTCCGGGTGCCTGCGAGCGACATAGTGGCATACCGCCCTGCACCGCCCTGCAGCAGAACCTCGGGCGTGGCCATGAGCCACATGCCCGAAGCCTCGGAGCACACCAGCGCCACGAAGAGGCGTGGATACATGCGGCAAGTCTCGGCGAATAGCTCCTCGGCCGACAGACGGGTCTCACCCACCGACCTGCGCGCCAGCACTATCTTGCGGAACACGCCCCTCTGCAACTGCTCGTGGAAACACTCGAAGTCGCGGGCATAGCCGTCGGAGCAGGGGGATTCACAGCCCGTGGCCCGCATCGCCTCGCCAGAGTCTTGCGCTGACTTGCTCGTGCCGCCGCATGCCCCCGCATCCACCACCTTCTCTGGCACACGCACTACCCGCTTCTCATCGGGACGAATCAGTACCACCGGGCAGTCGGCCGAGGGCTGGAAGGGCGCTATCACGAAGCCCTCCTTGCCGTCGAGCTGCGCCACGGTGGAGAGGGTCTCGGGCTCTCCCGCATGCTGCGCCACGAAGATGGCGTGACGCTCGCAGGGCAAGCGATAGTATGCGAAAGCCGTGGTCGTTTTACCATTGTCTTGATAGTTCATGCCTTATGTGTCTGTTTTTTTCGAACAATGCATGTTCTTACCCACAAATGGCCGTGCTGTTTTATGGCATGGCCATCTGTGACTATTCATGATTTATTAACTTCTTGAAATAGTCATCACCTTTCCACCTATTTCGGATACAAGAAAGAAAAAGGAATGACATGCGTATACTATATATATTCTACCCCTCCTTGATAACCCAGTCGCTTATCGTGTGCTGGCCGCTGTCGTAGTTGACGCCTATCTTGAAGAGGCGCTTGCCGTCGGCCGAGTAAGGTATCAGATAGCCTTTCTCCTCTATCTGGCGGAGGGCTTCCTCGGCGGAGCCATCGAACTTCAGCTCGAAGACACAGACGGCGTCCAACATGTGGACCACGTTGTCAGCCCTGCCCACGGCACTGTTCTCCTCCACCCTCATGTAGGCTCCCATCAGGGTGAAGATGAGATAGAAAACCGTCTGGAAATCACGCTCGGTCTTGCTGATGCCGCAGATGGCAGAGTACTGGTCGAACATGCTGATGTTGTCGAGGTTGTTCAGCTCGCTGAAAATGCTGAGCTGCGAGAACTTGGTGATGAAAGTGAACTCCAAGTAGGGGTCCAGTTTCTTCAATGGGCCGTAGAAGTTCTGCATAATGAGGCGGAGCGACGACAGGTTCTCCTTCTCGTGCACAACGTCGAGCAAGGGGGGCATACTCGTCGATGATGACCACCACCTTACGCCCCGTCTGCTTGTAGGCACGCTTCACCACTCCGTCCAGTCGCTCGTTGGCCTCCACCTCGAAATGCTTGGCGCCGCTCATGTCGAAATGCATCACGGGATAGCAATTCACTTGATTTGCCATAATCTCACACGCTTTACGTTTTGCGCCGCTAAATTACGAAGAAAATCCGAAACCACCAAGCGATACGCTGAAAATAAGGCAAGTTCGGCTTTCAAGATTCCGTTTTTATTCTACCTCGCCGCACTTGAGATAGTCGGTGATAGGCTCGTCGAAACTCCTTGTTACAGCGATTCTTCCGCTTCGGGTATATTGCAAAAGACAGTCGAAGCTATTCAACTGGTGGAATAAATCCGCAATATCCTCCGTCAAGCCAGCCAAGAGCACCGTGCTGTAGGTAGGATTCACCTCCATCATGCGGGCGTCGTGCTTGCGGATGGTGCGAGACACCTCGGGATTGTCCAACAACACAGGCGTGGAAATCTTGAAGAGGGCCACCTCGTGGATGAATATCTGGTCGTCGGTGTAGTAGTCGCTCTTCACCACGTCTATCTTCTTCTCTATCGCCTTGTTAATCTTCTCTATCTGCTCGGCGTCGCTCCATACCGTGATGGTATATTTGTGGATGTTCTTGATGCTGCTGGCAGAAACGTTCAAGCTCTCGATGTTCACCTGTCGGCGGGTGAACACGGCGGTAATCTGGTTCAAGATACCGGCGATGTTCTCAGAATAGACAAGCAATGTATATAATTTCTTTTCGTTATTATTCTCCATAACCTTAATAATTAAGTTCAAGTTGCATCTCATCCACACTCTTGCCTGGCAAGGTCATAGGCACGATGTCCTCGTCTTCCTTGATGGCGCACTCCAAGAGGTAAGGACCCTTGGTGGCTATCATCTTCTCCACCTTCGCCTTCAAGTCCTTGCGGTCGACGACCACATCGTAAGGGATGCCGTATGCCTTGGCAATCTCTGCATAATGAGGATTCATCATGTGAGTGAAGGAACGACGACCGCCAAACATCAAGTCTTGCCACTGGCGCACATTGCCCAGATAGTTGTTGTTCAGGAGAATCATCTTCACAGGAGCCTGCTGTTCCATGATGGTGCCCAGTTCCTGGATGTTCATCTGGAAGCCGCCGTCGCCGAAGAAGCAGCAGATGGTTCTGTCAGGGGCACCGAAGGTGGCGCCGATGGCGGCAGGAAGACCGAAGCCCATGGTTCCGAAGCCTCCACTTGTAACGATGCTCAACTTCTTGGTGAACTTGAAGTAACGGCTACTGATCATCTGGTTCTGACCTACGTCATTCACGAGCACAGCCTCGTTGTGGGTAGCCTCGGTCACTACATTGGTCACCTCGCCCATCAACAATGGACCTTCCTTTGGATGAATGTCCTTCTCGATGACCTTTTCCTGTTCCTGCTTGCGATACACATCGAAAGAGTCGCGCCACTCGCGATGCACATTCTTGTCGAGCAAGCGAGTGATGGCAGGCAACGTCTGCTTACAGTCGCCAATCACAGCAACGTCGGTCTTGATGACCTTGTCGATCTCAGCCTTGTCTATATCGAGGTGGATAATCTTCGCCTGCTTGGCATACTTGGAAGGCACGCCGATGATGCGGTCGCTGAATCGCATGCCGATGGCTATCAGGACATCACACTCCTGCGTCTTCATGTTGGTGGCATAAGAACCATGCATACCGAGCATGCCCATGTTCAACGGATGATTGCTCGGCAAGGCTGAGAGACCGAGCAAGGTACGACCTGCGGGGATGTCGGCTTTCTCCAAGAACTCAATCAACTCGTTGTGGGCATTGCCCAGCTCCACGCCATGTCCCACGAGGGCAAACGGCTTCTTGGCGCTATTGATCAACTCGGCAGCCTCTGCCACCGCCCTCTCGTCTATCTTAGGATAAGGATCGTAGGAAGTCACCTTCTCGCACTTCACGAACCCCTCCCACTCGCAAGTGGCAGTCTGGGCGTTCTTGGTGAAGTCGAGCACCACAGGACCCGGACGACCGCTGCGAGCGATATAGAAAGCACGGCTCACAGCCCACGCCACATCCTCCGGACGGCGAATCTGATAGGACCACTTGGAGATAGGCTGGGTTACGCCCACCAAGTCGACCTCCTGAAAGGCATCCGTGCCCAAGGCACCGACACCCACCTGACCCGCAATGACCACAATTGGCGTAGAATCCATCATGGCATCGGCAATGCCAGTCAGCGTATTGGTTGCGCCAGGGCCGCTGGTCACGAGTGTCACGCCCACTTCGCCGCTGACCCGGGCATAGCCCTGCGCAGCGTGAGCAGCAGCCTGCTCGTGGCGTACCAAGATGTGGTCAAACACCTTGTTCTCTCCTCTCGTGTAACCATACAGCGCATCAAACACAGGCATGATGCTTCCGCCCGGATAGCCGAAGATGGTCTTCACACCTTCAGCCTGCAAAGAGCGCATCAATGCTTCAGCTCCTGAAACTACTTCTTTTACCATTATTTATAATATATTATGTACTATACGAGAACAGGGATTAGAATGCCCCCGTTCTCGACCAACTGAATATCCAAAAACTTTTATTCCCATTTTAATCTATGATTCTCACGCCGCCCTTGTCGGCAGAGCTCACGCTCTGAGCGTAGGCACGCAATGCCTTGCTAACCACACGGGTTCGCTTCAATGGCTGCTGTGGGCGGGCATTTAGCTCCTCGTCGGAGAGCTTCACGTTGATGGAACGGCTTGGAATGTCGATGACGATGATGTCACCGTCCTTGATCTTGCCGATGTTGCCACCAGCGGCAGCCTCAGGACTGATATGACCGATGCTCAAACCAGATGTACCACCAGAGAATCTACCATCGGTAATCAAGGCGCACTCCTTGCCGAGATGGCGGCTCTTGATGTAAGAGGTGGGATAAAGCATCTCCTGCATACCAGGACCACCCTTGGGACCCTCGTGGGTAATCACCACGCAGTCGCCCGAGTTGACCTTGCCGCCGAGGATTCCCTCGCAAGCATCCTCCTGAGAGTCGAAGCAAACGGCAGGACCCTCGAAGTGCCAAAGCACAGGATCGACACCAGCCGTCTTCACCACGCAGCCGTTCTGTGCGATGTTACCGAAGAGAACTGCCAAACCGCCATCCTTGGTGTAAGCATGTTCGAGGTCACGGATGCAACCATTCTCACGGTCGGTGTCGAGGCTCTCCCACTGCGCGTCCTGGCTACCCATTACGGTAGAGAACTTTCTGCCTGGAGCCGAGTGATAGATTCTATCAGCCTCTGGGTCAATCTCAGAACCCGTAATATCATATTTCTTCATCTGCTCATCGAGTGTCTTTCCATCCACACGCTTTACTGCGCCATTGATCAAACCACCCTTGTTAAGCTCGTTCAAGATACCCATGATACCACCGGCACGGTTGCACTCCTGCACGCTATACTTCTGGGTGTTAGGAGCCAACTTGCAGAGGCAAGGCACCTTGCGGCTCAATTGGTCGATGTCTTCCATTTTGAAGTCGGTGCCAGCCTCCTGAGCCACAGCCAGCAAGTGGAGCACAGTATTGGTGCTACCACCCATGGCGATGTCCAATGTCATGGCATTGAGGAAAGCATCACGTGTAGCTATATTGCGAGGCAATACGCTCTCATCGCCATCCTCATAATAAGCATAAGCGTTCTTCACGATTTGGCGAGCCGCGTCCTTGAAAAGCTGGATGCGGTTCTTGTGGGTAGCGAGGATGGTACCATTGCCTGGAAGGCTCAAGCCGATGGCCTCCGTCAGAGAGTTCATGGAGTTGGCGGTAAACATACCCGAGCAACTACCGCAACCCGGGCAAGCGCACTGCTCGATCTGCTTCATTTCCTCATCGCTTACGCTGGTATCGGCACCCTTAATCATAGCGGTAATCAAGTCGGCGTTCTCGCCCTTCCAGCGTCCAGCCTCCATAGGACCGCCCGAACAGAACACGGTAGGAATGTTCAAGCGCATAGAGGCCATCAACATACCAGGGGTCACCTTGTCGCAGTTGGAGATGCAGATCATGGCATCAGCCTTGTGGGCGTTGACCATATACTCCACGGAGTCGGCGATGATATCACGGCTTGGCAATGAATAGAGCATGCCGTCGTGGCCCATGGCGATACCGTCATCCACGGCGATGGTATTGAATTCGGCCGCATAGCAGCCCATGGCTTCGATTTCCTTCTTGACGATCTGACCTATCTCATGAAGATGAGTATGACCTGGTACAAACTGCGTGAAGCTGTTCACGATAGCGATGATTGGCTTGCCAAACTGCTCATGTTTCATACCTGCAGCTACCCAAAGTGCACGGGCACCTGCCATTCTTCTGCCTTCAGTACAGACACTACTTCTTAATGGATGTTTCATCATTTTTGTATCTTCGTTTATTTGGCTACAAAGATACTGAGTTTTTATGTAATAGCCAACGAATATCGCATAAACTTTCGCAAAAACACGTATTTTGTTACAAAAACAGTATAAAAACTTATAATTTGTCAAACATCCTATACATTTATTTTCAATTAGTTACCAAAACGAAAAAAAGTCCCCAAGGTCGAAACCTTAGGGACTCGATATGTAGATATTATTCAATATCCTTTTTGCGTATTGCTCTCAATTACTCGGCAACTGCGTTGTCGTTGAAAGTAGATACACGGTTGAACTCAACCTGCTTGAAGAGTTTGTCTGTTGCGCCCATACCCTTGGTTGTCAAGCGATCAGCGGCAATCTTGTACTTCTTAACGAGCACATTCTTAACTGCATCGGCACGCTTCTGAGAAAGAGCCTGGTTGAATTCCTTATTACCCTCAGGAGAAGCATAACCCTTAATCTCAACCTTAGCGTCAGCGTGGTTCTTCATATACTGAGCAATCAACTCGATGTTTGGCATCTGGCTCTTGTCAACGACAGCCTTGCCCTGACGGAACAACACTGTAGGCTGCAAGTTGGTAGCTGTAGCTGGCTTCACATACTTTGGCTGGTTAGCGAGCTGGTTCTTCAAGTCGGCGATTTCCTTATCCTTGGCAGAAAGCTGAGCGTCCTTGTTGTTCAAGTCGCCGCGGAGGCTGTTAATCTGGCTGTTCAAACCATCGATCTCATTCTGGTCGCGAAGTTGAGCGATAGTGAAGTTGTGAGTACCATTAGAGTTCTTGAACTTGTAGATGAAACCAGCGTTCAACTGGAACGCAGACTTGTTGATGTTATAAGCAACACCCTCGTAGCCAGAGCCATTCAATGCCCAGTTCATAGAAGGCTCAACATAGAACTGCCATGCCTTAGCCTTGCCAAGGTTGAATGTGAAGTCGATACCTGCCTTGGAAGTAAGAGCGTTGTACTCCTTGTCACCTGTACCAAATGTGTGCCCCCAACCGAAGCCGTAAACAGGAATTACCTCGAATGTACGTGGTTCGCCTTTGTAACCACCAAACCAGTTGCTCAAGTTTACAGTACCGATCAAGCCTACGTTCATGTAGCGAACTACTGTCTTAGACTGTGGCATGCAGTGATCGTTGAAGTAAGCATTACCCTCAGCAGCCAAACCGAACACTGGAGTAAACCAGCGACCGATACGAAGGCCTGCGTTAGAGTTCAAGTTCTTCATCCAGCTTACGCCAGTAGTCTTTACCTGAGCACCACCGTTGATACCGATGTAGAAGTTGTCAAATGTTTTGCTCTCAGTAACTGTCTGTGCATTTACTGACGCTGCCATTGCTGCAACAGCAAACAATAAACCTAACTTTTTCATGTCTCTCTAAAAATTAATTTATTAAAAATGTTATTGAATTCTTTTATTATTGCACACTCATTGCACATCTTGAAATCGAGTGCAAAGTAATAAAAAAAAAACCTAACTACCAAACTTTTCCTGCAATATTTTACGATTCTTCCTTGGAAACTGGAAAAAAGCACATTTTTTTTTACTTTTCCAATAGCCACAAGCAATCTTCTGTTCCACACCATTCATGTGCACCCCTACCATAACCTCCATTTCTACTTATGTGCCCCTCAACAAACCACTTTGTTTTTCTTATGTCCGCACGAACACATAATTATATATAATATACCACTATGAGTGCGCATACTCTCGACCGAAAGAACAAAAAAAAACGAAGGCCAAGTGTATCACTACACCCAGCCTCCTAAATTAGAGAGTCCCCAACAATTCAAGTAACACCTACTTGAAAAATTCTTTCTTTCCCGCAGACAATGTGTTCTTCATCAGCGAACAGATAGTCATCGGCCCCACTCCGCCTGGCACGGGCGTGATATAAGAACATTTCTCAGCCACCTCGTCGAATTTCACGTCTCCATTGAGACGGAAACCGCTTTTCTTGCTGGCATCGGGAACACGCGTCGTGCCCACGTCGACGACCACGGCCCCGGGCTTCACCATGTCGACCGTCACAAAGTTCGGCTTGCCGATGGCGGCAATGATGATGTCCGCCCCGCGACACTCTTCCTTGAGGTTCTTGGAATGTGAATGGCAGACCGTCACCGTGGCATCGCCATATTGCTTCTGCAGCATCAACTGCGCCACGGGCTTGCCCACGATATTGCTGCGTCCGAGCACGACGCATTTCTTGCCGCTCGTCTCGATATGATAATGCTGCAAGAGCGTCAAGATGCCCAATGGAGTAGCCGAGATGAAGCAAGGCAGACCAATAGCCATGCGACCTACATTGACGGGATGGAAACCATCCACATCCTTGCGATAGTCGATAGCCATGATGATTTTCTGCTCGTCAATATGGGCTGGAAGAGGAAGCTGCACGATGAAACCATCCACATCGTCGTCCTTGTTGAGCCTATCCACGCAAGCCAGCAGTTCTTCTTCCGTCACATCCTCCTCATAGCGAACGAGGGTCGACTTGAACCCACACTTCTCGCAGGCAAGCACCTTGTTCTTCACATAGGTTTCGCTACCTCCGTCATGCCCTACGAGCACGGCAGCCAAATGCGGTCGCTTGCCACCGTTGGCGACGATTTTCCGCACCTCCTCCGCTATCTGCTCTTTGATGGCGGCAGCCGTCTCCTTTCCGTCGATTATTTTCATACAATGTTAAATGTTATGTGTTAAATGTCAAGTTACAAGAGCATACGACTTTTCACGCTTCGTTCTTCACTCTTCACACTTAACGTTACATGCCTGGCATCTTGGGCATACCAGGCATTCCCTTCATACCCTTCATGCGGCTCATCATGCCTGCCATTCCGCCACCAGTCATCATCTGCATCATCTTTCGGGTCTGGTCGAACTGCTTGATGAGCTTGTTTACCTCCTGGATATTGGTGCCCGACCCTTTGGCTATACGCTGGCGGCGGCTGGTATTAAGGATACCTGGGTTAGAACGCTCCTTGGGAGTCATGCTCTGAATGATGGCCTCAACGCCCTTGAAGGCATCGTCCGGGATATCCACATCACGGATGGCTTTGCCCACGCCAGGAATCATGCCCGCCAAGTCCTTGATATTGCCCATCTTCTTGATTTGCTGAATCTGGGCATAGAAGTCATTGAAATCAAACTGGTTCTTACGAATCTTCTTCTCCAGTTTCTTCGCCTCCTCGAGGTCGAACTGCTCCTGGGCACGCTCCACGAGGGAAACGACATCGCCCATGCCCAAGATACGGTCTGCCATACGGGCAGGATGGAACACATCGATGGCTTCCATCTTCTCGCCTGTACCGATGAACTTGATAGGCTTGGTTACCACGGTACGAATACTAAGAGCCGCACCACCACGTGTATCGCCATCAAGCTTGGTAAGAACCACACCATCGAAATCAAGGCGGTCGTTAAACTCCTTCGCTGTATTGACAGCATCCTGACCCGTCATGGAATCTACCACGAAGAGAGTCTCGTCGGGACGAAGATGATTCTTAAGACGACTAATCTCGTTCATCATCTGCTCGTCAATGGCCAGACGACCTGCGGTATCGACGACGACCACATCATTGCCATTGGTCTTTGCCTGCTGGATGGCATGGTCGGCAATGGCGCAAACATCCTTGTTCTCCGGCTCACAATATACAGGAACACCTATTTGCTCGCCCACCACCTTCAACTGGTCAATGGCAGCTGGACGATAAACGTCGCAAGCCACGAGCAACGGCTTCTTGCCCTTCTTGGTCTTGAGCATGTTGGCAAGCTTGCCACTGAATGTGGTCTTACCCGAGCCCTGAAGACCGCTCATGAGGATGACGGCAGGATGGCTCTCGAGCTTCAAGGGAGCTTCCTCGCCTCCCATCAACTCTGCCAGCTCATCATGAACCAACTTCACCAGCAATTGTCCTGGCTTCACGGCAGTAAGCACATTCATGCCCAAAGCCTTCTCCTTCACCTTGTTGGTGAATTCCTTGGCCACTTTGAAGTTGACATCGGCATCGAGCAAGGCACGACGCACGTCCTTCATGGTCTCGGCCACGTTGATTTCGGTTATCTTACCCTCACCCTTCAAAATCTTGAAGGAGCGTTCCAGTCTATCACTTAAATTTTCAAACATTTTTAATTCATTTTTTGTTTTGGCTGCAAAGTTACGAAAATAATTCTGAAAATCTATAATACAGACCAAAAAAGCATTCTCAACAAGTCACTTTAGGATGCTTACCGACTGTTCTATAGACACCCGCACCCTTTTGGACGGTTTTTCTGCATCTGCGGGAAGCGACTTTTTTCCTTGCCCCCTGTTTTCCTCCTTCCCAGATTTCCGGACTTGTTCCATCCTTTCTTCTTCCGTTTTTGCCTTTTTCGCTCCAGGTGTCGCAGCATCCTTCCCATTGGCAGCTATTGGCTCAACGTTAGAAGTCGTCACACTGTCGTTTGCCTGATATTTCTTTCCCGTAGCCTTCTCGTAGGCAGCCACCACAGGGTCTTTACGCTCCATTTCGCCGAATATCTTGCGCGCCTCTTGCAGATGCTTGTGGTCACGCCTCCCCCTCTTGTCAATCATCCGGGCGAAGTCGAAGCTCGCAACGCCCTGAGGAGCCTCCGCGCCACCTATCTCAGCCTGCCGATGTGCATCGCTCTGAATGCCCTTGATGCCGGGCATATTCTCTCCCCATACTTCTACCTCGCTAAGCTGATGGCTCTGTGGCAACAGAAACACCGTATCGGGGAGATTTTTCAGATAGATGGTAGTCTTCAGAAAGCCAGGCTTCGACACCGTGGCGCTGTCAAACTGGTATTTCATGGTCCAATAGCCCCTGTAGTCGGTACGCGCCCAATGATTGTTGTCAGTATGAATCAATGCTTCCCGTATAGGCACATGGTCCTCGGCATTGGCTATGACACAAGTTCTCTGCGCCTTGGCCATTACCGCAGCCCAACATACCAGCACTATCATCAATATTGCCTTCTTCATCACTTTAACTTTTTCTTACGACAAAAGTAAATAAAAAAACAATATCTCCCAAAACCACAAATGAGTTTTGGGAGATATTAATGCGATTTAAAAATCTATAACGTTATTTGCTCCTGTCGTTCCACTCTTCTCTATGCGCCTTGCCTCTTCAAGCAACTTGATGGCATCGACATATTGCGCTATGCCCTGAGCCACCTCCTTGGCAGCCTTCATGGCAAGCACCACGGTCTGAGGATGATGAACCACGTCGCCTCCGGCAAACACTCCTCTGCGGGTTGTCATACCGTAAGGACGCTCCACCACCTTCACATAACCTTTTTCGTCAACCTCGATACCTGCCGTAGTAGAGACAATACGATTGGCTGGGCGTGAACCTATAGCCAAGTAGATACGGTCGAACTTCTCCACGCGTTCACCTTCCGGAGTATTGAGCACGCAACTTCCCAACCTTCCGTTCTTACCCTTGAGGAATGCCTTGACAGTAGTTTTCCACTCAAACTTGACACCCTCTTTCACAGCCTCCTCATACTCGCTCTGTATAGCAGGCATCTCTTCCTGCGTCTTGCGATAGAGCACCGTCACGTCGGCGCCCAATCGAATGGCGGTTCGAGCTGCATCCATCGCCACGTTTCCTCCGCCAATGACACCCACTTTCTCTCCATCACGAAGAGGCACCATGTCGCGTGTCAAGGCTCCTTCATTATAGGCATTGACATTGTGCAGGAAATAAGTACTCTGGCTCACGCCATGCAAATTAGAACCTGGTGTAGAGTCCATGTTTTGAGGTACACTCGTACCTGTGCCCATAAAGATGGCATCATAACCAGCACGGAACAAGCTGTCCACAGTTACATTATTTTCGCCCACCATGCAATTGGTGATAAACTGAACGCCCAAGGCTTCTATTTTCTCTATTTCTGCACGTACCACCGACTTTGGCAAACGATACTCCGGAATGCCATACATCAGCACGCCACCCGGCTCCGCCTGTCCCTCGAAGATAGTAACATTGAAGCCCTGGCGAGCCAAGTCGCCCGCGACAGTCAGCCCGGCAGGTCCCGAACCGATGACAGCCACACGTCCACGAGTCTTCTGAGGAAGCTTCTCGCGAGAGAGGTTCATCTCAGTATCGAAATCGGCGACAAACTGTTCCAGCTTGCCTATCTGTACAGGCTTACCCTTCTTGCCCAGCACACAGTGACCCTGGCATTGTTTCTCATGAGGGCAAACACGCCCACAGATGGCGGGCAGGTTGCTCTTGGCATTGATGATGGACATCGCCGAGCCCATGTTGCCCATGGAGAGTTCGTGCACGAAGTCTGGAATATCGTTTTCGATAGGACATCCCTTGCGACACTGAGGAATCTTACAGTGCAGACATCGTTTGGCTTCCTCGATGGCCTCACGTGTAGTGAATCCCTCGTTTACCACCTGGAAACCTGCCATCTGTTCCGTGGCCGTTTCTTCTGTTTTTTCCTGTACCTTGTTATTCTGTTGCTCAATCTGTTCACTCATAATCTAATCTTTTAATTAGTTAGAAAACAACTTTCATCAATTTTCATCAATTTGTAGCTTGCGGGTGCAAAGTTACACCAAATCGAAGACAATACAAAATAAAACAGAAACTTTTCGACCTGTATGGTTGAAATATTTTCATAGTTAGATAATTCTTTTTTAGCAATTGCCACATGAATATTAAGTATATAATAGATAAGGTGTCTTTTCATGTCTTTGCTCTTTACAAAAGGGAAATACCTTAAATTAGCAGACTTTTTGTCAACTTTCTGTTGATTTTTACTCAAAATTCCAATTTCGCGCCTATCCCTCATTCAAATCTCCAATGAGCCTATCCGGTCTGTTCTTTGCGTTCCATATTTTTCTTTTACTATTTCTCAATACCCCCACTTGGTATCAAGTTGCACCTCTACAGTCTTGATGACACTCTTTGTCAGCAAGGCTCTGTTCTTCGGCAGAATCTTTATATCCCGATAGTCGGCAGGACAATACACCTTGCCGTTTCTTGTCAGGATGCCCATTCGGTTGGGGGCAAGCTCAAAGATGGCGAAACCACCCACAAAGTCATGGATTTTACGATACATGGGCTGGAGGATGATGTCGTCACCCACACGTAGCCCCCATCTGCCCGAAACCTCAAACGGCTTCACCTTCTGTAGATAGTCGTAGCGTTGCTTGCTACTCTGTCTCTGCTTTTGCGTGTCATATTGCGCCACAAACACCATGTCGTTGTTTGCAATGATTACTCCATTGGCCTTCTTTGCGTATGGTGGTATCGTGCCCTTTCCTGCCCTCAAGCCAGCATACATTGATTTCCAGTTGCGCTCTTTGTCTGGCAACCCGAACTTACGGTAGTTACCCACGTTGTCGATAATCATGCACACTTTATCTTTCTGCTGGCGATTGATACGCAGTCCTCGTCCCACCATCTGCAAGTACTTGGCGAGCGACAGCGTTGGACGAGCCATCTGGATATACTCCACATCGGGACAGTCAAAACCCTCGTCAAAGAGATTCACGTTCACCAGGCAGTCCAACTCTCCATTTCTGAAAGCCTCCACCATCTGCTGCCGGGTATTGGCAGGAGTCTTGCTGTCCAATGCCACAGCCTTGATGCCCATGGCCTCATAGTAAGAGGCTATCATCTGGGCATGGTCGATGTCGATGGCATAGACGATGCCTTTCTTGCCGTTGGCATATTTCACGATGCTTTCATACAGTCGCTTGATGGATTGCGGCACATTCAGTTTCTCGTCCATCTCCTTGACGGAATAGTCGCCGTCGCTGCCACGCCCTTTCAAACTGTTGATGGTCAACTGGTCTTGCGAGAACTGTCCTATGACCACATAGTCGTAGGGCGCAAGATAGCCACGTTGGATAAAATCCTGGGTCGGAGGCGAGGTCAACAGATTCTCAAACAACTTGCCGAACGACTCCTTTTTCATGCGACATGGCGTAGCCGTCATGCCTAACTTCAAAGCCATCCTGTTGCGCTGAAACAAGTCTTGATAGGAACGTGCCAAGGCATGGTGAGCCTCATCCACCACAATCAGACCGGGAATACATCCCGCCTGTTCCAGTTCCCCGATATGCCTGCCGAGCCATTGAATGGAAAGCACACGGATTCTGACTTTCGCAGCCATCACCATCTCTTTCTCGCCATACTCCAGGCAGAACCTGTCGAGTGTCTGTTGCATCTGTTCCACAAGCTCACGGCGATGGGCAACAATCCACACCTCACCCTTCTCATGGCTGTCAAGAAACCACTTCACCACCGAAGCCATCACATACGTCTTGCCCGTACCCGTAGGCATCTGCACCAACACCGAGTAGTTTTCCACGTAGTCCTTTCTTTTCCGAAAGGGTGTAAACGACTTCGTCGTCAGTTTCTTGATGATATTCTCCAGCATCTCCTGCTGATAGTCATAAAGTTTGATTTTCTTCATCCAAAAGAAATATAGAATACCAAAATGGCATTCACACCAATTTCATAAATCCGATATACATCAAGGCATCAGCGATGCTCTGCTGTACAGGATTTTTCTTGCCCGAAGCCCATGAATATTTCGCTTGGATTTTGCGAAGTTCCTCACGCTTCTTAATATATTGTTTCTCCAGTTGGTTCAGAATCAACTTGGAGAAGTGAACTTTCTGCATCATCAGATACTATAATTTTAACAGAAAAAACTAAATTATGCAAAATATTTCTGATATCCAGAATGTATTAAGCCAAAATGCCTTATATTTGCTATCAAATAATGACGTATTGCCATATTAATAACAATTAAACAACAATCATTATGGCACAGACAGCAATGACAGTCCGTATGGACAACCAGCAGAAAGTACAGTTCGACCGGCTTTGTGAGCAGTTTGGCATGAGTGCAAATACAGCCATCAATATTTTTGTTAGAGCTGTCATCCGAAGCAGGAGCATTCCTTTTTCCATCAAGGCCAATGAAGAGGATGACGTGACAGCAAAGGCACGTGAGTCATTCAATCGTATCAGAGCTGCAGCAGAAAGAGGCGATACCCCTGAGCTTACATTGGAAGAAATCAATGCAGAAATCAGAGAAGTTAGACGATTAAGAAAAGAGCGCAATGGTATATGCAGTTATTGATACGAATATTTTTGTCTCGGCACTAATCACTCACAATTCCAAAGCATCCACAGTGAAGGTACTTGAAAGTATGTTCATGAATCGTTTCACTCCTTTGTACAATGAAGAAATCATCGAAGAATACGAAGATGTATTGCATCGAAGAAAATTCAAACTAACAGAGGAGCAAATACGAACAGTGATAGATTATGTGAAGACAAATGGAATTGACTCAAATCGTTTTCCTTATGATGACGATATGCCAGACGAGGATGATTGCCTCGCTGCGATACCTGCCGAGCAAAAGGCAGAGTTTGATCTGTCTTTCGGTATTGCCGAGCGCATCAGTGAGATGCTGAAAGCCAAGGGACTTACCCAAAAGGATTTTGCCCGATTGCTCAACAAACGAGATTCCGAAATCTCCAAATGGCTCACTGGCAGACATAACTTTACCACTCAAACCATTGCTCGCATAGAAACGGCTTTGGGAAGCAAACTCATCAGCATAGCCCATTAGTAATGGGCGACGTATCTCACGTCACATACAAAATTCGAGCCACTAAGCCCCATCCCCTTGAAAAGTAGCTCATAATAAAAAGGGGAGAAGAAGCCATTTCCCCTATATATCTGCTATTTCTTATTCTTCATTGGCTTTCCATTCGGCCGCCGAACGCTGTTTCTCCAGAAGAAGTGCCAGGTTCTGAATATTGGTTCACTCAATGCCTCGACAGGATAATATCGCACGAAGTGCATGTTGCGCCATATCTTCAGAAAATACTTCTTCGCCATCCCTTGCTGGGTGAAATGCCCATATTTAGCAAAATATTTGCCGAAGTTACCGCCCTCCATTATCTCCGACAACAGTAACTTCCCTCGTTTCTCATCCATCGGCGCAATCATCTTGTCTTCTGGCAACCCGAACACCTCATACAGCACATACATCACCGCCCCGGCAAACTTCCAAAGTCCAAGATACTTTAGTTCTCGTTGTAACGCTGCGCAACGATTCCCCTCTAT
>ERZ808240.622-NODE-622-length-45292-cov-4.551761_pt1 | contig 45292 bp, 39 predicted proteins | sample MGYA00521084_ERZ808240 | MGnify/ENA primary metagenome ERZ808240 (study PRJEB31516, sample SAMN03275571) | gut metagenome | biome: mammalia-associated habitat; material: feces | host: Papio cynocephalus | place: Kenya | collected 2012-08-06 ...
CACCATGCGATGCCCGCGCCAAGATACCCGCCGCGTGCAGCAAGTTCAGAGGGTATGAACAGGTTATCGGTTGCATCGGGTGCAGCCTCCGGCGTAAACAGCGCAAGCAAAGAAAGCAAGGCCACGAACACCATCGCAAGGCCGATGCCCACACGCAGCGGCACGCCTTCCTTTTCCACACGCACCAAGCACGCTGCCCCAATTGCCACGAGCACAAACGGGAGCAAGTAGGCGCCAAGCCCCAAGCACAGATGCAACGCCTGGGACACGAACGACGTTATGACGGCGTTCGTGGGAATAACGGCGGCAACGAACAGCACAACGCCAAGCAGGGAAACGACAACGCCCGTGATGTCTCGCTTTGTGCGCTCGTCGAAAATGCGCGGCTCAGGCTGCGGTTGTGATGCTGCAGCCTTTTTACCAGCCTTCTTTTGCGCGGGGCTTGCAGCTTTTTGCTTGCTCTGCGTGCTTTTCTTAGCAGGTGCCTTTTTCGCCGATTGTTTGTTCGAGGCAGCTCGGGCCACGCCCTCCCCTTTCCGTTCGTACCGCGTGCGGTTTCTCATAACAACGAGCACCCGCGCAAAAACGTGCGAGTGCTCGCATTCGTACCATGATATGCAAAACGCTTACACGTCAAGCAGATTGACCACCGTCATGGGACGGGTTTTCGTGCGCTCCCATAGCAGGGAGAGCAGCGCATCACGTGCGGCTTTCTTCAGTTCCTTGCCCGAAGCGCCCTTTGCGAGTGCCTTGGTCATGGCGCTTTTCACGCTCTTCTCGCACTCGGACACCAGGTAGTTGTCGTCACCACCGGTGATGCCGTGCATTTCCACGCTTACGTTGCCAACAACGGATTTCTTACGCGACGACACCGCAACGGCAACGGCGGCAAAACCTTGCGAGCCAAGAGCCGTGCGCTCCTCAAGCACCTGCTCGGATGTGTCGCCCACCGAAAGGCCGTCAACGAACACGATGCCGGATTGCACGGTTTCGCCATGCTTGACGCCCTTGGTGGAAAGCTCAAGGCTTTCGCCGTTTTCACAGATGAACACGTTCTCAGGAGGAATGCCCACCGCTTCAGCCAAACGCGCATGCGCGCGCAGATGAGTAGCTTCGCCATGCACCGGCATGAAAGCCTTCGGCTGCACGATGGTGAGCATAATCTTCAGCTCCTCGGCCGATGCGTGGCCGGAAACGTGCACGCGCGCACGAGACTTGTCCCACACGTCCGCTCCGATTTTCGCGAGGCTGTTCACAACCTTCGTAACAGCCTTCTCGTTGCCCGGCACAGGCGTTGCGGAAATGATGACGGTATCGCCCTGCTCCATGGAAATGGTTTTATGCTCGCCGGCGGCAATACGCGCAAGCGCGGAAAGCGGCTCACCTTGGCTGCCCGTGCACATGATGACCACCTGCTCGGGCGGGATGCCCTTCAGGTCGTATGCATCGATGATGTCCTGGTCGGCAATGTTCAGGTAACCAAGTTTGCGAGCAATGTCGGTGTTCTGCACCATCGAGCGGCCCGTCACAACAACCTTGCGGCCGTTAGCCACCGCGGCATCGCAGATTTGCTGCAAACGGTGGATATGGCTTGCAAACGAAGCGACGATAACGCGCCCTTTAGCCTGCGAGATAACGCGCGACAGCACCTTGCCCACCTCGGCCTCGGAAGGCGTGAAGGTTGGATTTGTGGCATTCGTGGAGTCCGACATCATAAGGTCGACGCCCTCGCTAGCAAAACGAGCCAGCGCGCCGAAATCGGTGTGTACGCCGTCGATAGGCGTTTGGTCAAGCTTGAAGTCGCCCGTGTGCAGAACGTTGCCGGCGGGGCTGCGGAAAAACACGCCCACGGCACCGGGAATGGAGTGGTTCACCGCGAAGAACTCCGCCGTGATGCAACCGAGCTTCACCGTGTCGCCCGGCTTGATTTCAACAAGCTTGGCGTTTTTGATGCGATGTTCTTTGAACTTGCCCTCAATCAGGCCTAACGTCATTTTCGTGCCGTAAATGGGGACCTGACGGTCTAGGTCTTTAATAAGATACGGCAAAGAGCCGGTGTGGTCTTCGTGGCCGTGCGTGATAACAATGCCGCGCAGCTTATCGGCATGCTGCAGCACGTACGTGTAATCAGGCAAAATCAAGTCAACGCCAGGATGGTTGTCATCAGGGAACATCAGGCCTGCGTCGCCAAGCACCATGTCGCCCTTGCATTCGAACACCGTCATGTTCTTGCCGATGGCGTCAAGACCGCCCAGCGGAATGATTTTCAGCGTTGCCTGCTTGTCTTTTTTCGGCGATTCGAACGAACGCTTCTTTTGGGAATGGGAGCGCTTGTGCCCCTCGCCCTTGCCTTCCTTCGAAAGCTTGGGACGCTCAAGATCAAGCTTCACGTGCTTGACCGATTGCGTGCTCTTGCTGCCGCCATCAGCGCGCGAAGAAGCGTTGCGCTGGGGGCGCTTGTCGTTTTGTGTCATGTTTTGTTTTCCTTACTGCCTGCGCAGCTTGAAAGAGCGGTGACAAAACCGCCCTTTCAAGCGTATCCCGGCTAGAGGACGCCGACCTCGCGCATAGTGCGCTCAAGCTCGGCAGACTGCTCAGCCGTGGCATCCACCAGCGGCAAGCGCACGCCGCCAACGGGGAAGCCGGAAAGCTTCAAAGCCTCTTTTACCAGGATGGGGTTCGCTGTCTTGAACAGCCCTTCCATGAGGGGCATCAAACGCTCGTTCGCTGCTGCAGCTTCTTCCCACTTGCCCGCAGCGCACAGTTCGACGATTTCCTTCATGCGAGAAGGAGCAACGTTGCCGATTGTGGAAATAACGCCGACGCCACCCAATTTCATAATGTCGTAGGTAGCGGAATCGTCGCCCGAGTACACGCAGAAACCTTCCGGCGCACCGTCGACGATTGCCTTTACCTGATCGAAGTCGCCGGAAGCCTCTTTCACGGCAACAACGTTATCGAATTCGCGCGCAAGACGCAGCGTGGTTTCAGCCTTCATGTTCACCACGCAGCGGCCCGGGATGTTGTACAGGATGATGGGCAGCTCAACGGACTTGGCAATGGTTGCGAAATGCTGGTAAATGCCCTCTTGCGGAGGCTTGTTGTAGTACGGAACCACGCACATAAACGCGTCCACGCCTAGCTTTGCCACGTCGCCGGCAAAGTTCACCGTGTCGGCCGTGCAGTTGTCGCCTACGTTAGCGATAACGGGAATACGGCCGTCAACAGCGGAAACAACAGCTTTGAACAGCTCGATTTTGCCCGGGTAGAACACCGTAGGGCTTTCGCCGGTGGTGCCGTTAATGATAAGCGAGTCTGCGCCGCCCTTGACCAGGCGATCGGCAAGCTCCTGAGCACGATCAAGGTCGAGCTCGAGGTTTTCCTTCATGGGCGTGACCATGGCCGGAATCATGCGGCCGAAACGAGGCTGCTCCATCGTTGGCACCTTTCTGTACAAGCACACGCGCTTTCGCATGTGCCCCGATTGCTAAATTCAACAGTCTTGTATTATGCCACGGCACCCCGAAGGGTGCCGTGAAGTCTACTAAATTGTCACGCGAGCGTGCCCGGAAGCTGGGCTAAGCCATAAAGTTCTCGAGTCCGACGATCAAGCCCTCGCGCTCACCGACGCTGCGAATGCCCAGCAGCACACCGGGCATGTACGACGTGCGGTCCCAGGAATCGTGGCGGATGGTAAGCGTTTGGCCCATGGAGCCGAACACCACTTCCTGGCTTGCGACATAGCCCATCGAACGCACGGAGTGCACCGGAACGCCGCTGATGAGCGCACCGCGCGCACCTTCGGCACCGGCAATCTCGGTTTCCTTGCCCGGAGCGGCGCTCACGCGGCCGTCGCGCGCTTCGGAAATGATTTCGGCCGTGCGCACGGCGGTACCGGAAGGAGCATCCTTTTTATTGCAGTGATGGAACTCCAGCACTTCCGCCTCGGGGAAAAACGGAGCAGCCGCTTTTGCGAACTGCATCATAAGCACCGCGCCCGTGGTAAAGTTCGGCGCATAGAACAGGCACGTGCCTTTCGGCGCAAGCGCAGAGAGCTCTTGCAGCTTTTCGTTCGAAAGACCCGTAGTGCCCACGACGCTGTCGATGCCCGCCGGAAGCGCGGCACGCAGGTTGCCCTCAACCACGGAAGGCTGTGTGAAGTCGACCAGCACGTCAAACCCACCTGCGGCAACGGCATGCTCTACGGTTTCGTACACGGCAAACGCATCGGAGGAACCGTGCGGGTCGATGCCGGCAGTTACCTGCATGTCGTCAGCAGCGGTAACTGCGTCAACGACCGCAGAACCCATGCGTCCGGCAAACCCTGAAACAGCAACGTTAATCATGTGGTACTCCTTTACCTAAAAACGGCGACCCGACAACGCGGGCCGCCGTATCAACTACGCTACGCTCAAGCTTATTGGACATCGTGACGACGACGCGGGGTGCGGTTTGCACGCCCCGGGCGCACGTCGCGCTCGCCGCGGCCTTCGCGCTTGCCACCTTCGCGGTGGTCGTGGCCATGGCGCTCACCACGCGGAGCCGGAGCGCTGCCCTCAGGGGCGTCGGGCTTGTCAAGACGGTCGAGGGAAATCTTGCCCGTCTTCGGGTCAACCTCAAGCACCTGCACCTTCACGGTATCGCCCATGGACAGCACGTCTTCAACCTTGCCAACGCGGCCGTTGGCCACACGGGAAATGTGCAGCAGGCCGTCTTTGCCTGGAGTCAGCTTGATGAAGGCGCCGAAATCCTTAATGCCGACGACTTCGCCCTCGTAGATTTCACCAACTTCAGGCTCTTTGACGATGCCAAGGATCATGGCCTTGGCAGCATCGCCAGCCGGACCCTCAACGGCAGCGATGTGGATGGTGCCGTCTTCCTGGATGTCGATCTGCGCGCCGGTTTCCTCCTGGATGCCGCGGACAACCTTGCCACCGGAACCGATGACGTCGCGAATCTTGTCAACCGGAATGTGGATGGTCTCGATGCGCGGAGCAGTGTCGCGCAGGCTTGCACGCGGCTCAGGCAGCTCAGCAAGCATAGCCTTCAAGATGAAGGCGCGGCCTTCGTGAGCCTGCTTCAGCGCACGGCCGAGAATCTCGGTGGACAGGCCCTTAGCCTTGTTGTCCATCTGCAAAGCCGTGATGCCCTTAGCGGTGCCGCACACCTTGAAGTCCATGTCGCCGAGGAAGTCTTCCAAGCCCTGGATGTCGGACAGGATGACAACGTCGTCGCCTTCCTTGATAAGGCCCATGGCAATGCCGGAAACCGGAGCCTTGATAGGAACGCCGGCGTCCATAAGTGCCAGGGTGGAACCGCAGGTGGAGGCCATGGAAGAAGAGCCGTTAGACTCAAGGATCTCGGACACCACGCGGATGGCGTACGGGAACTCGTCCTCGGAAGGAATCACCGGCAAAAGCGCGCGCTCGGCCAAGGCGCCGTGGCCGACCTCGCGGCGCTTCGGGGCGCCCATGCGGCCCGTCTCGCCCGTGCAGTACGGCGGGAAGTTGTACTGATGCATATAGCGCTTGCCCTCGGCCGGGTCGATGGTGTCAAGACGCTGCCACTCGTTGAGCATGCCCAACGTGCATACGGAAAGCGCTTGGGTTTGACCGCGCTGGAACAAGCCGGAGCCGTGCACGCGCGGCAGATAACCCGGAACAATATGCAGCGGACGGATTTCGTCGGGACGACGACCGTCGGCGCGCTCTCCGGTCTCGATGACCATGGCGCGCATGGCGTGCTTTTCAAGCGCCTTCAGCGCTGCAGCGATATCGGAGCCCCATGCGGCAAGCTCTTCGTCGCTGAACTGCTCGGCCTTAATGCGAGCCTTGAGCTCTTCCACCTTGCCCATGCGAGCCTGCTTGTCGGCGTCTTTCAAGGCGGCGGACATTTCGTCGAAGAAGGGATTCACGCGCTCGTCGATAGAGGGGTCCGCAACGTGGATAGGCCATTCAACAGGCGTAATGTCGCAGCGGTCCAAGAAACGTTGCTGAGCTTCGCAGAACTTCGCGATGGCTTCTTGGCCGAAATTCATAGCGCGCAGCATAAGCTCTTCGGAAACCTCGTTGGCGCCTGCCTCAACCATGGAAATGTAGTCGGCAGTGCCGGCGATGGTAAGCTCCAAATCCGACGTTTCCTGCTCGGCATACGTGGGGTTCACGATGAACTCGTCAGTTTCGGTGTTGTGGGCGATGCGCACGCAAGCGGCAGGGCCGTCAAACGGAGCGCTGCCAATCATGAGCGCCGCGGAAGCGCCGCCGACGCAGATGCAGTCAGGCGGGTTCTGGCCGTCGCACACAAGCGTGGTGGCAACGATGTGCACCTCGCGCTTGAAACCGTCGGCAAAACCGGGGCGGATGGGGCGGTCGATCATACGGGCGGTCAGCGTGCCCTTTTCGGACGGACGCGCCTCGCGCTTCAGGTAGCCGCCGGGGATGCGACCCACGGAGTACATCTTCTCCATGAAGTCCACCGTAAGCGGGAAGAAGTCGTAGTTCTTCTCCTCCTTAGAGATGACGGCGGTGACAAGCACGGTAGTGTCACCCTGCGTGACCAGCACGGCACCGGTTGCCTGCTTGGCCAGCTCGCCCGTTTCGAAGCGGTAGGTTTTACCGTACAGCTCGAAGGACTCGACGATCTTTTCCATGTGTGATTCTGTCTTTCTCTTCTGCCTTAGCCGCCCTAGTGCAGCTAAGCTTCTTCGGCACAGCGAGTACTCACGATTCCCCGCCTGCCGCGAGCAAAGGCGCCCTTGCGCTTTCGACCGCTATGCAAAAGCCCGCGCAGGGTATGCGCGGGCTTTCGTTGACTAGATGTTGTCGCGGATGCCGAGCTTCTTGATGAGGGCACGGTAGCGCTCGATGTCGCGCTCCTTGATGTACTTGAGCAGACCACGACGCTTACCAATGAGCATCATAAGGCCACGACGAGAATGGTTGTCCTTCTTGTGGGTCTTCAGGTGCTCGGTGAGGTTGCGGATGCGCTCGGACAGGATTGCGACCTGCACGTCCGGGTTGCCGGTGTCGTGCTCGTTGGCGCCGAATTCAGCGACCAGTTCTGCCGTACGCTCTTTCGAGATGCTGAGTTTGCTAGGCATAGCTTAACTCCACCTTTCCTGCGGGTTACCCCGCCTTCCGTGCAGCGAAATGCTGCGCTCAACGTGCTTGCCGCTGGGATCCATGCAACATGGGGACCAAGTGGCAAGTGGTTGCTGAAAAGCAACTTGTATATCTTACGCGAACGCGGGGCGTATTCGCAAGTAAGCAGGTACGCACGCACACGTTATGCACATTACCGCGCAGGGTTATTCGGCCGCTTCGGCTTCGCGCAGGCCCTGCACCAGCTGGTCGGCGCAAGACGTGGAACGACGGCCGCACGTATTGCCCTCGAGCACCGCTGCCACTTCATCCACCGTTTTACCGCTGATAAGCTTGCAGATGGCCTTGAGGTTGCCGTCGCAACCACCCACGAAGTCAACATGTTTGATAGTGGAGCCATCCAAATCGATATGGATTTCACGCGAGCAAACACCGCGCGTTTTGAACGTATACATACACTCTCCTCTCGTCAGTGCCGCTAGTATGACACGAACGGAAGCGCACAAAGGCGCTCTCCTAAAACAATCCGCACGTAAACAAAAACGTCAGCGACTTCAAATTCGTGGACGCGTGCACATGCGCCCATGTTTGGCATACGCGCAGCACGCCGAACACCGCCGACTGGTCGAGCTCCGCGACCGCTATGTCGGCAAAACGCATGCCTAGCAGCGCGCGCGCCCACGCAAGCGTTGAGGGCTGGATGCGAACCGCATCGGGTGTGGAGCATGCTTCGCACAAAACGCCACCTTCGGAAAACGAGAACGCAACATCGCGCACCTGACGGTCCGAAACACTGCAAGAAAGGGGCTCGCCGCACATGCAGCACGCGTCAAGCGAAGGGCGAATACCCGCAAAAGCAAACGTTTTCAGCAAATGCCCCGCGCACAGCGCCGGGGCATGAGCAACGTCGGCACTGTCAAGCGCTGCAAGCGCAGCGTGCGTCATAGGCAGCAGCTTGTTGTTTTCCAAACCAGCCTGCGTGATGCGGTCGAGCAGCTCGAGCATGGGTGCCGCCGCCGAAGCGCGCTCGATGCTTTCACGCACCGCTGCGTTGCCAGCGATAAGGCGTACTTCCTTGACGATGTCGAGCGTGCGGCCTTTCGCAAAAAGCACGTCGGCCTCCGCACCAAGTTCAAGGCGTGAGGAAAACTGGCTGGTAGGTTTGCGCGCACCTTTAGCGACGGCGCGAATCTGGCTGCCGTCTTGTGCCAAAAGGGACAAGATAAGGTCAGACTCCCCCAGCTTCGTTTTACGCAAAACAATAACGTGGGCTGTGTAGGTTTGCTGAGCCACAGGAGCTACTTAAACGACACGCCCGTAACGTTGTTGGAAGAATCGAACGTCAACGTGCCCGAAACCTGCTTGGTATCGCCAGTAACGCTGAGGGTTTGCCCCAGCACGGTGACCGACGTTGAAGCGCGGCCGGAAGCGGTAAACGACACCGTGTTGTCGCCCTGATACGACACGCTGTCAACTGACGTGACGGTAAACGCCGACCCATCGGAGGCCTTCAGCGTATTCGAACCTAAATACGAGCGTGCAGCGGCCGTAAGCTCGCTGCCGCGGGACTTCGCCACGGAAATCACGACCACCGTATCAGACGTTACCTTCGAACCGGCCTGAGGGTCGCAACCCATAACCGAGCCTTCCGAAACCGATTCGCTATAGGTGTACGTAACCGTTGAACTCAGCCCCGCATCTTGGATAGCCTGCTCAGCCTGGCTATACGTCATTCCCGAGATGTCGGGCACCGTGTAAGGCTGCGCAACCGTCAGCGTGATGGGGGTGGAAGCCTTCGCCTTTTGCCCCTCGCCGGGGTCAACATCAAGCACCGTGCCTTCAGCATCGTCGGAAAGAACCGTTTCAACGGACACGTTTTCAAAACCGCTATCGGAAAGGGCCTTGGTGGCATCATCTTGCGTTTTGCCCACAACGCTTGGCACGGTTCTAGAAGTTGAAACGTGAATGACCACCTCAGTGCCCTCTTCTTGGCGCGCGCCCGCGCCAGGGTCCATCAGCAGAACCAGACCTTCGGTGGAATCAGAGGGCACCGTGGTGGCACGCACGGTGAAACCTTTGTTTTGCAGCATGTACGTGGCATCGGATTGCGTCATGCCCGTAACGTCGGGGATAACTTTGCCGCCCCATAGTTCAAGATAGTACGTAACGCCTGCCGCTATAACACCCGCGAGCACCACCACCAGCGCGATAATGGCAGCGACTTTCTTGCCCTTGCCGCTTTTTTTATGCGGGTCAGGCGCTTTGAAGTCTTTCTGCTTTGGAGGCTCCACGCCGTCTATGCGGGGCATTTCCATGGTGTCTCCCGCGCGCCATGCAGCCTTAGGGGGCACGTATCCCGGGTTTACCAAAAACTCATCTAAGCCGGAAAGGTCGGCGGTGATATCGGGGTCAGCGGCGTTGGCGTTGCTACGCGCGGGGGCCGGCCCTATAGCCTGCGTTTTCTCCGCCTCAAGCGCAATGTTCTTCAGCTCGGGAATGTTGAGCACATGCGTGCGGTCGGCAGTGAACGCCTCATCATCTTCGGCAGTTTGGCTCTCTAGAACCTCTTCGTCATCTAAATCGGGCTCGATGACCTTAGCCTCGACGGCCGCAAGCTCACCCGTGCTTTGAGCGGGCACTGCGTCCGCCTCATCCGCCGGCTCATCCTCCGAAACAGCATCCGCGTCCGCTTCCTCATCGGCAGCCGAACTATCATCGCAAGACGTCTCTTCATCTGTGGTTTCAGCGGCTTGAGAAGATGCCGACTCGTCTTGCTCGAGCCTGTCATCAATCTCATCGGCTATTTCCTGCTGCGCTATGGGCTCTTCGTCGTTGAACTCATCCACGGGCTCAAACGAAAACGCATCGGGGCGCGCAGACATGCCGTAACCCGTTGCGGCAATATCGGGGATAGCGCCAAGTTTAGAGGAGCTACCGTTGTTCGCGGACGATTCCTCTTGCGGTAGGCGCGCGCCGCATTCGTCGCAAAACTTCGCACCCTCGCGATTTTCGGTATGACATATAGGACAAATCATGCTGGAAACTCCCTGGCACAAATAACTACGTGATCACGAAGCATTGTACCCAAAAGCACGAATGAGGTGCCGGGCAGCACCTCATTCGCAAACAACTTACAAGCCCTCGCCGTAGCCGAACCTACGTATCTGCGTGGCATCTCGGCGCCAGTTCTTCTTCACCTTCACCATCAAGTCAAGGTACACGCGCGTGCCAAGCAGCTGCTCAAGATCGGCGCGCGCCTCTTGGCCGATGCGCTTGATGGCGCTGCCGCCCTTACCAATGATGATGCCCTTTTGGGAGTCGCGCTCAACATAGATGCGCGCAAGAATATGGTTGAGGTCCTTCTTCTTGTCGTAGGACATGTCCTCCACGGTAACGCCGATGGAATGCGGTACCTCGTCGCGGAACGTGCGCAGGATTTTCTCGCGAATGAACTCGGCGACGATGACCTCGATAGGCTGGTCGGTTTCCATGTCAGCGGGAAACCATGCAGGCCCTTCAGGCAAGAAGTACTCGACTTCCTCGATGAACGCATCGATATTGTAGCCCGTTTCCGAGGAAAGCCCCACCATCGCATCCCAGTTGGCAAGCTTTTTCGCAGCCTCAACCTGCACGTGCATCTGCTCTTTCGTGACTAAGTCGCCTTTGGAGAGCACGCAGATTTTCTTAGCGTGGCGGCAGTGCGGGCCATCAAGCTGAGCGGCCACCCACTCGTCGCCGCGGCCGACCGGCTTGCTGGCGTCAATGAGCATGGCGATGACGTCGACGTCCTCAAGCGCCTTTAAAGCCGACGTGTTCAGTTCTTCTCCCAGCGCATCGTGCGGCTTGTGCAAGCCAGGCGTGTCAACGATGATCATCTGCATGTCGTCGCGCGTGTATACGGCGCGGAAACGGTGGCGCGTGGTTTGCGCCGTGTTAGAGGTGATGGCAATCTTTTTGCCCATGATGGTGTTGAGCAGCGTAGACTTGCCCGCGTTCGGCCTGCCCACCAGCGTGACGAACCCCGATTTGAAGCCCTCGCCCGACGGCGGTGCGGCATGTCCGAAATAAGCGTCTAAATCCATGAGTCTCCTAGCAGTTCAAATACGTTACGAAACGAATAAGGCGATAATGCGCGGGAGGAACACTACCACGCCCACAGCAAGCGAAGCCGCAGCGCCCGCAAGCGCGGCACCGGCGGCGCAATCCTTAGCCTTGCGCGCAAGTTCGTGGTACCCCGGACTTGCCAGGTCAACCACCGCCTCAATAGCAGTGTTCACCGTTTCAAGCGCGAACATCATGCCGACGCAGATGATCACGGCAAACCAGGAGGCAGCATCGATACGCAGCGCAAAACCCAAAATCACCGCGATGACCGCGCACGCAGCATCGATACGCAGGTTGCGTTCAGTGCGAACGGCTTCAAGCAGCCCGCGCCCTGCGTTGGCGAAGGCTGCTTGAAGCTTATAACGCTGGCCTTGTCCTTTTGTAGCGGCAGAACGAACAAAAGGGCGCTCGTGCTGATCGGGGGCACCCATAAGCTACCGGTTGTTCCAAGCGGCAAGGATTTCGTCTTCAAGCGCTTCCATGACCTTGGCGTCTTCTTCGACGATGTGATCATAGCCGCACAGGTGCAAAAGCCCATGCACGAACAGCAGGCTTACCTCTTGCTCAAAGGTGGTGCCAAACTCGTGCGTTTGACGTTCTGCCACGTCGGGTGCGATAACCACGTCGCCCAACTCGTACACGTCGTCAAAGCCCTCGGGCACGATGTCGGTCAGCTCGTCTTCCACGCCATCGCACTCGAACGACAGCACGTCGGTTGGCCCCTGTATGTTACGGTATTCCTCGTTAAGGCGAGCGATTTCGTCGTTAGTTACAAAGCTGAGCGACACTTCGGTGTTCTCGGGTTTGTGCTGGTGGTTCAAAACGAACTGGGCAAGCTCAACAAGCGGCATGTCCTTTAGATCGTCTTCGCGATAGTCGTAGTTAATTTGAACGTCCATGGTTGTCCTTCTTCTGCGTTGATGCCGCAGCGTTGTCGTATGCCGAAACAATGGCGGCCACCAGCGAGTGGCGCACCACATCTTTACCGGAAAACTTGCAGAACTCGATACCGTCGATGCCGCCGAGAATGTTCTTGATGCCTTTAAGGCCTGAAACTCCGCGCGGTAGGTCGAGCTGTGTGACGTCGCCCGTAATCACCATCTTCGAGCCAAAACCCAAGCGCGTAAGGAACATCTTCATTTGCTCGGGCGTGGTGTTTTGCGCCTCGTCTAGAATGACGAAGCTGTCGTTGAGCGTGCGGCCGCGCATAAACGCCAGCGGAGCGATTTCGATAACGTTGTTCTCGATGAGCTGCTGCGCACGCTGCATATCGGTCATGTCGAACAGCGCATCGTACAGCGGGCGAATATAGGGGTCGATCTTCTCGTTGAGCGTGCCCGGCAGAAAACCGAGGTTCTCCCCCGCTTCCACCACCGGACGCGTGAGGATGATGCGGCCCACCTCTTTACGCTTGAGCGCCGCAACCGCCATCGCCATGGCAAGGTATGTTTTACCGGTGCCGGCAGGGCCAATGCCGAACGTGACGGTATTGTGCCGAATAGCATCAACGTAGTACTTTTGACCTGCGGTTTTCGGGCGAATGGCCTTGCCGCGATACGTAAGCAGGATATCCTCGCGAAGCGCCGTGGGCGTGAACTCCGCTGTGCGCAGCAAATCGATAGCGCGCGCAACATAGCCAGAATCGGGAACCGAGCCCGATTCCACATGTTTGATAAGCTCAGTGAACAGCGCAGTGAGCGACTGCACTTCAACCGGGTCGCCCTCAAGCACCACCGAATCCCCGCGCACTGTGATGCGCGCCTGGAAGGCTTGCTCTATTTGATGTAGCAGGCAATCGCCCGGCCCCACCACCAGCGCCATGTTCACCGATTGCGGCGCCGTCAACGTGATATGCGTGTTCTCAGTCATGGCCGCTAGTATAGCACGTGCCCATTTCGCAAAAGCGAAGCAACATTGAGGTTCACGCGCCGCACAAGGAACGGAGCCGTGCGCGAAACCCGCCGGTTAGCCATTAGCGTAGATGTGGACATCCAAACCATCCAACTACAACCGCACTTCAATGAGCGCCCCAGCTTTTGCACGGACGGGGGCAACCAGTTCGTGGTAGCTTTCAGTCATGGCAGTGCCGTTTTCCTCTACGAGTGCAAACTCGGCGGTGTCTGCACGGCGCTGCAAGTCTTCTTGGCGCAGCTGCTTGGCCAAAGCGCGCAGCTTAGCGGCGCGGGCAGCACGCACCTCATGGGGAACTTGGTCTTCACGCTGCGCCGCAGGCGTACCCTCACGTTGCGAATAGGGAAACACGTGAATCCTTGAGAAACGGCACCGTTGCGCCACGCGCAGTGTTTCTTCAAACTCGGCATCGGTTTCACCCGGAAAACCGCAGATGATATCCGTGGAAAGCGAAAGCTGGGGCATTGCGTCGTAAAGCTTGTCAACCAGCTTCACAAACTGCTCGGCAGTGTAGGGCCTATTCATTTCCGTCAGAACCTTAGTGCAACCCGACTGCAGCGGAAGGTGCAGGTGGCGGCAAATGCGACCATCTGCATGTGCAATCAGTTGAATAAGGCTATCGGACACATCGCACGGTTCGGTGCTTGAGATGCGGAAGCGACACGGATGTTCTTCAGGGGCGTGAATATCCGCAGTACGTTCAAGCAGCATACGCAAAAGGCCGTCAAGCGCAACGTCTGCGCCTTCAGACGAGCTACAACAATATGAACCCAAATTGATGCCCGTGAGCACGATCTCGCGCACGCCCGTCTTCGCAAGCGCCTCGCATTCGGCAAGCACCTCGTGCGCAGGGCGGCTGTACGCTGTGCCGCGAGCAACGTGCACGATGCAGTACGTGCACGCGTTGTTGCACCCGTCTTGCACTTTCACGCCAACACGCGTGTGGAAGCCTTCGCCTACCGCAAGCGCGCGAGAGCTGTGGTCAAACGGCCCAACAAGCCTGTCGAGCACATCGTCAACCTGTAGTTTTCCCGCAACTTGTACACGTTCAGGTGCCATACTCAAAAACGCATCGGCATCGATGGCCGCTGCGCATCCGGTAACAACCACCTGGGATGAGGGATTGGCGCGAAGCGCATGACGCACAGCTTTACGCGTCTTCTTTTCCGCCTCCCCCGTTACTGTACACGTATTAACCACTACAACGTCAGCCGTTGCCTCATCGGTTTCGACACAACCTCGCGCAAGCAAGCCGGACGCAAACGCGTCGGACTCAACACGATTCACTTTGCAGCCAAGGTTCACAATAGCAAAGTTCATGCGCACCCCTTAGCTCCAAGGCCTCCCAATTCATACAGTACCAGCGCAGGTGCGACAATACCGGCCGTTTCCGTGCGCAAGATGCAACGGCCAAGCGACACCAGCGCCGCCATCGGGTTGCAGGCAAGAAACGCATCGACTTCTTCAGGTGCAAGCCCGCCTTCCGGGCCTATCACCACGGCAATGCGGACAGAGGGAAGCGGCTTGCCAGCTGCAGCAAGCGCACGCTGCAGCGCATCATGCAAACAGGCCGTGCCAGGGGCTTCTTCCCAGCACACAAGCACCGCGTCAAAGCTTGCCAGCTGCTCGCAAACGCCAGAAAGCTTTTGCGGCTGCTCAACGTGCGCAAGGCGCACCTGGCCCGATTGCATGGCGGCGCTTTTCGCAATGGCCTGCCACCGCTCGGTTTTAGCGGCAACCTTTTTCGGATCAACCTTCATGATGCTGCGCGCGGCGGAAAACGGCATGAACTGCGCCACGCCCAGCTCGGTGGCATGGCGAATAACCGTTTCCATCTTGTCGCCCTTCGCAAGGCCCTGCACTAAGCACACATGAGGAAGGTCGCCTGCGGCGTCCAAATGCCCCGCAATGCGCACCACGGGCACCGCGCCATCGAATGAGATGATCTCGCACTCGAAATAATCCTGGTCGGCATCGATGACGGCGATATGCTCGCCCGGCGCCAAACGCAGCACCTTGGCGTGCTTCGCATCATCGCACGAAAGCGCAAGCGGAAACTCCGCTTGCGCTTCATGGGCCAAAATCTGTTCGTCCAAAAAGAAATGAGGAAGGGACATCGAAATCCTAAACTAACGAACTAGTTGAACTTATCGCGAAGCTTTTGCAGAGGCGTGCGCGCCTCTGAAACGTCTTCACCCAACTCGTGCGCCAACTGTTCAAGCAGTTCACGCTGCTTTTTTGTGACCTTCTTCGGAACAACCACGGTGACGTGCACGTACATATCGCCACGTGCCTCGCTGCGGAAACGCGGCATGCCGAAGCCCTTCACGCGCACGATCTGATCGTTTTGCAGGCCTTCGGGGATGCGAACCTTAACCTTCTCGTCCTCGAAGATGCCGTCAACCTCGATTTCGGCGCCAAGCGTTGCCTGTACGATGGACACGTTCGCGCGGCAATGCAGGTCGTCCCCATCGCGTTCGAAGAACTCGTGCGGCTGGATGCGGCACGTGACGATAAGATCGCCCGAGCGCGAACCGCGCAAGCCGGCCTCGCCAAAGCCGGTAAGACGCAACTGCTGCGCATCGCGAATGCCCACAGGCACTTCAACGGTAACACGTTGACGGTCGGGCACGCGGCCTTGGCCTTCGCATTCCGGGCAGGGATTGTCGATGGTTTTGCCCGTGCCGTTGCACTTGCTGCACGTGGTGGCAGTTTGCATATCGCCCAAGAACGTATGCTGCACCGTAACCACGCGGCCCTTGCCGCCGCACTCGGGGCACGATACTTCCTTGCCATTTTCGCCTAAGCCGGTGCCGTCGCAATCAGGGCACGGCGCCAAACGGTCGTACACGATTTCCTTTTTAGCACCCGTGGCAACTTCCTCAAGCGTAAGACGCAGGCCCACGCCCATATCGCGGCCCTCCGTGCGCTGCTGCCGCCCGCTGCCGCCACCAGCTCCGCCGCCGAAAAAGCTGCTGAAGATGTCGCCGACGCCGAAACCGCCGCCGAACAGGTCGTCGAAGTCAACGTAGCCGTTTCCGCCATAGCCGCCGCCGGCAGCACCGGGAATAGTTCCGAAACGATCGTATTGGGCGCGCTTATTCGCATCGCTGAGCACGTCATATGCCTCGTTGAGCTCTTTGAACTGATCCTCCGCATCGGGAGCCTTGTTCACATCAGGATGAAGCTCGCGGGCTTTCCGACGAAACGCTTTCTTGATATCCGCCTCGGTTGCGTCACGCGAGACGCCGAGAACTTCGTACAAGTCCTTCGCCATGGTTGCTACGTTCTACCTTTCCATTTCATCAGCCGCGTGCGGCAGCTTGGTTAAACCTATTTATCGCCTAACGCGGCACCTGCGATGCGCACCGCGCGAATTACCTTCGAATAATCCATACGCGTCGGCCCGATGACAGCCACCACACCCGCCGCGTCGCCGCGACCGTAACGGCTTGCCACTACCGAAACGCCCGAAAGCCCTTCGGCGTTGTTCTCTGCGCCGATGCGCACCGAAGGCATGCCCGTGCACGTTTTGGCCGTGTCGTCCAAAATATGCAGCAGCACAGTATCGTCCTCAAGCACCTGCATAACCGGCAGCAACGCTTGCGATTGGCTGAACTCAGGCTGCGAGAGCAGCGAGGACACACCAAGGCTGTGCGCGCGCGAGGTTTCGCCCTCACGCATGCACGACAGCACCACGTCAAGCGTCATGCGCACAAGCGGGTCGCGAAACGCCTCGGCCATGCCGGTGCCAAGCCCATCTTCGATTTCATGCAAGCTATTGCCCGTGAACACCTCGTTGAGCAGATGCTGAACGCGCGCAAGCTCCTCGCTTTGCACCTCTTCGGCGAAATCCATATGGCGGTTGAACACCTGGCCATCTTCAGTGACCACCACAACCAACGCATGATACGGCGTAAGAGAGATAAGCGAGACCTGTTTAATGTGCAAATCAAGCACCGAAGGCGCAAGCACAATTGACAAGCAGTCGGTAAGCTTGGTGAGCGCAGCGGACGTTTGCTCCACCAGCTCGTCAAGCTCTGAAGCGCTTTCGCGCAGTTTGTTTGCGGCTTTCTTGCAACGCTCATCCTCTTCCGCGGGGCCCTGCTGTTCCAGCAGGTTGTCAACGAACGCGCGGTATCCCATGTCGGTTGGAATACGCCCTGCCGAGGTGTGCGGCTGCGTGATATAACCGCCGTCCTCAAGCACCGAAAGCTCGTTGCGCACGGTTGCAGGGCTGACGCCTAGCTGGTAGCGCTCGGTTAACGTGCGCGAGCCCACCGGCAGAGCGCGCGCCACATACTCCTCAATCAAGGCCGCCAACACTTTTTGACGTCTATCCGATAGCACGCTTCTCCACCTTCCTTTCGATTGATACCCTTGAGGTAACTGGTTTCGTAACAGAATATTTTAGCAGCCCGCGTACCAGAGTGCTAAACCTGCACCGAATCGTAAGAAACACGACCAATCTAAAGGCAGCAAGTGCCGAAGTGCACGCAGTACGAACCGCGCTCGCGCTAAGGCGCCAAGTCGAACAGCGCGCCGTACAGCTCGTTGCCGCACAGCCATCCCCTATCGGTTGGCCGCCAACGGCAATTGCGATGCTCCACCAGCTCCTCGCGGGCAAGTTGTTCAAGCGCCTTTTTTGTGTTCGGGAGCGTTTGCGCGGCGCGTGCCACCAGTTCATCGGAAATGCCGCACGACATGCGCATACCCAGCATCATATCCTCGGCCAGCATCTCGGCGGGATTCAGATCATCGGTTACCAGCCCGTCTTGCACGCGCATACGGCGCTCAGCGTTTTGCGTCATGCTTGCAGCGCTGCGACCAAGGCCCAGGTAGGGAACGCCCGTCCAGTACGCGATATTGTGTTTACACTGATAGCCCGGTTTTGCGTAGCTTGCCACTTCGTAGCGCTCAAAACCCGCCTGTGCAAGGATGCGAGCGGCGGCCTGCATACGGTCGGCTTCCACGTCATCGTCCGGCTCCTCAAGTTCACCAGACAAAACCATGGCGTCAAAGGGGGTGTGGGGTTCAATGGTAAGCGGGTAGATGCTCACATGGGAAACGCCCAGTTCAACCGCAGTTTCAACGCTGGCCTCAAACGACGCGAGCGACTGCCCGGGAATGCCGCACATCAAATCGACGCTCACGTTGTCGAAGCGCTCGTGCGCCGTTCTTACCGCTTGCTTGGCAGCTTCAGCGGAATGCGCGCGACCCAGAACGGAAAGCACCTGATCATCGAAGCTTTGCACCCCGATGGACAGACGGTTTACCCCCAGCGCCCATATATCGCGCACCATGGTTTGCGTAAGGCTTTCAGGGTTTGCCTCCATGGAGCACTCCACATCAGGCTCGAGCCGCATGGACAAGCCGAGCGTGTACAGCAACATGGACAACCGAGACATGCCCACATGCGACGGCGTGCCGCCGCCGATGTACACCGTTTCAACAGACGCAAGCTCGCCTTCTTTCGCCTTGCGGCGAATTTGCAGGCACAGGTCTTCAATGTAGCTGTCAATGCGCTCATCGCCGGCAGGAACCGCGCTGGTTGCGAAATCGCAATACGAGCAGCGCTTCACGCAAAACGGGATATGCAGGTACAGCGCGCGATACGGATCATGCATGGGCGTTCGCAATCTCTAGCAACTCATCGAACACGGCATCGAAATCTTCAACGCTTACACATGCGTTGATTTTTCCGCGAGCGGCCGCAGCACCAGGAAGACCTGTCATATACCACATGGCATGCTTGCGCATGCGCACGATGTTGCGCCCTTCGCGCTGCGAAAGCAGGCGCGCATGACGTCGCGCCAAGGCAATGCGCTGTTCAATCGTAGGCGCCGCAGGCTCGGGAAGCCCTTGCAGCGCCGCTTGAGCTTGCGCGAAAATCCACGGGTTGCCTTCGGCGGCACGTGCGATCATCACGGCATCGCAGCCTGTTTCGCGCTTGATAGCCGCGGCGTCGCGACCGCATTTCACGTCGCCGTTGCCCACCACGGGCACGCTGACTGCCTGCTTCACGCGCGCAACAGTGCCCCAATCAGAGCTACCGCGATACAGCTGCTCGGCGAAACGCCCGTGTACGGCAACGGCGCATGCGCCAGCAGCTTCCATGCGCCGCGCAAATTCGGGGGCCGTCTCCTGCCCCGCAGCCCATCCACGGCGGAACTTCACGGTAACAGGATGCTCGACGGCTTTGCGTACGGCCGTTACAATTTGCGCCGCCACGTCAGGGGTGCGCATCAGAGCGCTTCCATCGCCTTTCGTGACGATCTTGCGCGCCGGGCATCCCATGTTGATGTCGATATACGCAAGCGAAGAGCCCATTTCCTGTTCGATCCACGCAGCTTGCGATGCCATGGTTTGCGGTTCATGACCGAACAGTTGAACCGCCACCATATCCTCGCCATCGGCCAAATCGAGCAAATGACGGGTTTTCTCGTTTGCGTAGGAAAGGCCTTTTGCCGAAACCATTTCGGTGTAGGTAAGCTCGGCGCCCTGTTCGCGGCACAACGTTCGAAACGCCATGTCCGACACGCCGGCCATGGGAGCCAGCAAAAGCTGGTGGGTGCGGAAAAACTCGTGCATACGTCACCTACATCGAGGCCAAAATGCCCACGCCGGAAACTAGCGTAAACACAAGCAACGCTACCAGCGCCAACACCACCACGACACATCCGATGCCGGCGGCTTTCGTACCGCCGCCCTGCGCGCGTTCAAGCTCGGCCGCCGCCTTCTTGTCGTCAAACGCGTCGTCAAGCCAGTTGTATTCTTCGTTGCGCTTTTTGCTCATACCGTGCAAATAACCTTTAATCGTCAACCTTCAGAATAGCCATGAACGCCTCTTGCGGCACCTCCACGTTGCCGATTGCCTTCATGCGCTTTTTGCCCTGCTTCTGCTTTTCAAGCAGCTTGCGTTTGCGGCTGATGTCGCCGCCGTAGCATTTTGCAAGCACGTCTTTGCGCTTAGCCTTCACAGTTTCGCGCGCAAGCACGCGCCCGCCGATGGCCGCCTGAATAGGCACCTCGAACATCTGGCGGGGAATGATCTCTTTCAGCTTTTCGGCAAGCACACGCCCACGTTCGTAAGCCTTGTCGCGATGCACAATGAAGCTAAGCGCGTCGATAGGCTTGCCCGACAGCAGAATGTCAAGCTTCACCAGGTTAGACGGCTTGTACCCATCAAAGTCGTAGTCAAGGCTTGCGTAGCCTTTCGTGTTTGACTTCAGCTTGTCGAAGTAGTCCATGATAAGCTCCGACAGCGGTATTTCCCATAGCATCTCAACAGTGTGCTGCGAAAGGTAGTTCATGGTAACGAACGTGCCGCGGCGCTGCACCGTTAGGTCCATGACCGCGCCCACGTAATCGGGCGGGATAAGGATTTTCGCCTTCAGGTACGGCTCTTCGATGCGTTCGATTTCGCCCGGGTCGGGCATTTCCTGCGGGGAGTGCAAGCTGATCATCTTGCCGCCCTGGCAGAACACGTGATACTCCACCGAAGGTGCCGTGGCCAGAAGGTCAAGGTTGAACTCACGCTCAAGGCGCTCCTTCACCACCTCCATGTGTAGCAAGCCCAAAAAGCCAACGCGGAAACCAAAGCCCAGTGCATGCGACTTTTCCGGCTCCCAAATAAGCGCCGGGTCATTGAGCGACAGCTTCTCAAGCGCCTCTTTCAGTGGCTCGTACTGGTCGGATTCAATGGGGAACAGGCCCGTGTACACCATGGGCTTCGCTTCGCGATAGCCGGGAAGAGGGTCGTCCACGCCGCCCTCGGCCAGCGTGATGGTGTCGCCCACTTTTACATGCGATAGGTCTTTCAGGCCGGTGACCAGATACCCCACCTCACCTACGCCAAGCTCGGGCAGCGGCTCTTCGGCGGGGTGGCGCGCGCCAACCTCCTCGGCAAGAATTGTTTTGCCGCTGGCCATAAGCTTGAGCTTCTGACCTTTGCGCATGCTGCCGTCAACCACGCGCACAAGCGCAACCACACCACGGTACGGATCGAAGTAGCTGTCGAAGATAAGCGCGCGCAGCGGGGCTTCGGCCCTACCTTGCGGCGCAGGGATGTTGTACACCACCGCTTCCAGCAAGTCATGCACGCCCTCGCCGGTTTTGCCGCTGGCAAGCACCGCGTCGTCGGCAGGAATGGCAAGACCGTCTTCGATTTCCGCCTTCACGCGTTCCGGTTCAGCGGACGGAAGGTCGATTTTGTTGATAAGCGGGATGATTTCCAGGTTGGCGTTCATGGCCATCATGGCGTTGGCGACCGTTTGCGCCTCCACGCCTTGCGTGGCGTCAACCACCAGCACCGCGCCCTCACACGCGGCCAAGCTACGGCTTACCTCGTAGGTGAAGTCAACGTGGCCCGGGGTGTCAATGAGGTTGAACTGGTACGTTTCGCCATCGTCGGCGGTATAACTGACGCGCACCGCCTGGCTTTTGATAGTAATGCCGCGCTCGCGTTCGATGTCCATGCTGTCAAGCAGCTGCGCCTGCATATCGCGGTGCGCCACCGTGCCCGTCAATTCCAAAATGCGGTCGGACAACGTGGACTTGCCGTGGTCGATGTGCGCGATAATGCTGAAATTGCGAATATGCGAAGGATCGGTCATGGCCTCAAGCTTTCATAAAGAGGAGAAAGCGCCGAGGAAACGGCGCTTGTGTTTAGCAACGTGTTATTTTACCAGGCGAACGCCGCCGCCGCACAGCGGCGCACTACAATTCCACGTCAGGAGCACCGGCAGCTTGCGCGCTGACCACCACGACCTTTGCTTTTACCTGGCCGTCGTTGGTGCACACCGCCCACGTGCCTTCGGGAAGCTGCACGGTAGCCTGGCCGTCGGACACGTTTTGCGTGGACACTTGCTCGGGCACGAACTTCGAACCGTCTTCCGAGATAAACGTAGGCTTGGCAATGATTACCTGAGAGGCGTTGGTTTTCACGTTCACCTGGCCCGTTGACTGCGCCGCGCTGGCGGGCTGCTCAACATCGTAGGTTTGCTTGTTGTCGGAATGGCACGACACGCAAGACTTGCCCTGATCAATGATTTCATGCTGCTTGGCTCCGCACCCCGCAAAACCGCATGCGCACACCACGCTTAACGCAACCACGCACCCTGCAAGCACTGCCCTTCGTTTTGCCATTGCAACCTCTTTCGTTGACCATCAGCCCATAAGTTGTGCATTTACCTGCACAACCTTGAAAAATGTCGTGCAAGCACGTGTAACTTGCGCTATTCTATCGCATTGCGTATCCGGCGCGACGTTCGCTTTCACCTTATGAAGGCGAATCCGCAGACAAGGCTGCACGAAGGATTGTCGTGGTGCCGGGTGGCCGATTGGCTCATAGGAGCGGGAAAACCTGTCTGCTCTGCATATGCACCCTGGTTGGGGCGTTGCGTTTTCTGCACTGCATATGCCAATCCGTCACCTGTGCATTTCCCTTCCCTTCATACTTGTTTGCCGCCGGAGCAAAAGGCACCGCTAAGCTGCGGCAAAGGAAACAAGAATCGAAGGAGATTCAACATGGCAAACATCAAGAGCCAGAAGAAGCGCATCATCACCAACGAGAAGTCCCGTCAGCGCAACCGCGCTTGCAAATCCGAGCTGAAGACCGCCGTGCGCGCTGCACGCGAGGCCGTTGCCGCCGGCGACGCCGCCGCTGCATACGCCAAGGGCCTGTATGCTTGCCGCCTGCTTGACAAGGCTGCTTCCAAGGGCATCATCCACAAGAACCAGGCTGCCAACCGCAAGTCCGGCGTTATGGCTCTGGTGAACACCATCGTCACCGACGAGGTGCGCGGCGCATACGTGAAGCCCGAGGCCAAGAAGCAGGAGGCCACCGGCTCCAAGAAGGCTGCCCGCAAGGCTGAGAAGGCCGCCGCTTACAAGGTTGCCAACGAGGAGAAGGCAAAGCGCGTTGCCGAGCAGAAGAAGCTTGAGGCTGCCGCTGCCGAGCGCAAGGCCAAGGAAGCTGCCGAGGCTGCTGCCGCTGAGGCCGAGGCCGACGAGGGCGAGCAGGCTGCTGAATAGCACCGCATTCGCATAAGCGAAAACGAAAATGGCTCCGGTAATCCGGAGCCATTTTTTTGTTGTAAGGGCAACCGTGAACACGGGGACGGAGGGACGTGTTCACGGTTGCCCTTACTCATTCCAAAATGCCTTCGTGAACACCCGCTCCGTCCCCGTGCTCACGTACAACTCCCCTCAGGGGTGCTTTTAACGCTTTGCCGTTACGTTTACTACCCATTCGCGGAACGCGGCGGCAGCATCGGCTCCGCTTTTCATGGCCTGTTCGGTGTCACGGGCGCTGATAAGCGCTGTGCGCAGCTCTTCGCCGGTGAAGCGCCTCGCCCAGGTTGCATGGTTTCTCACGCGCCAGTCGGGCTGCTTGAGCGCAGACGCGATGGCTTTCGGATTTCCGCGCGCAATCATGCTTTTCGCGCATATGAGCTCGCGCAAGCGAGCGGCGCACATCGGCATAAGCGCATGCGGAGACACCGACTTCATGCGTTCAAGGTACAGCAGGCATTTCGCCGTGTCGCGCGCGGCGAACGCATTCACGAATTCCCAGGGTTTAACCTCAGCGGTGCGCGTTACGAGCGAAAGCACTTCCTGCTCGCCCACTGCTGCGGTGCCGGTATGTGCAAGCGCGATCTTTTTGATTTCAGCATCAAGATGCACCGTATCTTCGCCCACCAGGTTAACGAGCGCCACAGCCGCGCCTTCGCTGAACGTGACACCGTGGCCAACGGCCATAGAGCGCACGAGCTTCGGCAAATCCCGCGCCTTCGGCGGGGCGCAGTCGATAACGGCCGTTTTGCCGTGCTTGGCAACGGCTTTGTACAAGCGCGTGTTCTTGGCAAGCTTTTCCGCCACCAGCGCAAGCACCGTAGACTCGCACGGTGCATCTAGGTACGCCACGATTGGTTCGGAGTCCGCCTTCTTCAGCTTATCAGCCTCGCGCACTTCCACCAAACGCACGGGCGACGCAAACGGAATGGTGTTGCACGCGTTCACCACGTCGTCGCCCGTGAACTCCGAGCCCTCGAACACGTCGGAGTTGAAAGATAAGTCGCCCATGCTCGACAAACGCGTACGCAAGCGCTTGAGCACCGCATCACGTTTGAGCGCATCCTCGCCCGTGATGAGGTACACCGGAAGCAATGGTTTTGAGTTGTTCTTCGTATCTGCCATGCGCTGCATTTTACCGCAGACACCGCACATCAATGTCATCTTCCGTGAAACTGCAGACCACGTCCCCGCGTTCATCGGTTCGAAAGATTGCGCTGTCAGCCGCCTCAAGCGCCTCTATGGTAGTTGCAGCCGGGTGTCCGTAGCGGTTATGCGCGCCTACGGACACCAGCGATACACTCGGAGACAACGTTTGAGCCTGTTCGGGGGTAAGGGCATTTTTCGAACCGTGATGCCCAACTTTGTAGACATCAACGCTTTCCACCACGTCCGCGGCAAACAGAGCGTCCAACTGGTCATGTTCGGCATCACCCACCAGCAGCGCTCTCCACTCGCGTTGCCCGTTGGCGTCAAGATCGGTATCGGCCAGCAAGCACACGCTGTCGGCGTTGCCCCCTTCGTCGGTATACGCACGTGGCCATATACACGTAAGGGTGTACGCGCCAAGCGTGATGTTATCGTGCACCTGCAACCCCGCAAGCCCTTGCTGTCCAACGAGGGCGGTTGCATTCGCACGAAGCTTCACGCACGAACCGCACGTGCACGAAAGTGCGTCGTTTGCGACAAGCACGCGATCCACCTGCACCACGCCGCGCAAAGAAGGCAACGAGCCCATGTGATCATCATCGGGGTGCGTGATCAGCAGTGCGTCAAGATGCGCTACGCCCTGCCGTGCAAGCGCTTCGCGCAGCATGCTGTCTTGATTTCCGGTGTCGATAAGCATGGTTTTGCCGCGGCTTTGCAGCAGTATGGCATCACCCTGCCCCACATCAAGCGCAATGAGCTGCGTGGCCGACTGTTTCAACCCGGCTGCTCCAAGCCATATGGCCCCGCAACAGAGCCCACACAACACCGCGCCTGCGAAACGCTTTACCGGTACGGCACGTGCACCCCTCAGCCCAGGCCGTGGCCACCATAGCCATAGCAACGCTGCGGCAACGGCCGATACCGTCAACGCCGCGCCAGCGCCAAGTGATATCGGAATGCTCGCATACGGGATCGGCGCCACCGCGTGCACTACCATGCGCAGCGCATACGCCAAACCGCACGCAACCGATGCAGCCGCAGGTGCTGCCACAGGAACAGCCACGCCCACCACCGCGCACACGATGCCCACCATGCACACCGGCCCAAACAGCGGAGCGGTAACCACGTTCGCAAGCGGCGAAATCAACGGGAGCTGCGAGAACAAAGCGGCCGAAATAGGCATTGCCAAAAGCGATGAGGCGCACGTAAGCGAAAGCGCTTCGCGCACGAAAGCCGGTAGACGCGAAACGGCATGTCCAAACCACGCATCAAGCAGCGAGCCGAACAACACAATGCCCAACGTGGAAAGCGCCGAGAGCGCAAACGACGCCGAAATGGCAACCTGAGGATCAAGCACCACCATCCCGACAACGCACACCGACAGCCCCGAAAGCGACGAGGCCCGTTTGCGCGCAGTCCACGACAGCAAGCCCGCAAATGTCATGATTGCTGCCCGGATGGCGGAAACGGGCAGGGCGGTAAGCACCAAGTACGCAAGCACCAGCGCAATTTGCGCCGCCACCGACAGCCACCGCGGCAGGCGGGCAAACCTCATAAGGGCAGCCACAAACGCCACCACGATTGAAAGATGCGCACCTGAAACCGCAACCACGTGCGCCAGCCCGCTTACCTGAAAATCTTGATACACCTCACTTGGCAGCGCTGCACGCCAACCGCACGCCACCGCTGCGGCCAAACCACCGTCTATACGCTGCGGGTTCACAAGCATGTCAACCGCACGGGCACGAACGCCAACAAGGATTCCGAGTAAATCGCTGCGATCAACCTGAGCGCACGTTCTCAACTTCACGGCAGCAACGGCACCCTTTTCCCAGCAGTATGCCGCGCGCGATTCGGACGGTAGCGAAACCGAACCGTAGCCTTCGAAGACGTTGCCATACGCCGGCACCGCCTCCCCTTCCGGAAACGACACGGTTGCCAGCAACGGTGATGCGCCATCTGCACAAACGCGCGCCAAGCACGATGCTCCGTAAGCCCCTTCAGAGCCGTCGGCAACGGCCTCTATCGTCAGCTTTCCCGATAGGTTGGAAACCTCTCCTTGCGCATGGTGTATACGAGCAGCTTGCACCGCCCCCAACCCTGCGCCCACGAGCAGCCCCACAACCAGTACCCAGATAAGCGCGCCCGCACGTCGCTTCCACCACAACACAAGGTTTCCAAGCGACAACGCCAAACAGGCAGCTGACAGCTGCACACACGCAACCGCTTCAACGTTTTGCAACGAAAGCAAAGCAGCCGCAGCACCCGCCCATACGCCAACCGCAAGAGACAAGGTAAGGGGTATGCTGGGACGAGGCGGAAACGAACCGGCACGTTCAACTACATCGCTATCCGCTGCGCTATCGGAAAACAGCTCGCGCTGAGGGTTGGCTACCCAACGCATATGCAATCGGCCAATGCGGCATACTTCTTATCGCCGATGCCGGAAACGCGTTTAAGGTCTTCTATGGTGGAAAACGCTCCATTAGCCTTCCTATCGTCAACGATGCGCTGGGCAAGCGAGGGGCCTACCCCGTTGAGCTGCTGCAATTCTGCCACCGATGCCGTGTTGATGTTTACTTTGCCGGATGGGGCTACGGCGGCAGAGCCAGCTGACCCGGAAGATTCAACGCCTTCGTTTACCGTCTGTTCCTCGGAGGCAGAAACCTGCGGGACGATTATCTGCTCCCCGTCTGCAACAACGCGTGCAAGGTTAAGCGCGTCTGTTGCAGCTGCGCCCGAAAAGCCTCCCGCCGCCTCTATTGCCTGTTGAACGCGCGCAGACGCGGCAAGCTCATACAGCCCAGGGTTTGCCACCGCACCGCCCACGTGCACAAACACGGTTCCAGAAGGTTCTTGCGCGCTTGTTCGGTCACCGATTTCAACCGAATTATCGGAAGCTTTTTGAACCGTGAAATCGCCCCCGCCGCCGACCACGGACGCAAGACCGAACCCGGCAAGCGCAAGGGCTACAAGAACGCAAGCGGTGATACCGATCATAATAGGAAGTTTTACCCCGCCCATATGAAGTTTTGCGCGAAGCGAATCTGCGTAACGTACAAAGTCCATGCCTGATTCCTTTCCTCGGACACCAAGCCTAACCAACCAGCCTTGCACGCATAATGCAGCTATGCCCGCTTGCGTTATGCAAAACCTTGCACGCAAGTAAAGCGCTTACAAAGCGGAATCCAACCCAGCCGCATCGCAAACCTTCCCTTCCAGACCTTCTTTAGCGCGAAACGTATAAAGCGTAACAGCGCCTCTTTGCCGCAAAAACTAAGAAGGGCTTGGCCAATCGGCCAAGCCCTTCAGGCTAACGTACGCATCTACGATCAATCGTACCGACTGCAGGCACGCACCAACAATGTTACGCTTCCTGCTTGCGAATTTTCTTCGGCTTATAGCCGGGGCACTTATAGTCATGCGGTTCGGCAGAATCCGCAATCTCGGGAACCCACTCGTCAATGGGCAGCAACGCTTCTGCGGCCAGCACGTCGTTAAGCTGCGCGTGCGTTTCGGGACTGCGTGGCATGAACAGCGTGCAGCAGTCCGGAGCGTCTTGCGAGGAAATCTCAAATGTGCCTGCTTGCTGCGCCATATCGATGATCTCAAGCTTGTCCGTACCGATAAGCGGACGGAACACCGGCAACTCAACGGCTGCATCGGTGCAGCGGATGTTGTCAAGCGTTTGCGAGGCAACCTGTCCTAAACTCTCGCCTGTTACCAGCGCCTTCGCACCCTCGCGGCGCGCAATTTCCTGCGCAACCTTGAACATAAGACGGCGATACATGATAACGCGCAGCTGCGGCGGGACCGTAAGAGAGATCTCTCGCTGATAATCGCCGAACGGCACCACGTACACGCGCGCGATACAACCTGTTTTTTCCAGCACGTGAGCAATGTCGTCGACTAAGTACTCGCTGGTATCGGAGGTTTGCGGGCGACCGGAGAAATGCACGCCGATGCATACAGCGCCGCGGCGCGCCATGCGCCACGTGGCCACGGGCGAGTCGATGCCGCTTGAAAGCAGGCAGGCAACTTTGCCCGAGCTTCCCACCGGCAAACCGCCAACGCCGCGCACGCTGCGTGCGTACACATAGGCGGCGTTTTGCACCACCTCGACGCCTACCACCACGTCAGGGTTTTTCATCTGCACTTTCTTTTCGGGATGAGCCTCGCACAGCGCCGCACCGATGATGCGGTTCATGTCCATGGAACCCACCTCGAAATCGGTGTGGTTGCGGCGCGCCTGCACCTTGAAGCTGGTGAAATCATCCACATCGTCCATGGCGGCAAGTGCCGCTTGCTCCATTTGCTTCAGATCGCGCTCGCACTTGTAGCCAGACGACACGCGCGCCACGCCCGGCACCCTGCGAATGAAGTCAGCACAGCGCTTTTCGGTTTCCCAGTCGGTGCCTTCGCGCAAAAACACGCACAGGCGCCCAGAAATTCGATGGATGGTAACAATATCGAAGTCGGTGAGCAGCGCCTCAAGGTTTTTCAGCAGGCGCATCTCAAACGTAGAGCGATTATGCCCTTTCAGTCCAATCTCGTGATAATGCACCAAACAAATGCGCTGGAATTCATTCATAGCAGCCCTTCTTACAACATCAGGGATATGGCAAAGTCAGCGAGAAGCCCCCTGGTGCCTTGAATTGCCCCGCCGCACGGTCAAGCGTACTTCGGTACGCGCCGCGCCGTGCACAAGGGGTAAGGCAAGGTGCCAGGGGGCTTCACAGCGTCAAGTGAATTCGCCGTTCGTCAGAACGACAAAACATTAGTGATTCTGTGCGTCGATGGTTTCCGGGTCGTAAGATACGTCGCCACGTGCGATTTCGTCAAACGCAATGGACAGCGGCTTTTTATCGGAAGCCTTCGCAATATCCACCGCCGTTTGCAGCTGGATGGCACGGTCGCGCTGACCACGCATCATATCGTTGATGTCATGAGCGCGCTTCGATGCCAAAGCGCACAGCAGGAAGCGGTCATTATCCGTTTGGTCCAGCAGGTCGGTGATTCTCGGTTCAATAATGCTCATACGGTTTCTAACCTCGCGTTTTCTCGGCTTGTTCGTTAACGTAAGACACAAGCTGCTCAGTTGCTTGATCTAAATCATCGTTCACAAGCTGTATATCATACTCCATTTTTCGAGAAAGCTCCACTTTTGCAGCATCCAAACGCTGCTGGATAACTTCCTCGGTTTCGGTGCCGCGCCCGCGCAGGCGCGCCTCGAGCACTTCCATGGAAGGCGGCTCGATGAACACCAGATGAGCCTGCGGCACTTTCTTGCGGATTTGAAACGCACCTTGCACATCGATTTCCAGGATAACCTGCTGGCCAGCCGCCATATGCTCTTCTACACTGGCACGAGGCGTGCCGTAATGGTTGGAGCCGTACACCGCCCATTCAAGCAAGCCGTCGGAATCGATGAGCTGCTGAAACTCATCAGGGGTTTTGAACTGGTAATGAACGCCGTCAACCTCGCCTGGCCGGGGGCTGCGCGTGGTGGCAGAAACCGAAACCCACGCATCGGGAACCGCCTGCACAAGTCGGGCCACCAAGGTGCCTTTGCCAGCACCTGATGGCCCTGAGATGACGAACAGATTGCCGCGGCGCACGATACCCTAGCTCAGACGCTCAAGCAGCGCCGTTTGCTGACGCTCGCCTAAACCGCGCAGACGGCGGCTCTCGGCGATTTGCAGCTCTTTCATAACCTTTTCGGCCTTGGCCTTGCCATAGCCGGGCAGCGTTTCGATGAGCGTGGAAACCTTCATGCGACCGACGACCGGGTCTTCCTTCATATCGATAACCTGGGCAAGCGTCAGCTTACCAGCCTTGAGGTCATCACGAACCTGCGCGCGCTTGATGCGAGCAGCTTTGGCCTTTTCAAGGGCCGCCTGACGATCTTCAGGGCTGAGTTGAGGAATAGCCATCAGTAATCTCCTTCGTTTTCTTCAAGCGTTGCCGTGATACTAGCACGTCAAAGGGCAACGACAACCAGCAGTTACGCAAATCACAAAAAAGTTTTCACCAAAACACGGCCTGCACCTCGTATTTCGTTGAAATTCGGTGCAAACCGTGCCCTGTTTGAAGCTTGTGCAACGCGTGTGAACGCACGGCGCAAGCGCGCGAAAGCATGCAGCGAACGCTTTACAGACCCGCCTGGTCGAGCTCGGCCACGATAGCGTCGAACGCCGCGGCGGGGTCAGCCGCCTGCGTGATAGGACGGCCGATAACGATGTGCGAAGCGCCGTTGGCAAACGCCTGGGCCGGGGTGGCAACGCGGCTTTGATCGCCAAGCGCCGCACCGGCAGGACGCACGCCTGGCGTGACGATGTAGCCCTCGGGGCCAAGCACCTCGCGCAGGGCCGCAGCTTCCTGCGGGGATGCAACCACGCCGGAGATACCGGCGCGTTTTGCCTGCTCGGCAAGGACGTTTACCTGTTCGGCCATGGGACGCGTGACGCCGGTATCGGCCAAAGCGGCTTGGCTCATGGACGTGAGCACGGTGATGCCGAGCGTTACGGGCACGTCGAAGTGGTATTCCGCCGCCGCACGTTCGGCACCCTTCTGAGCTGCGCTCATCATGGCAACACCGCCCACCGTGTGCATGGTCATCATGTCCGCGCCGCTTGCCGCAGCCGAATACGCCGCACCTTCCACCTGGTGCGGAATGTCGTGGAACTTCAGGTCCAAAAATACCTTGAAGCCGCGCTCTTTGAGCGCGTACACAACCGCCGGGCCGTTGGCATAGAACAGTGTCATGCCGACTTTCATCCATTTGGCCTTGCCCTGCAGCTTGTCGGCCAAATCAAACGTCTCTTCAATGTCGCAGTCCACGGCCACGATGACGCGGTCGCGCGCCGGGATATCGGAAAACGGGGTTAGCATGCAACAGCTCCAATCAGTTCGTTAACATCTTTCACGCCATGGCGTTCGCAGTAATCGGCAATGCCGTCGATAACGTCGATGGTTGCCTGGGGGTTCACGAAGTTCGCCGTGCCAACGGCCACCGCCGTAGCACCGGCAAGCATGAACTCCACCGCGTCGGTGCCGTTTGAGATGCCGCCCATGCCCAGCAGCGGCACCTTCACTGCGTTGTGGCACTGCCATACGCAGCGCAGGGCAACAGGCTTGATGGCCGGGCCGGAGAACCCGGCAATGGGACGAGCGGTTACCGTGCGGCGGCGCTCGGCATCGATGGCCATGCCCATAAGCGTGTTGATAAGCGAGATGGCGTCAGCGCCGGCGGCTTCAGCGGCGCGGGCAATCTCGGTGATGTCGGTGACGTTAGGCGTGAGCTTCACGATAAGCGGGCGCTTGGTGGCAGCGCGGCACATGCCCACCACGCGCTCAACGCTTTCGGCGTGCGTGCCGATGGTCATACCGCCAGCGTCAACGTTAGGGCACGAGATGTTCACCTCGTACGCATCAACGGGCGCTTCCTCAAGCGCTTCGATGACCTGCACGTATTCGTCGAAGCTATGGCCTGACACGTTCACGATGGTGGTTGCCCCCACCTGCTTTAGCCACGGAAGCTCGTGGGCTTTTAAGTGCGCCACCCCGGGGTTTTGCAGGCCGATGGAGTTGAGCATGCCCGAGGCAACCTCGGCAATGCGCGGGGAGTCGTTGCCCGCCCAGCCGTTAAGCGACACGCCTTTGGTAGTAACGGCGCCAAGGGCCGACACGTCGACGAAATCAGCGTATTCGCGCCCAGCGGCAAACGTGCCCGATGCCGTGGTAACCGGGTTTTTCATGGCAAGACCGCCCAGGTTCACGGCCATGTTCACCTGCGTGGGAGACGTGGTTTCGGGGAGGATTTCAGCAGCTGTCATTTACCACACCACCTTTTCGGCATCGAACACCGGGCCGTCCACGCACGAGCGTTTTTTGCCGTCAACCGTGTCGACGACGCACGACAGGCACGCGCCCACGCCGCATGCCATGCGCTTTTCCAGGGAAACCTGGCACGGAACATTCGCCGCAGCCGCTTGACCAGCAACGATTTTCATCAACGGCTCAGGGCCGCAGCATGCAACGTACTGGTAAGGCTGGCCGTCCACGCCCGCTTCAAGCGCTTCTTGCGACAACAACGTGCAGAAACCCGCGCGCCCAAGCGTGCCATCATCGGTGGCCACGCGCACTTCAGTGGGAAGAAGCTGCTGGTAGCGATTCAGGCACACAAGCGCGTCGGCAGTTTGCGCACCAAGCACCACGTCAACGTGCACGCCGGTGCCAACCAGCTCTTGGCACAGCATGAACAGCGGGGCCGCACCCACGCCGCCTGCAACCAGCAGCGCACGCTTGCAGCCGCCCGGCGCGCTCCAGCGGCGTCCAACCGGGCCGATAAGCTCGGCACCGCTTACCCCAGCTTCAAGCGTGGCCAGGTGCTTTGTGCCGAAACCAACCGTCTGGTACAGCACGTCGAGCTCGCCGGCCTGCGCATCGGCCGCATAAATGGAGAACGGACGGCGCAACACATGGCCTTCCATGCCGGGGATTTTCATATGCACGAACTGACCGGGTTCAATCGCCGAGGCAATGGCCGGCGAGGAAAGCGTCATGAGATACAGGTTCGGGCCAACGCATTCGTTCTTCAGAATGCGCACCCGCTCGTTCACAAGCGCCACAGGGCTCCTTCCCTAGTAGTTGGCCGCACCGCGGCCGTAACTCAGCTGCAGGGGATTGTATCATTTCAGCAGCTAAACGGCGAAAAAGCGATAGGACATACGCAAACGGAAGGCGTGCGGCATCAAAAGGCCGCGCGGGATATGCAAAAAAACGGGCGCATGTGCGTGAACACATGCGCCCCCCATAAGCGAAACATCGAAAAGCTACTGAGCCAAAACAGCCCGACTTGATTGGCTCATCGGCCCGCAAGCGCGGGGTCGACGGGCAAATCATGTTGCGGCAGATCCTGCAGCGCGATTACCGTAAGCCCATTGGCACGCGAGGCTTCCATGCCTGCCACCATGGCTTGTGCACCGGCAAGGTTGGTCACCTGCGTAATACCGTGCTTGACGGCCTCGGTACGCAGCTCGTAGCCGTCGTTGCGCGTTTCGTGGCCGAACGGCGTGTTGATCATAAGCGCGATTTCGCCGTTGACCAGCATGTCGCGCACGTTCGGAGCGCCTTCGTGAATCTTCTTCACCGGTTTACAGTTTACACCGGCTGCACGAAGCGCACGCGCCGTGCCGTCAGTTGCCACGATGTGGAACCCTAGGCGCACAATATCGCGGGCGATGGACACGATGGCGCGCTTGTCGCGGTCGCACACGCTGATGAACACCGTGCCGCCTTCAGGCAGCTTGTAGCTGATGGCCAGCTGCGTTTTAGCGAACGCGCACGGGAAGTTGTACGCGATGCCCATTACCTCGCCGGTAGACTTCATTTCCGGGCCGAGCACCGTATCGGCACCTGGGAAGCGGCCGAACGGCATGACGGCTTCCTTCACGCTGAAGTGATCAAGGCGACGCTCGTCGCTGGGAAGCTTCAGGCTTGCGATGCTCTCGCCCGCCATGATGCGCGCGGCGGCCTTCGCCAGCTGCACGCCCGTTGCCTTCGACGCGAACGGCACGGTGCGACTTGCGCGCGGGTTGGCCTCGATCATGTAGATGACCTGGTCTTTAATGGCGAACTGAATGTTAAGCAGCCCCACCACGCCTAAGCGCAGCGCCAAGCGACGCGCGATGGCGCGCAGCTGCGCCTGGATGGCATCGGACAGCGCAAACGGCGGCGTGCAGCACGCGGAGTCGCCCGAGTGGATGCCCGCCATCTCGATGTGCTCCATGATAGCGCCCACGTACACTTCCTTGCCGTCGCACAGCGCGTCAAGATCAAGCTCCACAGCGCCTTCCAAGAAGCGGTCAAGGTACACCGGATGGTCGGGCGTGATCTTAGCGGCCTCGGCCATGTACTTCTCAAGCTGGCTGCCGTCGTACACGATGCCCATGCCGCGCCCACCAAGCACATAGCTAGGACGCACGAGCAGCGGGAAGCCGATTTGGTCGGCCACCACGCACGCCTCTTCGAACGTGGAAGCCTGGCCTGCAGCCGGGTACGTGATGTTCAGCTCATCGCAAATGGCGCGGAACCGGTCGCGATCTTCGGCCAGGTCGATGGCCTCGGGCTTCGTGCCCATGATGTGCACGCCCGCATCCTGCAGCGCCGCGGCCAGCTTCAGCGGGGTTTGTCCGCCAAGGGTAACCACCACGCCATCGGGCTGTTCCACGTCCACGATGTCCATAACATCTTCGAACGTGAGCGGCTCGAAGTACAGCTTGTCGGACGTGTCGTAGTCGGTGGACACGGTTTCGGGGTTGCAGTTCACCATGATGGTCTCAAAGCCGGCGTCGTGCAGCGCGTAGCTTGCGTGCACGCAGCAGTAGTCAAACTCTATGCCCTGACCGATGCGGTTCGGGCCCGCGCCTAAGATCATGGCGCGCTTGCGCTTGCGCGTACCCGGTGTTTCAGTTTCCACCGCGTCGTAGGTTTTGTAGTGATACGCCGTTTTGCTGGGGAATTCCGCTGCACAGGTGTCCACGGTCTTAAACGCAGGAACCACACCTAAAAGCTTGCGACACGTGCGCACCGTCATCTCATCGGAACCGGTAAGATGGGCAATCTGCCTGTCGGACAAGCCCATGCGTTTGAGCAGGCGGAACGCATCAGCATCAAGCTGGTCAAGGCGCATACCACGCAGGTTTTCCTCCACCTGCACGATGTCGTTCATGCGGCTGATAAACCACGGGTCGATTCCCGTTGCCTTATGCACCTGCTCTACCGTCCAACCGCGGCGCAGCGCCTCGGCCATGTAGAAAATGCGGTCCTGCGTGGGGCGTCCCACCAGGTCGTCGAACTCGTCCTCGTCAAGGATTTCCTTGCACTTGCCGTCGGCATTAAGCCCCGCGCGGCCGTTTTCCAGCGAGCGCATGGCCTTGCCAAGCGCCTCTTCGAACGTACGACCGATGGCCATGATCTCGCCCACGGCCTTCATGCGCGTAGACAGCGTGTCGTCGGTGCCCTGGAACTTCTCGAACGCGAAACGAGGCACCTTCACCACGCAGTAGTCGATGGAAGGCTCGAAGCACGCCGGCGTGGCCTTCGTGATGTCGTTAACGATCTCGTCAAGCGTGTAGCCCACAGCCAAGCGTGCGGCAGCTTTCGCAATAGGAAAGCCCGTTGCCTTCGAAGCCAACGCTGAAGAACGCGACACACGCGGGTTCATCTCGATGACCACCATGCGGCCGTTTTGCGGGTTCACCGCAAACTGCACGTTCGAGCCACCCGTTTCCACGCCCACCTTTTCCAGGATGGCAAGGCTTGCCGCGCGCATACGCTGGTATTCAACGTCGGAAAGCGTTTGCGCCGGCGCCACGGTGATGGAGTCGCCCGTGTGCACGCCCATGGCGTCGAAGTTTTCAATGGAGCACACGATGATGCCGTTGCCGGCTTTATCGCGCATAACCTCCATCTCGTATTCTTTCCAGCCCTCAATGGATTCCTCCACCAGCACCTCGCCGGCCGGCGAAAGCTCCAGGCCCTGGGACACAATCAGACGCAGCTCGTCTTCAGTGTGTGCGATGCCGCCGCCAGCGCCGCCCATGGTAAAGCTGGGGCGCAGCACCACAGGGTAGCCCAGCTTTTCAGTGATGGCCAGCGCATCTTCCACTGAGTATGCATATCCGCTGCGCGCGGTTTCGATGCCCAGCTCGGCCATGCAATCGTTGAACAGCTTGCGGTCTTCGCCGCGCTTGATAGCCTGCAGGTCGCAGCCGATCATTTCCACGCCGTACTTTTCAAGCACGCCCGATTCTGCCAGCTCAACAGCGGTGTTCAAACCCGTTTGCCCGCCAAGCGTAGGCAGCAGCGCATCGGGCTTTTCCTTTGCGATGACCTGCTCCACGAACTCGGCCGTGATAGGCTCGATGTAGGTACGGTCGGCCATGGCCGGATCGGTCATGATGGTTGCGGGGTTGGAATTCACCAGCACCACACGGTAGCCGTCCTCTTTGAGCACCTTGCATGCCTGCGTGCCCGAGTAGTCGAACTCGCATGCCTGGCCAATAACGATGGGGCCGGAACCGATAACGAGGATGGTTTTGATGTCGGTGCGCTTAGGCATGTGCAGCCTCCTTTACGGCAGCGCCTTCGGCGCCGAACTTCCAGCCGGCCAAGCGGTCGGCGGCAATGTCGATGTCCAAGTAGTCCTTGCGGCCTTCCATCAGGCGCGCAAACGCTGTGAACAGGTAGTGCGCGTCGGTAGGGCCAGGGTTTGCTTCGGGGTGATACTGCACGGAAAACGCCGGGATGTCCAAAAACGCGATACCTTCGGCCGTGCCGTCGTTAAGGTTAACGTGCGTCAGCTGAATGCGGCCGAACCGCTCGTTTTGCACCACAGGCGCAATGCCGGCGCGCACCCAGAAGCGCAGGTCGTCTTCATGGCCCTTAAACCCACCGGAAAGCTCGGGCACCAGCGGCCCTAAGCTGGGGAATAAAAGCCCGAAGCCATGGTTTTGCGCCGTGATCTCCACGCGATGCGTGCGCAGGTTCATAACCGGATGGTTGCCGCCGCGGTGGCCGAACTTCAGCTTCTCGATTTGCGCGCCAGCCGCCTTGCACATCATCTGATGCCCCAGGCAAATACCGAACACGGGCAGCTTGCCCAACAGCTTTTCCACCTGGGTATACGTGCCGGAAACCGCGTCAGGGTCGCCCGGGCCGTTGCTCAAAAAAACGCCGTCGGGATTTTGGGCCAGCACCGTTTCGGCCGGCGTGTCCCACGGCACGCACGTAACGGCGCACCCGGCGCGCACCAGGCCGTCAAGAATGGAGCGCTTCACGCCGCAGTCGTACGCCACCACGTTGAAACGCGGCGCAGGCGCGGCAGCCAAGGCAAACGCCTGGCTTTTGGGAAGGTTTTCAACGCCGCGCGTATACGGCGCTGCGCACGACACGGTTGCTGCCAGGTTCTGCCCCACCAGGCTTTCGCTTGCGCGAACCTTTGCCAGCAGGCTTTCGGCTTGCGTGTCGACGGTGGAGATGACGGCACGTTGCGCACCGTGGTCGCGCACGTGGCGCACAAGCGCGCGCGTGTCAACACCTTCGATTGCCACCACGCCGTGCTGCTTCAAATATTCAGGCAGGGAAAGCTCGCTGCGCCAGTTGCTTGGCGTGGTGCACATATCGCGCACCACCAGGCCTCGCAGCGCAGGATGCGCGGACTGCGCGTCTTGCGTGTTCACGCCATAGTTGCCGATTTGGGGGTAGGTCATGGTGATGATCTGCCCCGCGTAGCTTGGGTCGGTGATTACCTCAAAATAGCCTTCAAGCGAAGTGTTGAAGCAGATTTCGCCGAACGCCTCCCCTGTGGCTCCGCACGCGGTTCCGTAAAACACCGCGCCATCTTCAAGCGCGAGCGCTGCGGGCGCGCCCGCCAGCTTCGATGTGCCTTGCAGCAACTGCTGAGATATCTGGCTCAAGAAAAGCTCCTTTCCATGCATGCAACCGCATAAATCAGCTCCATACAGAAAAACCCTCGCAAACGAGGGCGTACGATTGATGGTAATAGCAGCTTATATACGGTGCTGCGCCTGCCTTGTCGGTCTCTCCGTACCGCCCTTAAAGGACTTTGGCAAGTATACGTCATAATCGTAGTTTCTTTTCTGGATATGCAGTTTTATTAACATTTCTTAACGAATTATGCAGTGAACGGCAGACAAACAGCTCTGCGCACGTAATCAACGTGCGCATCAAGGCGTAATTTAGCGAAATCAAGGCTGTACAAGCGTTTTGTGCACGTGTACAGTTTGCGCTCAAAGGGGATGCTTTGCTGCGGCGGGCCACGAAAGCGACACGTTTGCAAGCCGCAGCGCAAACGGAAGGTGCGAACATGGACATGCACGCATCAGCAAGCCAACCGCCCCCGAGCGCGTTTCGGGGAGCCATCGTGGCCACCGTTGCTCTGGTGGCTGTATTTGCCGCGGCCTCGGCGCCCATTCCGCTGTACGCGCAGTATCAAAGCATGCTGGGCATATCCGCCGCGGACGTTTCCCAAACCGTCGTCTCTTATTTGCTCGGCATCTTAGCCGTGCTGTTTTTCGCCGGACAGCTTTCCGATGCTTCGGGCCGCAGGCCTGCGGTAGCAGCTTCGCTTCTGTGCTCTATAGCAGGATGCTTCCTTTTCATGGGGCTCGCAAACGGTGCGATGCTGCAGTTCGCGCGATTCGTGCAGGGCATCTCGTGCGCGCTTGCCATGAGCGCCACATCAGCGTTCGTCATCGATTGCGCCTCGGAGCGTTACCGCACGTTCGGCATGACCATCGCTTCCACCGGGTATCTTACCGGGCTTACCGTAGGTTCGCTGGGCATCGGCGTGTATGCATGTGTTTCAAACGAGTATTGGATGGTGTTCGCCGTGCTGGCGGGCGTGATGGCGCTTACCTTGGCGGCCCTGCCCTTCACGCGCGAAACGGTTGAGCGGCGCATAACGCTGCGCGAAGCCGTGAAGCCGATGCTGCATGTGCCGCAGCATCTGCGCGCGGTGCTGCCCATTGCCGCTGGCGGCTATATCTCAACCTGGTGCATCGGGTTTTTCTTCCAGTCGCTTTCCACGCCAGCTTCTGTGGATTACTTTGCGGCAACCGACCCGCTTATCCCCTCGTTGGTGCTGGCGCTTGCCATGGCGCCGAGCGCACTTGGCGGCCCCCTTTCGGCACGCGTCGGCACACGCGCCTCCATGATTGGCGGCTACGTTGCCATGTTCGCCGTGAGCGCAGCTCTATGGGTGTGCATGGTTCAAGGCAACCTCATGGCGTTTTTGGCGCTTGAGGTGGTGTTCGCCGTGAGCACGGGCGTGATTCTATCATCAAGCTTGCACATGCTTATCAGTACCGCTACGCCCGAGGAAAACGCCAGCGTAGTATCGCTTGCGAACCTTTCGGGCTACATCGGCTCCACCGTTATAAGCACGGCCATGACAGCGCTATCGGCAACGCTTGACCTGGCAACGGTATTCGCACTCATCATCGCAATGGGCGCTATCTCCATCGTGCCCGGCTGCGTGTGCATGCGCAGGCTATGAGTCAAACGAGCCGGGCTGTTTCGACACATGAACTTTTGGATAGCGATAGCAACAGAAAGCCTCGCACGTGTTTCGAAAAGCGCATGCAACAAGAGCGTTTAACAGTAAGAAGCGAAGGGATTCAGCAAAGGAAAGGACCGCCATGGCAGAGAAAGCCAACAACAATGCCGCAAGCTGGCGCAGCGCGCTTATCGCCACGACCGCCCTAGTAGCCGCGTTCGCCGCAGCGGCCGTGCCCATTCCGCTGTACGCCAGCTATCAAACAACGCTTGGGCTTACCGACTCCGACGTGTCCATGACCACGGTGTATTACCTAGCAGGCGTGGTGTGCGTGCTGTTCATGGGCGGGTCGCTGTCCGATGCGCTGGGGCGCAAGCCCATGGTTGCCGCGGCGCTGCTGTTCGGTACGCTCGGGTGCGCGCTGTTCGCGTGGCTTCCCAACGGCGCAGTTCTGCAGGCCGCCCGGTTGGTGCAGGGTATCTCGTGCGGCCTTACCATGAGCGCCACCTCGGCGTTCGTGCTTGACTGCACCTCCCATTATCACCGCACGTTCGGCACCACCGTTGCAAGCACCGGCGCGCTTATCGGGCTTACCGTGGGGTCGTTGGGCATCGGCTTGTTCGCCGTAAATTCCAGCGAGTATGCCCTGGTGTACGGGGTGCTCATCGTTGCCATGCTGGTTATCTGCGCGTTGCTGCCTCTGACGCACGAAACGGTAACGCACCGCATCACGCTGCGCCGCGCCGTGCGGCCGCTGGTGCATGTGCCGAAAAGCCTGCGCAGCGTGTTCCCCATTGCGGCCGGATGCTACATTGCCGCATGGGGCATCGGCATGTTCTTCCAATCGCTTTCCACGCCGGCTGCCGTACAATACTTCGGATCAACCGACCCGCTGCTGCCGGCTATCATCTTGGCGCTGGCCATGGCCCCAAGCGCCCTTGGCGGGCCTATGTCTGCTCGCACATCCACGCGCTTTGCGCTGGTAGGCGGCAGCTTGCTTATGTTCGCCAGCTGTGCGGGACTATTCGTTACGTTAAACGCCGGGATGATGGTACCGTTTTTGCTGCTGAGCTTCGTGTTTGCCGTGGCATGCGGCATCATCCTTTCCGCCAGCCTGCACATGCTCATCAGCTTCAGCAACCCCTCGGAAAGCGCAAGCGTCATCTCGCTCATCAACTTCGGCGGCTATGTGGGCACCACCATCATGAGCGTTGCCATGAGCGCGCTAGCCGCCGCAACAACACTCGCGAACGTATTAGCGCTGGTAAGCGTCATAGGAGCAGCGTTCATGATTCCGGGCGCAGTACTGGGTGTTCGAATGTTTCGCAAATGAGCTGCCGGCCCCATATTGTTCGGAATCAAAAAACGAAAGTGGGCGGCTAGGTTTTCCTGCCGCCCACTTTTTTGCTATCCGCTTTGCGATTACTCTACGATTTCGCCGTCTTCCATGGTGGCGTAACCGCCCACGTAGACGTCGGTGGCGCGGCCGGTGAGCTGCGCGCCGATAAAGCCGGAGTTCTTCGCTTTGCTGACAAACTCGGCAGCGTCAACCGTCCAGGCAGCGTTGGGGTCGATGACCGTCAGGTCAGCTGTGCTGCCGGGCTCAAGCGCCACGCGCTCCACGCCCAAGATGGCACGCTGGTTTGCGCCCATGAGCTCGGTTAGGCGCTCCCAGGTGATTTTGCCGGTAGCAACCAGGTTGGTGATAACCAAGCCCAGGCTGGTTTCCAAGCCCACCATGCCAAACGGCGCCAGCTCGAATTCGCGGTCCTTTTCCCATGCGGTGTGCGGCGCATGGTCGGTTACGATGGCATCGATGGTGCCGTCAACCACACCTTCGATAAGCGCGGCGGCGTCGGCGGCGGTGCGCAGCGGCGGGTTCACCTTCAGCGACGTGTTGTAGTCGTCGCCGATGTTATCCTCGGTAAGGAACAGGTGGTGCGGCGTGACCTCGCACGTGACCGGCAGGCCCTCGGCCTTTGCCGCGCGCACCAAATCCAGGCCGCGAGCGGTGGTGATGTGCTGGATGTGCAGCTTGCAGCCGGTCAGGCGGCACAGGGCGATGTCGCGCGCAATCTGCAGCTCCTCGCCTTCGGCCGGCCAGCCCAAAAGCCCCAGGCGCGTGGAGGCAACGCCCTCGTTTACCTGGCCGTCCCCCACCAAGTCCTCGTCTTGGCAGTGGCTCATGACCACGCGGCCGAACTGGCTTGCGTAATCCATAACACGGCGCATCATGCCCGCGCCCTGGATGCCGCGGCCATCGTCGGTGAACGCCACCGCACCGTGGGCAATCATGTCGCCCATCTCGGAGAGGGTGTCGCCCTTCTCGCCCTGCGTGCAGGAACCAGACACGTGCACGCGGCACTTGCCGGCAGCGGCGGCAATGGACTTCACATACTCAACGGCAACCGCATTGTCCACAACCGGATTGGTGTTGGGCATGGCGCACACGGCCGTGAAGCCACCATGGGCAGCGGCACGGGTGCCGGAAGCAATGTCTTCCTTCTGCTCGAAACCCGGCTCACGCAAATGCACGTGCATGTCAACCAGGCCCGGGACCACAATCTTTCCGTCCAAGTCGCGCTCGACGCCCTTTTCCATGGACAGGTTCTGGCCGATCTCCACGATCTTGCCGTCGCGAATAAGGATGTCGGCGGTTTCGTTCAGACCAACCTGCGGGTCGATCACATGCGCGTTCTTAAGCAGTAATGCCATCTTCGCTCCCTCCAAGCAGCAGGTACAGGGCGGCCATGCGGGTTAGGATACCGGCATAAACCTGGTCAAGGATGACCGAACGCTCCGGATGGTCGGCCATGAAGGAATCCAGCTCAACGCCACGGTTGATGGGACCGGGGTGGCACACGATGCAATCGGGGCGCATAAGCTTGTTGCGTTTTTCGGTAAGGCCGTACAGCATGTTGTACTCGCGCAGGCTGGGGTACGGCGCACCCTCAAGGCGCTCGCGCTGGATGCGCAGCATGTACACGACGTCAAGCTCGGGCAGCACCTCGTCGATGTTGTGCGACACATGGTCGGCACCAAGCACCTCGGGGCGTGCGGGCAAAAGCGTAGGCGGCGCGATAACGGTAACCTCGCAGCCCATGATCTTCAGCGCCGGGATAAGGCTGCCGCACACGCGGGAGTGCCCGATGTCGCCGACAACGCCCACCTTCAAGCCGTCAAGATGGCCTTTGGTTTGCCAGATGGTGTATAGGTCGAGCAGCGCCTGCGTGGGATGCTGGTGCTTGCCGTCGCCTGCGTCGATGACGTGCACGCCCGACACATCGGCGATTTTGCGGGGCACACCGGCGTGCTTGTCGCGCACCACGATCATGTCAACCTTGTAGGAACACAGCGTTTCCACCGTGTCCACCAGGCTTTCGCCCTTCACGGTAGACGTGGAGCTGCCGCCGAAATTCAGGCTTGAGGCGCTCAGGCGCTTTTCTGCCATCTCGAAGCTCGAGCGCGTGCGGGTGGACGGCTCGTTGAACATGTTCACCACGGTGAAACCCTTGAGCGTGGGCACCTGTTTGATGCGGCGCTCGTTGACTTCCTTGAACTTCACGGCCGTTTCCAGAATGGTCATGATGTCATCGGCGGAATACTCCGTGATGTCGATCAGGTGCTTGTGGTTGAAAGCCATGCTTATTCACCTCCCAGCGGAGCGGCGCCGATATGCGCGCCGGCAGACATTTCCAGAATCTCTACTTCGGACTTGCCGTCTACTTCTTCCAAGAACAGGCGCACGTTTTCCTGCGCCGCAGACGGAACGTTTTTGCCGACATAATCGGCGCGGATGGGCAGCTCGCGATGGCCGCGGTCAACCAAAACCGCCAGCTCAACGCGCGCCGGGCGTCCGATGTCCATAAGCGCATCAAGCGCGGCACGGATGGTGCGGCCCGTGAACAGAACGTCGTCGACGAGCACGATGTCCTTGCCATCCATGTCGAAATTGATTTCAGTGGAGTGAACCTCGGGGGCGAAATGCGTGGCGAAATCGTCACGATAGAAGCTGATATCCAGCTTGCCAAGCGGCACTTTCGTGCCTTCGATAGCCTCGATTTTGTCGGCCAAGCGCTTTGCGAGCAAATCACCGCGCGTAACAATGCCGACGAGCGCGAGGTTATCCGCGCCCTTGTTGGTCTCGAGGATTTGATGCGCGATGCGCGTCAAAGAGCGCTCGATTTCGCCTGCGTCCATGCAGACGTTCTTGACCGTCCCTGCGTCAGTCATACACACCCTTTCTCATGTCGAGTGCGTACAGACAGACACGCCGGTTTAGCTCAGGCCGCCGAGTTTTTCGGCCCGTCCAAACCTTCAGCGCCATGCCGCAAGGCATAAAAAATGCCCTTGCGACTGACAAAGGCTTCGACTCTGATTCGCTCTTTTTCCTGTGAGCGTTTCGGGTGTTACCTTGTCGGTCTCTCTGTACCGCATTTAAAGGAACTGTAGACAGGGTATGCGCTTGACGCAGCGTTTGCAAGCCCAAATATCGAAAAATTTGCCAACGAGGTAAATTTTATGCAAAACGGCAACGGTTCTGCGCGGCCGCTGCCAAAATTTGCGTTCATGTGCACCCAATGCGGACAAATGATGAGCGCAAACCGTTACTACGCGCAAAAAGCATGCAGTCGTTCCCGTAACAGCTGCGAACATGCAGCCGCAAGGAATCCAGAACGCACAAGCTCAGTTGATTGCGCACATAACCGCAATTTTTGGCAGGACCTAGCCTTCTGCGCGCTCATCAACAAGCCTACAGCAGCGAAACCATGCTCGCCGCTAAGGAATCCCATGAAACGGCGGTGGCGTCGAAATCGGTGCCATGCAGAGGATGCTTAGCGGCTGCGCGCAACTGAGCGGCAAGTGCGTTCGCAAGCCGCTGCTCAAACGCAGGAAGGTCCTGCTCAACGGGCGTATCGGTGCCAACGATGCGCGGCGGTTTAACAAACGAAACCGGAGCTTGGGGCAGACACGCCTCAAGCCAGGGGCGCACACCGGGCAGCTCGGTAACCACAGCGCGGCACCCGCTTGCCAGCGCCTCTACCGTAACCAGCGGCAGACCCTCGAAAAACGACGGCAGCACGAACACATGGCTCATGTTGTATGCAAGTACCAAGTCGTCTTGCGAAACGCGTCCGTGGAAACGCACCGGAAAGCGGCATGCGCTTGCCGCAGTAACGATACGCTCGTACTGCTGCTGGTCGCTATGGCCCCCTACCAGGCACAACTCAACCGTTTCGGGGTCGAAGGGAAGCAGGTCGAACGCGGCGATAAGGCTCTCCACACCTTTGGCGCGGCACAGCTTTCCAACGTACAGGACGCGCAGCGGGTTTGCCGCGCGCAATGCCGGCCGCGGCGCAAACTCACGGCTGTTGTAACCGGTGCCGACAACGTGCACTCGATCGTCGGGCACAGCGAAGAGCTCCTTGATTTCAGCCTTTTGCGCCTCATGCAGCGCCATGATGCCATCGAGCGTGCGAACAGCTTGCATGATGCGCGGCTTTTCCAGGTTGTGGTTCCGCAGTTGGCGAAGGTCGGTGGAGTGGCTTACGCCCCAGATTTTGCACGGGCGTTGCAACGCGGCCACATCGCCCTGTCTCCATCCCGGTGACCAGTTTTCACCGGCAAGTTCGTCAAGCACGTCGCAGGCCACCGAGCAGACCAGGTACAGATGATGGCACACCACGGCATCGGGCCTGAACGTCAGAAGCACCTCCCGAATGCGGTTACCAAAGGCGGCACGAAACGCCGCAACCATGTCCGGCGTCATATCGCGATAGCGCGTTGCCTCGTAGGGCATCACGTCGCTCATGCCGCACACGGCAAACGGCAGCTCGGGGGTGTGAAAACGCACGGGGTAAAAGGCTGCACA
>ERZ808240.624-NODE-624-length-45277-cov-20.764738_pt1 | contig 45277 bp, 45 predicted proteins | sample MGYA00521084_ERZ808240 | MGnify/ENA primary metagenome ERZ808240 (study PRJEB31516, sample SAMN03275571) | gut metagenome | biome: mammalia-associated habitat; material: feces | host: Papio cynocephalus | place: Kenya | collected 2012-08-06 ...
TAATTTTCCAAATAAATTTATTAATTCTATTTAAAAATTGAATAAAAAGTGATATAATTTTAGACATGACATATACCTCATTTCTATGATTGTCTATATACTAAAATCATTATAGAGGAATATGTCATTTTTTGATAGATAAAAAACTTATTTTCTATATAAAATATCTTGAAAAAAAGAGGGAAAAAGAAAAATATATAGAAAATATAGATAAATAAAGAGAAAAACAGGTGGTAGTGAATAAAACTATTCACACTACCTTTTTGGGAAAAGGAGAAATTTATGAGAAATGGTTGGAAACGAGGAGCTATTATTATTTCTATATCGATTTTGCTAGTGAGTATTTACTTGGTTTATAATTTTATAATTAATCCTAGGGATGAATTTGGAAATCGTTGTCGAACACTTTATAATCAAAAACAATATGAATTAGTTACAAAGGACAAGATTGATATTCCTGAAAAATCTTGTTTTGTATCGGAATGTTGTTCTTATGTGGCAACTTTTCGCTCTAAAAAAGATTATGAATCTTTAACAAAAGAGTTAGAAAATTTAGAAAAAAGTTTGAATTCCGTCTATTCTGATCTAGAATTTGAAATTAATGTTACGCAACATGATTTTTATAATACTTATATAATAAAGTATTATAAAAATAAATAATTTATTAGGTAGGGACTGTTGAAAAATTATGTAATTAATTTCGACAGTTTTTTTCTTTACATATGGAAATTTTTCCAAATTTATTCTCTTTTGTTGAAGAAACTTATCTCTATATTGTAGAGATAAATTATAGGTGACATTTGTTCCTAATGCCTTAAATGGGGAAGCTATTGATATCAGTTTAGAAAAGAGTGAAAAGCTTTATAATATTGCTAGGCTTAATGAAATAATAAAGAAAAGTCCGGAGAGAATTCCTTCTTTTTGTCCTTACAATAGTCTTTGTGGTGGTTGTACTTTTTCTCATCTTTCCTATGCTAATTCCCTAAAGTATAAAAAAGAAATTATAAGTGATTTATTAAAACAAAATAATCTTTCTTTTTCCTCTTTAGAAATTATTCCTTCAAGTCCTGTTTTAGGGTATCGTAATAAAGTAAGTTTAAAAGTAGAAGAAGGAGAGTTTGGCTACTACGAAGAACAAAGTCATCGTTTCATTCCTATTAAAAATTGTTATTTGTTAAGTCCTTCTATTGAAAGTCTTTTAAAAGATTTTTCTATGTTTCATTTTCAAAATGGCGAACTTATTATTCAAATGAATAGTAAAGGGGATATGCTTTTAAATATTAAAACTCAAGATAAAATTTCTATTTTAGAAGAACAAAAAGGAAATATTCGTTATCGCTACTCATTTCATTCCTTCTTTCAAGTAAACGCTTATTTTTCTGAAAAGATAAAAGAGGATGTTATGAATTGTGTAAATTATAAAGATAAAGTATACGACCTTTACTGTGGTGTTGGTTTCTTTTCTCTTCTTCTAACCTTAAAAGTAAAGATTGTTATAGGTATTGAGAAAAATAAAGAAGCTATTTTGATGGCTTTAGAAAATGTCCAATTAAATTATATTGAAAACGAAGATGTAAATATTAATAAATTAGAAAATATTTTGCGTGAAAAGTATCACTTAAAAATTACTGATATGTGACATTTAAATTTAAAAAATATTGATTAATATATCTAAAGGACTGTAACAAGTTCTTTTTTTATTGAGTTAAAGTTCTCATTAAAAAACTTAAATAGAAGGAAAGGAGAAATAGATTATGATGAATCAACTAATGCTAGTTGGAAGAATAGCAAATGATCCTGAACTTAAAACCTTAGAATCTGGTAAAAAAGTAACTAATATTACTTTAGCAGTTCCAAGAAGTTTTAAAAATGCTGATGGTGTTTACGAAACTGATTTTATAAATACTACAGTATGGGAAAATATTGCTAACAGTATTTGTGATTACTGTAAAAAAGGTGATTTAGTTGGTATTAAAGGAAGATTGCAAACTGACACTTATGAAAAAGATGGTAAAAATATTACTAAACTAAATGTAATTGCAGAAAAAGTTTCTTTTTTATCAACAAGAGAGCAAAGTTCAAAAGAAAACAAAGAAGTAGAGGGTAGATAATTCTATCCTCTTAACTTTATTAGAAAGGAAAATTTTATGAGAGAAGAATTATATAATAAATTAGCAAAAGAATATTTAGAATACGAAGATAGACTAAAACAATTACCAATTCAAGACATAATTGATAAATCTTATGAAACAGCTATAAAAAATGAAATGACATATTATTTTGATCCGGCAAGTGATTACTTTAACGATGAACGGATAAAAGTGATAAATAATTTAGAACATCCACTAGCTGCGTTATATGAAGATTGGATAGATAATGATTTTGGCATTGGTGAAGATATAAGATTGAGTATTGATGAATTTAGTTATTCATTAATAGAAAGGCAAAAAGAATCGAAGGAAAATGCTTATGAAAGATAAAGTATATATTATAGTAGAAGATTGGAGTTCTGATGGAGAACATGGGGTACAATTAAATGTATTTGAAGATAAAAGAGAAGCTATTATGACTTTAAAAGAAATGGTTATCAAAGCAAGTAAAGATAATGTTTTCGATACCGAGAATGTTGATATTGACTCTTCTATACCTTCTTATGAAGGATATACTAGGGAATTTTTTAATAATGATCATTATTTAATATACTTAAAAGAAAAAAATATAATAAGAGAATCTAATAAAAGTAAAATATATATTAATTCGAGATAGGAGGAATGAGATATGAATGAATATACAATTAAAGTAACTACAATAGTAGATGATTATTATGTAGTAGAAGCACCATCAGTAGAAGATGCTTATATGGATATACTAGAATCAATTTTTAATTCAGAAGATACTGATATTATTGATTCAAATATTTATATAAAGGAAATATCTTGTGTTGATTTAGATGAAGATGAGTACATTGTTTAACTTTGATTTTATTTTTAGCGAGCAATGGATTTGTGTCCTACTAGACAAAATCCGAAGTTATGGGGACACCCCAATCCCCTAGGTAACCTATGAGAAAAAGATTTATTGAAAAGAAGTATTATCTATAAATTTTTAAATTTTTTAGTAGGACTATTACTTATTATGGTAATAGTTTTTTTATGGTGTTGTTTAAAAGTCAGTAGTGAGTGTAGTAGGTGGGAGGAAGAACATAATGGTAAGTAGAGAAGAATTTAAAAAGAAATTATTAAATCTATTAAACAATAGTAATCTTAGCAAAAAACTGGATAAGAATACGGGAGAATCAAAAGGTTCTCCTTTTTCTATGGGAGGTTCTAGATGAAAGATTATAATGTTACGGCTTATGTATTATTAAAAGTAAAATTTAAGCAGCCAACTAATGATATTTATAAACTTGCTAAAATAACTGAGGACTTTTGTAGAAGAACAATTAAAGATGCTAGAAAAAAAGTGAAGATTTTAGAAGTTGGTATGAAAAAGAAGCTGAAATTACTATTGAGATTATAGAAGCTGAAAAAAATAAAATAGAATAATTATACTGTCGAGTGCATTTAATTAAGAGGAGGAATTCAATGAAAAATTCAAATGTGATTTGTGTTTTTAATGATGATGGTAAAACATTAGAAGAACTAATAATGAAAGTATTTGAAGAATATTTAAAAAATAATTTTGTCTAATCGCACATTAGGGAGTTAATAAAAAAAGAAATATACTTATTATGGAAGGAGGAAGTATGCTAAATAGTTTATATAGAAAAAATTATGTAGGTGGTTATTTAAGACTTTCAAAGGAAGATGTTAATTCTGATAATGCATCAGAAAGTATATTAAACCAAAAGAAATTAATAACTAAATTTTGTGAAGAAAATAATTTTATAATACATGATTTTTATATTGATGATGGCTATAGTGGGGGTAATTTTGAAAGACCTGCATTTAAAAGATTATTAAAGGATATTGATAAAGGTGTAATTGATACGGTTATTACCAAAGATACATCTAGATTAGGCAGAGAATTTATAGATACAAGTAATTATATTTTTAAATACTTCCCTGAACATAATGTTAGATATATTGCCATTTTAGAAAATTTTGATACATATAAGCCAAATGGTATGGAAGATATAATTCCTTTTCAAACGGTAATCAATGATATGTATTTAAAAGATACTTCTAGGAAGATTAAAAGTGTAAGACACCAAAAGATGAAGGATGGTTTATTTGTTGGATCATCTGTATCTTATGGATATAAAAGAAGTCCTGATGATAATAGAAAGTTTGTTATTGATGAAGAAGAAGCAAAAGTTGTTAAAAGAATCTATCAAATGAGAATTGATGGAAATAATTTAACTCAAATTGCTAATATTTTAAATAATGAGGGTGTTGAATCTCCTACAGTTAAACATAAACGAAATGTCAAAACAGCTAAATCAGGTTTATGGACTAATTCAAGTATTAGAACAATTTTAACTAATGAGGTTTATCTAGGGCATTTAATACAAGGTAAATTTGATAAAATTAGTTTTAGATCTAAGAAGAAATATTTAAAACCAAGATCTGAATGGATAATTGTAAAAAACACCCATGAACCAATAATAGATGAAGATACATTTTTAAAAGTTCAAAATATTTTTAAAGAATCAAAAATGTATCGAACAAGCGAAGCACCTCATAAACTTAAAGGATTAGTTATTTGCGGCGAATGTAAAAAACCAATGACATTTAAAATGGGGATTTATAAAGGAGAAAGATATTATGTATATGAGTGTAGAACTTATCAAAACTCATATAAGAAAGAATGCAGTTGCCATTATTTTAGAGAACAAAAATTAGAGGAATATATTCTTGATGAAACAATTAAATTGTTAAGAGATGTAGTAAATAGTGAAAAACTCTCTATTAAATATGATGAGGTTAAAATCAATTCTAATAGAAAAGCAGATTATGAAAATACCATAAAAAGTTTTAAGGAAAGAATAAAAGTTTTGGATAAATCATTAAAGGATTTATATAATGATAAAAATTCAGAAATAATATCTATAAATGATTATAATAGTTTGAAAGAAGAACTTATTAATGAAAAGAAAAAATTAGAAGAAAATATATCTGATTGTGAATATAAAATGGGTAAAATATTAATAGATTTAAAAAAAGATACAAGAAAGAGTATTTTAATAAAGAAATTTATTGAAGAACCATCAATTGAATTTTTAAAAGCATTAATAAGTAAAATAGAAATCTATGAAGATAAAACTGTAAAAATTTATTATAAGTTTAAAATAGGTGAAAAAAATGAAATTGGTAGTTAGTTATGTAAGGCTATCAGAAAAAGACAGAGATATTAAAGGTCTATATTCTGAAAGTATTAATCAGCAAAGAATTTTAATAAAGGATTTTGCTAAAAATAAAGGATTAGTTATTAATAAAGAATATATTGATGATGGATGCTCTGGTGGTAATTTTGAAAGACCTGCTTTTAATGAATTATTAAAAGATATTGAAGATGGAAATATATCAGTTGTTATCACTAAAGATTTTTCAAGATTAGGGAGAAATTTTGTGGATACTGCTTATTACATAACGGAATATTTTACATTAAATGATGTTAGATATATAGCTATAAATGATTCTTTTGATAGTAGTAAAGATGATAGTGCTGTTAATGATCTTATAGTTGGAATTAAATCTTTGGTTAATGATAAATTTTTGAAAGAAACTTCAGAAAAAGTTAGAAAAGCAAAAAAGCAAAAATCAGAAGAAAAAAATTTCATGGGGTTTATTGCTCCTTATGGTTATAAAAAAGTAAAAGATAATGGAAGAATAACATTTATTATTGATGAAGAAGTTGCACCTATAGTTAGAAGAATATTTAAGGAAATGTCGGAAGGACGATTTGCAAGAGAAATTGCTAGTGATTTAAATAATGAACATGTATTAGCTCCGTTTGATTATTTAAAAATGACGGAGTCAAAAGGTAAAAATTATTATCATAAGTGGAACAAATCAATTATATATAGAATTATAAAAAATATATCTTATACTGGGAATCTATTTTATAGAAAAAGTAATCCAATCGATTATCATAATAAAAAGAAGAGAAAATTTATTAGATACGATGATAGAGATATAATTAAAGATACACATGAAGCGATTATTTCAATGGAATTATTTAATCTAGCTAATAATTCTTTAAGACATAATAGTGGAAGTGAAAAATGTAATTATGATGGTGTTTATAAAAATTTAATTTATTGTGGAGAATGTGGAAATTCTTTAAAAGTTACAAATACTGAGAAAAGAGAAAAAAGAACAATTCATTTTTATTGTATTCATTATAAAGAAGGAGAAAGAGATTTTTCTTTTGGTATTTATTTAAGTAGAATAGATAAAGTAATAAAAGATATTTTAAAAGATATTATAAAGAATTATTTAGATACAAATGAAATAATAGATAAAATAGTAAATGGTATTTTAAAAGATGATAAAGTAAAATCTAAAATATCAAATCTGCAAAATATTATAACGCAGAATAGACTCCAAATTAAGAATCAATATATAATGAAAACTAAGGGAGATATAACTTTAGAACAATTTCTAAAGTTTAAGGAGGAAAAGGATAATTTAATAGAAAAAAGCGAAAAAATAATAGAACAATTAAATGTAAAATATGATAAAGATTCGTTGATAAAACTGGTTAAAGAAAAATATGAATCATTTACCGAAGATGAAGAAGTATTTAATATAGTAGTAAAAGAATTAATTGAAAAGATAATTCTATATAGAGATAGAACGATAAAAATCAATTTTAAATTTAAGAAATTAGATTCTTATTCAATTAAGCTATATTAAGTTGTTAAAAACTGTCAGCAGATTCTGATGAAAGTTACATTAATAAATGTCTAAATTACTACAAGCGAAACAAATTACAAGCCATCGGAAAATTAGTATCCGAAGAAGAATTACCCAATAAAATTATCAAATTTTTAAAAGAATACAATCCCGACATTGTCATAATTACCGGTCACGATTCCTACTTTTCCAAGAAAAACGATAAAAACAATCTCGATAACTATCGTAACTCTAAATATTTTTGTGAAGCAGTATCTAAAGCGAGAAACTATGAAAAAAATCATGATAAATTAGTAATTATAGCTGGTGCTTGTCAAAGTAATTATGAAGCCTTAATTAAAAGTGGTGCTGACTTCGCATCAAGCCCTAAAAGAGTAAATATTCATGCTCTTGATCCTGCTATAATTGCAACCACAATCGCACTAACCGATAAATCTAAACCAATAGATTTAATAAGTTTATTAAACAAAACCAAATATGGTTCAAATGGAATGGGAGGCTTAATGGGAAATGGACTTATGTATGTGGGGTATCCAAGATGATTGATGCAATAAAAAATGACATAAAAAATCATTTAAATAGAGAAGTTAAAGTAGTTTCCAAAGAAAATCGTAATAAGACAGATGTATTTTACGGATATGTATCTGAAATTTATTCACACGTTTTCTTAGTAAGTAACGGCAGTAGTAAAAAAAGTTATTCATATTCTGATATTCTAAGTAAAGATATTCAAGTCACTTTTATGTAAAATCTATTGCTTTTTTTTAAATGATAGAATAAAATTAAATTAAAGATTGAAGACAATCTTGAAAGGAGTGAATGTTATGAAGATTACATCTGTAAACGTTCGTAAAATTGAAAAAGACGGTTCTCGTATGAAAGGTATAGCATCTGTATTATTAGATGATGCATTCGCTGTACATGATATTAGAATCATAGAAGGAGATAATGGTTTATTTATAGCTATGCCTAGTAGAAAAACTAGCACTGGCGGTTACAAAGATATTGCTCATCCAATTAATCCTGAAGTACGTAAACAATTTGAAGACGCTATTTTAGAAGCATATAAAACTGCTGAATAAATTCACTTTCATAGTGAATTTTTTTATTTCCATATTCATATATTTAAACTGGAGGAAATCTATGGAAAAAATGATTGAAGTACCAAACTTATCACATATTATAAAACTAAGTGATCGTAAAAATATTATTATCAGTGGTATTAAAAAGATTAATAATTTCGATGACAAAGAATTTAGTCTTGACACAGTGATGGGCGGTATCATCATTAAAGGTGAAAATCTCGAAATGATAAAACTAGACACAGTCGAAGGCAACGTATCAATTAAAGGAATAATAAATAGTTTTTACTATACCGATACAGCATCAAAAGAAAATAGTTTTCTAATGAAATTATTTAAATGAATCAATTTCTATTAGTCCTTTTATCTATTTTATATGGTTTTTTATACTTCTTAACCTCAAACTTGTTTAAGAAAAATCTTATCCTTTTTAGCATATACACACTCTTAGCAACATTCCTATATGTATTTATTTTATATAAACTTTATAATGGAAATATATCTATTTTATTAAAACTATCATTAATTTTAGGATGTTTCTTATGTAAAGTTACAATAAAAAATGTCAAATTTAAAAAACATTTATAACATCATTTAAATTTTTTGCTATAATATATTACGAATAGAAAGGTATGTTATGGCAAAGAAAACTAAAAAAGAAAAAAGAAGAATTTTACTAGGAACATTAGTTATATCTATAATAATTTCTTATTTAGGCGTGTTTGTTTATCATTATTGGAATCAAATCCTAGCCAACAAAGAAGAACAAAAAGTTTTAGAAGCTAAATACGAACAACTTTTAAAAGAAGAAGATGAACTTAATAATGAAATTACTAAAATGCATGAACCGGATTATGTTGCCAAATATGCCAGAGAAAAATATGGATATTCAAAAGATAATGAAGTAATTATTAAAGTAGATGATTGATATAATTTAAAAATTATGCTAACATCTACGCATGGGGTCGTTTATGGTTTCGACGGGGTATGTTTTTGTATTATATGCAGTGGTGGTTAAACCTAAATAACAAAACAGTTAAAATAACTGACAATACAAATTATAATACTGCTCTAGCATTTGCCTAATTAAAGGCACGCGAGCACTGGCCTAAAACTAAATCTACAGAGTTTTAACGCTGGTTCATAATAGTAGATTATATTTAATAAATTGCTTAGTTTATTAAACGAATCCTATAAGCTTAGTTAATGATATTTTGATGGTTTTTTACCATTAATGAAACAACAAATCATCTAAACTTGTAGATTATAATATGAAAGTATCTTGGACAAGGGTTCAACTCCCTTCGACTCCACCAAATATTGATTACATTGAACTTAAATAGTTCTTTTTTTATAATAGAAATTTCACACTTAAAGAAAAAATATAAAAAATGTACGATTTTCATTGATAAACATATGTATGCTTTGTGTAATATTAATTTCAACTTAAAAAAGGTAGGTGATATTATACAAAATGATATAAATTTTAAAATATATTTAAATAATGATTAAATCATATTAAAGAATAAAATTTAATAAGTAATAACTAATAATAATACAATCAAAAAAATAATGTACGGTAGCAAATATCACAAATTTAAGTCTGCATGAGACTAAAGGTTACTTTATCGTGTGAAGCAGGAAAATATCGGCGAAAGTCGAAAATAATAAATTTTAATTTATTATCTTTGTTCTTAGTAAAATATAAAAAAGTTATACCAGTACACTGGAATAAATAAATGCAATATACAATATTATAAAATAACCATCAAAGGAGCACATTATGAAATATATATTCTTAGATTTTGATGGTGTAATTATTAACTTTTACCAAATGGAAGGAATATCACTAGAAAATGTCAAGATATTAAAAAAGATAATAGAATTAACAAATGCAAAAATTATAGCAACAACCTCTAACAAATACTCATTTCAACAACGTGGAATTGATTACTACAAATCAATATTTTACAAAAATTATGTTATTCCACTAAAAGAACTAGTTATTGAAATATATGAAGTTGCACCTTTTAAAAATAACTCAAAAATACTAGAAATTAAAGATTACATAGAGAGTCACAAAATTGAAGACTATCTCATCCTAGATGATGAATTAATTAAAGATAGCGAGTTTCAAAAATATCAAGTTTTATCAGATTTATATATCGGATTATAACAACATCACATAGAGCCTATAATTAATATATTAAATGGTCATTTAGGGTTTTATCCACCAAATTATAATTTAAACGAAAAAGCCGAAGAACAAGCTATCAAAATTAATGAATATCACAACAAATATACAAAAATTCCATATAAATAATTGATTATTACGAAAAAAACAAGTAAAATAAAAATTAGGGAGGAATAGAAAATGGAAAAAGTTAAAAAATTGTTATTACCTGTAGTTCTTATTATTATTTTACTATTACCAATTATTATTAATTATGTAAATAACAAAAAGATTTCAGTAATTTCATATGATAAATACATATCTAATGTGTCAAAAGAAAAAGTAACACTTACATATTTTGGTGATACTAATTCAGAAGAATATGCTAAAATTAAAGAAGAATTAATTAATTTAAAAAGCAAATATTCAATTGAAGTTAGTGCTGTAAATACACCGAAATTAAGTACAGAAGAAAAACAAAAATTAACTAGTTCAAATGAAAAGTTTAATAGCAAATCAGTTTTTGTTATAACACAAGATGGTAATACAGTTAAAGTAGTAGATAAAGAAAAAGAAAATGTTAACTTAGATGCTCAATTAAACAAATATATTAACAATGTAATTCCAGATGATGAAATTGCTTATAAAACAGTTTCAACATATAAAGAATTTATGAAATTATATAAGAGTAAAAAAGTAGCAATGCATGTTTTTGGACGTAACTCATGTTATTATTGTAATATCTTTAAACCAGTATATAACGATGTTGCAGCTGAAAATAATTTAGATATTTACTACTATGATTCAGACAGCTTTAATAGTGATGAATATAATAAAATATTAAATTCAGGTATAAACATTCCAGCCGAATGTACATCGTCAAAAGAGGAAACTCCTTTATCATCAGGTTTTGGAACACCACTAACATTATATTTAAAAAATGGTAAAGTAGTAGGATGTATTTCTGGATATGTTAACAAAGAAAAGTTAGAAACTAAGTTAAAATCAGTTGGAATGATGAAATAAAGGAGAATATAAATGGCGTCTACTTATGAAATTATAAAAAAATTTAAAGATAAATATCCCGGCACAATATGTTGGAGAATTAAAAAACATGCAAAATTAGTTGACGAAAATTTATATCCCGATGAAGTTGTAAATTATGCCTTTGCTGCTCAAAATAATGCAACTCATGGAAGTATATTTGATACAGCCGTACTAGCTATCACCAATAAAAGACTTATAATTGCTCAAGATTATATTTTGGTAGGATATGATTTAAACTCAATTACACCAGACTTATACAACGATATGCAAATACATGCTGGAATTATTTGGGGAATGATAATTATTGATACAATGAAAGAAACTATTTATTTTTCTAATATATCAAAAAAAGCATTACCAGAAATTCAAAAAGAAATAACATCATACATGATGGAAGCAAAAGCAAAATACTACAAAAAAGAAGTAAAGTAAATAAAGAGTTCAATTAAGAATTCTTTTTTTCTAAAATGGAGAAGTATGAAAAAAATTAATAAAAACGTTAAATTTATATTTGTATTACTATTATTAGTAATTATCTATGTCATCATACTATACACGCCAAAAAACTATGAAATAGATTACATTATTAATAAAGTAAAAATAAATGAAAAATATGACAAATACACTAAAAAATATACCTTTATTTTAACCTATGAAAATACCGATTATCCTCTTATAGTAAATTCTAAATATTTAAAAAAACGTAAATTAATTGAAAATATTAAAATAGTATCAGACGAAAAAGATACTTGTTTAAACACTGACTATCTAGATAATAATAAAATTATTTGTAGCGATTCATCAGGCTTAAAAGATTATCACCTAATTAATGATAAACTTTATAGTGAAAATTACGAGAAAGTTATTAAACCAATCAAAGAAACAACTTATGAAAATATTAAGATTTATAATAACGACGAAACATATCTTATTTGGAATTATAATGGCTATTTAAAGATATCTGAAAATAATGAAAAAATTAATATTTTAAACGAAGAAAAATATAATAATCAATCAACCTATCAAAATGATCGTTACCTAATTATTCCAGACTATGACTCATCATATTACTTTAAGAAAATATATATTTATGACACCGAAAAGAATAATTTGTCAAATATAACCTTTAATTATGAAATATCATACAATCTTTTATATCTTGGAACATTTAAAAATAAAGTTTACTTTTTAGATCTTAAAAACAAGAACGAATATGAATTAAATTTAAAAAAGAAAATAATTAAACTTTTAAATGAAAAAAATAATTATGGATTATTTCTAAATGGTAAGAAATTAGAACACGTTAAAGTTGATACTTTAATTAAAAATGAAGAGATATTTGCTAGTGAAATTAACAATAATTATAGTTTACAAGATAATACATTATATAAAAATATAGATAGATATAAACTAAAAGTAAGTAATAAAAAAATAACTGAAATAGTTAGAATAATAGATGATACAGTTTATTACTTAGTAGATGATACCTTATATAGATATAATGAAGAAACCGGAGAAGAACAACTACTTAAATACAAAGAATGGAAATATAATTATCAAAATCAAATATTTATCTTTAACAAATAATTAATTTAAGAATATCCTATACTAGGGGATGAAAAAATGATTGATATGTATAATGTAAATCAAGATGCCAATAATTACTTTGATTATTATAAAATAAAAAAGGGAGATAATTTATACCAGATAGGTAAAAGTTACAATGTGAATCCTGCTTTAATTGCAATTCTTAACGGTCTAAATCTAAATGATTATATTTATCCAAATGAAACTATAATGGTTCCTAAAGAAGGATATTCATATTACGTAACTAAATCAGGAGATACCCTTAACTTAGTAGCAAATACATTTAATACCAGTGTATCAAACATTCTAAGAAACAACGAAACAATCTATTTACAAGAAGGTCAATTAATAGTTAATAAAATAAGCGAATAGTTTATTTTATTTTTTTTGCATGATATAATTTATTTAAGATAAGGGGCCACAATTTATGATTTTAAAAAAACCATATGCATTTTTAATAAAGAATTTCAAAATAATACACATAATTATCTTTTTATTAGCACTCTTAATTAATGACTATTATGTTAAGATTTATAAATTCTTTAAAAATTATTCATCAAATAATTTCTATGATTACAATATTGCCAAAGATTATTTACCAACATTTATATTCATAGCCGTAATCTTCCTAATCGGATTTTTAAGCATAATGTTTTATTTAATGGCAAAAAAGAAAAAACCAACTAAATTATACATTTTTTCTATAATTTATTATATTGTATTATTAATATCAATGATGTTTATTTATAACAAAATAAATACATTATATGAAGCAACACTAACCCAAAGAGTAAGCAGATTTTATCAAGATATATACTTTCTTTTAAATTTACCCCATTACTATTTTTTATTTATGTATTTAGTAAGAGGTATTGGCTTCGATATTAAAAAATTCAATTTTAGTAAAGATATGCAAGAACTTGAAATAAAAGCAGAAGATAACGAAGAATTTGAGTTTGAGTTTGGTAAAGATAATTATTTAATAAAAAGAAAAATTCACAGATTATATCGTGAAATAATTATCTATTATAAAGAAAATAAATTTTTAATAAATATAGTCGGAGGTTCAATTCTCTCAATTATTCTAGTGACAATTTTTATTAACACATCTATTTCAATTCACAAGTATCATGTTGGAAGTTCTTTAAAAGCTGATAAGTTTATTTATAAATTAAATAATGCCTATGTAACATCTTATGACTATAAAAATAAACAAATTAGTAGTACTAATAAATATATCATATTAGATATGACTTTAACAAACAAAGGCAAATATATTTTAAAACCTGAAGAAATGTACATAATTTATAATGGCAACAAAGAATCAGTATACAAATCAAGCCTTTCAAATAGTTTTTCCGATTTAGGAACAGTCTATAATGGCGATTTAATTCCTAATACACCAACAAATTTATTATTTATTTATGAAGTACCAAAGGAAGCTAAAGTAAATAATTTAAAACTTATGGTATATAAAGGATATGAATATAAAAATGGAGTTACTAATAACATTTATCGTGAATATAAATTTAGTGCTAATAATTTAGATAAAGAAATAAAAACGCAAAAATCATCATTAAATACACTAAACTATCTCGGAAGAACTCTATATGGTAACACAACCATAAAAATTAACAATATTGAAATAAAAGAAAGATATGAATATACTTATCAAAAATGTATAGATGAAAATAATTGCCAAACATTAACAGATATAATTATTCCTGATAATCGTAATCAATATGATCTCTTAATTGTTGATTATGAATTAAATGTTGATGAATCATCTCTTCTTGCTAGAAGCACTAATAATGATATTCAATCAATTATTAATAAATTTTCTAAGATAAATTATAATATTAACAATAGTGAAAGAACATCAACTATATATGGTAAAACATACTCAAATTTAGAAAACAAAATATTTTTTGATATTCCAAATAACATTAAAGATAAATCAGCATCAAAAAGTTATGTAATTAAAACTAGAGAAAATGAGTATTCATATGACTTTAACTAGTCCATTTTATATTGACTTTAAAAAAATTATATAATACAATATTCTTGCAATGCCAAATATTGCATATATTGTATTAGATGGGGCTTTAGCCAAGTGGTAAGGCAAGGGACTGCAACTCCCTGAGCACCGGTTCAAATCCGGTAGGCCCCTCCATTATAAAAAATTGCTCGAACTTTAACGCTTGAGCTTAATAAAAAAAATATCAATTTCAAAATGAAGTTGATATTTTTTAAAATTATAGTTGAAATAGGTAAGTTAAAAAATAAAGCAGGTAGCAATAAGTTTAAAATAACAGCTCAAAAATGGATTAAAGAAAAAATGGAATAATTTAATCAAAAATCCACTTTTTTCATGTGCAATTTTTTAATTTTTTTTGCGTATGTTATTTTGCAAAAATATTACATTTCCAGTTGAAATATTCAAAGAATAATCAGCATTTAAAATTTCATTATATTTTCTATTATGTGAAATACTAATTATTGTTCCTGGATATGATTCTACAAGTTCATAAATTAAATCTAATGCTTCCTTATCTAAATGATTAGTAATTTCATCTAAAACAAGAACGTTTATTTTATGAAAAGCAATTTTAACTAAGTTTACTCTTGTTCTTTGTCCAGGAGATAACATAAAATATTTTTTATCTTTACCATTGTAATTAAAACCAAAATTACTAAGTAAGGTAAAAACTAATGAGGATTCTACTTTATCTAAACCTGATGTTATATATTCGTACACACTAATATTTTTATTATCTATAATAGTATCTTGTGATATATATCCTATTTTAACATCGTTGCCAATTATAACTTTTCCTTCAATAGGTTTAATTAAACCAAGTATTGTTTTAATAAATGTTGTTTTACCACTGCCATTCGGTCCTTTGATATTAATTTTACTTCCAAAATTTATGTTTAAGTTAATAGGAAGAGTTTGAAATGAATCATATCCACATATTAAGTTATCTATATAAATGTTCTTGTTTCCTTTTTCATTATCTAATAAGTCTAAGAAAAAATTAATTTTTTTTCTTTCTTGGAATGTTGGAATATCTATCTCTTCCAATGCTTTTGACAACTTAGAGACTTCAGAAGAACGAGTTCTTTCTTTAGCAAAATTGTTAGCAATTTTATCATTGTCATTGTGTGCTTTAGAATATGTGCCTCGATTTGACCAATCCTTAGCCTTCTGTAATCTAGCCTTAATTCTCTTTCGTTCTTCTATTGCACTTAAATAATTTAGTTTATTTTTCTGATATTCAAGATCTTTTTGTTTTAAATAATCTTCATAACTTAAATTATATTCATTTAACATACCATCAGAAATTTCAAATATTTTATTAACAATATTATTCAAAAATGCTTCATCATGTGAAACTATTATAATGGTTTTTTTTAGATTACGTAAATAATTTTCCAACCAGTTAATTGCTTCGATATCCAGATTATTCGTCGGTTCATCCAATAATAAAATATCTCCGTTACTAAGAAGCATAGTACACAATAAAACTTTAATTTTTTCTCCGCCAGAAAGAGTAAAAATTTTACTATCTAAACTTTTATTTAAATGTAAACCATTTATTATATTTTGCAAATTATTTTCAAATGAATAACCATCAAGTAGTAAAAATTTATTTAATATATCACTATATTCAATCATATTATTTTCTGTTAAATTATTTTCAAGTTCATGAAGTCTGATTTCTAATTTTTCAATACCTGTTTGATTTTTTATATAAACTAATATTGAAAAATTGTCAAATTCATGAGATATTTCTTGTTTTAAATATGCGATGGTTTCATTTTCTAATTTAATTTTTCCAGAGTCTAATTGTAGTTCATTTGCTAGAACTTTAAGAAGAGTAGATTTACCACTTCCATTTGACCCTACTAATCCAACTTTTTCACCTTGTGCTAAATGAAAACTTATATTTTTTAATAATTCATTGTTATTAAATTCAATTTTTAAATTACTTACCTGCATCTATTCCACACTCCTTACATTTAGAATTTTTTTTCCAATTTATAATTTCTGCTTGATATGTGAATAAATTAAACATTAAAGTCTTACCGACTAAACTTGTTTCCTTATATTTAGCAAAATAATTAATAATTTCATTGCTCACTAAACTAGAGATTAATAAACATAGAGGTCCAAATGATGGTACTGGTTCAACATTATTTAAAGGTACTTCAAAACTTTGTTTTTCAATACAACTCAAACATGCAGTTGTTTTAGGCACAACAAAAGGTCCAATCATAGCAACATATTCCGAAAAGCTGCAAAATAATACTGGCTTACCATTTTTAACACATAATTTATTTATTAATCTTCTTATTATTCTTTGAGGTTTATCAACCGTGCATAATACAAAATCTGCTAGTTTAATTTCATTTATAATATCCTCTTCCTTGATTATTTTTAAATTTTTACATTTAACCAGACTGTTTGTTAACTTTTCTTTCATTATTTCTGTCTTTAATTTTCCCAAATCATTACAATTATATGGAAATTGTCTTATTAAATTAGATTCATCAACGACATCATAATCAACTAAAGTAAAATTATTAAATCCAGCTCTTTCTAAAACTATTGCTACATTGGCTCCAATACCGCCTAATCCAAGAATTAAAATATTTTTATATTTAAAATATTAATTAAATATTTTATATTCATCATTAAATATACTGAAAACAAATTTTGTCTATTATATTTTGTATCATTAATCAATCTTTGATATTTTTCAAATTCTATAATGAATTTTTCACCTACTAAATAATCTCTTGCCGATTTAATTTCCTTCTTGTTAATACCAGTTTCTTCATTAACCTTATTAATTAAATCATTTATAGATATTGGCTTTTGTATATTATTGAAAATGCTTAAAATACCTTCATCGTCGTATTCAATTTCTTTTCCAGTATCAGTAAAATTTCCCATTCTGATAATTTTATTGATATTATCTATATAAAATGGTTTGTTTTTATTTATTATTAACATATAACCTCCAAAAATAATAGAGTTCAACACGTTGAACTCTATACTGTAATCAAAACCAATTAACAGTTTTGATCAACGTGACAAGCAAATTTTACAACTCTTAGTTTTTTAACGCCAAATTTCATAACAATTTTCCTCCTTCAATTGAAAGCACAATATAATGATTCGACTTCTAGCAATTATTATACATTTTTTATATTTTTGTCAATTTATTTGGCAAGTTTGACCAATTATGTAATAATAATTTTTTAAATAAAAATATTTATGCTAATATGACTTTAATGGGGTGAAAATATATAATGCAATTAAATCTTAACGAAAATATATAAAATGTTATTCTAAATATTTTAAAAAAGTGATTTTCCAAATACGTATATGTATGTTATGAATTAAATATATTGCTTTTATGCGTAAAATAAAAGAAAAGTGAATACTATAAATTTTATTATATATGAAAAAAATATTTTAATTTAAAGAATATAAAAGTTTTGGTTACTTGGTTAAGTGATATTAAAATCATAAAAAAATATGCATCTATTTATATATAAATTGATATTAAAATATTAAATTTTTAAAATTAGTTAATCTATATCAAAAATTAACTAAAAACATAAATATTTATGTTAAAATATAATATATAATTAATGAAAGAGGAATATCCATGAAAACATGCGTATTAATTTATAACCCCAATAGTGGCCACGTATTTAAAACAAAATATCTAAAAGAATATAAAGATATTTTAATAAAGAATGGTTATAATCCTAAATTTATTGCTACATGTTATCAAGGTCACGCCAAAGAAATTATATCTCACCTAGAAAAAGTAGATTTAGTTATAAGCATGGGTGGAGATGGTACCTTTAACGAAATAATTTCAGGTAATTTAGAACGAAAAGAGCCATTAATTGTATCCCATATTCCTGTTGGAACTACCAATGACATAGGCGTCATGTTTGGCTATGGAAAAGATGTTAAAAATAATTTAAAACTTTTACTTAAAGGTTGCATCAAAGAAATGGATATTTGCCTAATAAATAATCAACCATTCGTCTATGTTGCCGGTTTTGGTAAATTTATGCAAGTTCCTTATCAAACACCTCGTAAATTAAAGAAAAAATATGGATACATTGCCTACCTAATTGAAGGAATAAAAGACTACTTTAGCCCTACCAAGTTATATAAAATAAAATATAACGTTAATGGTATATCTAAAACAGGATATTACTCATTTATATTAATATCTAATGCAAATCGAATCGCAGGAATAAATAACTTCTATCGCAATGTTAAACTAGATGATGACCAATTTGAAGTCTTACTATGCAACTTTAATCGCCGCATTGATTTAATTAAAACATTCTCATTATTAATGACTATGGATGCATCTAAAGTATCAGGCGTAGAATTCTATAAAACCAATCATCTTGAATTAGAGTTTGAAGATTATCCTAAGCATGGATGGTGTATCGATGGAGAAAAATTAAAATATCGAACTCTAAAATATGACATTAAAAATATTAATCATATCAAAATCATGTTACCAACTAAAAATATAAATAAAATATTTGTAAATAAAAAAATTGATTAAACTACCTAATCAATTTTTTCTTTTTTAATATCACATATCCAATAATTATTGATAATGATCCAATAGATATTCCTATACCTGTTTTAAAATAAGGAATTTTATATTCTAATGTAATTTCATGTTCTCCTTCCGTAACATTAAATCCCAAAAGTGAATTACCAATTAGAAAAGTATCAGTTTTTATGCCATCAACATAAACATTCCATCCCTCATCATAAGGTATAGAAGTATATATTGTACCTTCCTTACCTGAAGTGGTACCATTAATTTTATCTTCTTCAAAATTACTTAGTGCTACTTTATTATTACTAACTAATTTATTAACTTTATTTAATTTATTATTATCCACATAATAAATATAAGCATCACTATAAGCATCACTTTCTATCTCATTACTATATGAAATATAAATTGTATCACAATTAGTAAAATGTATGATTTTATTCTCACTTACATTTTCCGAAACATTATAATCATAAGTAGTATCGATATTAGAATTTTCACCCTCTCTAACATACAAAACATTATTAACAATTAAAGAATTAATTGAATTTCCAAAATAAATATACCCTTCATTTTTATTTAGTTTATACTTATGAACAATACCGTCATCAAATTTTACTATTGTATCATTAACAACTTTATTTTTAACTAAAACGTTATCAATTTCATACGCTTTTTTTACAAAATTATTTTGATTTTCAAATGGATCATCACTTAAAAATTCCCAATTAACTATATCCTTGTTAACTTTATACATTAAATCTGAATAATACTTAGATTTATATACATAATTATCATTAATTACATCAGTAAAAAATAAATCATAATTCATATTTTCACTCATATCTCCAATAATGTATTTTAAATTAAACATTATATTATATATTGGTGTATTATCTCCAAATGAAAAACTATTAATTAAATTACCAGGCATTCCCAAATTGTATTCAAGTACAGCCAAATTTTCATATTCCATTGAACTAAAAGCCGTTATACCATAATAACCATACCACGAAGGGTCATTAAACGTTTTCATATCTTTTTTTTCAATTCTATAAAATAATTCCGCATCATTATCTTTAATATAATCTAAATCGCTTTCTATAGTGTTATAATCAAAGTAAAAATTATTTAGATTCTGATCAATATTCCAACAACCGTTGATACTAATAATTGCTTCTAAACAAACCGTTATAATACCAATAATAGGTATAAACTTACTTTTTTCATTAAAAAACTTATAAATAACATAAAGCAAAAACCATAAAATAACAATTATAAAATTAAAGACAATAGTCGTATCTAAAATATTAAAACTTTTAATAAAATAAACAGAACCAGCAAATAGTAAAGTAAGAACAAAAATAATTATTACAATATATTCCTTAACTATAACTATCTTATGAATAGAATATGCACTAATAATTAAAAATATAAATGGATAAATAAATGAATATCTATAAGGTAAATCATTTGGTACATGAAAGGCATGCCATATAAAATCTAAAGGAGCCCAAAAGAAACTTAAAATCATTATTCCAAGCATCAAACTATAACCAATTTTAACTCTTATTTTAATATCTTTATTAAACAAAAATAATACAAATAAAGGTAGCACTATAATACTACTAGATATATTTGGAGCGTTTATAGCATCACTTTTAAATACTGTAGTTGTTACTCCACTTAAATGATTATAAATAAACTCTATCAATGTAAAACTATAATATTGACTACTTGGCCATACATCACTAGTTGCACTTATTCCAGATAATGATTTAAACATTGGTATTAAAGCAACTGCACATAATCCCCCAGCAAGTAACGAACAAATGCCAAACTTTAAACACTTTTCTAAGTATATTTTTATTTTTAACTTATCTTTAACAACAAACAAATATATTAAAAAATAAATTAAACTAAATATACATAACATAAAGCCAATAAAATAATTACTAAATAGCATGCATGCTAAACTAAAAATATAAAGACAATATTTATCCTCATCAACTAGTTTTTCAATTCCCATAACAACTATTGGAAGCAGTACCAAACCATCAAGCCACATGATATTCCAGTAATAAGCTGTAAAATAATTATTAAAAGCATAAATAATCGCAATTATTGAATGAATATAATTTTTCTTTTTAAATTTATAATTAAGAAATATATTCATAGCAACTGCTGATACAACTGCCTTAAGTCCAATTATAACAGAATATGATGCTAGTAAATTTTCTCTTTTTACAAAAAATAATATAATATTAAAGAAACTACTCATATAATTAAAATAATTTCTAAAAAACGGAAGCCCCATCCCCATGTTAAAAGAATAGATAAAATTACTGCCGTTTTTAACTCTATCAAAGAACTCTCCCATCATTGGACCATATTGATGATAAAAATCAACTGCTAGCATTGAATATTTTCCAAATGGAGCTACCTCATTAATTACATACAAGATAATTATAACGACAAGAGCACATATAAATGTTAACAACAAATTTTTATAATTTTTCCATATGTTTTTAATACTTATTTTTTTCATAAAACCTCCTAAAAAAGTATAGCATAGAATAAGGATAATATAAAAGCCTAAAATGTGTCCAATGTGTGCATAAACATGCGATTTTTCTTGACTTTTTACCCTATTTTGTAGTAGTATGTACTATGTTTGGAAAGAGGGAAAGATTATGGATAAAATAATTAATATAGCCGTTGTAGCCCATGTAGATGCTGGTAAAAGTACTTTAGTTGATGCATTACTAGAACAAAATGGTGCATTCGGTGAAAGAGATCAAATTGTAGACTGTGTTATGGATAGTAACGATATTGAAAGAGAAAGAGGAATTACAATTTATTCTAAAAACTGTTCAATAAGATATAAAGACTATAAAATTAATATAGTTGATACACCCGGACATGCAGACTTTTCATCAGAAGTTGAACGTGTAATTAAAACAGTAGATACAGTTATTCTTTTAGTAGACTCATCAGAAGGACCAATGCCTCAAACAAGATTCGTTCTTAAAAAAGCATTAGAACATAATCTAAGACCTATCTTATTTATTAACAAAATCGACAAAAAAGATGCTAGACCTGAAGAAGTAGTTAATATGACCTTCGATTTATTCTGTGAACTTAACGCTACCGATGAACAATTAGATTTCCCAATTATTTACGGAGTTGCTAGAGATGGAATTGCTAAATATTCTTTAGATGACGATAGTACTACTATTGAACCATTATTAGAAACAATTTTAAAGCAATGCAAACCATATGAAGGAAGTATAGACGATAAATTACAATTACAAATTTCTAACTTAGGATATGATGAATATATCGGAAGATTAGGAATTGGTCGTATTACTAAAGGTGTAGTAAAATCAGGTGAAACAGTATCATTAGTTAAAAACGATGGAACAATTACTAATTTTAAAATAACTAAATTATTTGTTAATGAAGGAATTAAAAAAGTTGAAAAACAAGAAGCTTATTATGGAGATATCGTAACAATTGCCGGATGTTCTCATATTTCTATTGGAGATACAATTAACGAACTTAACTGCATTGATCCATTACCTCCAATTGAAATAGAAAAACCAACTCTATCAATGAATTTCGTAGTAAACAATGGTCCATTTGCTGGCCAAAGTGGTAAATTCTTAACAACTAGACATATTAAAGAAAGATTAGAAAGAGAATTAGAAACTAACGTTGGTTTAGAAGTAGAAGAATTACCATCATCAGACGGATTTAAAGTAAGCGGTAGAGGAGAACTACATTTATCAATTCTTTTAGAAAACATGAGAAGAGAAGGATATGAATTATGTGTATCAAAACCAGAAGTTTTATTTAAAGAAATAGATGGTAAAAAATGTGAACCATTTGAAACAGTTATCGTAAATGTTCCTAATGATTATGCAAGTACTGTAATTAATGCCCTACAAGAAAGAAAAGGTATGCTTCTTAAAATGGAAAATGAAGAAAACTATACTCATTTAGAATTTGAAGCTCCAACAAGAGGATTACTAGGTTATCGTAGTGCTTTCATAACTGATACTAAAGGAGAAGGAATTATGGTTAGATCATTCAGTGATTATAAACCATATGCTGGACCTATTGCATCAAGAAAAAATGGTGTATTAGTATCTATGGAAACAGGTAAGAGTTTAGGTTATTCTCTATTTAACCTACAAGAAAGAGGTACTTTACTTATTGGACCAGCTACTGATGTATATGTTGGTATGATAGTTGGTATTAACAATAGAGATAATGATTTAAATGTTAACCCATGTAAAAATAAAGAAATGTCTAATACCAGAAGTAAATCAAGTGACGAAGCAATTAACTTAATTACACCAAAAACATTTAGTTTAGAAGAATCACTAGAATTTATTGCTGATGATGAATACGTTGAAATAACTCCTGCGGTTATCAGATTGCGTAAAAAGATATTAGATCCAAAAGAACGTTTTAGAGTAAGTAGATAATAATTAAGTAGAATTTAATTTAGATTCTGCTTTTTTAATACTAAATAAGTAATTATGTTTTCCTACAGGAAAACATATAATAAAAACGTCAATTATATTTTCCTTAAAGAAAACATAATTGACAAACAACATATAAAATTATATAATTACATTGAGGCGATACTTTTATGGTAAAAAGAGAAAAATATTTATCTCAAATTAGAGATTTTTATGATAAAGATATAATAAAAATAATTACCGGAATAAGACGTTCTGGCAAATCAGTATTATTAAAACAAATAATAGATGAACTATTACAACTAGGAATAGACAGCAATCATATTATATATATCAATTTTGAAGATGTTAAATATGCAAATATAACTAATTTTATGGATTTAAATAATTATGTAACATCATATATGCAAGATGATAACAAATATTATTTATTTTTTGATGAAATCCAACAAGTTGATAAATGGGAAAAAACTATTGTATCGCTTAAATCTACTCGTAACACATCTATTTTTATCACCGGCTCAAATTCAAAATTATTATCTGGAGAACTTGCTACTTTACTTTCCGGAAGATATGTATCATTTAGAATAGCCCCATTTAGCTTTAAAGAAATTGTTGAACTAAAAAATTTACAAACAAAAGAAGAAATAAAGCAAGAATTTTTAGAGTACATTTTATGGGGAGGAATGCCTCAAAGATTTGAATTTCCAAATGAAGAATCAATGAAAACATTTCTAAAAGATATATTTAATTCCATAGTACTAAAAGATATAGTTAAAAGATATAATATTAAGAATGTTACAATATTTGAAAGAATAATGGAGTATCTTGTTACCAATCCTTCACAAGTTTTTTCCATTAAAAATATGTTAGCAGAATTTGAAAAAGAAAATATTCCTATTTCAACTAAAACAGTTTATGAATGTCTAGATTATGCCGAAGTGTCAATGCTTATGATAAAAGCATCAGAATATGATATAAGAGGTAAAAGAATATTATCCAGAAAAGACAAATATTATTTAACTGATTTAGGACTTGGCCAAATATTAAACACCAATAAAAAAGCCCAATATGGTGCTTATCTAGAAAACATAGTTTTTAATGAATTACTATATAGAGGATATGAAGTAAGCATCGGAAATAATAATGGTAAAGAAATAGATTTTGTTGCAACTAAATATAATCAAAAAGAATATTATCAAGTTTGTTACTATCTAAATGATGAACAGGTTGTGGAAAGAGAATTTGGTGCATATTCTGATATTAATGATAATTATCCAAAATATGTAATTTCAATGGATGAATTAGATTTTTCTCAAAATGGAATTATTCATAAAAATATAATTGATTGGTTATTAACTAAACAGCAATAACTATTAAGTAAGTAAATATCACTTACTTTTTATTTGCCTCAATTAATTTATCAATTTCTTCTTTCATTATATTTATCGCTTCTTCTATTTGTTCCAAATCAAGCTCATTTTTCATATCATTATTGTTTTTATTATTATTACTATTATCATATTGATACATTTGTAAAAAAGCTGCATTAGTTTCAAGAATTTGTCCAATTAACATCAACCAGTTTCCCAAAGCATTTTGTACATAACTATTAAAAGGATACGTAAGAGCATAACCTATAATTAATGCTGCTAAAGTATCAACTCTAGAAGCAGTTTCCTCTTCCTTGCTATTCATAATAAAGTATATGTTCGCTTGATATCAAATATTAAAAAATGGTATAATTAACAAGGAAAGAAGGAATTAAAATGGAATTAAAAGGAAGTAGAACTGAAACAAATTTATTAGCTGCTTTTGCTGGTGAAAGTCAAGCACGTAATAAATATACATTCTATGCATCCCAAGCAAGAAAAGATGGCTATGAACAAATAGCATCAATATTTGAAGAAACAGCAAATAATGAAAAAGAACATGCCAAACTATGGTTTAAAGAATTACATGGTGGTAAAGTTCCATCTACAATAGATAACTTAAAAGACGCTGCAAATGGTGAAAACTATGAATGGACTGAAATGTACAAACAATTTGCTGAAATTGCTAGAGAAGAAGGCTTTGATAAAATAGCAGAATTATTTGAAAAAGTAGGCGAAATTGAAAAACATCATGAAGAAAGATATTTAAAATTAGTAGGAAACATAAATGATAACCTAGTGTTCCAAAGAGGAGAAGAAAAAGTATGGATTTGCCGTAACTGCGGTCATATTACTTATGGAACAACCGCTCCAGAAGTATGTCCAGTATGCAATCATCCTCAAAGTTATATGGAATTAAAAGCTGAAAATTACTAATACAAAAAGAGATTCAAAAAAACGAATCTCTTTAATTTTATTCAAATTTATGAGAAGGTAAAAATTCCTTACTAAGTAATCCTTTAGACTGAATCTTCTTAAATAATAGTTCATTAAGAACAATATCAAACTCCCCAATAAACTCATAAATAACAGGATTAAAATCTAACTTAACCTTATTAAAATCAAAATATTTATATTGATCACTAAAATTACTAGATAACCCGTTTAATTCAATAAAATCATAACTATTCTTAAAAGTACTAATCAAATAATTATATAAATAATACTGTGCATAAACATTATCGTTATCATAATCTTCTAAAACAATACTAACCCTATTTTGATATTTAACAATAACAACACCACCTACATACTTAAACTTATTATATTTAAGTCCAGCTGTAGCATCAACAACCTGATTTTTATATTTTAATAAATCCTTATCACTTTGCATCTTCTTATTAACAGTATCATCACTATTGTCAGTTTGAATTAATTCATTATAATAATTATTATTTTCCAGTTCCTTATTATATCTTTCTCTAGCATTAATCAAACACTGTTCATAATTAACCTTTACAAGTATTAATTCTGCCGAATCAAAATAATTTAAAATACTCTTATAATAAGAAATACTTTGATAACTATCTTTACTAGCAATATCATATAAAATATCAAGATCTTTTTTATCCATAACTTCAATGCTTAACCCATTTTCATTAGCAATATTCATTATTTCTTTAATTTCATTATTTTCTACATATTTCTTTAAATTAATATAAGGATTAATTCTTGGAAACATAAAATCTAAAGGATATATTTCTCTTCTTCTTTTAAAACCCATATTTTTAAGTTCATCAATAATACTAACATTTTGATTATAGTTAGAAGAATAATTACTCTTTTTATTTATTTCTCCAATAATAATTTCCGGATTAATCTTCAAAAAAGAGTATCCTTTCCTTTTATAATGTGCATTTAAATCTTTAATAAACATCTTTAATATTTCCGTTTTATAATAATCAACTAATACTCCTTTAGGTGCATAAACATATTTAGCAAAAGTACCAATTTTTTTCTTTAAAATTAAAGAAGCACCGACTAAGTTATTACTATCATCTTTATATCCAATTAAATCATAAGTATATCCCATATCGCTCATAACCTTAGCATATTCTATAGTTTGACAATAATTTCTAAGTGGATGATTATTTACAAATTCAGTAAATTCATTTGATTTTAAATTAACTATTCTCATATAAGCACACCTCTACTACAATATTTTAACAAATTTTTAATTAAAAGTCTTTATGTTTTTATTCCTTACAACTTAATACAGAAGATACCGGTATAATTAAATTATTATTATCTAAACTTATTAAATCATCATAAAAACAAATTATTCCCCCTGTTCCAATTTCTTTTCCTGATTTTTTTAAACAATCAAAATTTTTTATCATTGATTTATTAGGACTTGCCGTTTTTTTAATTTCAAATGGATACAACTTATTATTATTATAAAAAATCAAATCAATTTCATTCTTTTCCTTATCTCTATAATAAGAAATGTTAGGATTTATTCCTCTTGCGTTATAAGATTTAATGATATCACTTATTATATAACATTCTAAATAATGCCCAGCACTACTACTTAATTGTAAATCTCTTGCACTTTGCCATCCAGCTAAATAAGCAGCAAGCCCAGTATCCATAAAATATATTTTTGGTAAGTGAGTTAATCTTTTAATTTCACTTGATCTATATGGCTCCAATAAATAAACAAGGCCAGAAGCAGTTAATACCGATAACCAAGCCTTAGCAGTTGGTACCGTAATCCCTGCATCAAGTGCAAGAGAAGTATAATTTAATTGCTCTCCAATTCTAGAAGCAACACTTACAATAAAAGTTTTAAATGCTTCTACATTTCCTATATCTAATATTGACCTTACATCTCTTGCAATATAAGTGTCTATATAAGATTGAAAATATACATTCCTATTAATTCCTTCAGTATTATATAACTCAGGCATTCCTCCATTATAAATAATTTCAAATAACTTATTTACATCAATATTTGGTGCTTTTTTTATGTTATTAGGACTAAATAATTCCTTCTTATTACATTTAGAAATTTCTCCATATGTAAAACTATTTAAATTTATTATTCCAACTCTTCCCGCTAAAGATTCACATGCATTTTTCATTAAATGAAATTGTTGAGAGCCAGTAATCCAATATAATCCTTTTGAATTAGATTCATCTACTTTAATTTTTATATAATTAAATATTTCTGGGACATATTGTGCTTCATCAATTAATAGTGGAGCAGGATGTTCTTCTAAAAATAATTTGGGATCTTCCTTTGCTTGATCTCTTAAAACTTTATCATCAAATGTAACATAATTCATATTATCTGGCTTTAATTTCATAAGTAAAGTTGTTTTTCCAACCTGCCTAGGACCAGTAACCAATAAAACTTTAAATGTTTTACTAATGTTCTTAATTATATCTTCTGCTTCTCTATATAACATAATCATTAAATCCTTTCTCTAATTAATCCAATTTTATCATCCAATTTTAAATTAGTCAATATGTATATTTTAAATTAGTCAGTATCATCACTTTAAATTAGTCATATTAACAATCATCAACTTTACACCAATATTATAAAAATTATAAAAATAATTGCGTCATCCATATTAAAATACTATAATTAAATTAAGATAAAGGAGACATTATGAAAATAATAGATTTAAAATCAAGAGAAATATTAGATAGTAGAGGCAATCCAACTGTAGAAACAGATATGTATTTAGAAGATGGTACCTTTGTAAGAGCAAGTGTTCCCTCAGGTGCATCAACAGGTTCTAATGAAGCCTTGGAATTAAGAGATAATGATAAATCAAGATATAATGGAAAAGGTGTTTTAAAAGCAGTTAATAACGTAAATACTATCATAAGAAATAATCTAATTGGACTAGATCTAAATCAACAAGAAATAGATAAATTATTAATTAAATTAGATGGTACTAAAAATAAATCTAACTTAGGTGCTAACGCTATTTTAAGCGTGTCATTATGTGTTATGAAAGCAATGGCTAAAATTAAGCATAAAGAGCTTTACGAATTATTTGCAGGCCCATATACCATGCCACACCCAATGATGAATATAATTAATGGTGGAGTTCATGCATCAAGTGGTTTAGAATTTCAAGAATTCATGATTGTGCCTAAACAAGACACTTTTAAAGAAAGATTAAGATGTGGTTCTGAGATATTCCATAAATTACAAGAACTACTAAAAAAGAATGGTTTTTCTACAGCAGTAGGAGATGAAGGTGGCTTTGCTCCAAACTTAGATAAAATAGAAGATGCCCTAGATTACATAGTTAAAGCTATGAAAGAAGCAGGCTATACTCCAGGAGTAGATGTATTTATCGCCTTAGATGCTGCTGCAACTGAATTTTATGATGGTGAATTTTATACAGTTAACAAAACCAAAATAACCAAAGAAGAATTAATAAATTTTTACAAAGATCTAATCAAAAAATATCCAATTATAAGTATTGAAGATGCAGCATCTGAAAATGACATTGAAACAATTAAAACCTTAACTAAAGAAATAGGCGATAAAATAATGTTAGTAGGCGATGATTACTTTGTTACTAATATAGATTATCTAAAACAAGGAATAGAACAAAAATATAACAATTCAATCTTACTCAAAGCCAATCAAATAGGAACAATATCCGAAATGCTTCTAACAATTAAATTAGCTAAAGAACATAACTTTAAAACAATAATTTCCCATCGTAGTGGCGAAACCGAAGATACATTTATAGCAGATTTAGCAGTAGGACTAAATCTAGGCTATATTAAAACAGGATCTCTATCAAGAGGAGAAAGAATTGCAAAATATAACGAGTTGCTTAGAATTGAAGAACAATTAGAAAATAAAACTTGGAATATGTAACCTAAACTCTATCATATTGGTAGAGTTTTTCATAATTTATGTAAAATATTTGTTAATAAATAAACAAGTATACGTAAACCCAATTGCACAAAATAAAATAATATATTAAAATTTAAATAAGTAAGGATTGATAATATATGAATAAAAACAATAAAAAAACAATTTTATTTTTATCAATTTCAATTGTAATAATGTCTACATTGTTTATTTCAATTGCTTATTCTTATTTTGTTGCCAAAATAAAAAATAATGAATCTGAATCTACCATATCTGTTGCTGGTGGAGAAATGATAATTAATTACCAAGACAATACTGGTACAATTACTGCATCAAAAATAATACCATCATGGACAACTACAAAAAAGTTTACTGTTTCCGGCAAAAATGATACTGAAATAAATGATGTTACAACTGATAATAATATGTATTATAAAATAGTTCTTGTAATAGATAATAATACTTTTAGTAAAGGTGCTTTAACATATAGCTTAGAACAAGACTCTTCTTCAGCAAGTAATGGACAAATGGCAACGAATACATCAGGCACAATAAATCAAAGTGGAGAACAATATCTAGGCCACGGTTACTTTTCAACAACATCCACATTTGTAAACCATACTTACAATTTAACAATATCATTTCCCGATACCGGAAAAGACCAATCAATAGATAACGCTAAATCATTTGCCGGTCATATTGTGATATCAGAATATACATTTTCAACACCATTTGATCAAGCTAGTTGGGATGAAATAGCAAATAATGTTAAAGCAGGTAAGGCTGAACAATTATATCCAGTAGGATCCGAAAAAGAAGTAAAAATAGATGGAAAGAGTTATACAGTTAGAGTAGCAAATAACACAACACCAGATGAATGTAACGGAGAAGATTTTTCCCAAACTGCCTGCGGATTCGTAGTAGAGTTTGTCGATATAGTTGAAAATAGAACAACTGGATTAACTAATGAAAATACTAAAACATATGTTGATAGCGAAATTAGAACATATCTAAATAATGACTTTTATAAAAAATTACCATCAGATTTACGTAGTTATATAATTCCTACTAATGTAAAATCTCTCATAGGAAACTGGAATGTTCAATTTCGAAACTATGAAGAAGTAACATCAAAAGATAAAATATTTTTGTTAAATTCTACGGAATTGACTGGAAAATATGTATATTATCCAACTTTCATTGCATCAACTAGACAATTAGACTATTATTATTCCAAACAATATGACAGTTCCACAAATCAATCCATTGCCATCAAACAATACAACAATAACGCTTCTAGTTGGTTACTTCGAGATAGATTAATACATATGGAAACTGGAAATGATTTAGTAGCAATCAATAATTCTGGATCAGCTACATACTTTACAACTTTAAATAATAGTTATGGAGTAGCACCAGCGTTCCGTATTGGATAAAAAATATAATAATCTATATAGAAAGGACATACTATGAATAAAATAAAAAAATATGAAATGCCAATATTAATTTCAATTTCCATTTTAGTGTTTATTGCACTAGTAAGTGTTTCATATGCTTATTTTAAAGCTAGAATAAACAATTTAGAATCAGTTTCAACTATTGCGTTTACATCTGGCGAAATGACTATTAACTATGAAAATAATTCTGCTGTCTTAACAGGTACTAATATTACACCTGGTTGGAGTACAACTAAAACGTTTACATTAAAAGGAAAAAACGATTCAAAACCAACCGATACACAACCAGATAACAATATGTACTATAAAATAGGTATTGCCGTTGATATTAATACATTTACACAAGATGCAATAAAATATTTGCTAGAAAAAGATAGCACATCTTCCGCAAATGGACAGATGCAAGATGCAACATATGGAAGTGTTCCTCAAACTGGAACTAAATATATTGGTAAAGGGTATTTTACTGAAACATCAACTTATGTAAATCATATTTATAAATTAACAATATCTTTTCCCGATAATGGCGAAAATCAATATAAAGATAATGATAAACAATTTGCCGCTCATGTTGTAATAGAAAAGTCATCAAGTTCTGAAACTATTGATACACCATCAGTGCCAACTGCCACATATTACATTGCAAATTTATATGAAACATCGGCAGATAATGAAGGGTTGGAACAAGATGATACAGATGATAAAAATATAAGATATGTAGGAGCAACACCAAAAAACTATATTAAATTTAATAATGAAACATGGAGAATAATCGGCGTATTTAACGATATTACAACTATAGATGAAAACGGAAACAAAAACCAAGAATCATTGATAAAAATAATAAGAAATGAATCATTAGGGGAATATTCCTGGGACACATGTGAATCTAGCATAAATTCAGGAAATGGAATTAATGAATGGAGCCAAGCTGATTTAATGTATGAACTAAATTGTGATGGAAACGAAAATTCATTATATTGTCGTGAAGATATAGTAGATGGTTATTTATCATTAAATCCAACAACCGAATCACCAACATGGTACAATGGAACAAACAATACAAAAACTGCAACTTATGATTATGGAAAAAATATAAAAAGCAGTGAAGTAGGTAAAATCGCAAATGTAATATGGAATTTAGGAGGCTATTCGACTGCTATTGTAACAGCCTATGATATGTATAACCATGAAAGAGGTTATGAATATATAAGTAATCCATCTGATGGTGAAAATAGAACAACAGAGTGGAATGGAAAAATTGGACTTATGTATCCAAGCGACTATGGCTATGCATCAACTGATACAACATGTAGATCAAATTTAAATGATATAAGTTGTTCAAATTTAAATTGGTTATTTAATAATGAGCATCAATGGACACTAACACCAAGTTCAAATCTATCTACAGGAGCATTTTATTTATATCAAGCAGGATATTTTGGAAACAGGGCATACGTTCGTAATACTGAAGCTGTTCGCCCAGTACTTTTCTTAAAATTTAATGTGGTCATAACAGCAGGAGTAGGAGAAGTAGAGGATCCTTATATCATTGGATAAATTATTATTATTTCAAAAAAATTCAACATGTGGTTGGATTTTTTTAATGTTTTTTATTTTCTCCAATTTTTAATAAGCCCTAATAGTGTCAAGTAAGTGTATAACTTAAAAAATAAAAAAGTAAATTGAGTACTCTTGGACTAAATATATATATAGAAGCGCCAATTAAAGGTGTTTTATAAGTACGTACTAAAAATATAAATGGAAGGAGAAAAGTTATGTTTAGTTTAAGAATTATATTAAAGTATTTAGCTCAAATTTTATTGTTATTTTTATAATCTATTTGAAAGAAAAGGAAGTGGTTTAAGTTGCAACAAAAGATTATAGAAAAAACTATTTACGGTGAAAAAATTCAGGTTATTAAAGATAATATCAAAGTAGATAAAGACTTCCAAATACCATTAATAGAAGATAGAGCTTTTAAATATATTTGTAAAGTTTATCCTAAAGTAATTATTAAGTTTCTAGCAAGTATTTGTAATATCAATGAGGATTTAATTGAATCAGCTTATTTTATGGATACTGCTATGCCTGATTTAAGATTTAATGATAAAAAGATGACAGTTGACTTACTTGTTAATATCTCATCTGATGAATATATTAATATAGAAGCTAATACTTCAAAAGGTAAAAGTGTTCAAATTAAAAATATAAATTATATGTTTAGATTTATACTAAGTAAACAAAAAATGAGTGAGGCACTAAAAAGTATAAAACTAACTCAGGTTAATTTCGATCTATATTCAGAAAAATTTATGGGAGGAATTAATAATGTATTTTCATCAAGAAATAGTTTAAATAATAAAATATTACCAGAAATGCCAGTTGTTATCCATATTGGACTTGATAAAATATATGAAAATCCGTATAATGAGAATATAGACAACTGGAATATGAGATTTTTAAAGATGTTAACATCAAGAAGTATCAGTTATACAGAAGAATTAGCAGGAGATTTTGAAGATTTAAAGGAGGTTTCAAGACTAATGAAGGAATATTCAGAAGATACATCAAACTTAATATATTATGACAAAGAAGCAATGGAAGAAAGTATAAGAATAACAGATCTTAAATTTGCCAAAGAAGAAGGACTTGATGAAGGATTTAATCTAGGCGAAAAAAATGGAATTCTTATTGGCGAAAAAAGAGGCGAGAAAAATGGAAAGTTAAAACGCTCTATTGAAATTGCTAAAAATTTACTTGAAAAAGGAATATCTATTGATATAATATCTGAATCAACTAATATACCAAAGAAAGAAATATTAAAGTTACAAAATAACTAAAAAATATTTCTTTTTTATTTTCTCCAATTTTTAAAAAGCTGAAATAGTGTCAAGCAAGTGTACAAATTAAAAATATAAATTATATGTTTAGATTTATACTAAGTAAAAAAATAAGTAAAGCACTAAAAAGTATAAAACTAACAGAAGTTAATTTCAATCTATATTCCGAAAAATTTATGGGAGGAATTAATAATGTATTTTCATCAAGAAATAGTTTAAATAATAAATTATTACCAGAAATGCCAATTTTAATTCATATAGGACTGTCTATGTTAAGCCATATGTTAAACATTAGAATCTCATAGCTAGTCATGTAGTGGAAGTAAAATACCTCTTATTGAAAGTAAAATAGATTATTTTAAAGAAGTGTCAAAAGAAAGACAAGAACTTGGTACTGGTTATCTTAAGCATTGTATGTTACTGAATGAAAAAATAAAATCACTTGAAGTATATAAGAAAAAACTATTAGAGATAAGTTTTTTGTGAGAATGGTAAAAAATATAGAAAAAAATTAACATAACTATAAAACGTTAAAAAAATATTAAAAATTTAACATATTTCTTGTATATGTTAAAAAAATAGTGTAATATTATACATGAGGAGATGATAATATGAAGTTATTACCATTTAATGATTTTGATTTAAAAACACCTAGAATTCTTGAAGCATTAAATGAAGCTTCTAGATCACTTGCAGAATTAAAAGGATTTGCTAATTCAATTCCTAATCAACATATTTTAATAAATGCTATTACAATAAATGAAGCCAAAGACAGTAGTGAAATTGAAAATATAGTTACTACTCATGATAGTATTTATAAAGTTTTAACTGAAAGTGGATATAAAGATGAATCTGCTAAAGAAGTTGTTGATTATAGAAGTGCTATTTGGCGTGGATATGAAATAATTAAAGAAAAAGGATTTATTTCAACTAATGTTTTAATAGAACTTCAAGGAATGATTGAACACAATAAAGCAGGTATAAGAAAGAATCTTGGAACTAAATTAATTAATAGTAAAACAGGAGAAGTAATTTATACTCCACCACAAGAAGAAAAAGAAATTAGAGATTTATTAAAAAATCTTGAAGATTATATTAATGAAAATGATGATGAAGTTGATCCATTAATTAAAATGCCCATAATTCATTATCAATTTGAATCTATCCACCCATTTTATGATGGAAATGGAAGAACTGGAAGAATATTAAATGTTTTATATCTAGTATTAAATAATCTTTTAGATAGTCCAATATTATATTTAAGTAATTACATTAATAAGAATAAAGACCAATATTATAAATTATTTACTGAATTTAGAGAAAATAATAATTATGAAGATTGGATTATTTATATCTTAAAAGGAATAAAAGAAACATCTAAAAAAACTATTGAATTAATAAAACTAATTCAAAATGAGATGGAATCTTATAAAGAAGAATTTATGAATAAAGTACCTAAAATATATTCTGATGAATTATTAGATTCATTATTCTTCGAAGTATACACTAGAATCAATTATATTGAAGATAGATGTGGAGTTACGAGGCAAACTGCTGCTACATATTTAAATAGTTTGGTTGATGCTGGACTTCTAGAATTTGAAAAAGTAGGCAGAGAAAGTATTTATAAAAATACTAGATTAATTGATTTATTAAGTAATTTCTAAAACATATGATATCGATAACGGTGTAATAGCAATTATAAAATGTACTAAATTATCAAAAGAAGAAATATTAAAGTACAAAACAACTAAAAATATTTCTCTTTATTTTATTATAATAAATTTGATGTCAAACTAACGTAAAATAATCATTATTTTATGTTAATTACTTGTTAATCTAAGTATTAACATTTAAAATCTAAAATAGAGGAGTGACTGAGATGAATGGTAAAGAAAATGAGAAGAATGATAAAAAATATAAAATTATTATAGGAGGATTAGTATTTGTTGTACTAATTTTAATTGGATTATTAATCTACATTGCAACTAAAAAAACTGACAACAACAATAATTCAAATAGTACAACCACAACAAGTACAACAACCAGCACCACCACAACAACACCAAAGAATCTGGCTACCAATTTTGATATGTTTCCAGAAAAAAATGATAGTAATGTAACTAGTTTTTATATTGATGATTTGTTAGAACACGATAATTTAGATTTAAATACAAATTTCAAAAATATAAAATTAAATAAATATGGAGTAGATTACAGTGCTTCATGTACAGAATATGATCCTGACTATGAATACAGCTCATTAAATTGTGTTACGGCAGAAATAAACATTAATAATTTAAAATTTGACGTACCGACTGATTCTCCAGTTAGTAGTCAATTATATTATATTTTAATATTCAAAGAAAATATGATTGTATTTTATTATACTAATTCAGACTGTGGAGCTATAAAAATCTATAAAAACTCAAATCTAGTTTATAAAAATAATCACTTAAATGCAGGGCTAGGAAATAATTATATATCTGACTTATTTAATAATAAATACAATAAAGCATTTTATCCATCTGATGCAATAAGATATGTAGACAATAAAGTGTATTTTCTTGCCGATACAGTAGATGGAAATATTATTTTAAAAAGTATTAATTTGAATAAATCCGCAATTGAGGAAGAACAAATTGCAAAAGTTAAATTTTATGGAAAAGCAGAACATAATTGTTACAATAATTTTGACCCATCACCTGAGTTTGACAATTAATATGATTTTTTGTTCGCAAATCGAAATATAAAAAATTTTTATATTAGCGTAAACTAGCGTATAATGAAAAGTATTTGATAACTTATTTTATAAAATTTAAATCTTTCATTAACATAAAAACAATTTATTGATAAAATTAAGTCGGAGGTATAAAACGAAATGACATATCATTTACCTTCAAGTAAATATCTTTAGTTAAAAAATTTTATCACATATTAAATTAACTTATGTACGTATTTTAAAAAAAAAATCTCTTGGAAATCCGCATAAAATTGGAATTCAAGAGATTTTTATATGCAACAACTATCAAGCTCAGAGTTATATTGAAAATATTAATTTAAATAAATCCTCAATTAAGGAAGAACAAATATTAAAATAATAATATGTAAAATTAATGTAAATTAAATAAATATTATTTAATTATAGTTGCGAGTTAAAACACTAACATTTAAAATTTAAAATAGAGGAGTGACTGAGATGAATGATAAAGAAAACGAGAAGAATGATAAAAAATATAAAATTATTATAGGAGGGTTAGTTTTTGTTGTATTAATTTTAATTGGATTATTAATCTACATTGCAACTAAAAAAACTAATAGCAACAATAATTCAAATAGTACAACCACAACAAGTACAACAACCAGCATCACCACAACTACAAGAACTACTACTACAACCACCATCACCACAACTACAAGAACTACTACTACAACCACCACAACAACCCCAAAGAATCTAGCTACCAATTTTGATATGTTTCCATTAAATGATGATAGCGATGTTATAGAAGTAAGTGTAGATGATTTATACAGAGCCAATATAGATACTAGAACTAACTTTCAAAATGTAAATTTAAAAAAAGGTAATTTAAATTATAGTGCCAGGTGCAATGATTATGATGAATCATATAAAAGATGTTTTGGAGTAGAATTAAACATTAATAATACATTAATAACTATTGCAGAAGAAAGAACCGAAGGTGCGGAATATTTAATGGTTAAAAACAATAATATAGTTTTAGTTAGTTATGGAAATAATTGTGGATATATAAAAATTTACAGAAATTCAAAACTAATATATACAATAGATAAAGTTAATATAAATAACGATACATTAACAAATTATTTAAAAAGCAAAAATAAACCTGCTAAGCATGTAAGATATACAAACAATAAACTATATTATTTAGTAAATACTAAAGACCGTTATACCATTTTAAAGAGTATTGATTTAACAAAAGATGTTATCAAAGAAGATGAACATGCAATGGTTAAAAATACTTACTTTGCTGATTGCTACGAATACTATTAATATTTATTACAATAAGACTAAAATATAAAACCAAATATTCACTTGAAAAACCCCCATATTTATGATAAATTATTAACTGACAAGGAGAAATATATGGAAACAGCGTTATTAATTATATCAATATTACTTATCGCAATTGTCTTATTACAAAGTAATAAAGCATCAGATGCTAGTCAAATAATTACAGGTGGAAATAGTGAATTATTTTCTAATCAAAAAGAAAGAGGAGCCGAACTACTAATAAGCCGAATCACATTCGTACTTGGTATGGCCTTCTTTGTCCTATCATTTGTAATTTACATGATATAATTATTAAGGGTACCTATTTGACAGGTACTCTTTTATTATTGCTAAATTTATGATATATTTATAAAGAATAAATAGGAGAAACAATTATGAAAGAAGAAATAATTAAAAAATTAAAAAGTAAATATGATGCCTTAAGTTTACTAGAAATTAATGATCTTTTAGGTTTAGAAAGTCCTGAAGAATTAAAAGAATTAGAGCTTACCCTAGAAGAATTAGTTAAAGAATATGTTATCTATAAAACTAAAAAAGATAAATATATTTTATATGATAATAATCCAGGAGTTAAAGCTGGTAAAATAAGTATTAATAAAATGGGAAATGGTTTTCTTTTATTAGAAGGCGATGATTTATATATTAATTACCATAATTTAAATAACGCTGTTGATGGTGATACTGTCCTAGTTGAAGTTATACTTTATAATGGTAAAAAAGAAGGTAAAGTAATTCGCGTCTTAGAACGTGATACTAAAAATATTATTGGAACAATTATTTTCAAAAAGAATAATAAACCTTTCTTAGAACTAGATGAAAAAAAGAAAAAAATAACTGTTGAAATAGATCCTAATACTTTATCAGGATGTGTAGAAGGAACTAAAGTTGTTGTTAATTTAGTTAAAGAAACTAAAAAGAATTATTATATTGGTAAAATAGTTAAAGTACTAGGTCATAAAGATGATCCAGGTGTAGATATTGCATCTATTGCTTATAAATATAAAATATATGAAGAATTTTCTAAAGAAGCAATGGATATGGCTAATAATTTGCCAACTGAAGTAGAACCAAAAGATTTAATAGGTCGTAAAGACTTAACTAATGAAATGATTTTTACAATTGATGGTGATGATACTAAAGATATTGATGATGCCATAAGTTTCAGTAAACATGATGGAATTTATACCTTAGGTGTTCATATTGCTGATGTATCATATTATGTAACTAAAGATAGCCCTTTAGATAAAGATGCTTTTACCAGAGGAACAAGTTCATATTTAGCATACTCAGTTATTCCAATGCTTCCCCATGTTTTATCAAATGGAATCTGTTCATTAAATGAAGGAGTTGTTAGACTTACTCAGTCTTGTGTAATGGATATTGATTCTAATGGTAATGTTATTAAATATGATATATTCCCGTCATATATTAAGTCAAATAAAAAAATGACTTATAAAAAAGTTAATGATATTTTAATGCGCGATATAGTTGATCCAGAATATGCTAAATTTGCTGATACTTTAAAAGGCATGAATGAACTAGCACACATTTTAAGAAAACATAAAGAAAAAAGAGGTTATATTGACTTTGATTTAGATGAGCCTAAAATAATATGTGATAAAGATGGAAAGTGTATCGATGTTGTAGTTTATGACCGTGAAGATGGCGAAAAATTAATCGAAGATTTCATGATTGCTGCTAACGAAACAGTTGCAACTCACATTTATAATATGGATTTACCGTTTATTTATCGTGTCCATGGCGAACCTAAAAAAGAAAAAATAGATTCATTTATTCATTTAGTAAGTTCTATGGGTTACAAATTAGTTGGTAAATTTAATGATATTAAACCAATAACTATGCAAAAAATATTAAATCAATTAAAAGATGTTCCTGAAATAGATACTCTATCTAACATCTTATTAAGAAGCATGCAAAAAGCTGTATATCAAAAAGATAATATTGGACACTTTGGTTTAGGAAGTTCATGTTATACCCATTTTACTAGTCCAATAAGAAGATATCCTGATTTAATAGTACATCGTTTATTAAGAGAATACTTATATAATGGTAATATTAACAATCAAGTTATCAACTATTGGGAATCAAATTTAGATTATATCGCTAATAATTGTAGTTTACGTGAACAAGCCGCTGTTGAAGCAGAGCGCGAAGTTGACGACATGAAAGAAGCCGAATACATGGAAAGCCATATTGGCGAAATATTTGAAGGTCAAATTAGTGGTGTAACAAGCTTTGGTATGTTTGTAGAGTTACCAAATATGATTGAAGGATTAGTTCATACTAACACCTTAGAAGGAGATTATTTTAACTATATTCCTGAATTATTTGCCCTAGTTGGTCAAAATACTAAAAAAACCTATAGACTTGGCGATAAAGTTAGAGTAAAATGTATTGCAGCAAGCAAAGAAGCAAAAACAATTGACTTCATAATACTGGATGGTGAAAAAAAGAAAAATGAAAAACAAAAAAGCGTACTTTGATTATTATATTGAAAAAGAAATAGAAGCAGGTATCGTATTAACAGGTACAGAAATAAAATCAGTTCGTAATGGTTCAGCTAACCTAAAAGATTCATATGCTAAAATAAAAAAAGATGAAATCTATATTATCAATATGTTTATAGCCAAATACGATAATGGTTCATACAATAATCAAGATGAAAGAAGAACTAGAAAACTTCTTTTACATAAAAAAGAAATAAAAAGATTAGAAGAATATTCTAATAAAGAAGGCTATACCTTAGTACCTTTAGAACTATACTTTAAAAATAATAAAGCTAAAATAAAATTAGGCGTAGCTAAAGGTAAACACAACTATGATAAAAGACAAGCAATTAAAGAAAGAGAATTACTAAGAGAAGCTAATAATATTAATAATTATTAACTAAAATTAGTAAAAAATAGTAATTGACAAACAATCAAATAAAAATTATAATGTAACTTATAAAGCAATTGATGAAGACGATAAATAATTATTTTTTAAAGAGAAATTGTAATTTGGTGCGAGCAATGAAAAAATATTATTTATAGATCACTTCTGATGTGATTTAGGGATAAGCTAAATACGTTAACTGCGTTAAAGTTTAAAGTGTATGAATACGTTCATAAAATAGGATGGTACCACGGATAAATTCGTTCCTATATTATGAACGTTTTTTTAATTTAGAAGGAGATTTAAAATGAAAAACTTTAAAGAATTAGACAAAAGAAAAGTTGAAGAAGTAGAAGAAAGTATTTTACAAGGATGGAAAAAAGAAGATATTTTAAATGAAACAATTGAAAACCGTAAAAATGGTAAAACATGGGTATTCTATGATGGACCTATTTATGCAAATGCTAAACCAGGAATTCATCATGTACTTGCTAAAACTATCAAAGATTCATTTTGTAAATATCATACAATGAAAGGTGAAAGAGTTTTAAGAAAAATTGGTCTTGATACACATGGACTTCCCATTGAAGTAAATGTTGAAAAGAAATTAGGTTTTAAAACTAAAGCTGATATTGAAGCATTCGGAGTTGAAAATTTCTGCCGTGAATGTAATAAAGCAACTGCATTAAATATTGATGAAATAAATGCTGTTACCGATAAAATGGGACAATTTATTGATTGTAAGCATCCATATGTAACATGTTCAAATGATTACATTGAATCTGAATGGTGGATAATCAAAGAAATGGATAAAAAAGGATTATTATATCATGGAAATAAAGTTTTATGGTATTGTCCTAGATGTGGAACTGAATTATCTCAAAATGAAGTATCCCAAGGTTATGAAGAAACAAGTGTAAACACTGTAATTGTTCCTTTAAAAAGAGTTGATGCCGATGAATATTTTCTAGCATGGACAACAACACCTTGGACGCTAATGGCAAACGTTGCAATCTGTGTTAATCCAAATTTAACATATGTAAAAGTTTTATCTCAAGGATATAAATTTATTCTAGCTGAATCACTAGCAAATAAGGTATTAGGCGATAATTATGAAGTTTTAGAAACATATAAAGGAACTGATTTAGTAGGTATCAAATATGAACAATTAATGCCATTCGTTAAAGTAGAAGGAAAATGTCATGAAGTAATTGCCGATGATTATGTAACAGCAGAAGATGGTACTGGTGTTGTTCATATAGCTCCAGCCTATGGTGAAGATGATAAACGTGTTTGTCGTGAAAACGGTATTGGTTTTGTAAATCCCGTTGGTTTAGACGGATGTTATACTGAAGGTCCTTGGAAAGGAACATTAGTAACTGATCCAAATCTAGAAATTGAAATAATTAAATGGTTAAAAGAAAATGATAAATTATTTAAAAAGATTAAAATAACTCATGACTATCCTCATTGTTGGAGATGTCATTCACCACTTATTTGTTATCCAAAACCAGCATGGTATATTAAAACAACTGCCTATAAAGATAAAATTATTGAAGAAAATAAAAAGATTAACTGGTATCCTGATTATGTTGGAACAAAACGTTTTGCAAACTGGCTTGAAAATATGATTGACTGGGGAATCTCAAGAAATAGATATTGGGGATGTCCACTTCCTGTATGGACTTGTTCTTGTGGCCATAAACACGTTATTGGATCATTAGATGAATTACAAAGCTTAGTAATAGAAGACGTAGATGTAAGACAAATTGAACTACATCGTCCTTATGTCGATGATTTACATATTAAATGTTCAGAGTGTGGTAAAACAATGGAAAGAGTTAAAGATGTATTAGATGTTTGGTTTGATTCAGGATCTATGCCATATGCTCAATTCCACTATCCATTTGAAAACAAAGAATTATTTGAAAATCAATTCCCAGCTGACTTCATCGCTGAAGGACTTGATCAAACTCGTGGATGGTTCTATGTATTACTTGTAATTTCAACAATTATCTCTGGTAAATCAAGCTTTAAAAATGTAGTTGTAAACGACATGGTACTTGATGGATTTGGTAAAAAAATGAGTAAATCAACTGGAAATGTCGTTGATCCAATTAAAGAACTTTCTGAATATGGTGCTGACATTGTAAGATGGTATATGTTATCAGCATCACCAGTATGGACACCTTTAAAATATGATTCAAAAGGTTGTAAAGAAGTACATTCAAAATTCTTTAACCCATTTAAAAATACCTATACATTCTTCCAAACATACGCCAATATTGACGGAATTGATACTGACACATGCTATGTAGAGTATAAAAATCGTGAAGAAATAGACAAATGGTTATTATCAAAATATAATAAGCTTGTTAAAAACGTAACAGATGCATATGAAGCTTATGATTTAAATCAAGTAGTTAAACAAGTTACCTCATTTGTATCTGACGACTTATCAAATTGGTATATTAGAAGAAATAGAAATAGATTCTGGAGTAGTGAATTAGATAATTCTAAAAAAGCTGTATATATTACCACTTATGAAGTATTAACTGGTTTATGTAAATTATGTGCACCAATTATTCCTTATGTAACAGAAGAAATATATAGAAATCTTACAGGCGAAAAATCTGTTCATTTAAGTGATTTTCCTAAATACGATGAATCATTAATTAATGAAGAAATAGAAGTTAAAATGGATTTAGTTAGAGACCTAATTTCAACCGGAAGATTCGTTCGTGAAGAAACAAAGATAAAAGTACGTCAACCAATAAGTGAAGCCTTAATTGATGGAAAGTACGAAAATATTTTAGGTGATTTAGTAAGTCTTATTAATGAAGAACTAAATGTTAAAAAAGTAACATTTGTTGATGATTTATCTAAATATATGAATTTTATAATCAAACCTAACTTTAAAGTATGTGGCTCAATGTTTGGACCAAAAATGGGATTATATAGTGAAACATTAAAAAATCTAAGTATTGAAGATGAAGAAGCTTTACTTAAAGAAGAAACTATCACAATAGATTTTGATGGTGAAAGACTTGATATAACTCCTAATATGGTAGATGTAAGAATAGAAGCTAAAGAAGGATTTAATGTTGGTATGGAAAATAATAAATTTATTATCTTAAATACTGAATTAACTCGTGAACTTTTACTTGAAGGACTTGCTCGTGAATTCGTATCTAAAGTTCAAAATTTAAGAAAAACAAGTGGTTTAAATATTGAAGATAGAATTAAACTTTATTATCATGGAGACAAGGAAGTAAATGAAGCTTTAACAATGTTTAAAGATTATGTTAAAGAAGAAACATTAGCAACAACCTATGAAGAAAAAGAAGTGGGCGAAACTATCGAAATTAATGGACATAACGTAACTATTTTAATAGAAAAGAGTGAATAATTCTTTTCTATTTTCTTTTTCGACAAATTATTCTTAATTTATATTATATTCTATAAGTGTGATAGGAAAGGAAATAGAATTATGATTGGAAAAGTAAAATGGTTTAACAATAACCTAGGATATGGATTTATTGAATGTAAAGGATTAAGTGATATATTTATTCACTATTCTAATATTCAAATGAAAGGTTATAAAACTTTAAAGGAAGGTGATACTGTAAATTTTAAGCTTATTGAAACTTCTAAGGGATTACAAGCTGAAAATGTAAGTTTAGTTGAATTAACTGTAAATGCATAAATTAACTGTAATTTAGCACTTGATATAAAAAGTGCTTTTTTATTTAATCATTACTTTACACTAATGTATCTCAGTAAAATAGAATAAATTTTGTAGATAGTAAGAAAAATAGATAAAAAAAGAAGAAAAAAAGAGACTGCTGAAAAAGTATTCAAAATTAAAACTGATATTTAGAAAAGTTTTCTAG
>ERZ808240.625-NODE-625-length-45263-cov-14.082707_pt1 | contig 45263 bp, 42 predicted proteins | sample MGYA00521084_ERZ808240 | MGnify/ENA primary metagenome ERZ808240 (study PRJEB31516, sample SAMN03275571) | gut metagenome | biome: mammalia-associated habitat; material: feces | host: Papio cynocephalus | place: Kenya | collected 2012-08-06 ...
GGTTCCGTCGGTAGTGCCGGTTCCGGTTCCGTCGGTAGTGCCGGTTCCGGTTCCGCCGGTAGTGCCGGTTCCGGTTCCGCCGGTAGTGCCGGTTCCGGTTCCGTCGGTAGTGCCGGTTCCGGTTCCGTCGGTAGTGCCGGTTCCGGTTCCACCGGTAGTGCCGGTTCCGGTTCCGCCGGTAGTACCGGCATCGGCTCCGCCGGTAGTGCCGGTTCCGCCGGTAGTTCCGGTTCCGCCGGTAGTGCTGGTGCCTCCCGCTTCGGTGGCGGCTACTGCTGTCGGGACCAGGGCAATCACCATGACCAGAACCAGCAGCAGTGCGAACAGTTTCTTCATTGCTTCTACCTCCATTGAGTAAATTTGTGGACGAGCGGTTCGTGTTTTCATCCATCCATAAACATTATAGTCGCTTTAACGACTATAGTCAAGTGAAAATATATCCTCTAGAATAAAAAAGTTACAGCTGGGAATCGTACCAAAAAGGAGACGCAATAGTGTGATTATTTATGACCCCTTCTGGAAGACCCTGAAAAAATCGTCTAAAACCACATACACGCTCATAAAAGATCACCATATATCCAGCTCCACCATCGACAAGCTGCGCAAGAACAAGCCCATCACCACCACGACCCTGAACGACCTCTGCCGGATCCTCGGCTGTAAGGTTAATGAGATTTTGGAATACGTTCCCTCGCCGGACGATCAGTGCCTTTGAATCAGAACAGTCAGAAGCCGCTTGCTCACAAAGCGGCACTTTTTTGACACCGTTGGTTTACATAACAACAACCCATGCGCAGGAAATTCCGGCTGCCGAAGCATTTTTATTCCTCTTGGGACATACTCTGTTCCAAACCCATGGCAGGAGCCTTTCTCCTGCCGAGAAGGAGGCTGTCTATGGATCAAATTTATGCGGACATTGCTGCCAGAACCGGCGGCAATATTTATGTGGGCGTGGTCGGGCCGGTGCGTACCGGAAAATCGACCCTTATCAAGCGGATCATGGAGGAGCTGGTGATCCCCGGCATCTCCGACCCCTATCGCAAGGAGCGCGCCAGAGATGAGCTGCCCCAGAGCGGTTCCGGGAAGACCATCATGACATCGGAGCCGAAGTTCGTCCCGGAGGAAGCGGTGGAGATTTCTCCCGACGGCGTGACGAAGCTGCGGGTGCGGCTGATCGACTCCGTGGGCTACATGGTGGCGGGCGCGGTGGGCGCGGAAGAAGACGGCGTGCCCCGGATGGTGACCACCCCGTGGTACGACCACGAAATTCCCATGACGGAAGCGGCGGAGCTGGGGACGAAAAAGGTCATGGAGGGGCACTGCTCCATCGGCATTGTGGTGACCACCGACGGCACCATCACGGAAATTCCCCGGGAGGATTACGTACAGGCAGAAAAACGGGCCATCACCGACATGCAGAAAACGGGAAAGCCCTTCCTTGTGATCGTCAACTCCCGCAACCCGGCGGGGGAGGCGGCGGGGGAAGTGAAGGCGTATCTGCAAAGCACCTTCGGCCTGGAGCCCATCGTGGCGGACTGTCAGGCGCTGGACGCCGAGGGCATCGGCAAGCTCATGAAGGCGCTGCTGTACACCTTCCCCATGAGCGAGCTGCGGGTGCATCTGCCTCGGTGGATGGACGCGCTGGAGCCGGAGCATCCCGTAAAGGCGGCGCTGTATCAGGCGCTTCTCCAAATGGCGGAGGAAATTCACACCCTGGGTCAGGCGGAAGGGGTGCTGGCCGGACTGGGGGAGCTGCCCCAGGTGCAGGACTACAGCCTGCGCAGTGTGGACTTAGGCAGCGGCAGCGTGATCTGCGCCATCGTGTTCCCGGAGGCGCTGTTCTACGAGATTCTCAGCGCCCGGGCGGGAATGCCCATCCGCAGTGACGCCCAGCTGTTGCAGCTGCTCACCGAGCTGTCCCGGGTCAAGCAGGAGTATGACAAGATCTCCGACGCCCTTTCCGCCGTCCGGGCGACGGGCTACGGCGTGGTGATGCCCGCGGCGGAGGAAATGAAGCTGGAGACGCCGGAGATCATCCGCAAGGGCGGCGCTTACGGCGTGAAGCTGAAGGCGGGGGCGCCCTCCATTCACATGGTGCGTGTGGACATCGACACGGAGATCAATCCCATGGTGGGAGACGAAAAGCAGTCCCAGGATCTGGTCAATTCCCTTATGGGCGAGGACCCGGAAAAGCTGTGGCAGAGCAATATTTTCGGGAAATCCGTGTACGACCTGATCCAGGAGGGGCTGACCACAAAGCTGCTGGGAATGCCGGAGGAGGTCAGGGGTAAGTTCCGGGGGACACTGACGAGGATCGTCAACGAGGGCGCGACGGGGCTGATCTGCCTGATCCTGTAGGCGGAAATTCCTTTCTTGACAATCTTCTCCTGCGGAGGTAAACTAAAGAAAAAAGGGAGGAATGCACAGTGTCCATCACCATTGAATATCTCTGGAAAGACCGCAAGCGTCATCTGGGGATGCCCCTGTCCTTTACCCGCTACCGGCTGTCCGAGGATCGGCTGTTCCTGTCCAGGGGATTCCTGAATATCCGGGATGACGAGGTTCTCCTCTACCGGGTGCGGGATATCGACACCAGACGCTCCTTGTGGCAGCGCCTGTTCGGCGTGGGAACGATCACGGTGCTGTCCTCCGACAAGACCACGCCCGCGCTGGTGCTGAAAAACGTAAAGGACCCGCTTTTTGTCAAGGAGCTGATCCACAAGCAGGTGGAGGAAATGAAGCTGAAGCGCAGGGTTCGCTACGGTGAGATCGCCACCACCGGCGACCATGATGAGGATGATGACGATCTGGACGATCGGTAAGGGCTTTGCCCCGCCGCTGCAAAGCGGCGGGGCGATTTTTTAAGAATTTCTTGCCCCGGTAAAATAAATGTTTACCCTTGGGAAAATTCGTGCTACAATATGCTTTACGATTCAGATTGTTGAGGGGGAGTCCCTGTGAAGCGAACCGGAAAAAAATTCCAGTGGAATTATACTGCGCTGGCCTTTGCCATTCCCTGCGTGGGAATGCTGTTTGTCATGCTGATCAGCCAGTACGAGCCGTTCGGAAAATATTCCATGCTGTATTCGGATATGTACCACCAGTATTATCCCTTCTTTGTGGCGTTCCGCCGGGCTCTGCGCAGCGGAAGCGGACTGCTGTACACCTGGAGCATCGGCATGGGGATGGACTATCTGGGGCTGATCTCCTATTATCTGGCGTCGCCGCTGAACCTAATCAGCGTTCTGGTGCCGGAGGGGTGGCTGCTGGAATTCTTTTCCCTGCTGGTGCCGGTGAAGCTGGGATTTGCGGGGATGTTCTTCGCCGTTTTCCTCAAGAAGCTGTTCGGCAAGAACGATGCGTCCATTGCGGTGTTCGGCGGCTTTTACGGGCTGTGCGCCTGGGCGCTGGGGTATCAGTGGAACGTGATGTGGCTGGATACCTTCGCCCTGCTGCCCCTGGTGGCGCTGGGAACGGTGTGCCTGCTGAAGGAGAAAAAGTTTTTCCTCTACACCGTGACGCTGTTCCTGTCCGTCTATTCCAATTATTATATCGGGTTCTTTACCTGCATTTTCGTTTTCCTGCTGTTTTTCGTGTACGAAATTTGCCGCTGGGGCGGGTGGAAGAAGCTGTTTGCGGATTTCGGGCGGATCGCCCTGTTTTCCCTGCTGGCGCTGGGGATGACCGCCATTCTGACCTTCCCGGCGCTGTCGGCCTTGCAGACCACCCAGTCCAGCGTGAACAATTTCCCCACCGGCTTCCGGCTGAACATCGCCAAGGAGAACACCGTCAAGGGGCTTCTGGACGCCATGCGGCAGGTGGCGGGGAACATGGGCGGCAGCATCGAGCCGACCTTCAAGGAAGGACTGCCCAATGTTTACTGCGGCATTTTCAGCATCCCGCTGATGTTCCTGTACCTGATGGCGAAGGACGTCAGGCGCAGGGACAAGTGCTGCGCCGTGATCCTGCTGCTGTTTTTCAACGTCAGCTTCATCATCCGGCAGCTGGATTTCATCTGGCACGGCTTCCATTTTACCAATATGATCCCCTACCGGTTCAGCTTCCTGTACAGCTTCGTGGTGTTGTACATGGCCTACCGTGCATGGCTGATGCGCAGGAAGTTCCGCCCGGTGCAGATCGTGATCGCGGGGGCGCTGACGGCGGGAGTGCTGGCCTGCTCCAACGAGCTGTTCGAGACGGTGCCGCTGGAGCTGGGCGGCCTGACGCTGCAAATCCCGCTTTACTTTATATATAACCTGATTTTTCTGGTGCTGTATCTCACCGTCATGCTCTACGGCCAGCTGGAGGTGCCGGAGGGCGTCACGGAGCGGCAGAAGATCCGCGCCCGCGCCAAGCGGAACCGGCAGCGTGCCCGGATTCGGATATTGGCGCTGTCCGTCATGGGTGTGGAGCTGATTTCCACGCTGGTGTGCTTCGGACTGTATTTCACGGGCACCGGCGTGTCCAATTATCCCAAGGGAACCACCTATACCGCCTCCGTCATCCGCTATATGTACGAGCGGGAGGAGGATAACCTCTTTTTCCGGGCGGAGACCACCCATTCCCAGACCCTGAACGACGGCGCCCTCAACGGCTACAACGGCATTTCCGCCTTTACAAGCTCCGCCAACGTCAGGGTCACGGAATTCATGCGGGCGCTGGGCTACGGCGCGAAGAACACCTACAACCGCTACTGCTTCGAGGAAAGCTCCCCGGTGGCGAACCTGTTCCTGGGCATCAAGTATATGATCGAGCGGGACGGGAAGGACAAGTCCAGCACCTATTTTCATGAGGTGAACCGCTTCGGCGTGGCGTCCCTGCTGGAAAATACCGCTTACCTCCCTCTGGGCTTTCTGACGGAGCCGGCGCTGGCGGACTTGGATTTCTCCGCCAGCAGCGGAACCTTCCAGTTCCAGAACGATCTGTTCACCGCCGCCACGGGCATTGACGAGGAGGTCTGGCACAAGCTTCAGGGGGAGAATCTGACCATCACCGGCAACGGCGCGAACATCACGGAAAGCAATTCCACCGGCTATTGCAAGTATTCCGACTGCGCTTCCGGCGCCAACGTGACCTATACCTACACCGCCGACCGGGACGGTTTCATGTGCGTCCACCTGAATTTGCCCAAGCGGAACGATTTCTACGTCAGCGTCAACGGCGTGGAGCTTTACAAGGAGACCATCAGCCTGCCCCAGATGATCGCGGTGGGGGATGTGAAGACCGGAGATACGGTGGAGATCCGCATCGAGTGTGACAAGGACGAAAGCAGCACCATGACTCTCAGCGCCGCCGTGCTCAACGGGGAACGGTTCGCCCGGGGCTATGAAATTCTGTCGGCGTCCCGGCTGAATCTGACCAAGTTCCGCTCCACGCTGGTGGAGGGAACCATCGACTGCGACCGGGACGGCCTGCTGTACACCTCCGTTCCTCAGAACGGAAACTGGAGCGTCCAGGTGGACGGAAAGCCCGCTGAGATCAAGCTGGTAGGGGACTGCATGGTGGCCGTAAATCTGACGAAGGGCGTCCACACCGTTCGCCTGACGTATCACAACGCTGCGTTCAGCCTGGGCTGGAAGATCAGCCTTGCCTGCGCCGCCGTCTTCGGCGCTCTGGCGTGGAGCGTCTACAGACCGGACAAAAAGAAGTACAAAAAATAATAAATACGCTGCCATCCCCGATTGGGAGATGGCAGCGTATTTGTTACCGAATTGCTTCCGTGATGGTGCCTCCGCCGACCACCAGGTCGCCCTGATACACCACCACCGCCTGACCGGGGGTGACGGCACGCTGGGGGGCGTCAAATTCCACCCGGGCGAAGCCGTCCGCTTCCGGGTAAATGGTCCCGGGCTGCTCCGTCTGGCTGTGGCGGGTCTTGACCGTCACCTTAACAGGCTCGGTCAGCTCCGGGAAGGGATACCAAAGCCAGTTGTTTCCCCGCAGGGCGGAGGAAAACAGCGCCTCGTTCGGCCCCACGGTGACGGTGTTCTTCTCCATATCCTTCCCGCAGACGTACACCGGCGCGCCCATGGCCAGACCCAGCCCCTTGCGCTGCCCCAGGGTGTAGCACACCGCGCCCCGATGCTTGCCGACCACGCGGCCGCTTTCGTCCAGAAAATCTCCGGCGGGGTAGTGCTTGCCGGTGTAGCGTTCCAGAAAGGCCGGGTAGTCGCCGTCCGGCACGAAGCAGATGTCCTGAGAGTCGTGCTTCCGGGCGTTGACGAAGCCGTTTTCCTCCGCGATGGCGCGCACCTCCTGCTTGGTCAGACCGCCGAGAGGGAACTGGATCCGGGCAAGCTGCTCCTGATCCAGGCAGGCGAGGAAATAGGTCTGATCCTTGGCTTTGTCCGCCGCCTTATATAACAGGTATCGATCGCCGGACTTTTTGATTTGCGCGTAATGCCCGGACACCACGCAGTCGCACTCCAGCTCCAGAGCCCGGCGGAGAAGCCGGTCGAATTTCAGGTATCGGTTGCAGTCGATGCAGGGGTTGGGGGTGCCGCCGCGCTCGTAGCAGCTGACAAATTTTTGGATGACCTGCCGCTCAAAATCGTCCTTGAAGTTGAACACGTAGTGGGGGATCCCCAGACGTCTTGCTACGCTGCGGGCGTCCTCCACGTCGTCCAGACTACAGCAGGTGTGTCCCTTTTCCAGACCGATCATATCATTGTCGTACAGCCGCATGGTTGCGCCGATGCACGCGTAACCCGCCCGGAGCATCAGCAGCGCCGCCACGGAGCTGTCCACGCCTCCCGACATGCCGATCAGCGCCTTCTTGCCGTCCATGAAATCCCTCCCGATGACTTTTTTCTGAGTATATCAGCGGAAAAGGAGAATGTCAACGGAGAAAACCGGACAGGAAAGAAAAAAGAATGACATTTTCTGCACCAGAAAACGGCATATTTTCCGAATTTATGACAGAAATGGTGTACAATTCGGGAAGAGAAAGATTTTTGGCAGAACAAACTGTTACAAAAATGTAATTTTTTTCAAAAAAGGGGTTGCAATTTGTAAACACCTCTGTTATAATATGGCTACTTACATAAGAGCAAAGGAGTAAGTAGCTATGAAAAAGAGAATCGTGTGTGTATTATTAACTCTGATCATGCTGGTCAGCCTGGTGCCCGCCACCGCTCTGACCGCGTCCGCCGCTTCGCTGAAGACCAGCGAGGCCGCGATCACGATCATGAAGAAGTTGGCTAAATTTAGCGCTACCTGTTATCAGGTAGGCGACACCAATGAATTCCGCATTGGTTACGGCACAGTTTGTACTGAGAAGCACGAGACAAAGTATGTGAACGGCAAGGTTGTGTGGGTCGACAAGGATAAGCCGCACTCCATCACTCAGGCACAGGCGGATCAGGCTCTGCGCAAAGCGATTCTGAGTTTGGATGAGCAGGTCAACTCCTTTGCTTCTTCCAACGGCCTGACCCTGTCCCAGTGCCAGCATGACGCGCTGGTCGTGTTCTCCTTCGACGTGGGTACTTCCTGGATGACCGGCAGCGGCGTTGTCAAGACCGCTATCGTCAGCAATGCCAGCACCAACGACCTGCTGAAGGCCATGAGCGACTGGGCAAGCGACGACGATGATATCTGCCGCAGAAAGATCGAAGTCAACATGTACAAGAACGGGATCTACTCCGACGTCGTTCCCAGCAGCTTCGGCACGGTTACGTATAACGCCGATGGCGGTGTTCTGACGGAGACAGATGGCAGCGCCAACAAATCCTCTGACACAGTGCTCTTTGACACGACTAAGACCTCTGCGCATATCCCTGCTCCCGTCAGAAGCGGCTACAAGTTCATGGGCTGGTACTCCGCCCAGTATGACGGCAAGCTGGTTCCCGCTCTGACGGGCAGCTACAACGGCAGCACCCTGTGGGCCGGCTGGCAGCCGACCTCCATTACGGTGGAGAACGTCAATAACAAGCTGGACATCGCGCACCACATCAATGAGACGCTGAAGGTGTCCCAGCTGGCTACAAAGAATGTCTACAGCACCCCCACGAAGAAGGATGCCGATAACAAGGACGTCGAGCCTGTCCGCACCATCGACGCCGAAAAGGAAACCACCCTTACCGCCGTCCGGGACTTCATCGACGACAGCGGCAACAGATGGTGCAAGCTGTCAGGCGGCAATGAATGGGTTTTGCTGGGCGCCTCCTCGTCCAACGACAGCGGCTACACCGGCGGTAAGCTCAATGTGACCGTTACGGTTACCAACACCTATGTCAACAGACGTGCCAGCGACAGCGCCGCCAGCGCAAAGAACGGCTCCTACACCGCCGGCACCAAGCTGAAGATCATCGCCACCAATGACGCCAAGACCTGGGGTCAGGTGGAGGAGAACGGCGTGGCCGTGGGCTGGGTCGCCCTGATGTACACCGACTGGAGCACCGTCTACGACGGCTCCGCTCCCAGCGACGCCAATAACACCACCCCCATTGCGACGGCGACCGTTACTTATAAGGGCTATCTGAACGTCCGCAGCGATCCCGGCGTGGACAACAAGATCGTCGGCGCGTTTGCCATGAACACCGTGGTGAACATCTTCGAGATCCGCACCGTCAACGGCCACCGTTGGGGTCGTACCTCCACCGGCTGGATCTGCCTGACCTACACCAGCGTCAAGATGCTCACCGATAAGACCGTTTCCGACACGGGTATGATGGATTATGCGTTCACCGGTACGATTGTTGGCGGCGAAGCCAAGTTCTATACGGAACCCAGTGACAAGAGCGATTATACCGGGGATAAGTTGAACGCAGGCGCTGCGGTCACTGTTACCAACCTTTCTTACAATGCGGAATACAATGGAAAGACTTGGGGCAAGGCAAACTGGACGGTGGAGGAAAAAACCGAGGACGGCAAGATCAAGAAGACTGCCAAGTCCGGTTGGCTCCCCATGGACGGCTCTGCGCTTATTGACGGAACTACGTCGGGTACGTTGGCTCGTATCAAGATCGACCCCGTTAAGTTCACAGTCGTCAGCGATACCCTGAACATCAGAAAGGAAGCCGGCAGCGATAAGGACTTCGTATTCAAGCTCACCAAGGGCGTGGAAGTGGAAGTCCACCAGATCAAGCTGCTCGGTGAGGAAATCTGGGGCAAGATCGAGGGTTATAAGGTCGGACATAAGGATGGAGATACGACGGCCGAGACAACCAGCTACGACGGCTGGATCAACCTGGCTTCCAACTATGTCAAGCGTTCCTCCAAGATCACCATCGACAGCAGCACCAAGGCGGCCATCGGCACCGGCACCGTTGTGAATGCGGATTCCGTCCGCGTCCGTATGACCGGCGCTCTGTACGGCCAGGTTCTGGGCAGCATCAACCGCGGAACCAAGGTGGCCGTTCTGGAAGAGAAGGACGGCTGGTACATGATCGATTACGACGTGGACAACAACAAGGAGACCGACAGCTGGGTCTACGGCCAGTATCTGGACGTCAAGATGGGCGTTATCGACTCCGGCACGACTTCCGGCGGCAGCACTGACGGCACCCAAAAGACCGACGGCACCGGCAAGGGCATCATCGCCAATACCTACAACGGCGTCAATGTCCGCAGCGGCGCAGGCATCGCCAACGCCATCGTGGGCAAGATCCTCAACGGCACCCAGGTCAACATCCTGGAGGTCAAAACCGTCGGCACCGCCAAGTGGGGCCGTGTGTCCCAGGGCTGGATCTGCATGGACTACGTCACCATGATCTCCTACGACGAGATCCCCGGCAACAGCAGCAATAGCAGCAACAGCAACAAGGGTACCGGCGTGGATTCCTTCGACGAGGTCGAGAGAACCACTACCACCGCCGTCTACACCGGCAAGGTTGCGCACGATACAAAGGTTTACAAGACACCCAACCCGAATCTGGGTGACGACAATGTTGTCCGCGACATCGGCCAGGACGAGAACATCACCATCCACGAGCTGACGACCGTTGTCCTGGAGATTTACCAGGGTACGAATAGTGTCACCAAGACTGAGACTACCGATCCTGATGACAAGACCAAGGATGATGACAAGACCAAGGATGATGACAAGACCAAGGATGATGACAAGAACAAGGGTGATGACAAGACCAAGGAAGATGATAAGGCCGGCAATGCGGGCAATACTACCGGCACGAAGGACATCGACGAAGATACCGTCGTGAAGCAGACCTCCTACTGGGCGCGTATCAACGACGGCTGGATCCAGGATCCCCAGACCAACATCACCCTGAACGCGCTTGACGAGAAGGTTCACACCGTGACCGGCGCTTCTACTCTGGGTGTGTACGAAATCACCGACGGAACGGTTTCTGCGGAAGCTAAGGCGACCCTGAAGAAGGGCGATCAGGTTCCCGTGACCAAGCTGGCAATCATCAAGGCTGACGGCAGCAGAACCCTCACCGTCTGGGGTCGTGTGGAAACCAGCGACGGCGTCATCGGCTACTGCGACCTGAGCTACATGTCCGAGGGCGCTCTGTATGAGAAGAAGGATGAGGCCACTACGCCTACGACGCCTTCCACGCCCACCATCGGCAGCACCGGCGACACCGGCGCCGGCGGCTTTGTGGACAACAAGGGCGGCTACAAGTACACCGGCAAGGTCATCAACACCGAGAACCTGAACGTCCGGGTCACCGCCTCCACCTCCGCCAAGAAGGCCACCACCCTGAAGAAGGGCGCGAGCCTCGTGATCTACGAGACCAAGATCTCCGAGGATATGGCCTGGGGTCGCTGCGACGCAGGCTGGGTCTACCTGTACTACGTCGATCTGACTCCTGCCGGCGGCAGCAGCGCCATCGACGCCCGCGTGGTGTACACCGACAACACCATTATCTACACGGATAACGCCGCGTCCTCCGTCGCAGGCACCTATGCCAGAATGTCCGTCATCGACATTTACGAATACGTCGGCGACATGGCCCGCACCGATCTGGGCTGGGTCAGCACCGGCAATCTGCTGTAAGACGGCGCTTCCATCTCCCCGCGGGAAACCGCGGGGAGATTTTTCTTGCCAGCATCGCGGGATTGTGATATGATACCCCCAGTAGAAACCGGGAGGGATCCAACATGAGCTACGCTGACGAAGTGTATAAGAAAACGTGCCGGGACATTCTGGAAAACGGCTTCTCCGACGAAAACCTGGAGGTTCGCCCCCACTGGGCGGACGGAACACCGGCGCATACCATTAAAAAATTCGGCGTGGTGAACCGCTACAACCTGGCGGAAGAATTTCCCATCATGACCCTGCGGCGCACCTACTGGAAAAGCGCCGTGGACGAGCTTCTGTGGATCTGGCAGAAAAAGTCCAACCGTGTCGCGGATCTGGGCAGCCACGTCTGGGACGAATGGGTGGGGGAGGACGGCACCATCGGCAAGGCTTACGGCTACCAGCTGGGCATCAAGCACCGGTACAAGGAGGGCATGTTCGATCAGGTTGACCGAGTGATCTACGACCTGAAGCACAACCCCGCCTCCCGCCGGATTCTGACGAATATCTACAATTTTGAAGACCTGTACGAGATGAACCTTTACCCCTGCGCCTACTCCATGACCTTCAACGTCACCGGCGACACCCTGAACGCCATTCTCAACCAGCGCTCCCAGGACATGCTCACGGCCAACAACTGGAACGTGGTGCAGTACGCCGTGCTGACCCACATGATGGCGCAGGTGGCGGGGTTAAAGGTGGGCGAGCTGGTTCACGTCATCGCCGACTGCCACATTTACGACCGGCACATCCCCGCCGTCAGGGCCATGCTGGAACTGGACGGATACCCCGCGCCAAAATTCCGGATGGACGAAAGCATCACCGACTTTTACGCCTTTACCAAGGACAGCTTTTCCATGGAAAATTATCAGTTCCACCCCTTCCACTTTGAAATTCCCATGGCGATCTGAGGTGGGGCCATGGAACTGATCGTTGCGGTTTACGACGACTGGGGGATCGGCCGGGACGGGACGCAGCCCGTCGCCCTGTCCGCCGACCGGAAATTCTTCCGGACGACTACCCGTGGGGCAATGGTGATCGCGGGCAGGCGCACCATCGAGGATTTTCCGGGAAAACAGCCCCTTCCGGGGCGGGTCAATGTGGCGCTGAGCAGAAGCGGGGCGGAGATTCCCGGTTTTATGGTTTGTGACAGCGCCGAAAAGGCGGCGGCGCTTTCCCGTACCGCCGAGCGCTGCTTTGTCATCGGCGGCGGGAGCGTCTACCGGCAGATGCTGCCCTTCTGCGACGCGGCTTATGTCACAAAAGTGCATGTGACGCCGGAATCCGACACCTTTTTTCCCAATCTGGACGAGGATAAGGATTGGTATCTGGCGGAAACGCTGCAATCCGGCGAGGAAAACGGGATAGCTTACGAAATGTGCCTGTATAAAAGAAAGTAAAAACACGCTGCCGCTTGGGACAAACCCAGGCGGCAGCGTGTTTCTTTACTTGGACGGTTTGTACTTTCCGCTTGCCTGTCCCGGCTTTTTCCTGACGGGACGGGGCGGCGCGGAACGGATGAGACATTTTGCCCCGGAACCGATCAGGTCTTCCCGGTGCGCCTTCATCAGCGCTTCCCGCACGAGGGCGTAGTTTTTCGGGTCGCGGTACTGAATCAGCGCCCGCTGCATGGCCTTTTCGTGGGGGTCGGTGGGGACGTAGACCCGCTCCATGGTGCGGCTGTCAAGGCCGGTGCAGTACATGACGGTGGACAATGTGGAGGGGGTGGGGTAAAAGTCCTGCACCTGCTCCGGGTTGTAGCCCATGTCCCGGATGTACTCGGCCAGCTCCACGGCCTCCTTGAGGGTAGAGCCGGGGTGGCTGGACATGAGGTAGGGGACAAGGTACTGATTCATGCCGTACTGCCGGTTCAGGGCAAAATATTTCTCCACAAACTGATTGTATACCGCGTTTTTGGGCTTGCCCATCCGGGCGAGGACAGCGTCGGATACATGCTCCGGGGCGACCTTCAGCTGGCCGGAAATGTGGTACTGCACCAGCTCCCGGAAAAAGGTGTCCTTTTTATCCGCCAGCAGATAGTCGAAGCGGATGCCGCTGCGGATAAACACCTTCTTGACCCCGGGGAGCTTCCGCAGCTTGCGAAGCAATGCGACATAGTCCGAATGGTCGGCGTTCATGTTTTTGCAGGGGGTGGGGTAAAGGCACTGCCGCCCGCCGCAGGCGCCCTTCGACAGCTGCTTTTCACAGGCCGGGTGACGGAAATTGGCGGTGGGGCCGCCGACGTCATGGATGTAGCCCTTGAAATCTTTGTCCTTCCCCATGATCTCCGCTTCCCGGAGGATGGATTCGTGGCTGCGGGTCTGGACGATCCGTCCCTGATGGAAGGTCAGGGCGCAGAAGGAGCAGGCGCCGAAGCAGCCCCGGTTGGACACCAGACTGAATTTGACTTCCTCAATGGCGGGAACACCCCCCGCCTTTTCGTAGCTGGGGTGGTAGGCGCGCATATAGGGAAGGTCGTACACCGCGTCCATTTCTAACCTGGTCAGAGGCTTCTGGGGCGGGTTCTGCACCACGAAGAAATTGTCGTAAGGCTCCGCCAGCCGCTTGGCGGTGAAGGGGTCGCAGTTGGCATACTGGATTTGGAAGCTCTCGGCGTATCTGCGCCGGTCGGCCTTGATCTCGGCGAAGGAGGGCAGGGGGATGGTGGGCAGACTGTCGTCCGGCTCTTTGGTCTTGAACACCGTGCCGTCGATGTAGGTGATGTCCTTCACGTCCAGCCCGGAATTTAATGCGTCGGCTACCTCCACAATGGTCTTTTCCCCCATGCCGTACATGAGAAGGTCCGCCTGACTGTCAAGCAATATGGAGCGCTTCATGGTGTCCGACCAGTAATCGTAGTGTCCCAGCCGGCGCAGGCTCGCCTCGATGCCGCCGATGAGGATGGGAACGTCCTTGTAGGTCTGGCGGATAAGGTTGCAGTAGACCGTGGTGGCGTGGTCCGGGCGTTTGCCCATGACGCCGCCGGGGGTGAAGGCGTCGGTTTTCCGGCGGTGCTTGGTGACGGAATAGTGGTTGACCATAGAGTCCATATTGCCGCCGGAGACCAGAAACCCCAGCCGGGGACGGCCGAAAACGTCGATGGATTTGGGATTTTTCCAATCCGGCTGGGAGATGATGCCCACATTGTAGCCGTGGCTCTCCAGGACCCGGCTGATAATGGCGTGGCCGAAGGACGGGTGATCGACATAGGCGTCGCCGATGATGTACACAAAGTCGCAGGCGTCCCACCCGCGGTCGAGCATTTCCCGTCTGGTAATGGGCAGAAATTCCATATACTGCCTCCTGGTAGTCCGTTTTCTACAGTATAGCAGACTTTTGGGAGAAAGGGAAGCGGAAAAACTGTCCCGGCATAAATCCTGAACGGCGTGGCCGAAGCCACGCCGTTCAGGATTTCTTCTCTACCTTCCGCTTGACACCGTCGGTGCCGATGATGTAGGTGTTTTCCAGCTGACCCACCAGATTGGCCTTGACGGAATCAATGTAAATTCGCCGCAGCTTGTCCCGCTCTGCCAGTTCTTCGGGGGTTAAGCCCTCGGCTTTTGCCTTTTTTGCCAGAACGTTGATTCTGGCGATCACTTCGTCCATTTTCATATACTGTAAAACCTCACACATACCGGTGGATGACCACCGAAATTCTGTCTTTTTTCGTCCGGCCGTTGATGGCCGCGAGTTTGATTTTCCCCAGTCCCCGGACGGAGATTTTTGCGCCCTCCGGGACGGGCTTGTCCGGTTTTTCGCAGGGAAGACCGTCAATGGCGGCTTTACCGGCGGTCACGTACTGGGCGGCGAGACTCCGCCCGATGCGAAAGCCGGAGGATATGACGCCGTCCAGCCGCAGCGACGCCAGCGTGTCCCGGATTTCTTTCACTTCCGGTTCCGGGATGTGGACGCCCGAAAGGGGGATTTGGCGCAAATGCAGCTTCGTCCGTCCGGCGGAGGTAAAATTCTGCAATAAATAGGGGGCAATCTCCGCCGTGACGAAAAAGTCGCAGCGGCCCTTGTCCACGCAGATATCGCCCACCGTCTCCCGGCCGACGCCCGCGCCCATCAGCGCCCCCAGAAAGTCCCGGTGGCTGGGGCTGTCCCCCTGAAAGAACGCGGCGCGCAGACACACGCAGGGGCTGTCCTCGCCGTAGAGGCTGGTTTCGTCCAGATAGTCCGGCAGGAAGACCAGCATTTTCCGTTCCGCGTCCTCGTAGCCGCCGAAGGCGTACAGCCCCTCCGGCTCGCCGAACAGGAATTTTGCCATTTCCAGCTCCCGGAGGGAGAGAAAGCAGGTGGCGGCGGGGATGTTTTTCCGCATTCCTGCGTTGATTTTATCCCAGAGCTTCGCCAGAAGCAGCCGATCTTCGGCAGACTGGGCGATTTTTTCAATGTTGCTTCGTTCCATGCGATCACCAAGGGTACTATACCACAACTTTTGCCGGGTGGGAAGAATTTTTTCTTGTATGACGGCGGCGGGTAGAGTATAATAAGGGAAGCTCTGGATAAATCGGCGAGAGCTGACAGCGAGAGATTTTTCTCTAGCCGAAGGTTCCGGAAGCGGAGGAATACTGTATGAATTTCCCGCTTTTGGAACCGCACGGATAGAGAAAAAGATCCGCTGCTCAGCCGAAGACGATTTATTCAGAGGTTCCCAAGGAAAAAGGGACGCCCGGAGGGCGGAAAGGAATCGGACATGGTGACAGGAATCATCGGCGCGGGGGCGTCGGGAATGGCGGCGGCGCTGGCTGCGGCGGAAAACGAAAGCGGGCAGATTATCCTCATGGAGCGGCAGGCGAGAGTGGGGCGCAAGCTTCAGGCCACCGGCAACGGGCGCTGCAATTTATCCAACCTCCACGGCACGTCCGGCGGCTACCACGGGGAAAATCCGGGGTTTGCCGACTACGCGCTGGAGAAGTTTCCCCCTGTGGCGGCGCTGGAATGGCTCCGGGGGCTGGGGCTTCTTACCGTGGCGGAGGACTCCGGGCGGGTGTACCCCTATTCCGATCAGGCAAATTCCGTGGTGGATGTGCTGCGCTTTGCCCTGGAAAAGCCGAATATCACGGTAAAACTGGGATTTGAAGCGGAAAAAGTGAAGAAAACGGCTTCCGGCTTCCGCATTGTTTCCGGGGATGAAACGGTGGAATGCGATCGGCTCATCGTCGCCTGCGGCGGCCTCGCGGGGACAAAGCTGGGGGGCAGCATGTCCGGCTACAAAATTTTGCGGAGCTTCGGCCACGGCTGCACCCGGCTGCGTCCGGCGCTGGTACAGCTGAAAAGCAGCTGGAACGCGGTCACAAGCCTGAAAGGCGTCCGCGCCAACTGCCATGCGGTCATCCTCCACGACGGAAAGCGGTTTTCCGAAAGCACGGGGGAACTGCAATTTACCCAGTACGGTCTCAGCGGGCCGGTGATTTTTGAGGTGTCCCGGGACGTCTGCCAGGGGGGCGGCGAGTGGGTGTGCCGGTTGGATTTCCTGCCGGATATGGCGGAAGATGCCCTGGTATCTGAGCTGAAACGGCGCAGAACAACCAATCTTCCCGTCTCGGAGCTGTTCACGGGAATCCTCCACAACCGTCTTGGCCGGGTGCTGACCCAGGCGGCGGGGATTTCTCCGAGCGGCGCGGTCTCCGATCTTTCTGACGAGGAGCTGCATCAGGCCGCCCACGGGGCGAAGGCGCTGATCGTACATCTGACCGAACCCATGGGCATGGACAGCGCCCAGGTGACGGCAGGGGGCATCCTCACGTCGGAATTTGACGAAACGACTATGGAAAGCCGCCTTGTTCCGGGGCTTTACGCCTGCGGAGAGGTCCTGGACATCGACGGGGACTGCGGCGGCTATAATTTACAGTGGGCGTGGAGCTCCGGCCGCCTGGCCGGGCTGAGCGCCGGGAGGAACGACACATGATCCGTTTAAGCGATATTTCCCTGCCGCCGGAACACAGCGCCCACCAGCTGCCCTTTGAGGCGGCGCGGATGCTGCGCGTCCCCAACTCCAGAATCCGGGGCGTGCGCATTGTCCGGCGGAGTGTGGACGCCCGGAAAAAGCCCAACGTGCGTATTATTTACACCATTGACGTGACGGTGGATGGCAGCGAGAAGAAAATATTGAAGCAAAGCGGCTGCAAGCGGGCGTCCATCGCCCCGGTGACGCGGTACAAGCCGCCCAAACCCGCCAAAGCGCCGGAGAAACGGCCGGTGGTGGTGGGCTTCGGCCCCGGAGGCATGTTTGCCGCGCTGATCCTGGCGCTGGCGGGCTGGAAACCGCTGGTTCTGGAACGGGGAGAGGACGCCGCGTCCCGCCATGCGAAAGTAGAAAAGTTTTTCAAAACGGGCGAGCTGGACACAAAAAGCAACGTCCAGTTCGGCGAGGGCGGCGCGGGAACCTTTTCCGACGGAAAGCTGAACACCGGGGTCAATAACCCCAGAATCGGCTGGATTCTGGAGCAGTTCGTGGCGGCGGGAGCGAGGGAGGACATCCTCTACGACGCCAAGCCCCATGTGGGCACCGACGTGCTGCTGACCGTGGTGCAGAATCTGCGCAAACGCATCATCTCTCTGGGGGGTGAGGTGCGGTTCAACACCCGGGTCACCGGCCTGTGTACGGAGAACGGCCGCCTGACCGGGCTGAAAACCGCCGACGGGACAGTCATTCCCTGCCACCGGGCGGTGCTGGCCATCGGGCACAGCGCCCGGGACACCTTTGAAATGCTGGACGCCTCCGGCGTTCCCATGGAGCCGAAGCCCTTCGCCATGGGCGTGCGTATCGAGCATCGGCAGCGGGATATCGACGCTGCCCAGTACGGCGGCGAAAATCCCGCCCTGCCCCCGGCGGATTACAAGCTGGTGGAGCATCTGGACGGGGAGACGGTGTACACCTTCTGTATGTGCCCGGGAGGATACGTGGTGGCGGCGGCCAGCGAGGAAGGCCGGGTGGTCACCAACGGCATGAGCTATGCCGACCGGGACGGAGAAAACGCCAACGCGGCGCTGCTGGTGACGGTGAATCCCGCCGATTTCCCCTACGAGGGCAATCTCGGCGGAATGCGCTGGCAGCGGGAGATCGAGGAAAACGCCTACCGCGTCAGCGGCAGCTATTGCGCCCCGGCGCAGAAGGTGGGAGATTTCCTTGCCGGAAGACCCAGCGACGGGGCGGGACGGGTAACGCCGACCTACCGTCCGGGGGTGACCTGGTGCGACCTGCGCGACGTGCTTCCCGGAAAGATCACCGACGCCATTGCCCGGGCGCTGCCCCGGCTGGACGGGAAGCTGAAGGGCTTTGCGGACCCGGACGCGGTAATGACCGCGCCGGAGACCCGCAGTTCTTCCCCGGTGCGGATCATCCGGGATTCGACCCGGCAGTCCTCCCTGCGAGGGCTGTACCCCACGGGAGAGGGGGCGGGCTATGCCGGGGGCATCATGTCCGCGGCCATCGACGGCATTATGACGGCGGAGACAATCATTATGGAGGAAAGCTATGAACGAGAAACAGATCAACAAATGGCTCCGTAAGCGTTTCAGCCCCGTGGGCTGGACGCTGGTGGGATACTATGTCCTGATGAACATTCTGGTTTCCGTGGCGATGCTGCGGGATGTGATCGCGGGATACCTGAACGCCTTTATGGAAGGAAACGATCCGTATGTCCCGGACGTGTCCGCGCTGGCCGGAAACGGCTGGGGGTACATCGCCGCCGTGGCCGTCGCGCTGGTGATTCTGTACGCGTGGAAGGGCAGGCAGTTCTGGGGCGGAGAGGTGCTGAGACGGGAAAAGCCCATGAAGCCGGGGATTTTCCTGTGCATGATGTGCCTGTGCGCCGGGACGCAGATGGTCAATACGGTTTGGATCAATCTTCTTGAGACGGTGATGAACTGCTTCGGCCGGTCTGCCACCGGGACGCTGGACGCCGTTTCCGGCAGCTCGGATACCGTCAGTATGTTCCTGTATGCGTCGATTTTGGCGCCCGTTTCGGAGGAACTGATCTTCCGGGGCTTCGTCCTGCGGTCGCTGCGGCCTTACGGCAAGCGGTTTGCCATTTTGGGTTCCGCGTTCCTCTTTGGGCTGTTCCACGGGAATCTGCTGCAAACGCCCTACGCCTTTCTGGTGGGACTGGTGCTGGGATATGCGGCGGTGGAGTATTCCGTCGGCTGGTCCATGGCGCTCCATATCTTCAACAATCTGGTGCTGGCTGATCTTTTGAGCCGGTTGACGGCGAGCTTGCCGGAAATGGCGGCGTCGGTGATTGATCTTACGATTTTCGGCGGCTTTTTTGCGGCGGCGGTGGTAATCCTGATCGCCAACCGTGCCCGTGTCCGGGCGTACATCCAGAGCGAATGGATCGACCGCCGGTGCCTGAAATGCTTCTTTTTGAACGCAGGCGTGATCGTACTGACGGTTCTGATGGTAATCAACATGGTAATAGCGCTGTCCGCATGATACGGACAGCGCTATCATTTTACGCAAATATTCCCGGAAACTTCGCCATCACCACGATGGCGGCAATGATCTGAAGCGCCAGCAGCAGCGGAATACCGACGGTGAATTTGGGGTGCTTCGTCTTGTGACGCACCGTGTACATACCCAGCAAACTGCCCACGCTTCCCCCCAGCGCCGCCACGGTCATCAGGGTCGCCTCCGGAATGCGCCAGAGGTTTTTCTTTGCCTTGTGCTTGTCCGCAAGCATAAGCACAAAACCGGCCGCATTGATTGTAACGAGGTAAAGAAGGAGAAGATCTTTCATACTGATTTCCTTTCGGGAGGGATTTTTGTGAAAAAGCTTTGGATTTTACTGGCATTGATGCCGCTTCTGTGCGGCTGTGCTTCGGAAGAAACGCTGGAAACAATTTCGGACGACATCGTTCAGCCCGTAATGGCGCAGCCGGGGGAAATTTCCGTCCGCCTGCCGGACAACGCCGTGGCGCCGGTGCTGGAAAGCGACGCGGAGCAGGTCTATCTCAGCGAGGATTATGAGATCATTGTCGAGACCGTCAGCGGCGGGGACTTAAGCGCCACCATTCAGCGGATATCCGGCTACACCCCGGAGAATCTGACGGTGATGGAAACGGCGCAGGATGGGGCGAAGCGGTACGATTTCGTCTGGGCGTCGGCGGGGGAGAACGGCGACCGGCTGGGCAGGGCGGTGATCCTGGACGACGGAAACTACCACTACTGCCTGTCCGTTCTTCGGGACGCGGACACCACGGAAAAGTCCCAGATCGTGTGGCGGGACGTGTTTGACTCATTCTGTCTGGTCTAGGTATTGCTGCATTGCCTCTTGGCACATCTGCACGCAGGCGTCGGCCACGCTCTGGGGATGCAGGATTTTCGCCTTGCAGCCAAAGCCGATGACCCAGCTTAAGAACATGGGGGACACCGCCACGTTGACGGTAAAGATAAAATGATCGTCCCCGTCGGGAATCAAAAGAATGTCCTTGCCGAAGCGGTCTACCACCACGTTGATAAGGCTTTGGTCGAAGCGCAGCTTCACGGCGGTTTCCTCCCCGGAGAACATCTGAAACAGCCGGGAGGCGTGCTCCGCCAATGCCTTGCCCGTCAGCTCCGGGCAGGGGGTGCGGCTTTCCTCCGTCAGGCGGATATTGCTCATGCGGTCAACGCGGTAGGAGGTCACGCCGTGGCGCAGGGAGTGGGCGAGCAGGTAGCAGTTTTCGTTGTCCTGACAAAGGCCGTAGGGGCTTGCCTGATAGCTTCGATCCCGGTATTTCCGCTTGCCGCCCAGGTCCCAGTCAAAATACCGGAAGGTGATCTGTTTATTCTGGGCGATGGCCTCCTGAACGGCGTCCACGTTAAAGTAAATGGACTCGTTCATGCTTTTGACCCGCCCGGAAACCAGCACGTCCCGGCGCATGAGCCTTGCGTCGTGGACGCTGCACTGGCTGCACAGCTTTTCGATCAGCTCCCGGGACTTTTTCTCCGTGAGGAACCGGCTGGACTGGACGGCGTCGATAAGCAGCTTCAATTCCGGCAGCTCGAAATTCCGGGAGGCGATGTAGTAGCCGCCGTTCTTTCCGGGGACGGAGAGAATGTCCACGCCGTAATCCTGTAAGGCCGCAATATCCGAGTAGACGGTTTTGCGGTCGCAGACCATATCGTGCTCCTCCAGCATGGAAAGAAGCTCCGCCGTTCTCACCGGGTGATCCTGGTGAGAATTTTTTTGCAGGTAGTCGAGGATGTACAGGATTTTCAGCTTCTGATGGTCTGACTTAGGCATGCGGATTCCTCCCGGCGGTTATTCCTGACATTATAGCACATCCGCACTGCCCGGGGAAAGAGAAAATTTGCTTTTTCATTGGGAATATGCTACAATGCCCAAAAAGGAGTGAGCGTTTTGGGCTATTTTGGCTGTCATCTTTCCGCGTCCGGCGGGAATACGGCGATGGTGAAGACCGCGCTGTCCATCGGGGCGAATACCTTCGCGTTTTTCACCCGGAATCCCCGGGGCAGCAAGGCCAGGCCGGAGGATCCGGCGGACACGGCAAAAGCGGCCGCCATGCTGGAGGAACATCACTTTGGCAAACTGGTCGCCCACGGGGCGTATACCATGAATCTCTGCACCGCCGATAAGGACGCCAGAGCCTTTGCCGCAGGAATTTTAGAGGACGATCTGCGGCGTATGGCGGCGCTTCCCGGAAATTTCTACAATTTCCACCCCGGCAGCCACGTGGGGCAGGGAACCCGGGCGGGAATCGACTACATTGCCGCCGCCCTGAAAAACGCCCTGCGCCACGACTATCCGGTGACGGTGCTGCTGGAAACCATGGCGGGGAAGGGCAGCGAGATCGGCGGACGGTTTGAGGAACTCAGAGACATTCTGGACGCCGTGGGGAGCAAAAGCCTGGGGGTGTGTCTGGACACCTGCCACGTCTACGACGGCGGCTACGACATTGTGAACGACCTGAACGGCGTGCTGGCGGAATTTGACCGGGTGGTCGGCCTTAACAGGCTGCACGCCCTGCACCTGAACGACAGCAAGAACCCCTTTGCCAGCCACAAAGACCGCCATGAATGCCTGGGAAAGGGCAGCCTGGGGCTGGAAACCTTCCGCCGCATCGTGAACCACCCGCAGCTCAAGGACAAGCCCATGATTCTGGAAACCCCCAACGAGCTGCCCGGCTACGCCGAGGAAATCCGGATTCTGCGGGAACTGGAAGCTTAAGAAAATGTTCATTTGACATCTGAATGAAAATGTGTCATGTTATAGGCTATAAAGAGCAAGAAATACCCGAAGAAAGGAGGGTGATGGAATGCAGGACATTCTGGAATCCCTGACGCTGGCGCAGGAAAATTACGCAGGCTCCTATGTGGGAATCCTTCGCTATGCCGTGCCGGCGCTCAGCGCCATACTGCTTCTGCGCTGCGTCCTGCCCCTGCTGACCTTCCGGCGGGAGCCGGAGATCTGGGCGTGGCTGAACATGACCGACGGCAGTCAGATCCCCATCACCCATTGGGAGAACGTCATCGGCCGGAGCAAGTCCAGCGACGTGACCATCGACTTTCCCACCGTGTCCCGGAACCATGCGGTTCTGACCCGGTATGACGACGGCAGCTGGACGATCACCGACGCCGGTTCCAAGGACGGAACATTGGTCAATGGCAGGAAGGTTCAAATTTGCGCATTAAAGCCCAAAGACAGCATCTCCATCGGCGGCGTGGAAATGCAGCTCCAGCCCATTACGGAGCATCAGGAGGCGCGTCAGGCGGAGCTTCGTACCAAGGCTGCCAGCGGCTGGGACAGCGTGGCAAATCTGATGATGCTTTCCATTTTGCAGTGCCTGATGCTGCTGGGCTTTCTGCTGGACGGGGAGCAGGAGACGATTGCCAGTGTTCTCATGGGTTTCGGAGGCATTTTTCTGGGGCAGTGGCTGCTGTACCTGTTTTACTGCATGATCCGCCGGAAGTCCTTTGAGGTGGAGACCATGGCCTTCTTCCTGTGTACCATGGGCATGGCCGCCATCGCCACGGTGAAGCCGGGGGAGACGGTGAAGCAGCTTGCCGCCATGGCACTGGGCGTGGTGACGTTTCTCATCATCGGCTGGTCGCTGCGGGACTTAGAGCGGGCGAAGGTCGTCCGGTATCTGGCAACGGTGGCGGGCGTGGGCTTCCTGATGGTGACGCTGGTGTTCGGCACCGAGTATTACGGCGCGAAAAACTGGCTCATCATCGGCGGGCTGTCCTTACAGCCGTCGGAGCTGAGCAAGGTCTGCTTCGTCTATGCCGGCGCGTCCACCATGGACAGGATCATGAGCAAGCGGAATATTTACGCCTTTATTGCCTATTCCATTCTCATCTGCGGATTGCTTGCCCTGATGAACGATTTCGGCACGGCACTGATTTTCTTCTGCGCCTTCCTTGTGATCGCGTATCTTCGCTCCGGCAGCATGGGCACCGTGGCGCTGGCCGTTACGGCGCTGATCTTCGCCGGGGTGCTGGCGCTGAAGATCGCGCCCCACGCTCTGCGGCGGTTTTCCGTGTGGCGGCATGTGTGGGACGACCCGTTGAACGCCGGTTATCAGCAGGTTCAGGCGCTGATGTGCGTGGCCTCCGGCGGCCTGTTCGGCCTGGGGCCGGGACAGGGCTTTCTGAAGCACGTGTTCGCGGCGGACTCCGACATCGCCTTTGCCACCATTTCCGAGGAATGGGGGCTGATCGTGGCGGTGATGATGGTGCTGTGCGTGGCGGCCTACGGCTTCTTTGCCATCCGCACCGCCCGGGTCGCCCGGAGCAGCTTCTATTCCATCGGCTCCTGCACCGCCGCCAGCATTCTGGTCATTCAGACCATTCTGAACTGTCTTGGCACGCTGGATATCCTGCCCTTCACCGGTGTGACGTTCCCCTTTCTGAGCAACGGCGGCACCAGCATGGTGGGCGCCTGGGGGCTGCTGGCCTTCGTCAAGGCGGCGGACACCCGGCAGAATGCCAGCTTTGCCGTCCGCCTGAACAAGAAGGGAGCGTGAGCGGATGAACCGGGTAACCAAACGAACCTGGATCATGGGTCTGTTTCTGGCCGTGCTTCTGGTGGGCATGGCGCTTTTCCTGTGGGAATACGTGACGAAGGCGGGGGAATGGGTGACCTTTCCCGGCTCTCCCCATGTGTATAACAATGCCAACATCGGCTGCGGTACGGTGACCGACCGTTCCGGGAACTTGCTGCTGGACATTACCGAGGAGCGTACCTATTCCTCCGATGAAACCACCCGCAAATCCACGCTCCACTGGCTGGGCGACCGGAAGGGCTACATCAGCGCCTCCGCCGTCTCCCACTACGCGGGGAAAATGGCGGGATTTGACCTTGTGAACGGCGTATACGACAGCAGCGGCGAGGGCGGCGAGATGACCCTGACCCTGTCGGCGCGGGTGCAGAATGCGGCGCTGGACGCTATGGATGGCAGAAAAGGCACCGTCGGCGTGTACAACTACAAGACGGGGGAAATTCTCTGTGCCCTGACCACGCCCACCTATGACCCGGACAATGTGCCGGACATCGCCTCGGACACCTCCGGGCAGTATGACGGCGTATACTTAAACCGCTTCTTGCAGTCGACCTACGTCCCCGGCTCCATTTTCAAGGTGGTCACCACCGCCGCGGCGCTGGACTGCGTTCCGGATATTCTGGACAAGACCTTCACCTGCTACGGCGCTTATGAGTACGGCACGGAAAAGGTGACCTGCGAAAAAGCCCACGGCACCCTGACCCTGAAAACCGCGCTGGCCAATTCCTGCAACTGCGCCTTTGCCCAGATCGCGGAGCTGGTGGGGAAGAAGAACATGGTAAAGTATGTGAAGCAGTTCGGCGTTACGGACAGTTTGACCTTTGACGGCGTCACCACCGCCGAGGGCAACTACGACATTTCCAACACCGCCCCGGTGTCCTTTGCCTGGAGCTGCATCGGCCAGCACACCGATCTGATCAACCCCGCCCGCTACATGACCTTCATGGGCGCGATCGCCGGGGGCGGCGAGGGCGCGGAGCCGTACCTGGTGTCGGAGGTTCGCTGCGGCGAGGAAGTGACCTACGAGGCGAAGGCGAAGACCACCGGCCGCATCATGTCCCAGGACGTGGCCGATCAGGTCAAAGCGTATATGCGCAACAACGTGCAGAGCGTCTACGGCGACTGGAATTTTACCGGCATGAACGTCTGCGCCAAGTCCGGCACCAGCCAGCTGGGCGGCGGACAGAAATCCAACGCCATGTTCGCGGGCTTCGTGGAGGACGAGCAGTACCCCCTGGCCTTCATCGTGGTGGTGGAGAACGGCGGCTACGGCAGCGCCACCTGCGTGCCGGTTCTGAGCAAGGTTCTCGCCGCCTGCAAGGCCGTCCTGGACGGGGAATAATGTCTTTGGGAACCTCCGATGAAATTCCCTTCGAACGGCACCGATTTCATCGGAGGCGCCCTTGTGCGTTATATACAAAAAAGGCGAAAAAACGCAAAAGATTCTGTAATCTTTTCCTCGTTGACAAATGTCTTTCTGCGGGATACAATATGTTAAAATTCTTCAGGAGGAACATGACGATGACGGCACGGTTTTCTACTACCCATAGCTCTACCCGCTGCGCGATGGCAGCGGCTTGTTCCTCTGCGCGAATTTGCCCCATTCCGGACACTGCCACGATCCTGGCGGTGTCCATTTGCGTTGTACGACTGCTGCTGGCGGCAGCGGCGTGACCGGGGCTTCACATGGTATGAAGAAGCGGTTACGCCATAGGCGAGCCGCTTTTTTATAGTAAGAAATGGAAAAGGAGAACACTATCATGAAAAAAGTACTTGCTATGCTGATGGCTGCCCTGATGGTGGCCGCAATGTTCACCGGCTGCGCTTCCGGCAAGTCCGCGACGGAGACCACCGCCGCTGCTGCCGACGCTTCGGGCGCTGCCGGCACCGTTAAGATCGGTATGTCCGGCCCTCTGACCGGCGGCGCCTCCGCTTACGGTCTGGCCGTAAAGGCCGGCATGGAGGTGGCGGTTGAGGAGATCAACGCCAAGGGCGGCCTGCAGATCGAGTTCAACGCCCAGGACGACGAGGCCGACGGCGAGAAGGCCGTGTCCGCTTACAACGTCCTGAAGGACTGGGGTATGCAGGTCATGGCCGGTCAGGTCACCACCGGTTCCGCTCTGGCCGTGGCTCCCGAGTCCACTGCCGACAACATGTTCAATCTGACTCCCTCCGCCTCCGCTGAGACGCTGGCTATGTCCGGTGCCAACATCTATCAGATGTGCTTCACCGACCCCAACCAGGGCGCTTCCGCCGCTGAGCTGATTTCCACCAAGGCGCTGGGCACCAAGATCGGCGTGATCTACGACTCCTCCGACGACTACTCCTCCGGCCTGTACAAGGGCTTCTCCGACAAGGCTGCCGAGCTGGGTCTGGAGATCGTTGCCACCACCTCCTTCACCGCCGATAACAAGGCCGACCTGTCCACGCAGGTGACCCAGTGCCAGGATGCCGGTGTGGATCTGGTGTTCCTGCCCATTTACTACACCGAGGCTTCTCAGATCCTGTCCTATGCCAACAAGATCGGCTATGCGCCCAAGTTCTTCGGCTGCGACGGCATGGACGGCATCCTGACCGTGGAAGGCTTCGACACCTCCCTGGCCGAGGGGCTGATCCTGATGACCCCCTTCGATGCCAATGCCTCCGATGAGGCGACTCAGTCCTTCGTCGCCAAGTTCAAGGAGAAGATGGACGGCCTGGTTCCCAACCAGTTTGCTGCTGACGGCTACGACGTTATCTACGCTCTGTATGATGCCATGACCGCCGCCGGCGTCACCGGCAGTGAGACCGCTTCGGAGCTGTGCACCATTCTGGAAGGCCAGTTCGCCACCATGACGTTTGACGGTCTGACCGGCACCGATATGCACTGGGACGAGAACGGCATGATCTCCAAGGCTCCCGCTGCCGTGGTGATCGAAAACGGTATTTACGTTCCCATGGCCTGATAGTCCGAGAAAAGATTCCCTCAAAGGGGATGGGGCGGCTTGCGCCCCATCCCCTGATGAGGGATTATCCATCAGCAGTCTATGAAAGCCCCGTTTACCCAGCGAGGTTTTCATAGACTGTTGAGAAAAAAGGAAACTCAGAATAAATCGTCTGCGGCCGTGAGGGGATCTTCTCCGATTTAACCAGAGCTTCCTAAGAAGAAAGAGGGGGACAATCATGAAAATTATTCAGTACCTGATCAACGGTATCAGCATCGGCTCCGTCTACGCCATCATTGCCCTGGGCTATACCATGGTCTACGGCATTGCCAAGATGCTGAACTTCGCCCATGGCGATGTGATCATGGTGGGCGCGTATATTTCCTTCTGCGTCACCAACTACTTAGGGCTGCCGGTGGCGGTGTCCATTCTGGCGGCGATGGCGGTGTGCACCCTGCTGGGTGTATTGATTGAGGCACTTGCCTATAGACCGCTGCGGGGAACGCCCAGCCTGGCGGTTCTGATCACGGCCATTGGCGTCAGCTACTTCCTGCAAAACGCGGCGCAGCTGATCTGGTCTTCCAGCCCGAAGAACTTTACCAGCATCGTTACCTTCCAGCCCCTGCGTTTGGCGGGGGGGCAGCTGGTGGTCACCGGCGAGGTGATCTATACCATTGCCGCTTCCGTTATTATCATGCTGGGTCTGACCTGGTTCACGACCAAGACCCGTACCGGAAAGGCCATGCGCGCCGTTTCCGAGGATCGGGACGCCGCCCAGCTCATGGGCATCAACGTCAACCAGACCATTTCCATGACCTTCGCCATTGGCTCTGCCCTGGCGGCCGTCGCCGGTGTGCTGCTGTGCTCCACCGTTCCGACCTTGCAGCCCACCACCGGTTCCATGCCCGGCATCCGCGCCTTTACCGCGGCGGTGTTCGGCGGCATCGGCTCCATTCCCGGCGCTATGCTGGGCGGCATTCTGCTGGGCGTTATCGAGACCTTCAGCAAGGCCTATCTCAGCCCCCAGTTCAGCGACGCGATCGTGTTTGCCGTTCTGATTGTGATCCTGCTGGTGAAGCCCGCAGGCCTGCTGGGCAAGCAGGTTCAGGAGAAGGTATGAGGTGGATGTTATGAAAAAAAGACTGACAAAGGACAAGATCATGGGCGCGTCCACCTACATTCTGGTGACGGCGGCGTTTGTGATCCTCCAGCTGCTCATGAGCCAGGGAAAACTGAGCAGCACCGTGAAGGGCTTCCTGGTGCCTGCCTGCGCCTATATCGTGCTGGCAGTTTCTCTGAACCTGCTGGTGGGCATCTGCGGTGAGCTGAGCCTGGGTCACGCCGGTTTTATGGGCATCGGCGCGTTCACCGGCGTGATCGTGACGGCGCTGCTTTCTGCGGCGGTTCCAAACGGCATAGCGCGGCTGGTGATCGCCATGGTGGTCGGCGGTGTGATGGCCGGTGCCATCGGGTTTCTCATCGGCATCCCGGTGCTTCGCCTCCGGGGCGACTATCTGGCGATCGTGACCCTGGCCTTCGGTGAGATCATGAAGAACATCTACGGAAATCTCTACCTGGGCATTGACGATACCGGACTTCACGCCACCATGGGCTCCGAGGGCTTGACCCTGGGGGCAGGCGGTCAGATGATCATATCCGGCCCCAGAGGCGCTACCGGCATTACCAAGCTGTCCACATTTGCCGTGGGCTTTGCGCTGATCCTGTTCACCCTGTTCATTGTGCAGAACCTGATCGACTCCCGGGAAGGCCGGGCGATCAAGGCCGTTCGGGACAACCGGATCGCCGCGGAATCCGTGGGCATCAATGTCACCGCTTTCCGGATGAAGGCTTTCGTGGTCTCCGCGTTTCTGGCCGGCATGGCCGGTGCTCTTTACGCCATGAATTACGGCTCCATTACGGCAAGCAAGTTCAACTTCAATACCTCCATCAATATCCTGGTCTTTGTGGTTCTGGGCGGCATGGGCAACATCCTCGGCTCCATTATCTCTGCCACGGTACTGTACATCCTGCCGGAGGCCATGCGCGGCCTGCAGGATTACCGGATGATCCTCTACGCAGTGGTCCTGATCGTGGTGATGCTCTTCACCTGGTCTCCCAAGGTGAAGGAAGCCATGTCCGTGGTCACCGACAAAATTACCGGTGTATTCAAGAAGAAGGAGGCGGGAAGCAATGAATGAGTATTCCAAAAAAATTCTGAAGGTTCCCACCATGACCTTCGTCCGCGAACAGGATCAGGGCAAGCAGCCCGTTCTGGATGTGCGGAATCTGGGCATCGACTTCGGCGGCCTGACGGCGGTGGACAGCTTCAACATTACCATCGGTCCCACCGAGATCTCCGGCCTGATCGGTCCCAACGGCGCTGGCAAGACCACCATTTTCAATCTGCTCACCGGCGTTTATCAGCCCACCCGCGGCTCCGTGCTGGTCAACGGCATCGACATCAAGGGAATGCCGGTATACAAGGTCAACAAGCTGGGCATCGCCCGGACGTTCCAGAACATCCGCCTGTTTTCGGATATGACCGTTCTGGACAACGTGAAGGTCGGCCTGCACAATTCCATGAAGTGTTCCTTCTTCTCCAGCGTGCTGCATCTGCCCGGCTACTTCAAGGCCGAGAAGCGCGCCAATGAGAAGGCCATGGAGCTGCTGGATTTCATGGGGCTTGCGGAACATGCCAACGAAAAGGCGGGAAGCCTGCCCTACGGCGTCCAGCGCCGGCTGGAGATCGTCCGGGCGCTGGCGACCAACCCCTCGGTGATCCTGCTGGACGAGCCTGCCGCCGGTATGAACCCCAGCGAGACCGCCGAGCTGATGCATCAGATACGGCGGATCCGGGACACCTTCCGCGTGGCCATTTTCCTGATCGAACACGACATGAATCTGGTTATGAACGTGTGCGAGGCCATCGCCGTGGTGAATTACGGCCGGATCATTGCCAAGGGTACGCCCGAGGAGATTCAGGCGAATCCTGCGGTCATCGAGGCTTACCTTGGCAAAGAGGAGGGGAAAGCAGATGCTGAAAATTGAAGACATGCACGTGTATTACGGCGCGATTCACGCGGTGAAGGGCGTGTCCTTTGAGGTCGGCGAGGGTGAGATCGTGGCGCTGATCGGCGCCAACGGCGCGGGCAAGTCCACCATCCTGAAGACGGTTTCCGGCCTGATGCATCCCCGCAGCGGCTCCATTCACTTCTGCAATCAGGATATTACCCATATGGAAGCCTATAAGCTTCTGCGTACCGGCCTGGCCCACGTCCCGGAGGGACGGCGGATCTTCCAGCAGATGACGGTGCAGGAAAATCTGGAAATGGGCGCTTACATCAAAAAGGACGTGTCCCAGGAGGACTTGGAGATGGTGTTCAACTATTTCCCCCGGCTGAAGGAGCGGCGCAAGCAGATCGCGGGAACCCTTTCCGGCGGCGAGCAGCAGATGCTGGCCATGTCCCGCGCCCTCATGAGTCACCCCAAGCTTATGATGCTGGACGAGCCGTCCATGGGTCTTGCACCCATTCTGGTGGATCAGATCTTTGACATCATCAAGGAGCTGCACAAGGCCGGCACCACAATTCTTCTCGTGGAGCAGAACGCCCGGAAGGCGCTGCAAATTGCCGACCGCGCCTACGTTCTGGAAACCGGCAGCATTACCTTAAGCGGCACCGGCGCGGAGCTTGCCAGCTCCGACGCGGTGAAGAAGGCTTACCTCGGCGGTTAACTATCCAACACCCCCTGCATAGGATAAGCAGGGGGTGTTTTTATGTGCCGGAAAAACCACCTGCATGGGTGCTGCTGCCTGTTCTTCGGACTGGGGCTGATCGTGGGGCATTGCGTTTCCAGCTGGTTCGTCTGCTGCTGCGGCGGGGTCGCGCTTCTGGCGCTCGGATTTTGCATTATGCGCAGACGGTAGTCATAAACTTGTCCGGCGTTGAATAGACTGTATCGACAACGTGGGATAAGGAGTGATCCAACTTGGAATTTGAGTTTCAGAAATCCGCCTGCCCCTGCCTGGAAACGGTGCTGCGGGAGGTTCAGAATGTGGAGCAGACCCAGGAGATCAAGCTGCCCGACGGAATGCCGGACATCGGCAGAGTCCTTGCCGCCTGGGGACAGACCATCCTCCGGGGGAAGGAATGGCGCAGTGACAGCATTTCCTTCTCCGGCGGGATGATGGTCTGGATCCTGTACGCGCCGGAGGACGGCAGCGAGGAGCGGTGCATTGACGGCTGGATCCCCTTCCAGATGAAGTGGGATCTGCCGGAACGGACGGAGGAGGGGAGCATCCGCATCCGGTGTCTGACCCGGTTTGTGGACGCCCGGTCGGTATCCGCCCGGAAGCTGATGGTGCGGGTAGGGGCCGCCGCCATGGCGGAGGCATATGTGCCGAAGACCGCGGAAATCGCCGCCCCGGCGGAACCCATCGCGGGCGTGGAGCTGCTGACAAGCAGCTACCCGGTCAGAATGCCCAGAGAGGCCGGGGAGAAGGCGTTTGCGCTGGACGAAGAGCTGACGCTTCCCGAATCCAGCCCCCTGCCTGAGAAGCTGGTCTATTACTGCCTGCACCCTAAGGTGACGGAGAAAAAGGTGCTGTCCAACAAGGTGGTGTTCCGGGGAAACGGGAACCTGCACGTGCTTTACCGCTCCGAGGAGGGACAGCTCCACGGATGGGATTTTGAGCTGCCCTTTTCTCAGCTGGCAGACCTTTCCGGGGAACACAGCGGCGACGCCCAGGCGGACATCCTGCTAAGCCCCACCAGTCTGGAGCTGGAGGTGGACGACGAGGGACATATGCGCCTGAAATGCGGCATTGTGGGGCAGTATCTCATCTCTGACCGGGAAATGCTGACCCTGGCGGAGGATGCCTACAGTCCGGGGCGGGAGCTGTCCGTGCAGACGGAGCAGCTGGAAGTCCCAGCCATTCTGGAAAACCGCCGGGAAACCGTCTACGGCGAGCAGAGCATCCCCGCGGAGGCAAACCTCACGGCGGACGTCAGCTTCCTTGTGGACTTCCCCCGGCAGCGCAGAACCCAGAAGGGCGTGGAAATGGAGATTCCCGGCTCATTTCTGGTGCTGTATTACGGCGAGGACGGCATTCTCCATTCCGCCACAGCCCGCTGGGAGGGGCAGTGCGTCCTGAATGCGGACGAAAACACCGTGATCACGGCAATCCCCATGCCGCCGGAGCAGATGCAGGCCAGCCTCGGAAACGGCAGCGTGACCGTCAAGGGGGAAGTCCCCTTAGAAATGACGTCGGAAAGCAGCCGGGGCTTTTCCATGATCACCGGCGTGGAGCTGGGGGAGGAAAAGGAGCCGGACGCGAACCGGCCGTCCCTGATCCTGCGCAGAGCGGGGAATGGCCGCCTGTGGGACATTGCCAAGGAAAGCGGTTCCACCGTGGACGCCATCCGCAAGGCAAACGGCCTTCAGGAGGAACCGGCGGCAGGGCAAATGCTGCTGATTCCGGTATCATAAGCAAGGCACGCCGCTCCGTCAAACGCCGGGGCGGCGCTTTTCGCCTGCAAAAAGAGAAAATGTGGAAGAAAATTTTCTTGTAGCGGTTGACAAGAAGTGATATAATAACCCTTAGAGAATTTTGTACAGAAGGTGTTTTTTATGACAAAAATTGATATTTTCTCCGGCTTCCTCGGCGCGGGCAAGACGACTCTGATCAAAAAGATGATCGCCGAAAGCTACAAGGGGCAGAAGCTGGTGCTGATCGAGAACGAGTTCGGCGAGATCGGCATTGACGGCGGCTTTTTGCAGGATTCCGGCATCAACATCACCGAGATGAACTCCGGCTGCATCTGCTGCTCTCTGGTGGGCGATTTCGGCAAGGCGCTGAAGAAGGTCATCGCCGAGTACCATCCCGACCGCATCCTCATCGAGCCCTCCGGCGTGGGCAAGCTGTCCGACGTCATCGCCGCCGTGAGCAAGGTGACGAACGATGAGGTCACCCTGGGCTACACCGTGGCCGTGGTCGACGCAAGCAAGGTCAAGGTGTATATGAAGAACTTCGGCGAGTTCTACAACAACCAGATCGAGACGGCCTCCACCATCATCCTGTCCCGTACCGACTCCATCCCCCAGAGCAAGCTGGACGCGGCCGTTGCCATGCTGCGGGAGCATAACTCCGTTGCCACCATCGTCACCACCCCCTGGAGCGAGCTGACGGGCGAGCAGTTGATCGAGGCGCTGGAAGGCAAGGCCTCCGTCGCGGCGGAGCTGGCGAAGATGGAGCTGGAGCGCCTGGCAGAAGAGGACGAGGAAGAAGACCATCACTGCTGCCACCACCATCACGACGATGATGACGATGACGAGGACGAGCACGACCATCATCACGACGATGACGACCATCACTGCTGCCACCATCATCATGACGACGATGAGGACGAGCATGAGCATCACCACCATCATCACCACGCCGACGAGGTGTTCACCTCCTGGGGCGTAGAGACTGCCAAGAAGTTCGACAAGGCTTCCGTCGAGGCGGCGCTTCATGAGCTGGATTCCGGCAAGTACGGCACCATCCTCAGAGCGAAGGGCATCCTGCCCGCCGTGGACGGCACGTGGATTCATTTCGACTATGTTCCCGAGGAATGCAACGTCCGTACCGGCAGCGCCGATATTACCGGTAAGCTCTGCGTCATTGGCTCCAAGCTGGATGAAGCGGGCGTGGCCGCGCTGTTCGGGGTGTAAACATGGTGCAGATTCCCGTATATGTCTTTACCGGATTCCTGGATTCCGGTAAGACCAAGTTCATTCAGGAGACGCTGGAAGACGAGCGCTTCAACGCCGGCGAGCGGACGCTGCTGCTGGTGTTTGAGGAAGGGGAGGAGGAGTATGATTTCTCCGCCTACCCCCACAAGAACGTGTATCTGGAAACCCTGGATCAGCAGACCGTCACCACCAAGGAGCTTCAGGCGCTGGCGAAACAGTACAGGGCGGAGCGCGTGGTCGCCGAACTCAACGGAATGCAGCAGGTAGGCGATCTGTATATGCGCTTCCCGGAGAACTGGGCGGTTGCCCAGGAGGTCATGTTCGCCGACTCCACCACCATCATGGCCTACAACGCCAATATGCGCAATCTGGTGATGGACAAACTGGTGGGTGCCCAGATGGTGGTGTTCAACCGGCTGGAAAAGGGCGCGGACGTCATGCCCCTGCATAAGCTGGCCCGGGCGGCCAACCGCCGCATTGACATTTTGTACGATTACACCGACGGTTCGACCTCTTACGACGATATTGAAGACCCCCTGCCCTTTGACATCAACGCCCCTGTCATTCAGGTGAAGGACGAGGACTATGCCCTGTTTTACCGGGACGTATCCGAGGAACCGGAGAAATACGACGGCAAGACCGTCAGCTTCAAGGGGCAGGTGGCCATGCTCCGCCGGGACAAGAACGGCATGTTTGCCCCCGGCCGGTTCGTGATGACCTGCTGCGTGGAGGACATCCAGTTCTGCGGCATTCCCTGCCGGTACGATCAGGCGGGGACGCTGGAGCCTCGCTCCTGGGTCATGGTCACGGCGAAGATCACCGCGGAGAAGCACCCCTTGTACAAAGGGGAGCTTGGCCCCGTCCTGACGGCGCTGGAGGTCACAAAGAACGCCCAGCCCGCCGACCCGGAAGTTGCGACATTTTAATTGAGAAGCCCCCTCTGAAAAGAGGGGACTTTTGCTATGCAGAAGCATAGCAAAATAAGAAATGTGCCATTTCCTCGCCCCTTACGGGGCAACCGGAAATGATGCACAAAAACTTCATGCACCGGCATTTGCGCATTTTCGTGGTGCGGTGTTCGTGCATGAAGTTTTCTGAACAAAATTTCGCAAAAAAGTTGATGCAATTTTTCCGGAGATATGATATAGTGTAAGAAAGCAATAAGCACAGGAAGGGCATCCATATGTATCAACCACTTGCCGATCTTTTGCGTCCGCAGACGCTGGACGAGGTCTACGGTCAGGAGCATATTCTGGGCAAGGGCGCGGTGCTGCGCCGCCTGATCGATTCCGGGAACATCCCCAACATGGTGTTCTACGGCCCCAGCGGCACGGGAAAGACCACCGTGGCGAACATCATCGCCAGGCAGACCAACCGCACCCTCTACAAGCTCAACGCCACCACCGCGTCCACGGCGGACATCAAGGAAATTGTGTCGCAGCTGGACACCTTCATGGCGCCCAACGGGGTACTGTTGTATCTGGACGAGATTCAGTCCTTCAACAAAAAGCAGCAGCAGTCTCTGCTGGAATACATCGAAAACGGCAAGATCACCCTGATCGCCTCCACCACGGAAAATCCTTATTTCTATGTGTTTAACGCGATCTTAAGCCGCTCCACCGTCTTTGAATTCAAGCAGATCTCCGCGTCCGCCGCTTTGCAGGCGGTGCGCCGGGCGGTTTCCTTCATGGAGCAGCGCACCGCGCTGACCGCCGTCCCGGAAGACGGGGCGCTGGAATACATTGCGTCCTCCTGCGGCGGCGACCTGCGCAAGGCTATGAACGCGGTGGAGGTGCTGTTTTCCGCGGGAATTCCACAGAACGGGAAGCTCCCTCTGACCCTGGCGGACGCCAAAGAGGTCACCCAGAAAAGTGCCCTCCGCGCCGACCGGGACGGGGACAACTATTATGACCTGCTGTCCGCCCTCCACAAGTCCATCCGCGGCTCCGACCCGGACGCCGCCTGCCATTATCTGGCAAGGCTTCTGGAGGCCGGACAGATGCCCTCCGCCTGCCGCCGCCTGATGTGCGTCGCGGCGGAGGACGTGGGGCTGGCCTATCCCCAGATTCTGCCCATCGTCAACGCCTGTGTGGACATGGCGCTGAAGCTGGGAATGCCGGAAGCGCGGCTCCCCCTGGCGGATGCCGCCGTGCTGATGGCCACCAGCCCCAAGTCCAATTCCGGCTACCTTGCCATTGACGCGGCGCTGGACGACGTGCGCAAGGGAAAATCCGGTGATTTCCCCCGGCATTTGCAGAACGTCCATGCGGATACCTACACCATGGAGCGGGAGCAGGGGTATCTCTATCCCCACAACTACCCCAACCACTGGGTGAAGCAGCAGTACCTGCCGGACGAGCTGGTGGGCGCGCACTATTACGAGTACGGCGCCAACAAGCTGGAGCAGGCGGCAAAGCAGTACTGGGACAGCATCAAAAAGGAGTAAAACATGGACATTCGCGTCAACGATATTCTCGTCATGAAAAAGCCCCACCCCTGCGGGGAAAAGCGCTGGCTGGTTCTGCGCACCGGGGCGGACTTCCGCCTGCGGTGCCTGGGCTGCGGCCACGAGCTGATGACACCTAGGTTCAAGGCAGAAAAAAATATCCGCTCCGTGGAGCGCAAAGAAACCACCGGCATCTGACGTTGATGCCGGTGGTTTTTTCGTCCCCCGCCGCCGATGCCGCCGAAAGGACGGCGGGGCGGGGGAAACTTGCGGCGAAGGGGGGACACGGTTGCGACCGACTTTTCCCGGGGGAGGGGGTATACTTTTGCCATACCGGCGGGAGGTGATGCGTTGAAAATCTATCTGGACCTGGTGGTAATTCTCAACTTTCTGGTGGATTTTTTGCTGCTTTTGGGGACAAACCGCTTGTCGGGCTTTCCGGCGTCGCCCCTCCGGGCGGCGGCAGCGGCAGCGCTGGGGGCGGTCTACGGCGGGGTATGCATGATGCCCCGGCTGCGGTTCCTGGGAGGACTGGTGTGGCGGATCGTCAGCCTTGCCGGGATGGCGGCCATCGCCTTCGGCTGGGACAGAAGCGCCTGGAAGCGCAGCGGCGTGTTCGTGCTGCTCAGCATGGCGCTGGGCGGCGCGTCGCTGAGCATCGGCCGGGGAAATTTCCTGACGCTGCTGCTCACCGCCGGCGGGGTGTGGGCGCTGTGCATCGTGGCCTTCGGCGGACGGGTAGGGGGCAGGGAGTACGTCCCGGTGGAGCTGACCTGCGGCGAGCAAACCGTCAGCATCGTCGCTCTGCGGGACTCCGGGAACACCCTGCGCGATCCCATTTCCGGGGAGCAGGTGCTTGTGGTTTCGGGGGAGGTGGCGGAAAGGCTGACGGGACTGACCCAGGAGCAGCTCCGCACGCCCCTGAAAACCCTGATGTGCCGCCCGGTTCCGGGGCTTCGCCTGATCCCCTACCGGGCGGTGGGGCAGGCGGGGGATATGCTGCTGGCCATGCGGTTTGACAGGGTGAAGATCGGCAATCGGACGCAGAGCGCCGTGGTGGCCTTTGCGGCGGAGGGACTTGGCAGGGGAGACGTATATCAGGCGCTGACAGGAGGGGTCATATGAAGCTGTTGGACATTTTGCGGAAATTGGGACTGATCCGGGAAAGCGGCATCTTTTACGTCGGGGGCAGCGATGTGCTTCCCCCGCCGCTGAAGGGGTCGGAGGAGCTTGAGACCCTTCAGGCGCTGGAGCAGGGGGACGAGGACGCGCGGCAGCGGCTGGTGGAGCATAATCTCCGTTTGGTCGTGTACATCGCCCGGCGGTTTGAGAACACCGGCGTCAATCTGGAGGATCTGATTTCCATCGGTACCATTGGCCTCATTAAGGCCATCAGCACCTACAGGCTGGACAAGAAGATCAAGCTGGCGACCTACGCCTCCCGGTGTATTGAGAACGAGATCCTCATGTACATCCGCAAAACCGCCAACCAGAAGACGGAGGTGTCTCTGGACGAACCCATCAACATGGATTGCGACGGCAACGAGCTGCTGCTATCCGACATTCTCGGCACCGACGAGGACATGATCATGCGGCCGCTGGAGGAAGACGTGGACATCTGCGTCCTGCGGCAGGCGCTCCGGGATCTGCCCGACCGGGAGCGGGAGATCGTGCTGATGCGCTTCGGCCTGGAGGGGCGGCGGGAGCTGACCCAGAAGGAGGTGGCGCAGAAAATGGGCATTTCCCAGTCCTACATTTCCCGGCTGGAAAAGCGGATCATGCTGCGGCTGAAAAAAGAATTTCTCCGTCAGACAAGCTGCGCTTGATTTTTGGAAATCGGTATGGTATAATCGATAAAAAAATTATCGATATGATTTTGTATCGATTGCAATTGAGGTCATTATGGAAGAGAAGAAAGTATCAAAATCGGTTCTGAAGCGCTTGCCGGGGTATCTGGCGTACCTGAAAAACATGCCGGAAAACGCCCCTGCCCATATTTCCGCCACGGCGCTGGCGAACGCTCTGGGGATGGGAGAGGTGCAGGTCCGCAAGGATCTCGCCATGGTCTCCGACGGGGGACGCCCCAAGATCGGCTATCTGCGGGAGACGTTGATCGACGATATCGAGCAGTTTCTGGGGTACGACAACACCACCGACGCCGTGCTGATCGGCGCGGGCAAGCTGGGGCAGGCGCTGATGGGCTACAGCGGCTTTGACGAGTACGGCCTGAACATTCTGGCGGCCTTCGACGCGTACCCAAAGGCGGAAAAGACCGAGGAGGGCAAGCCCATCTACCACATTTCCCAGCTGGCCCATTTCTGCCGCACCCACAAGGTGCTGATGGGCATTATCACCGTCCCGGCGGAGGCGGCGCAGCAGGTGGCCGACCAGCTCATTGCCGGGGGGATCAAGGGTATCTGGAATTTTGCCCCCACCCATCTGGACGTGCCGCCCAATATTCTGGTGCAGTATGAGAACATGGCGACGTCTCTTGCGGTGCTGTCCGTGCATTTGCAGGCGCAGATCAAGGAAGAAAAGGAAGTCAGAAAGTAATCGGAACAAGCCTGCCCCGCGCTTCAAAAAAGCGCGGGGCGCGTTTTTGCTTCCGGCGCGGTTGACGGCTTCCCGAAAAAGTGGTAAACTGACAAAAAACCAAAATCGAGGTTCCCCTATGAAGAAGATCCTTGTCTGCCTGCTGTTCGCGTTTCTGACGGCGGCGCTGCTGCTTAAGGCGGCGCCGGAGGCGGCTGCCTACGAACCGGGCGACCCCTACAGCCCCGATCTGTCCGGGCTGATCCGCGACGCCGAACACCGAACTTATGTGGAAACGCTGACCGACTATTATATGCGCACCAACACCGGCGTGTGGAAGGCTTTGCGGAAGGGGCAGTGCGCCATGTTCCTGTTCGAGGGCTGCTCCGACAATCTGAACGACAGAAGGCTTGCCGATCTATCCTATTACCGGGTCTCGGCGGTGTGCCTGGTGGTGCGGCTGGACAAAGCGGGAGAGCCGTATATCGTCTATTTTAACCAGAATTGCAGCACCATTCCGGATCGACCACTGGAATACGGCGCTTGGGAGCTGGAAGACGTGGGGGAGGTCGGCCCCGCCACGGTTCGGGACGGAACCTATGAACTGTATTCCGTGAAGCACATGGGCGCATATGAGGCGCTGCACCTCCGGGACAGCGAGGGCGACGAGAAAATTTCCGCAGTCTACATGACCCCGGAGGGATTTGTCACCACGGAAGCCGACTGCATCAACATCCACACCCGCACGGGCAACCATGTAGCCGGCCGGGGCATGTGGTCGGCGGGGTGCATGCTGGTGGGGGACGGGGACTTCGGCCAGTTTACGGAGCTGATGGATTCTACTTATTACACGCTCTACGACGAATTTGACGTGGGGCAGAAGGTTGGCGTGGTGGTTATCAACCGCCAGCGGATGAAAAACAAGCTCTTTGCCCTGTACCAGAATTGGGACGCGGTGAACAAAATTCTGGAAAAATCGCAGATAACGCTGCCGAAAAACTATCTCGCACTTTGCACGGAGCAGCCGCTTACTCCTCAAGGGGAGACCCTGCGGACGGTGCGGGACACGAAGCTGATGACGCTGCCCTGCGGCAATGAGACCGACGCCAGATCAGTCCCGGTGCAGACGCTGCCAAAAGGGACACAGCTGGAGATCACCTCCGTCATCCACAACACCCGGGGAAGCGACTGGTACGCGGTAAACTTTGGCTTAGAGACCCGCTACGTCTACAGCGGCGACACGGAGCCGTCCACATGGTTCAGCAAATTCGTGGATTTCTGGGCGAATAAGTGGCGAAAAGATACGGGAAGTTGAATCGGCGCAGCCAAAAGGCCGCGCCGATTGTGCGTTATAGCTCGTGATAGTAAAGACAGATGTTCCGGTACGTGCCGTCCTTCATCCGGAAGCCGCCGGGGATGGTGCCGACCTGGGTGAAGCCCAGGCGTTCGTACAGATGGCGGGCGTGGATGTTGTTTTCCACAACGGCGTTGAACTGCAAAAGACGGAAATGAAGCTTCGCAGCCTGCACAAGGCAGTCGGACACCAGCTTTTCGCCGATGTGCTCACCCCGGCAAGCGGAATCCACGGCATAGCTGGCGTTTGCAATGTGGCCGCACCGGCCGATGTTGTTGGGATGGAGAATGTAAAGCCCCACGACCCTGCCGTCCGCGACGGCGACGCCGCAATAGCTTTGGGCGGCAAAGAAAATGCTTCCGCTTTCCTCGTCCAGAAATTCCTCCTGAGGAAACGCAACGCCCTCCTCCACGACCTCGTTCCAGATGCGCACCATGGCGGGAACGTCGGCTTCATTGTATTTTCTGACTTCCATAGGATACCTCCGTATACAGAATTTCTTTGCCACGGATTGTATCACAAATGCGGGGAAAATACAATCATCTTTGTCAGAAAATGGAGAATTGCTCAGATCTTCCCATAAATGCTGTCCAGCAGCTGTGTGCCGGATGCCGTGCGGAATACACGCTCGCGGAAGCTTTCAATGCTTGACCGCGGGTAGCTGCTTTCGCCCGCGTTGACCAGAAAGTCCGCTTCCAGCAGGATCTGATGGTCGGGGCCGTCCACGTTGGTGTAGGTGTGGTGATGCGCCGCCAGCCATGAAATGCGGTCTACATCGGAGCGGCGAACGGGCAGCCCCTCGAAAAAAGCCTCCACCAGCGGCGGACTTTCCAGCTCCTGATGCTTGCCGTTGGTGTTGCCGTACTTTTCCCGGCACAGCGGGCAGGCAATGTCATGCACCACGGCGGCCAGCTCCAGAATTTTCTGCGTATGGCTGTCCAGTCCTTCCAGTTCGCCGATCGTCTTCGCCATTGCCCAGACCTTGAGGAAATGGTCGATGTCATGCAGATTTCCATTGTAAAAAGCGACCATTTTTTGTGTCGCAGATGCAACGATCATATTCATCCCTCCGTTAAAGCGCAGTGCCTTTCGCCGGCACGAAAAAGCGGCTCATGTCGGCGCGCTCCAATTCCAACAGTTTTTTCTTTTTGGCGATTCCGCCCGCATACCCCGTCAGGCTGCCGTTTGCGCCGACTACCCGATGGCAGGGAATGATAATGGCAATTTCGTTATGTCCCACCGCGCCGCCCACCGCCTGGGCGGACATCCGGGCAAGACCCCGCTCTTCGGCAAGCCGCCGGGCGATCTCACCGTAGGTGGTGGTCTGCCCATAGGGAATTTGCAAAAGGATCTCCCACACAGACTGCCGGAAGGCAGAGCCGACGGGATGCAGCGGCGGCGTGAAGTCCGGTTCCCTGCCGGAAAAATAAACGTCCAGCCAGCGTTTCGTCTCCGCGAGAACGGGCACTTCCTGCTTGGCGCGTTCGCCGGGCAAATCTCGCGCGAAGTATTTCTGCCCGTCAAACCACAGCCCGGTCAGCCCGATCTCATCCGCGGCCAGAAGAATTCTCCCCAGCGGGGAATCATAATGCCAAGTATAGGTCATGTCACCCAGCTCCATTCTCTGTTTCTCGTCTGCAAGGGCATCGTATCATAATTTGGCGGAATATGCTACATGCGGGTTCCCTTAGGTACCTCTGAATAAATCGTCTGCGACTGTGAGCGGATCTTTTCCGCCCACGCTTCGGTACCAAAAAGCGGGAAATATAGCGCAGCCGTTGCCGGCACAAGCCGGCTTACGGATGCGGCATACCCCTTGCGGGTACATACAGTATTCCGCCGCTTTTGATACCTCGATTGGACGAAAAATTTCTCGCCCACAGTCCCTGCCGATTGAATCAGAGCTTCCCTTATTTTCCGTTCCTTTTGCGCAGATAGGCTGCCCGGCCGGATTCGTACAGGTTGTTGCCCTCGCAGTCGATGATGACCACCAGGGGCATATCCTCCACATAGAGCCTGCGCAGGGCTTCCGCCCCCAGATCTTCGTAGGCGATCAGCTCGGCGCTCTTGATGCACTTGGCAAGCAGCGCTCCCGCGCCGCCGATGGCGCCGAAATACACGCCGCCGCATTCCTTCATCGCTTCCACGACCTCGGGAAGTCTCGCGCCCTTGCCGATCATGCCCCTTGCGCCCGCACGCATCAGGGTGGGGGCGTAGGCGTCCATACGGCCGGAGGTGGTGGGGCCGGCGGAGCCGATGACCTGTCCCGGCTTGGCGGGCGTGGGGCCGACATAGTAGATGGTTGCGTCCGTGGGGTCAAAGGGAAGCTTCTCCCCCCGGGCCAGCGCTTCGCACATCCGCTTGTGTCCCGCGTCGCGGGAGGTGTAGATGGTGCCGGTGAGCAGCACGGCGTCCCCGGCCTTCAGAGTCCTTGCCAGCTCCCGTGTCAGAGGAAGGATGATTTTCTTTTCCATGTTACAGCACCTCCGTCTTATGCCGGGTCACGTGGCAGTTGATGTTGATGGCGCAGGGCATTCCCGCAATGTGGGTGGGCATGGTCTCAATGTTCAGACCGATGGCGGTGGTTCTGCCGCCGAAGCCCTGAGGGCCGATGCCCAGGGCATTGACCTTTTCCAGCATTTCCTTTTCCAGATCGGCATAGAAGGGGTCGGGATTCCGTGTGTCCAGGGGGCGCATGAGGGCTTTTTTCGCCAGCAGCGCCGCCTTGTCGAAGGTGCCGCCGATGCCCACGCCGATGACAATGGGCGGGCAGGGATTGGGGCCTGCCGCCTCCACCGTTTCAAGGATAAAATCCTTGATGCCCTGTAATCCGGCAGAGGGCTTGAACATCCGGATGGCGCTCATGTTCTCACTGCCGAAGCCCTTGGGGGCGAGGGTGATCTTCACCTGCTCGCCGGGGACAATCTCGGTGTACAGGACGGCGGGGGTATTGTCGCCGGTGTTGCCCCGGCGGACGGGGTCACGGACGACGCTCTTGCGCAGAAAGCCGTTGGTGTAGCCCCGGCGCACGCCTTCGTCCACTGCCTCCCGCAGGTCGCCGCCGGTGAGGTGGACGTCCTGACCGATTTCCAGAAACACACAGGCCATGCCAGTATCCTGGCAGATGGGAACGCATTCCCGGTCGGCGATATGGTAATTTTCCATGATGTTGTCCAGCACGCCCACGGCGATCTCGCCGTCCTCACAGGCGCGGCAGGCCTCGATGGCGCATTTCACGTCGTCGGGCAGATGGGTGTTGGCTTCGATACACAGCCGCTCCACGGCGTCGGTGATCTGACTGACAGGAATTTCTCTCATATGTTCTCCTATGGCGACACCGCGCAATTGCGCCTTCGCGCTTCGACGGATCTTTTCCGCCAATCCAGGTACCGGAAACGGCGGAATACTTTGTGTACCCGCAAGGGGTATGCCGCATCCGTAAGCCGGCTTGCGCCGGTAACGGCTGCGCTATATTCCCCGCTTTCGGTATCGAAGAGCGGGCGGAAAAGATCCGCTCACAGCCGCAGACGATTTATTCAGAGGTTCCGTATGGGTTATCTGAAAAACTGTCAAAGCGCCCGGACACAAGCTCTTTTGGCCCTGTGCCGCGCCGTTTTTACAGCAAGTATTCCTGGGGGAAAATGGCTTGCTCAGGACAAAAATCCCTCGCTGCCGGTCATTTTGCCGGTTTTCGGATACACCCTGATTTTCGCGCAGAAAAAAGCCCCTTCCCATCATGGGGGAAATGTGCTATAATCTGCTTATATTTTACAAAAGCAAAGGAAGATCTATTATGACCGAATTTCGCTACGACACCCAGCTGCTCATTGAGGGGCATGATCTGGACGAGGACGCCATCAACGACTATTTTGTGGAGCATTTCAAAGGGGACTGCCTGCTGGCGGTGGGCGACGAGGACCTGATCAAAATTCATTTCCATACGAACGAGCCATGGAAGGTGCTGGAATACTGCGCGTCTCTGGGAGAGATCTACGACATCGTGGTAGAGGATATGGACAGGCAGTCCAGAGGCCTGAAGGGCTGATCAAGCGGTTTCCGGGCGGCGCTTGATGCGCTGCATCAGACCGATCAGCTGCCCCGAAAGAATGACCGTCAGCAGGGAATAGCCGATGCGCCGCAGGGGAATGTAGGTCATGGAAAGCCCCAGCACGATCAGGTCGCTGGTGAGATAGATCCACTGAATGGGGATTTTCGTCAGATGGGAAAGGCTCATGGCCATGGCGTCGTCACCGGTGGTGGCGCCGCCTGCCCGGACACAAAGCCCCGCGCCGACGCCGATAAACAATGCGCCCACCACGGAGGCCAGAAGGGGTAGATTCGCAATCCCCGGCCACAGGGGCGGGAACAGCTCGCAGACGGCGTAGCCGGCGGAATAGCCGCAGGCGGCGACGGCGGAATAGGCGATGAAGGATTTGCCCAGCGTCCTCCACCCCAGCGCATAGCAGGCGATGTTCAGCACGAAGCTGCTGACGGCGGGAGAAAGCCCGAACCAGTGGTCAAACAGCAGCGTAGCCCCCAGCACGCCGCCCTCGGTCACGCCGGACAGGGCGTGGATGTTGTACATGCCGAAGGCTTGCAGGGCGGAGCTGAGAAAAGCGGCGACACAGTTGGCTGTTTTCAGTTTCGGAAATTTCAACGACATTTTTTCTGGGTTTTCTCTCCCTTTTTGGTATTATACGAATAGGATACCATAAAAAACAAGGATTGTCAACGCAGCCCCAGACCGGGTCACGGAAATCAATTTTCCAAAATAGTGCAAATCTGAATAGGATCCAGCAAGCAATCCAGCATAAGTTTGGACATAGCCCGCTTAGAGGAAACTCTTGCTTTGTACTGTTTCAGTAAGCTGAGTGAAAACTTTCGAAGAAGATTTAAGGAACCTCTGAATAAATCGGTGAGAGCCGACAGCGAGAGATTTTTCTTTAGCCGAAGGCTTCAAAAGTGGAGGAATACTGTATGTATTTCCCATTTTTGAAGCCGCACGGATAGAGAAAAAGATCCGCTGCTCGGCCGAAGACGATTTATTCAGAGGTTCCTTAAGTTCTGCTGGATCGTCCTATTTTGAATACGGCAGTAATCTTCACTATAATGAACATCCAGCAGCCAATACAGAGACCCCATAAAATTCTGTGTAATCGACGAATTCTGACAGCATAAAAACTGGCGACGATCATGCCTGAGGTCACGGCATGGTATAATGGTCCCGCAATTTCAGACCACGGCTCGGAAAAATATCGTGAACATGGTAAAATACAGTAAGAA